>Ga0194063_10000279_pt1 | contig 38403 bp, 30 predicted proteins | sample SepL3720m_MetaG_FD_155459 | JGI IMG/M metagenome (GOLD analysis project Ga0194063, IMG submission 155459) | Anoxic zone freshwater microbial communities from boreal shield lake in IISD Experimental Lakes Area, Ontario, Canada - Sep2016-L373-20m | ecosystem: Environmental > Aquatic > Freshwater...
GAATGAGGCTAGTAGGTAAGGGTGGAATGCTTTGGCGTCTATCAAGGTGAGACTGTCTCCGTCCTTGTGCTTGGCGTAGCCCCTGAGGCTCTTGCAAATGTTAATCAAAGGATGGTAGGCCCTGCCGCTCTTCGGAATGGAAACCCTGATTTTCCCTAATTCGATGGCATATATGTAACTGGTGACTTGCTGCATCAGCCTGGTGTCTGCTTCATCGTGTTTGCCGTCGAAAATGCTCTCCCACTCCCTGCTGATGACTACCTCACGGTATCTGTCAGCTATGGTCTGCGCCGTCTCACGGTCCTTTTCGTCTCCCTTGTAATACAGTCTTGAGGATGTGGGAGCCAATTTCGGAGCCCTGTGTCTCTTTTTGGTTTTCACCTTGATCTTCGTTACCTTGCCTTGGCGCAAGTCCTCCGTTGCCTGGACAGAGAGCATGTAACTTTTGCATGTCCTTGTCATCTTGCTGTAGGTGACATCTTTTCCGGTTATTTTGTTTTTCCTGAGGACAAGGATTTCCAAGTGCCCCTTGGCTATCAGGGATGAAAGAGAGGTGAAGTATTTCCTACCGTGCTGTGTGCGGGCAAAACTCTTGGCGTATGGGATTGCAACACGGTTATTGCCTAGGTTCTTTTTATAACAGTCGAGGGACTGGCAAACGAAATGAGATAGTATGGTCCTTTCTTCTGCTGTCAGGCTATCAGGGGGGATACAGGCAGGTAGTACCTCATTATGATAGTTGCACTTGCTGGCAATACTGGAATGGCTTTTCATTTACGGTTACAAGGGAAGTTCATCCCCTAGGTGTAATTGAAATATATAGTAAATGCTAATGAGGGTCAAATCCTAATACTAAATATTAGCAGAAAAATGGGGCTAGTAAGCTGGTTTTGTAGGACGGGCACAACATCTGTTTGGGGTAGATTTCCCCGTCTGGGGACTGGAACCCTCCTAGAGGCTTCTAGGCCCCAAGAAACAGGTTCTGGGAATAGCGGAACTGACAGTGAGAAGGTGGGAATCTGTCAGGCTGGGAAGGATCTCATCTTTCCAATGGTGCCAGTTCTCCGGTGGGCAGGTTTCCCCGTTGGGTGGGAGGAAGCTGTATGGAAGAGGAAGACTCTCTTTCTACAGTATTCATGAATGAAAAGAGAATTTGGAATCAACAGCTTTAGCTGTTGATGGAAAATTCCAAAAGATTCAGACGCTATTTAGCATCATATCTCTCTCTCTCCATCATATACATATAGTGGGGCAAATATCCGCTTTCGGAAACCATGAGTTCTCTACTATGTCATGCATTCTGAAACCAAAAAAATGGATCTAACGAAATATTTTCATTTTTGAATGGTGGAGAAAAGTGCATCAAAAAACCCCAAGGCTTTTGGCCTTGGGGCTTGCTGTAGGGGGGCAGTGGAACCCTCCCCATTTTACTGAGGGAAAACCTCAGGTCATTTTCTAGATGTAACATCTGGCCTTTTTGTGTTCTCCTTTGATGTCCACAAATTCCCATTCGATTAGATCTCTGAAAGCGTTTTTCACGATCTTCCCAAAGTCTGACAAAAGGGCCTGCGTGGGAGTGTCCATGTATGCGGCGAAACGGGGCTGCAAAAGTTCCTCCATATATCCGTCCAAGTGCATAGCCGTCTGGCCTGTCGCGTGGAAGACCGGAAATGCGATTTGCGTCCTGGATCACGCCGTTCGATGGTTTGGTTTTTTGGAAGACGTCTCAAGAATCTCTACTGAAAATGGAAGATCAGGAAAGCAGGCGGGCGAAGACCCCCTCCAACTGAGAACGTGGAATTGTAAAGCTGCCAACCCGGCCAAGATGACCGACGCGACAATGCAGCAATGCGCTGCTTTCCGTTGCCACCTTCCTCGCGCTGGGAAATGAGGATGCGAAGCTGGAATACGGCGGTTGAGAAATTCCCCTGCTATCTAAAAGGAAACCGCCCTCACAGGCAGGCAGGATTCTTGGGCCTTCGCACGGTTCGGTGCGTGACCAATGGCTTGCGTCCGATCTTCACCTCCCCCGCACCGCGTAGTTCTTGAATTTCAGCGTGCCCCACCACTCAGGCGATTTCTCCAAACTGGAAGTCTGAAAGACATGTTGAGAATCTCACTGCATAGCTCAAAAATCTGCGAAGGTTCGATCTCCCCATTTTGAAGCAAGGCGTTGGCCACTTTTTTTGTGGTTTTCCATACCTGCGGGATTTCAAACATTTCGACCGCCCATTTTGCGGCAAGGTGCAAAATCCGATGTTGAGGCATGTATTTCCGGACCATGAGTGAGGAAATGTGATTTGCCCTGAAAAGATCGGTGCCTTCGATCTCACATTCCTCGTTATAGTAATCCACGATCTCCTCACGGTCGTCGGCATGGGCAATGCGGTAGGCGGCTGCTCGCCCGGCCAACAACCTAATCAGGAGTTTGCGGCCGATCAATTCTCTCACTAGCTCCGGATAAGCCCCAAAAATGATCTCACTGATATTCCTTTCCGATGTTTCCCGCCCAAGGGTGTCAGCGTCAGGAATGATGGATACACTTAAAACATGGCTCGCATCCTGCCCTGTGAACATTCTCGCGGCAACATGGCCGGCTTCGTGAAATGCAATTTCCTTAGTGCGTCGGAGTAATAGTTTACGCTTGGCATCCACTGCTGGCCCAAACTCCCTTTCCCATCCCTGCAACACCAGGTTTGCAACGTGTGTGGATATTTTCATTCCCTTTTGGTCTGATACCCCGAAGCTTGCTTCGGCTTTTCGTAGTTTGGTGAAATCATATTCTTAAATGCCTCGGAGCTTGCTCCGGGGTTCTTTACTTTAGATAATCTTGTTCACTGCAGATTCCGACGGACACCACACGACCATCGATGAGTATGTGGTGCCGCCGGATTCCGGTTCCCAGGCGACCGTTGATCAGGCGGTCGCCCAGGAGTTTGCAGATTACGCCGCTGCTGCTGTGGCCTTGGGTTTGCCGAGTATGGCAGCAAGAGTGTTCTTGCGTTCCGACTTGGCCACTTTACCAATGTAGGGGCGTTTGGTTTCGGGATTCACCGTCTTGGCAAGCGCATCTCCGAACTGCGCAACCCCGATAAGCGACTGGATGGTGGCCATGGACTCCTTGTCGAGTTCGATGTCCCCGTCACCGAGGATCCGTTCCAGAGAGGAGCGCTGCAACGCCGGGCTGGGCGCGATTGTCAACTCGATCTGGCTCTTCTGATCCGCAGTCAACGCAATGGCCTTGCCATTCCCGTCGACCAAGGCCGCGAGAACGCCGTCGAGAAGACGGGCGTGGTCATGGGTGGTCCATCCGATCTTGTTCTCTCCGACAGCAGCCTGGAGGGCTACGTCGAATGCATCTTCGTTGAGTTTCACTTTCATGTTACTATTGTTCTAATTCCGCGCCTCAGGCCGCCCGATTTTCGGTTGGCTCCGAGACATTTTTTTGAACTGGGCGGTTCCCCACGGATTTGTTTTGGCCGCTACAGTTGATACGTGCTGTATCGAAATTGGAAAACTGGGCCTGATACATTTCAGGTCCGGCTGGATTTTGCTCATTCTCCAGCTTGTTGAAAAACGCGTAACAAGATTCGAGCACAATGAGCCGGGTCCCGCGAATCGCTCCACCTTTTTTCAGGCTGAAAGATTTGATCGGCGGCTGGTGCCGGTTTGCCACAGTTTGCAAAATTAAATTATTCCAGGTGGAGCGACTTAATCCAAAAATTGGATCTCTGCTTCCTGCCCGTGGCAGGCGGAGATATTGGGCGGTTTGAGGCTGTTGAACTTGGTTTTCCATAACGAGTTCAATTTACAGCAGTGCCAGTGATTTCCAAGAAAGCGAAGTGCCCCTACGCTTTTCTAACATGCTGTATATCAGTTAATAGTGTTGTTGCCGGAAAAAACAAAGTGTCCCCATTGTTTCCACTCGCAAAAATATTCCAGATTCCTGCAACTCGATATCATGCTGCTGTAGGGCAACCGGGATTTACATCAACAGGTCGAGTCGCTGGAAATTTTGCTTAACCGTCAGAACGCGGTGTTCTGACGCTTCTGTGAGCGCCCCAGCGACGCGTGCCTTGGCCCTATTATCGGAAGTGAGTTCGCGGATGGTGTGCTTAGTAAATCGCGGGCGGCGGATGAGCACGTCGTGAACGTAGCGATGCATCGGAGTCGACACAAAATACCACGAGAACCCGCTAGACTACTGCCTTGTCATCCTGCTTTTGCCATACGCAGCGAGCCCCCTCATGCTTTTCTTTCTCGCCCCACATCCAACCTCAGTGGATCAACTTCAGAAGCTGGTCGAAACTTTGAGTAAACATCCTTACCTAATGTTACGACACTTCTGCGTATTTTCCCCAGTTGCTGTAGAATTCACGTTTTAATGTTTCAAGATACGCACAGGGCACGGTTGTGACCCACTTGTCCCTCCCAGTGCAGGCTGCCTGCACTGGTTTAAATGCAAAATGAGGCCATTCATCTTGTTTTCTGTGGATGTTGGTCGCGATTGGAGTAGGGGTTCTCTCCAGCTTTGAACGCGATATGACTGTGCGAATCGACTCTTCTGTCATTCCTGGTCGCAACTCACTTTTGGGATCAAATGGAGAACAAAGCAGTTCCTGGGAGACCTTCGCCGCGTTGTAAATGTTTGGAAAATCCAAACCGCACAGTGGGAACCGGGGATCTGTCCAAAACTCATACAGCCAAGTTTCCATACGAGTCAGTTTTAAAACTCCGCCGATGTGAAATGGCCCTTTGGGTGTCTTTACCTTCTTGCCATCCTTCTTGTTCTCCTGTTTGTCATCCATCTCTTCGCGGGCTCGCATTGCTTTTTTGTTCTCCCATTTGTTCTCCTCCCGCAGGCGGACTCGCCACTTGTTCCAAAGTTCACTATTCTCTGTCTTGATTGTTTTCAAGACACGGGAATCTATCGTCGCACTTGGATTCCGCCGGTAACAGAAGAGGAGAAGATCAAGTTTCATGTCGTCAGTAAGCGTGTCACTAGATGCATGCGATCCAGCTCTCTTTATTTTTTTTCTCTCGTCGTGAAGGCTTAGGGACTTTAGCGCTTTTTTTATCACCAAACTCTTGACCTTTTCACGCTGCGAATCCAAAAAAGCTTTCATTTCTCGATCTGAACATAAATAATGAGTTAGTTTTATTTCATTTTGCCTCTCCAATGCGCATATTAACTTAGAGGTAGATATCGCAAACATTGAACTTTGCAAAAGTTCCAGCAGTTGTTGAGATTGACCCCACCCTGTGTCAAAGCGCTTACGCTGAAAGCTAACGATAAATTGTTGCCGCTTATAGATCACAACATCTTCTGTTACCTTCTTCGCAGCTGTTGGGTCGCAAAAAAGTTTGAATGCCGCAATCAGACACCTATCAGTCGTATTTAGCTTTAAATTAATTCCTGGATAAACTGAATTGTCAGATTCGTTAAAACTCTCATCTTCTGGATACAGATATGCACTTGAAATTAAATCGTAAAACGCGCACCATCCGCACCAAGCATCGTCGTCTGTATAAGCATACTGGTTATAAATCTCTTCAAGTTCTTTGTAAGAACGGTGCGAATCATCGACTTTTGGAACCACATCTGCGCTGGCGGGTGATAAGGTGTTTATTTTTTCGGCGGGAGTTTCAGCAGCATGCCCATGGCCGTCCTGGGAGCTGCAAACTCCGAGTGGCTTTAGTGGAGAGTCTGCCTCAGTTCCACTTTTGGTTTTGAGCGGCGAAGGTCCTGATTGGGCCTTGGGCGACTTGGATGTTTTAACCGCTGTCTTCGTACTTGAGACTCGACGCTTCGTTTCTACCTTTTCTCCTGACCGTGGCGCTTTTTTCATGGCTTTGTGTCCAACCGTGGCAGTTTGTCGATGGCCGCCCTGAGCGCTGCGATCTCCGGGTGGGTGTAGTGGAGATTCTGCTGTTCGCTGGCGTGCTCCGCAAGCTTTTGCCGCAGTTCCCTCCTGCCCTGGAGGAGCAAAGGTCCAGATTCGGGCTTGGGTGCCTCAGGATTTGCTGCCAGCGCGTGCCTTTCTTTTAGTTTTGCCCGCTTCGGGGTTTTCATTTTGCGGTTTGAGACGCGGAAGCTTTTCGATAGCGGCGCGGACGGTTTCAAGATCATGGTGCGTGTATCCGGCGTGAACTTTCGCATCCGCATGGCCTGCGAGTTTCTGCCGGATGTCGGCGGCAATCCCTGCATTGGCAAGCCCAGAAATAAATGTGTGCCGCAAAGAGTGAAAACTCTTTTTGAATGTAGTCCGGCCTTGGCCCTTGCGCATCACTGCGCTTGAAACAACTCCGGCTTTCTTCATGACCTTGCGAAAATCTGCCGACAGCCCACGTCTCCCTCCAGTGTATCTCGCCGAGAGCAACGGGAACACGGGTGCCTTGCCAATCCCCTGCGTTCTGGTGTCCAGCCATTCGGAAAAATCAGGATGCACTGGAAGAGTAACAATCGCATCTGTCTTCTGCGTCTCAACCCGAATGAGTTTTGTTTCCTGGTCAATGGAGGCCCATGTCAAATTGGCGACATCGCCCAGCCTCAGGCCTGTGGTCGCCGCCAAGATGATAGCGCCATACCAATCGCTTTCCTCCCCGGCAGCGGCAACAAGGCTGACCACCTCCTCTTGCGTAAAGGAATCGCGGCCCGCAGCCCTGCTCTCATCCCGATTTTTGAGATTATCAACCCCGGCAACTGGATTGCTGGGTATATATCCCAACTTTCTTGCAGACTCGAACGGCGCGGAGAGGATTTTCTTCACGGTCACATTTACCGAGGACACAGCCCGCCCTTCCTTGCGCAAGGCATCGCGGAAACGGATGATGTCGCCAGCGGAGACTCCCGCCAGCGCGTTCTTCGCACGGGCTTCCATGCTGGCGAGGAAATCCCGCATCACTTGACGATATCGCAACATTGTGGATGCGGCGGCGCTTCCCTCCTTGCTCGAAAGCCATTGAGAAATCCAAGCTTCAACGGAAAAATCACAGAGCGATTCGCCTGAAGATATGACCACCATCTCGGCCAATACCTTTCGGGCTTGCACAGTGGTCAGGTTTCCTCCTCTGGCTTTTTCCGCCGCCTTGTCCCACTCCATGCAAACACGCATGGCTTTTGTACGATCTGTTTGCTTGGTGGATTTTTTCAACCAGCGACCATCAGCCGAACGAAACGAGCAAAAAAAATACGGGGACCGATCTCGTTTGATAACGCTTGGCATCTTGAGTGGGAAAATAGTGGGAAAATCCACCCGCGTCAACCGTATCCAAGCATGTCTTATAATCAACTACTTACAAAAGTTACAGAGCGCGGAATGTTATTCATGGTTCGAGTCCATGCGGGGCAGCTTCTTGTTGGCAGTCAACAAGTTGCGAAGAAAAAATAAAAAATAAATTCAGAACACGTCCACCATGGGTTTACCAATTTCACCGATGTATTTTGACACGGCATTCCCAGCTTGCGCTCTGATTGAGGTGATTGGAGGAGGAGCAATAATTCTTTTTCATCCACAAAAAAATATATAATTTTGGTGACCGCATGATCCTTGGAACTTTGGCGTCGTGCACCCATTTGCTCCGGCCCGACAGAAACCCGACAGAAATTGCTTGCCCGCTGCCCCTGCCGAGAGCATGTTTTGTTTTCAGATCCGCGAACATTTTCCCGCCACGCCATGCGCAAATCCACAGCCTTTACCCTCATCGAGCTCCTGATTGTCATCGCCATCATCGGCATCCTCATGTCGCTCCTCTTCCCCGCCGTCAACTCCGCCATCGACGCCGCCCGCAAGGCGCAAGCCAAAAACGACGTCACCCAGATCGCCACCGCCGTCATCGCCTATGAAACGGAGTATGGAAAGCTGCCGACCAATCCCACCACGGATGACACAATCACTGCAAAGGCTGACGCGGGGGGAGTGATCAGCATTTTGGGCAACTTAAATACGGAAACTGGAAACCCGCGACAAATTGTTTTCATCGAGACGCAACCAGCAAAAAAAGGGAAAAGCGGCATCTCAAACAACCTTTACGTTGACCCTTGGGGAGGAACATATCAAATCAAACTCGACGGAACTTACGATAATACTTTTAGCAATGTTTCTGTTCCAAGCCTGTCGTCTGACAGCGGCACAGAGACTCCCACTGTGAAACGAAAAGTCATGGTTTGGAGCACAAATTCTAGCTTTAGAAAAAGAGTTCGTTCTTGGGAGTAAAATTCACGCGGGTGTAGTTCAATGGTAGAACGGCAGCTTCCCAAGCTGCATACGAGGGTTCGATTCCCTTCACCCGCTCATTTTATGGAAGCGCGAAATCCCCTGCGGAACCGCTTGGATAAAGGATCTGCGGGTGGGCGGGCAGAAAACAGTTCGGGGCGCGGGCGACGAAATTTTTCGGTTTATGAAGGCGGTTCAAGATGCCAGACGGTTCCATTGAAAAAATCATCACGCTTTGCTTCGGCCGTCATCGGGTTTGCCCTCGCCTGCTTCGTTTCCGCCGTCATGGCTGACGAGAAAGCCATCCTTGGCGGCGGCTGTTTCTGGTGCGTCGAAGCGGTCTATCAAAGGCAGCCTGGAATCCGATCCGTCGTCAGCGGATACGCAGGCGGCCATGTCCCGGATCCGACCTACGCGCAGGTCTGCAGCGGGAAAACCGGGCATGCGGAAGTTGTCGAAATCACGTTCGATCCAGCGCTTATCACCTACGCGCAGGTTCTCGACCTCTTCTGGGATGCGCATGACCCGACGACCCGGGATCGCCAGGGAGCCGATCGCGGGACGCAATACCGCTCGATCATCGTGGCCGCAACCCCCGGCCAGCGGGCCATCGCCGAAAAATCCCGGGACGCTGCCCGGGCGCTCTTCAAAGATCCGATTGTCACGGAAATCGTTGGCCTCACGGAGTTTTATCCCGCCGAAAAATATCATCAGGATTTCTACGAGCAGAACCCCGCAAACCCCTACTGCCGTGCCGTCATTGCTCCCAAGCTCGAAAAGCTGAAATCCCCCGGACACTGAGCCCCGCGCGCCCAATCCTTGGGAATCTCGATGAGCCAAAGATTCAGAAGTGCCCGCTCCGCAACAGCCCGCCCCCGACGGGATGGGCGAGCGGCAATGGATCGTCTTTCTGAACCTCAGCGGCCTCGCCGGACTGTTTCTGCCCTCGGTCGGCAACATCCTCGGACCGCTCATCATCTGGCTTATCAAAAAGCCGGAAAGCGCGACGATCGATGCTGCCGGCCGCAACGTCCTCAACTTTCAGATCTCATGGACGATCTGGATCATCTTGTCCGTAATCGTAGGTGGTGCGGGATCATGTCTGATCGTGCCCCTGGCAATTCCCGTCGCCGCGTATATCGCATGGCTCGTCTTCGCGATCATCGGCGCGTTCAAAGCGAGCAACGGTGAGGCCTATGCGTTCCCGCTGACCCTCAAAATGCTTTAATCTTCCCGGAGCGCCCGCAGGCGGCGTGCGGGCGGCTACTGGGCAGCTTTTTTCTTCGGGCAGTTGGCCGGGGTCTTGGCGCAGCACGCGCTCTGGTTGGTGCAGGCTTTTTTCGTCACCGGGCAAACCTTAGTCACCGGGCAAACCTTGGCCGGTTGGCAGCACTTTTTCGTTGCGGACGCACAGCCGGTGAAGCTGAAGGAAGCCACGCAGACAACCGCGAGAAGAGTCAGTATCGATTTCATAATATGGAGAGCATAGCAAAGATTTCTGATTGCGCAAGCGGCCGGAAAAGATTTTCTTGATTCGCCCGCCATGCCCGAGTCCCGCATTATCGCTCCCACGCTCACGGAAATCTATGCCGGAGCGGCCGGGCGCTTCGGACATCTCCCCGCCTTCGCGAGAAAAGAGGCTTCGGGGAAATTCGTTCCGATCAGCTTCCACGAGCTCTACGAGGCCGGGCTCGATCTGGCGACCGCGCTCGCCGCCGGCGGCGTCCGGGCGCGCGACCATGTCGGCATCATCTCGGACAACCGCCTCGAGTGGATCCTCTGCGACTACGGGATTCTTCTGGCCGGTGCGGCGGATGTGCCGCGCGGGACCGACATCACCGACGACGAGCTTGTTTATATCCTGAATCACGCCGATGCGCGGGTCGTTTTTGTCGAGAACCTGACCATCCTCGAAAAGCTCCAGCGCTGCCGCCACCGGCTCAAGCGGGTGGAGAAAACCATCCTGATGTCCGCCGGCGGGGAGACTCCCCGTGGGGTTCTGAGGCTCGGGGATCTGATCGCGGAAGGAGCGCGGCGGCGGGCCGGGGGCGACGCGGCCGCGCTCGAACGCGCCGCGGCGGTGCGCCCGGACGACCTCTTCACGATCATTTACACGTCGGGCACCACCGGCACCCCGAAGGGCGTGCAGCTCACGCACGGCAACATCTGCTCGCAGATCGCGAACCTTCCGTTCGACATCGAGCCCGGCGACCGGATGCTTTCGATCCTGCCGGTCTGGCACAGCTACGAGCGGATCTTCGAGATGGTTTCCATCGCGATGGGCGCCTGCACCCACTACACCAGCCTCCGCACGATCGTCGAGGATCTCAAAGTCGTTCGCCCGACGCTCATGGCCTCCGCGCCGCGCCTGTGGGAGAGCCTCTACAACAAGATCCTGACGAACGTAAGCACCTCGTCCGCGCCGCGCCGGGCGCTCTTCCGCATCGCCTACGCATGCGCCCGAAACGTTCGCCGGGCAGAGAGATTTTTTCACGGCCAGCAGCTCGACATGCACGGGCGCGGGCTGGCCGAAACCCTGCGGCTGGCCACCGCCCATGCGGCCGCCTGGCTGCTCGCGGTGATCCCCTTGAGCCTCCTCGACGGGCTCGTCCTCTCGAAGCTCCGCGCGATCGTAGGCGGGGAGTTCCGGGGCACGGTCTCCGGCGGCGGAGCACTCCAGCCGCACGTCGACGAGTTTTTTAATTTCATTGGGATCCCGGTGCTCGAGGGCTACGGGATGACCGAGACATCGCCGGTCCTTGCGGTGCGCACATGGAAAAACCTGGTCATCGGCACGGTCGGCGCGCCCTACCCGAATACGGAAGTCCGGATTGTTGACCTGCACACCGGCGACATCCTTTACCCGTGCGCCTGGCGGCGCGGGCGCGGGCGACGCGGCGAGATCCATGTGCGGGGGCCGCAGGTGATGAGGGGCTACCACAAAGACCCAGAGGGGACGGCCCATGTGCTGCGCGACGGGTGGATGAACACCGGCGACATCGGCATGGTCACGTTCAACGGATGCCTGAAAATCCTCGGGCGGACGAAGGACACCATTGTTCTCCTCAGCGGAGAAAACGTCGAGCCGGTGCCGATCGAGGCTCGCCTCACCGGGTCGCCCCTCGTCGAGCAGTGCATGGTCGTCGGCCAGGATCAGAAGTCGCTCGGTGCGCTCATCGTGCCCGCGCTCGACGGGTTCCGCGCGGCCGGGTTCAAGGCGCCCGATGCGGCCGGCCTTATCGGGCGCGAGGATGCCCACCGGATCATGGATGCCGAAATCCGCAGGCTCATCGGGGCCGAAGCCGGGTTCAAGACCTTCGAGCGGATTGTGGTCTGGAGGTTTGTGCCGCGGCCTTTCGAGGTCGGCGACGAGTTGACGAACACGTTCAAGCTCAAGCGCCACATCATCGGCGACCGCTACAACGGGCTCATTGAGGAGATGTTTGCTCCGGGGGAGCAGCAGGCTTGAGCAGACCGCGAACCGTCGTCAGCCAGCTCGGAAAATCGGGATGCGAGGGATTCGCGCGCAGCACGGCCACCATTTCCACCAGCCCGCGGTTCGGCTGTCCGATCAGCACCATGTCCTGCGCGCGCTTGAATAGGAGCGTGGGCCGGGTGACGGAGTTGAATTTATCGTTCTGAAAATCCGAGCGCCCGGCCGTGAGCCGGTCGGCCTCGATCTTGAGCTGCAAGTCCCATGTCTGCACGATCTGCGGATCTTTCTTTTCCCGCAGAATCGGCCGCACGGTTTTCTCCAGAATCCCGGCCACATCGCCGGGCTTGGGCTCCCATTCCTTGGCATCCGGAAGCCACTGCTCGAGCTTCAGCCACTGCGAAAAAACCGACTGGCCGAGCGGTTGGTCGAGGAGGGTCTTCTTCTGCTTGTTCACCTCCTCCTTCTGCGTTCTCTCGTCCTTCTGCGCCTTCGTCTCATTCGCGCCCGGGATCACGGCGGCGAAGAGTTTATCCGCCGCCACGATCTCGTTCACATAAGCCATCACCGGCGGGATCATGGTTTCCGGCTTCTCCATGCCCTTGCGCTGAAGCGCCATCGAGAGGTATTTCAAATGCAGCTGAAGCGCGGTCTGGAGTTCCTTCGAACGCAGCATTTCGGCGTTCGCTTTCTTCCAGTCTGCAAACAGCGCGCCCTTGTCCTTCTTCCCGTTGAATTGGACCTCCTCCACTGCCTTCTCGTAAAAGTTCGCCGCGGCCGACCCGCTGGCGGCCGCTGCCAGCACCGCGCCAAGAACCGCCTTTTTCTCCTGCAATTTCGCTTCCTTCTGCTTTCCCTCCATCGCCTCGATCTCGCGGATCAGCGCCTCCACATTCGGCGCGGGCACGTCCTGCTGCGCCCGGGCGGCCAGCGGCACGAGGGGGAACAAAACCGCGAAAACCGCAGGAGGGAAAAGGAATTTCATAATATGGGATTTTCCCAGAATCCCTGCCGGATGGCAAGCCCCGACAGCCCAAGTGGCGGCCGAAGCAGGGCTGATTTTTTCAAATTCTTCCATGCGAAAGTGGCCTTGGCGAATGGGCATGCTCCCCGGAAGGAATCAGGCGGCGGGAAACTGCCCTGCAATCTTGGCGTTGGTGTGGGCGATGACCGTGCGACAATGGATGTCACGGCGTGACATCCATTGTAAAATGCCATCTTGGCGTCGAGGCGGGCGAAACCGACTTCTCTCTATTTCCATGATTTTTATTTCAACAGCACTGGGAAAAGGCGTGCCGTCTTTTCTCGTTAATTCCTCATTCTAAGTCCGCTCCGGGAAAATAGAATTCTGCCCGGCGGCCGAAGACGGCGGCGGCGCGATGCGGCGGGATTGTTCTTGATGAACCCGGCCGCGTTTCTGATAGGGTGCGTGTCTTATGAAGACCACCGCCCGCATGCGCCCGCATTCCTCGATTGTCCTCGACGGCCTCAGCCGCGCGCCGAGCCGGGCGATGCTTTATCCCGTGGGCTACAAGGAAAGCGATTTTGCGAAACCGCAGATCGGCGTGGCCTCGACGTGGAGCATGGTGACGCCGTGCAACATGCACATTGACCAACTCGCCCGCGAGTCCGCTCTGGGGATTGATGCGGCCGGCGGCAAGGCCACGATTTTCAACACGATCACGATCTCCGACGGGATTTCGATGGGGACCGAGGGGATGAAATACTCGCTTGTCTCGCGCGAGGTGATCGCCGACTCGATCGAGACGGTGGTCGGATGCCAGGGGTTCGACGGTTTTGTCGCGATCGGCGGATGCGACAAAAACATGCCGGGGTGCATCATGGCGATCGCCCGTATGAACCGCACGGCGGTCTTTGTCTATGGCGGCACGATTCTTCCGGGATGCCTGTCGGGAAAAAACCTCGATGTCATCTCGGTCTTCGAGGCGGTCGGCCAGTGCGCCGCCGGAAAAATCTCCGGCAAAGAACTCCATGCGGTCGAGGCGTGCGCGATCCCCGGGCCCGGCTCGTGCGGCGGAATGTATACTGCGAACACGATGGCCTCGGCGATCGAGGCGCTCGGGTTCAGCCTTCCGAACAGCTCGGCCCAGGCCGCGATCTCGAAACACAAGGTCGAGGATTGCCGCGCTGCCGGCGCAGCTGTCATCGCCATGCTGAAAAAAGGGATCCGCCCGTCGGATATTTTTTCGAAGGAGGCCTTCGAGAACGCGATCACCGTCACGATCGCCCTCGGCGGCTCGACCAATTCCGTGCTCCACCTTCTCGCGATCGCGCACTCGGCGGGCGTGAAGCTGACGATTGACGACTTCACGCGCATCGGCAAGCGGGTTCCGGTGCTGGCCGACTTGAAGCCGAGCGGGCGCTACCTCATGTCCGAGCTTGTGGAGATCGGCGGCATCGTGCCGATGATGAAGCAACTCCTCTCCGCAGGCCTGCTCCACGGCGGATGCCTCACGGTCACCGGAAAATCTCTCAAACAGAACCTTGCGGCATTCCCTTCGTATCCGAAAGACCAGAAGATCATCGCCCCGCTCGACAAGCCGCTGAAAAAGGACAGCCATCTCGTGATCCTCCGGGGGAACCTCGCGCCCGAAGGCGCCGTCGCGAAAATCTCCGGCAAGGAAGGCGAGCGGTTCGACGGCAAGGCCCGCGTCTTCGAGTCGGAGGAAAATGCGCTCGCCGCAATTCTCGACGGAAAAATCCGCAAGGGCGACGTGCTGGTGATCCGCTACGAGGGGCCGCGCGGCGGTCCCGGCATGCGCGAGATGCTCTCCCCCACGAGCGCGGTGATGGGCTGCGGGCTCGGAAAAGATGTTGCACTGATCACCGACGGGAGGTTCTCCGGCGGCACCCACGGGTTTGTCGTCGGCCACATCACGCCGGAGGCATTCGAGGGCGGACCGCTCGCGATCGTCCGCGAGGGCGACCGGATCACGATTGACTCGGTCGCCCGCAAGCTCACGCTCGGGATCCCGCAAAAGGAAATCGCGGCCCGCCTCGCCAAGTGGAAAAAACCCAAGCCGCGCTACCGCCGGGGAGTCCTCGCAAAATATGCCTCGCACGTCACCACCGCATCCCGGGGCGCCGTGACCGACTTCGGGCTTTAATGTTCCGTGGAGGGATGGCCGTCGTGCCATCTCCTATTTCGGATTTAGGAATCCACGGCGGCCCTGAGGATTTCGGCGGGATGGAGGGCCTTGCGGCCGGTGCCGTCGTGGATCTGGTGGCGGCAGCTTGTGCCGGGTGCCGCGATGAGGGCTTCGGCGGGTTGTTTCCGGACGGAGGGAAAAAGCACGAGCTCCCCGATCTTCATCGAGATGTCGTAGTGCTCGGCCTCGTAGCCGAACGAACCCGCCATGCCGCAGCACCCGGACGGGATGGGCTTTACGGAGTAGTTTTTCGGGAGCGACAGCATCCGGATCGCGGGATCGAGCGACACGAGCGCTTTCTGGTGGCAATGCCCGTGGAGGTGGATCGTCCGGGATTCCTCGGTGAAAAGATCGGGCGTGATCCGGCCGGCATCCGCTTCGCGGGCGATGAACTCATCGAGCAGAAGGCAATGCGGAGCGAGCGCGCGGGCAGCCTCGCGCAGCCCGGGCCCGACGAGAAACGGGTATTCGTCGCGGAAGCCAAGGATCGCCGATGGCTCGATCCCGACGAGCGGCTCGTCGCGGGAAACGAGGCCCGAAAGCGCGCGGACATTCGCCTCGGCAAATTTTTTGGCTTGCCGGACGAGTCCCTTCGAGAGCGAGGCTCGCCCGCTTTCGGCATGGTCCGGGATGGTGACCTCGTAGCCGAGGAGTTCGAGGAGTTCGACCGTGGCGATCCCGGCATCGAGATCGTTGAAGTTCGTGAACTCGTCGCAGAAGAGGTGGACGCGGCCGGCGCGGGATCTCAGCGGAGTTAGCGGGCGGCGGGATTGGAACCAGCGCCGCAATGTCATGCGGTTGATTTTCGGAAGCGTGCGGTCCGGGTGGAATCCCACGGACCGGTTGAAGGTTTTCCGGATCCACGGGGTCTGGAAGAGCGCGTTGTAGGCCGCCGGAAAAATCGATGCGGCGCGCGCGCTGACGGAAAACCCCGCAACGAGACGCGAGCGCAGCGGGACGCCGTGCGAGTCGTAATAATGCTGGAGGAACTCGGCTTTGAGCTTCGCGATATCCACGCTCGACGGGCACTCGCTTTTGCAAGCCTTGCACGACAGGCAAAGCTCCATCACCTCTTTGATTCCGGCGCTGTCGAACGGTTTTGCCGGATCCGCGGGATGGTTGAGTATGTGGCGGAGGATGTTGGCGCGGGCGCGGGTCGTGTGCTTTTCCTCGCGGGTCGCCATGTAGCTCGGGCACATCGTCCCGCCCGCGAGATGGGATTTCCGGCAGTCCCCGGATCCGTTGCATTTCTCGGCGGCCCGCACGACCCCGAGCACGTCGCTGAAATCAAAAACGGTTTCGTAGTCGGGCGTCGGATGGCCCGGCTCGTGCCGCAGGTGGGTATCCATCGGCGGCGTGTCCACGATCTTTCCCGGATTGAAGAGGTTGTCCGGATCGAAGGCGGCCTTGACCGCCCTCATCATGTCGTAGCATTCCCGGCCGACCATCAGCGGGATGAACTCGCCGCGCAGGCGTCCGTCACCGTGCTCGCCGCTCAGCGATCCGCGGTATTTTTTCACGAGCATCGCGATGTCGGTCGCGACACCCCGGAAGGTTTTCAGTCCCTGTGTGGTCTTGAGGTCGAAGAGCGGGCGGGTGTGGATTTCCCCGGATCCCGCATGGGCATAATACACGCACCCGATCCCATACTTATCGTTGAGGATCGCGTTGAACTCGGCGATGTAGGCGGGCAGGTCGCGGACATCGACCGCCGTATCCTCGACGACTTCGCGGGGCTTGGCATCCCCGACGACATTGGTCATGAGCCCTTGTCCAGCGCGGCGCAGCTCCCAGACCTTGTTGCTCTCCTCGCCGCGGAGAACTGGAGCCGCATAGCCGAAGCCCCCCGCCTGCCAGGCGGCCTGAAGCGCGGCGACCGCCTCCTCGGTCGCGGCCTCGTTCTCCCGCCGGATCTCGACGACGAGAACCGCGCCGGGATCGCCGACCACAAACGCACGGTTCCGCGCCTGCGAAAAATTCGCGCGGGTGCACTCGAGGATGTGGCGGTCGATCAGCTCGCAGGCCGACGGCCCGTGGTTCAGCGCCACGAGGTTCGCGCGCAGCGCCTCATCCACCGAGGAAAAATGCCCGCAGACCAAGGCCACATGCGGCGAGGGCAGAAGATCGCAGTCGAGCTCGAATTCCAGACCGAAAAAAAGCGTGCCCTCCGAGCCCGCGATCAATTTGCAGAAGTTGAACTCCCGCCGCGATTCGCGATCCAGCACTTCCGCATCCATCAGCAGATCCAGCGCATATCCCGTGTTCCGCCGCGGGATCGACTTCAAGGGGAAGTTTTCCGTGATGAGGCGGCGGTTTTCCGGGTTGCCGAGCAGATCCCGGACCGACCGGTAGATCCGGTTTTCCATGCACTCGTCGCCCGCGCATTTCCGCTCGAATTCCTCGGCGTTGAGCGCGCGGAGAACACCTTCGCTGCCGTCGCTGAAAAGCCCGCGCACCGAGACGAGATGGTCGCGCACGCTCCCGTAGATGATCGAGTTCGAGCCGCACGAGTTGTTCCCGACCATCCCGCCAACCATCGCCCGGTTCGCTGTCGAAGTTTCCGGGCCGAAGAAAAGCCCGTGCTTCGCAAGCTCAAGGTTCAGCTCGTTGCGAACGACCCCCGGCTGGACCCGCGCGCGCCGTGTCTCCCGGTTGATCTCAACGATCTGATTGAAGTACCGCGAGAGATCAACGACAAGCCCGCTGCCGACCACCTGGCCGGCCAGCGAAGTCCCGGCGGTGCGCGGGATGATGGCGATCCGGTTCTGCTTGGCGAAGCGAACGATTTCCCGCACGTCGGCCTCGTTCTTCGGGAACGCAACCCCCATCGGCATTTCCTGGTATTCCGAAGCATCCGTGGAATACAGCCTCCGCATCGTTTCGCCGGTCACAACGTCGCCGGAAATTCGGAGCTCGTCAAAGGAAGAGGTGGTCATGGAATAATGTGGTAAGGCGTGATTGTTATGAGACTGCGCGGAGGAGTCCATCAAGAAGAAGATCACCGAAAAGTTTTCTCCTGCCCCAGACCGATCCGGAGGAAATATTTTGTGCCTTGCAAGCCGGGCAGGCTTGTGCAAGAAGGGTATCTACCCTGATGATCACCTCCCTATCAGCACAAGCCGTCAAGCTCCGCCAGCGGAAGACCCTGTCGGGAAGCTCTGTCGGCGGTGAGGAACTTCTCACCACGCTTTCTGAAAAGCTGGACGAGCTTTTTGGCGCCGGCTACGAGCGGGACGATATCTACGGGCTGGTCATCCCGCTCCTGATGCAGGGGAAGGTGCGCATTGATCTGGATGGCCGCTCCGAGCGCCTCGAGATGGTGGATGCCGAGCAGCGGTTCCCGCGCAGCAATGCGGTCGAAGTCTTCGACAACTACTTCGCGGCACGGCCAAATTAGGCGGTCGCCCGCGCAGGTCACGGGATTTTTTTTAATGCCTCGAGCAAAATCGTCTTGGTGAGGATCTCCGGAAGCGTGACCGGTTGGGCGGCGGGTTCGGCAGGGTAGATCACATAGAACGGAACGCCGACCCTGCCAAAGCTCTTGAGCGCCGCCGTAATCTCGGGGTTCGCATTCGTCCAGTCGGCCTTCATCGGGACGATGTTTTTTTCCGCGAGCAATGCTTGCACTGCCGGCGTGTTAATCGCGGTGCGCTCGTTGAACTTGCAGGTGATGCACCAGTCGGCGGTGAAGTCCACGAAGACGGATCTGCCATCTGCGCGCAGCGCGGAGAGCGCCTGCGCCGAGAATGGCACCCATGCGATTCCGCCGGATGCCACGGCACCAGATCGCGAAAACTTTTCTCCGAGAAAATACCCTCCGCCTCCGGCCGCGACGAGGACGGCGAGGAGAATCGCGGCGGCGCGGTGACGCGGGGTCGAAAGCGGGCCGCAAAAACTGCCGTAGAGCCAGCAGGCAAGGCCGAGGCAGAGCAGGAAGCACAGGAACCAGAACACGCCGTCCGCCCCGCGCTGGACGCCCATGATGCCGAGGATCCACACGAGCGTGGCCATCAGCGGGAACCCCATGGCCTGCTTCAACTTTTCCATCCACGCTCCCGGGCGCGGGAGAAATCTCATCCAACCCGGACGCGCGGTCAGGAGGAGATAGGGGGAGGCCATGCCCAATGCGACGGCGGCGAACATCGCGAGGATCACGGCCGCGGACTGGCTGAACGCAAACCCGAGCGCAGTCCCGAGAAACGGCGCGGTGCACGGAGTCGCCAGAAGCGTCGCAAAGACGCCTTGGAAAAATGATCCGCCGAGCCCGTCGGATGCGGACGCCATCGCGTTGCTCGCGCGCCCGGGAAGAATGATCTCGAACACGCCGAATAGGTTCAGCGCAAAAACAAAAACGACCGACCCGATCACCGCATTGAACCATGGGTTTTGAAACTGGAACGCCCAAGTGACCTCGCTGCCGCCGGATTTGAGAACGATGACCACCGCAGCAAGTCCGAAAAACCACGCGAAGATCCCGCCCGCAAACGCCAGCCCGTGCGCAAAGATTTTCCCCGGCGCCTCGCCGGCCTGGCGGATGAATCCGAAAATTTTCAGCGAGATGACCGGGAGGACGCACGGCATGAGGTTCAGGATCAGGCCGCCAAGGAACCCGTAAAAGAGAGCCAGCCAGAGCTCCCAGTTCCACCGGAACGGCGGAGGTTCTGCCGAGGGGATTTTCGCGCGGAACTCCGCGAACAACGCGGCGTGGTCGGGAGCGGACGCGGCGGAGACCGGCAGATCAAGCAGCAGTTCCGCCGAGCCGGGAACACACATGTCCTTGCAGGCAAGCCAGGAGGCCTTCGCCCGCAAGCTAACAGGCGATCCGATCTTCAAATCCTTCGGCGGGTCGAGCGTCGTGATCAGCAGCACCTTTTCCCCGTAGCCGTTTGTCCGGAGGTCGCCCGGCTCGATCATGCGCTGCGGAGCCGGCCACCGGATCGGCCCGGCGTGGAACCCCTCCGGCAGCGACCATGCGATCGTGGTCGGCAGCCCGGCATCTCCGCTGAATTCCGAATACGTGTGCCAGCCGGGCGCCATTTCCAGCAGGAGCCCGACATCGAACGGCTGGCCGGGCACAACCGCCGTCACCGAGGAGACCAGCGCCGCCTTCACAGGCTGCCGCCCGTCCACCACCTGCCCGCTCACGCCCGGAGCCGGGAAAACAACGAGGCCCAGCGCGAGAAGGGCTGCCCCGTAGAAACCAACCCGTAGCATGGGCATCCTGCCCATGCGAAAAAAGCGTGCGAGACGTAAACGCCAAGACAACACCCTGCGAAGCCCCGTCGGGCCGCTGGTTTCCGCCAAACAAAATCGAAGCATCCAACTACATTACTCTCTCTCGCCAAGATTCGCAATTTCGGATCCGCCAAGTTCCAATTTTCCAGCCCCGGTTTCCTTCCTCGCTATTTCCGATTTTCCTGAGAAAAATTTCGTCTTTCTCGTCACCATGCCTCTGATTTTCGACAAAGATCGCAACCTATATCGCCTGCACTCCTTCGAAACGGAAGCCGAGTTCGAGGCCCGGATCGTTTCCTTGGCAGATCAGATCTTCGGCCCCTCGACGATCTACGTGGATGTGAAGAAGAAGATCAAAGGTGGGGACAAAAACGCTTGAAGATGTGCTGACGTTTTGGAGGAAAACTTAATGGACTTTATCGATTTCCCAGTCCTCATTTTAGCTTCGTAAATAAGGTCGTAAAAACAGATAAACAGGTTTCACTCGATTGATACGAGATAGTGCTCATCCAGTTTGGAATGCAGTTCGACAATGGCGGCGATGCGGCGAACGTGGTGGGTGAAGTCCTGCGCTTCTTCGCCTGTCAGCGGACGGCCCAGCAGGGCGCTCTCGCGATAGCTGAGCCATTTCTTGAGCACTTGATAGCCGCCAAGGGTGTAGATCCAGACGGCTTCGGGCACGTCCTTCCAGCACGTGGTGGCGTTGAGGTGAATGTCGAAGTAGCCTTCGCCGCGCGTGCCGCTGCGCACCATGCCGGGGCCCGGCATCACCACGCCGCCTTGGCCCGCGTAACCCCAGCGGGCGACGATGGCGAGGTCGGGATTTTTGCTGTCTGGGCCGGGGGTGACGGAGAGTTCGCCGAGGCCTTTCAAACCGGGACGCACTTTGAGATCGGTCACGCCGGGGACAGACGTTTCGGGATCGAGCAGGGCGGCAACCTGTCGGCCCAGCGCGGCTCCGGCGCGCAGGGTTTTGGCGTCGGCTGGCAATGGAACGCGGGGCCAGTCCTGCCGTAACGCCCCGGCATTCTCCTCGCGGTAAAACGGCGCATGCAGTACGGCAACGATGTGGAAAAACAGGTCTTCTGCACCGCACTTCAGGCCCGCCAGATAATCGCGTGCAAATTCCGTGAGGTTCGGCTGCGGGCCGCGGGGGCTGTCGCCGGTGAAGAGGTCGGGGTGGGCGTTGTCGGCAGGGGATTCAGCACTGCCGACCAAATGAAGGTATAGCGGAAAGAAGTTCGAAAGACCGTTGGCAAAGTTGTCAGCGAGAAGCGTCGCTACTGTCCCGCGATCCCATCCATCTCGGCTTTCTGATTTTCGGGCTTCAATCCAAAAGTTACCGGCAAAGATATGCTTCACATATTCCGGCCGTTTTTCATCAAGAAGCTTCGTATGCGGATTCCAATAGAGCCAACGAGCATCGAAGGGCCGGTAAAGGTAGCGAAAAAAGCTGCCGCTCGCGATCCCGTGATTCAGCAAGTCTTGCCGCACCTTCTTGGCATCAAATCGCCCCGAGTCATCTTTGAGACCTGACAATTTTCCCCTCAGAGACTGGAACGATAACTTCGAGTCAAAGTAGTTGAGCATGCGTTGCTCCAAAGCTTCACGGTCAACATCCACCAGTGAATCATCGCGGCTCGTTTTCACTCCCGGAAATGAAACAGCCAGCAACTCAGGGAGCAGCTTCCACTCGGCGTAATCCTCCCGAACACCAATCGGGATGAACGGCAGCCCAAACTTGAGCACAGGCTTGAGCGGCAGAGAGGGCTTCGTTTTTTCCAGCGACTCCGCCAGCTCGGATTTTTTCTCCTTCCCCCACCAATGTTGGAAGCCGAGGTCGGCGGGAGCGGGGAGTGCTGCCTCTTCGCGGATGCGGTTTTTCTTTTCCGGCCAGCGTTCCATGAGGGCGATGGCGGTGCCGACCTGGATGCCTTCGCGATTTTTCTCGGTGGAGAAGACGCTGGGATCGGGTTTGCCGTCGGGGGTCTTTTTGCCGGTCTTGTATTTGTCGCCGTTGAGGCAATCGATGCGAATGGAGTCGAAAACCTCGAGGAAGCGCTCGCGCATTCCGGTATGGGAGAGACCGTCGAGCCAGGAGTAGTTGGAGATGTAGCAGACGATGCCTTTCGCATCGGGGCGCGGGGGGCCGGGAGTTGGTTCGTCGGATTGCGGGACGCCTTCGGCGATGCGGCGCTCGGCCATGCGGAAGAAGCGAATGTAAAGGTCGTTGAGGCCCTGGCCTTGGGGCTTGGGGGCTTCCTTGGTGTGGCGGTAGGCCTCGCTGAGATTCCGCTCCTCTTCCACGGCAAGCCCGGCGTAGCCGTCGTAGGGCGGGTTGCCGAGGATGACGAGGATCTGCTCCTGTTGCTTCACGTGGTCGGCGGCGTCACGCTCTTCGGCGAACTCGGAGAATGGCAGGTCTTTGGGGGATTTTATCGGCACCCAGCCGGTGAGGGCGTTGGTGAGGAAGACTCCGGCGCGTTCGTCAGCTTCGTGATTGAGGGAGGCACCCCAGCGGGTGAGGAGAAGATCGATCTGGAGGTGGGAGACGACGTAGGGTGCGGGGAGGAGTTCGAAGCCGTAGAGGCGTTTCTTGGCCACGTCGCGAATCTTGAGCGCGGCCTGGGCTTCGCCGTAGCCCTCGACGAGGCGGCGGTGAATGAGGCGGAGGGTCTCGACGAGGAAGGCACCAGTGCCGCAGCAGGGGTCCAGGACAATGACACCCGGATCGGCGAGACCGTCGGGCAAAGCAAAATTTTCTCGGAGCGCCTTGTCCACGCTGCCGACCATGTAGCGGACGATCTCGGGCGGGGTATACCAGACGCCGAAGTCATTGCGCAGGTCGGGATCGAACTCGGCAAGGAAGGGCTCGTAGAAATACTGCACGGCATCGCCCATGTCGTAGCGGGCGAAGAAGCTGGCGCGGTCCACGCGGGCGAGGCATTCCTCTGTCCAATCAAGGACTTCTTCGAGATCCAGGGCGCGGACTTTTTTTGGATCACCGGCGAGCTGGACGAAGAGGGTGCGCAGGATGGGCAGGCCGAGGTATTGGGCGGAGAGCCGCCACTGGAAACGGTCGCCGGGCTTGGGGTGGGATTCGTGCCAGAGCACCCAGGCGGAGAAGATGCCGTAGAAGAGCGTCTGGATGAGGGTGGACTGGAAGAAGTGGATACCTTTGTCGCCCTCGAAGCGGACGCCGAGCGCGTCGCTGAGGGCATTTTTCACAGGTTCGAGCGTGCCCATGGGAGCGACCTCGACGCGGGCGCGGGCTTCGCGGGCGTAACTGGCGAGGAAGGCGGCGAGATCCTGCGGGGTGGCGATACGGGCCGTGCTCAGGAGGGCGCGGCGAAGGAACTGCCAGAGGCGTTCGTGCTCGGGATGCTTCGGGTCCTGCCGCAGGGTGTGGACTTTGTCCCAGAAGGCCTGTTCGCTGCCGGCGATGACGTAGCGTTCGCCGGGGACGGGTTTGCCTGCGACCCAGGAGAAGAGGGCGAAGCTGCGGTAGTTCGTGATGAGAATCTGGCCGTAGTGATCGAGGTAGCCGCGCACTTGCGGGGTCTGCTCCAGCCCGGTGATGTCCTGCGCGAGGCTCTTCACCTCGATCACGCCGCGCTCGGGTTTCATCTCCAGCAAAGTGGGAGAGTCCTGGCCGTGCCTGCGAAGTTCCTTGGCAGAGAAGAGCCCGCCATCGGGCAGACCGGCACCGGTATTGGCGGGATGCAGGACTGCGGTGATCTTCGGCTTGAGAGTGTCGCCGATGGTATTGAGGAGATTTCTCAGCGCGGGATAACCAGAGGTTTCCGGAACACCGACGCCGAGCGATTGATGCAGGTCGGTCAGGTATTCAGCAACAGGGTGCGCCATCTCCGCGCATGATAGTTGGTTTTTTTATCGCGGCAATCAAATGGGATGACGGCACTTGACTGGCGTGCTATTTTGACTCGTTCAGAATTCTCCATGGCCTTTCCCTTTTCCCATCGCAAGACGACCCAGATCTTGAATTTTTTTGCGCGCCAATCCGGCGGGGAAATCAACAAGCTAAAGGCGCTCAAGCTGGTTTATTTCGCGGACCGCTACCATCTACGGCGCTACGGCCGTCCGATCACCGGGGACGAATATCTGGCCATGCCGTTTGGTCCGGTGGCCTCGGGGGCGAAGGATCTCGCCGAAATGGGGGATTTTCTGAGCGACGACGAGCGATCCTACGGAGCCAAATTTCTCGCCCCGGTGGACCGTTTTAGCTTCCGCTCAACGACCGAGGTCGAGGCCCGCGCGCTGTCCGAGTCCGACCGGACGGCATTGGCCTGGGTCTGGGAGAAATTCGGGCAGATGGACCGCTACAAGCTTGCCGACTACACACATCAGTATCCGGAATGGAAGCGCCACGAGGCCGCGCTCGAAGGCGGGCGCGAAACCCGGGTGCCGATGTGCTACCGCGATTTTCTGGAAGACCCGGAACCGGGGATCGAAGTCTGCCATCCGCTCGACGAGGAGCAACGCCGGGCGCTCGCGGAGGGCATCCAGGAGCGATTCGACGCGGAACGCATCCTTAGTTGAGCTTCCCATGCCGCCCGGTAAGCTGCCGCTGGAGCTGAAACTGGGATTGCGCTCCGGCAGCGTTTTTTATTTTCAGGCCCGTGAGCTTTCGTCGGAGCTGCCGCATTTTTTCGTGGTGCTCAACCGTGATCCGCTGGGGGACGAACTGCTGTTGATGACGGTCTTCACCTCGCAGATCGAAAAGGTGCGGACGCGAAACCGGGAGCGGCCGCACACGGTGGTCGAATTCGGGCCTGGCGACTACAAGCCGCTCGATCGCCCCACGGCCGTGGATGGCAATGTGATCCTGCGCCGCAGCCTCAGCGAAATGGCGGAGCTGGTGAAGCGCAAGAAAATGGCCTATCACCCCGATCTCCCTGCGGATCTATTCGAGCGCATCCGCGCCGCAGTTCTCGAAAGCCCGGTGGTTAACGACGAGGACAAGGATCTTGTCAGAGGAGAGCCCGGATAATGTGGGCTGCTTACGCCGCAATATAATCTCGCTTCGCCAAAAACCCGCGAATGCGATTCCCCTGTGACGTGGACATGCACACCGAAGGCAAATTCTGAACCCATGAACGAAGCATTTCCGGATTGTGCACGACGGGGTTCACCTCTTCCTTGCACGTTTTGGTGACATACCAGCCAGGGAGCGAAAGCGACGATCACGCCGAACCCCACGAGAATCATGGTCTGCCATTCCAAATACTTGTCGTTGAGTTCATCGAGTTTTCGCAGGCAGCTTTCTCCGGGGCCTTTCAGGAGGGTTTTGGTAAAGGGAGGTTTCCGTTCGGCTCGCTCGCGATTGATGACACGAGCGACAATCAGCCAGAACAGAAGGGCCATGACGCCGATAAGTGCGAACTCGAGAATAATCGGAATGAACGGAGCGGGCATGGATGGGGTATTACCGTTTACCAGCGGCTGAGGCAAGGTGGAGCGTGCCAAGAAAATAACGCCAGGCGTCCCCTCCGTGTTGACAGCCGTCAGCAAGCAAGATGCTGACTCTCGTTCCTCTTCGCGCCTTCGCGGGAGATCCATTCCCAGCTCTCCGCGTTGCGTGAGTTTCCCAATCCTCCTCGGCGTCGCTGATCACCGTGCGAGAAATTCCCGCCAGAAAAACACGAGGGAGAGCGAGATTCCGATGAGGACGACGAGGATCCGGACGTGTTGCTGCGGGATTTTTTGTGAGAAGTGCGAGCCGAGGAAGTAGCCGATCAGGGCGCCGGACATCATGACGAGCGCCTGCGGCCAGACGATGAGGCCCGCGAAAACAAAGTAGCTGGCGGCGACGACATTGATGAGGGCGCCGAGGATGGTTTTGATGGCGTTCATCTCGTGGATGTGGTGGAGCCCGATGAGGCCCATCGTGGCGAGCATGAGGATCCCGATGCCCGCGCCGAAATACCCGCCGTAGATCGCCACGCCGAGCTGGAGCAGAACCGCCGCGCCGGTGGCGGCGCGCGATCCGCCTGCAGACTCGATCCCCGCCAGCCGACGGATCACGTTGTTCAGCAAAAAAAGGACGGTTGCGAAAAGGATGAGGAACGGAACCAGCCGGTCGAAAAAATGCTCGCTTGTGCGGGTGAGGAGCCATGCGCCGATGAGCCCGCCGGCGATGCTCACCGGCGCGAACGCTTTGAGCCAGGGCCGCACGGCCGGAAGGTGCGCGCGGTAGCCGTAGAGGCTGCCAGCGATGCCGACGAGCAGGGCGAACGTGCTCGTCGCATTCGCCTGGATCGACGGCATCCCGAACGCAAGGAGCGCAGGGAAGGTGATGATCGTCCCGCCGCCCGCCACGGAATTGATCGCCCCGCCCGCACAGGCCGCGGCGAAGAGGATGAAAAATTCCCAGGCCATCAGGGCTGCTCCGCCGGGTTGCCCTGCTCGAGGAACCGGACGCGCCGGTCGGCGCGGGGGAGGCGGATCGTGAGCGTGAGCCCGCGCCCGGGGCTGCTCTCGAGCACGACCTCGCCGCCGTGGGCGCGGACGATGCGCCGCACGATCAGAAGCCCGAGCCCGTTGCCGTCGGACTTCGTGGTGAAATACGGCTCGAAGATCCGTGAGATATTTTCCGGCGAGATGCCGCCCCCGGTGTCGGAGAACGAAACGTTCGCGTGGGTCTCGTCCGCAAACGTCCGGATCCGCAGGATCCCGCCCGATTTCATTGCCTGGAACGCATTCCGGCTCACGTTGTAGAACGCCTGCTTGATCTGCTCGCTGTCCAGCCCGATCGGCGGAAGATTTTTGTCGAGCTCGCTCTCGACCAAGATGTCGCGGTTCTGGATTTCGGCGGAAAGGAACGACAGGGTTTCGCCCACGATATGGTTGATGTTCGCGGGACGGAGATCGAGCGGCTGCGGGCGGATCGCCCGGAGGAACTGGGTGATGATCTGGTCGAGACGGGAGACTTCGCCGCGCGCCACCGCCACAGAATCCTCGAGCGCGGGGCGGGATTTCTCCGGGAGCTTCCGGATCTGCCGCTGCATGAGCTGGAGGTGGATGTCGAGCGAGTTGAGCGGGTTGCCGACCTCGTGGGCGACCCCGGCCGCAAGCAGGGTCAAAGCCGAAAACCGCTCGCTGTCGATCGTCTCCTGCGTCGCGCGGTGGCTCCGCGTGATGTCGCGCAGGATGATCGCCCCACCGGCCAGCTCGCGCTTCCGCGCGTCCGGCTCGTCGCTCATCAGGGGGACGACGTAAAAATTGAGGAGCCGGTTTTCCGGGTAGAAGACCTCGAGGTCGCGGTTGACGATCTCCGCGCCGTTGAGCGCGTCCCAGTCGAGCCCGCGGACGACTTCGCCGAGCGGCTGGCCGAGGGTTTTGTCGGCCTCGATGCCGAAGAACCCGCAGGCCGCGCGGTTGAGGTAAATGACGCGCCCCTTCGGGTCGGTCACGATCACCCCCTCGAGGATCGTGTTGAAAATCGTTTCGAGGAACCCCTTTTCGCGCGCGATTTCGACAAGATAATTCTGGACCTCGCCCGGCTGGACGAGGCGGATCCGTTCGATGAGCTTGTCGAGAAATCCTTTGGTCATGTGGCGATTTCAGTGGCCGGGTGCGACGGGACGTAGCCGGACACGAATTTTTCCCGGAATTCCTGGAACGTCCCCGCGACGATGTGAGCACGCGCCCGCCGGGTGAGGTCAAGGTAGAAATGGAGGTTGTGTATCGAGACGAGCCGGAGGCCGAGGATCTCCTCCGCCTTGATGAGATGGCGGAGGTAGGCGCGCGAAAAATTCCCACACGCGTGGCAGGCGCAGCCGTCCTCGATCGGCCCGGGGTCGTCCGCGAACGGAGCGTTCTTGAGGTTAAGCGTGCCGCGCGCGGTGAAGGCGGTGCCGTTTCGTGCGAGGCGGGTCGGGAGCACACAGTCAAACATATCCACTCCCCGCGCGATCATTTCGATGATCTGCGGCGGCGTGCCGAGCCCCATCGCGTAGCGGGCGCTGCCGGCGGGCAGGAACGGAACCGCGCTCTCGATCGCATGAAACATCTCGGCCTCCGGCTCGCCGACGCTGACCCCGCCGATCGCGTATCCGTCGAACCCGATCCCGACGAGCTCCCGCGCGGATTTTTCGCGGAGGTCTGCATACCCGGATCCCTGGGCGATCCCGAAGACCAGCGGGCGCGACTCGACCGGCTGGGATGCCCACCAGTCCTTGCAGCGCCGCGCCCAGCGGAGCGTGAGGTCCAGGCTTTTTGACGCCTGCTCGTGCGTGCAGGGATGCGGCGGGCACTCGTCGAATGCCATCGCGATATCCGAGCCGAGATCCCGCTGGATCTCCATCGAGGTCTCGGGCCCGATGAATGTCGGCGTCCCGTCGAGGTGGTTCTGAAAATGCACGCCCTCCTCGGTAATCTTCCGCAGGCGCGCGAGCGAGAACACCTGGAACCCTCCGCTGTCGGTGAGGATCGGGCGATCCCAGCTCATGAACCGGTGGAGCCCGCCCAGCCGCGCGATGAGCTTCTCGCCGGGTCTCACATGCAGATGATACGTGTTGCCCAGAACCACCTGCGCCCCCACGGCCCGAAGCTCGTCGGGGGACATCGCCTTCACCGTCGCCTGCGTCCCCACCGGCATGAAAACCGGCGTCTCAATCTCCCCGCGCCGGGTTGAGAGGACGCCCGCCCGCGCGCCGCCGCAGCTTGCTGTCAGGAAAAAACTCATCGTTCACAAGATAAAATCGAACCGGCTGGAAATGTCGAGCAGCACCGGAATCCCGCGCGCATAACCGCCCGACCGACCGGTCCTGCCCTCAGCCCCGCATGGCGATAATCTGTTGTTCACCGGAGAAAATGCGTGAGATACTTTCCATAATGAAAACTCTCTGCTTTTTGTTCGCCGTATCGTCGCTGGCGCTCAACCCCCATGCGGCCGCCGCAGACGATCCGGCCGCGCCAGCCGCGAGCGCAACCAACGCTGGCGGGGTGAAGATCTTCCAGGCGACCGAGCGGAAAACCGACGGCAACCTCTGCATCTCCCCGTTTTCGATCCAGTCGGCCCTGGCGATGACGTATGCGGGGGCTGCCGACACGACGTTAAGCCAGATGGCGGCGGCGCTGGAGTTTCCCCGCGAACCGGCCGTCCTCGCGGCGGGCTTCGAGGCGCTCGGCGCGCGTTTGAGACAATCCGCCGAACGCGGCGGCACGGACACGGCGCTTCACATCGCGAACCGGCTTTTCGGAGCGAAGGAGTTCGCGTTCCGGGCGGCGTTTCTCGAGACATGCAGCGCGCGCTTCGGCGCGCCGCTTGAAGAAATGAATTTCCGCGCGGATCCGGCGGCGGCCACAAAAACCATCAACGCGTGGGTGGAGAAGCAAACCGAGAGCCGCATCCGGAATCTCATCCCCGCAGGGGCCCTCACCAAAGACACGACGCTCGTGCTCACCAACGCGCTCTACTTGAAAATCCCGTGGGCGGAGGAGTTTTTCAAGTCGCCCGACCTGCCGTTTCTGGTGAACGGCAAGGACAGGAAAAACGTGCCGGCGATCTCGCGCACGGATTCCTTCGGCTACCGGAAAGCCGACGGCTTCACCGCCGTCGGGGTTCCCTTCCGGGGCGGACAGTTCCAGTTTTTGATTCTTCTGCCGGACGGCGACGGGCCATCTCCGACGGCCTCCCTGCTTGCCACCTGCGCCGCGCTTCCGCGCGCAGACGTCGCCCTGACGCTGCCAAAATTCCGCCTGGAGTCCCCCACCCTGCCGCTCGGAGAAACCCTCCAGTCGCTCGGAATGAAATCCGCCTTCGACATCCCGCGCCGCAGCGCGAACTTCGACGGCATCGCGCCGCGCACGCCCGAAGACTACCTCTTTCTCTCGGAGGTCTTCCACAAGACGTTCTTCGCGCTCGACGAAAAAGGCATCGAGGCCGCCGCCGCGACTGCGGTCGTCATGATGAGAGCCACCGCGATGCCGGTCCAACGCGACCCGGTCGAGGTCCGCGTGGATCGCCCGTTCTACTTCGCCGTCCAGCACTCCCCGACCGGAACCTGCCTGTTCCTGGGAAAAATGGTTGATCCCCGGTAAGGAGCTGTAAAATAAACCGCGCGGAAGGCGCTCAACGCGTGTCGCTCCGCACGTCCGCCTGCGAGTAGCAGATGCAATCATGGACGATGCGATCCGGCTTGTAGTGCGACGAGGATCGGAGGACGACGTGGATTTCCGAATGGGAAAACCATCCGTCCCCGGCCAGTTTGGCCGGAAGGTCCTCGAGTTTCTCGAGGGTCTCGACCAGCGAATCGTTCTGGCAGAGGACAAAAAACCGGGAGGGTGGCAGGGAGACGACGGTGAGGGGGAAGACGATGCCGGGGAATCCCTCGGGCAGGATCGGGGCGGCCTCTGATGCGGCCTGGGCATGGCGGGCCTCGAGGTGGATCATCCGGGCGCGCGCTTCCGGCACGCTGGATTCCAACGCCATCCCCACGGCGTCCAGCAGCCGATGGCGGGCCTCCGTGAGGTCGGAGAGGGATTCCAGATTCTGGAGATCCGGAAGGGAATTGATCGCCTTGGCGAGCGACGAGATCTCCTTCAAATACGAGTTCTTCTGGGTCTCCGGGACAAAATACATCACGAGGAACCGGACCGGTATGCCATCCGGCGAGCCGTAGTCGATTCCCTCCGGGCTCCATCCGATCGCGCAGACGACCTCGCCGTCGCCGGAGAACCGCGCGTGCGGGCAGGCCCAGCCTTTGCCGATTCCGGTGTTGTAGGATTTTTCGCGCGCGAGCACCCGCTCGGCGACGCCCTCGTTTCCGAAATGGATGTCGGGGATCGCCTCGATGATGGCCGCCAGATACTCGAGCGCCATCGTCTTATCGTTGTCGGGCAGCTCGATGAGGCGTCCGTCGTGCAATGCGTTGAGGAGGCTTTTCATATCAGTCTATGCCGTGTCTCTTGTGGAACGAGACCTTCACAAAGTGGGTGAGAAACGAGTAGCAGACAAGGAAAAGGATGATCCAGAGCCAGTAAATTCCCGGCAGCGGGACGAGCCCGAGGTAATTGGCGAACGGGCTGTAGGGCAGCGCGGCCCCGATCGCCATCACGATGCCGGTCGTGAGCAGCAGGAACGGGCTCGCGATGCTCTGCAGAAACGGGATCTTCCTCGTCCGGATGATGTGCACGATCAGCGTCTGCGTGAGCAGCGACTCCACGAACCACCCGGTGTGGAAAAGGCTCTCGTAATACGCCTTGTCCGCCGCGCCGGTGCCGGGCGCCGCGAACAGGATGCAGTTGAAAAAGTAGAGCATCAGGAAATACGTGGCGTAGTCGAAGATCGAGCTGATCGGCCCGATCTGGAGCATGAACCGCTGGATGTTTGCGATGTTCCACTGCCGCGGGGTGGTGAGATATTCGGGATCGACATGATCGGAGGGGATCCCGACCTGCGAGGCGTCGTAGAGAAGGTTGTTGACGAGCACCTGGATGGGCGCCATCGGGAGGAACGGCAGGAAGTAGCTGCCCCCGACCACGCTGAACATGTTGCCGAAATTCGAGCTGGCCCCCATGCGGACGTATTTGATGATGTTCGCGAAAACCTTCCGGCCCTCGATGATCCCGTCCTCCAGGATCATGAGGCTCTTTTCGAGCAGGATGATATCGGCGGATTCCTTCGCGACATCCACGGCGGTATCGACGGAAATCCCGACATCGGAAACGCGCATCGATGGGGCGTCGTTGATCCCGTCGCCCATGTAGCCGACGACGTGCCCGCGCTTCTGCAGCGCAAGGATGATGCTCTCCTTCTGCGCCGGGGTGAGCCGAGCGAAGACGTTGTGCTTTTCCGCGAGTGCCCCCAACTCGTCCTCGTCCATCCCGATCAGCCGGTCGCCGGAAATCACCTCGTCCACCTCGAGATCCACATCCTTGCAGATTTTTTTGGTGACGAGCGCGTTGTCGCCGGTGAGGATTTTTGTGGCGACCCCGTATTGTTTGAGCGAGGCGATCGCCTTGGCGGCGGATTCTTTCGGCGGGTCGAGGAACGCGATGTAGCCGAGCAGGATCAGGTCGCTCTCATCCGCGACGGAGAACACCTGCTTGGTCTGCGGAAATTCCCGGTAGGCGATCCCGAGCACGCGGTAGCCGTCCCTGCTGAGCTCCTCGTATTCCTCGAGGAGGTCGTTTTTGATCAGGTCGATCATGACGTGGATCTCGTCGTCCACCTGGTAGTGGGTGCACGCCTTGTAGATGTCCTCGACCGCGCCCTTGCAGATCAGCACGTGGTCGCTCTCGTAGTCGACCACGACCGACATCCGCTTGCGCTGGAAGTCGAACGGGATTTCGTCCACCTTCCGGCAGTTCCTGTCCACGTCCAGATCCGTGTGGGAGAGGACCGAGCGGTCGAGCAGATTGCGCAGCCCCGTCTGGTAATAGCTGTTCATGTAGGCGTAGCGCAGGACGTCCTCGCTCTCGCGGTTGGCCACGTCCACATGCTTTTCGAGAATGACGCGATCCTGGGTCAGCGTGCCGGTTTTATCCGTGCAGAGGATGTCGATGGCGCCGAAGTTCTGGATCGAGTTGAGGCGCTTGACGATGACCTTTTTCTTCGACATCGCCATGGCGCCTTTGGAAAGGTTGACCGCCACGATCATCGGAAGCATCTCCGGGGTGAGGCCGACGGCCACCGAGAGGGCGAAGAGGAGCGCCTCCGCCCAGTTGCCCTTGGTGATCCCGACGATCAGGAAAACCACGCTCACCATCACAAGCATGAAGCGGATCATCAGCCAGGTGAACCCCGCAATCCCCCGGTCGAAACTCGTGTGGACGCGGTCGCCGGAAAGCTTCTCGGAGATCGAACCGAAATACGTGCGCAGGCCGGTGTTGACAACGAGGCCGCGCGCGGAGCCGCTCAGCACGTTGCTCCCCTGGAAACACGCGTTCGCCAGCTCGATCACACCACGGCCGCTCATGTCCGAGGGATCCGCGGATTTCTCCACCGGCATCGACTCGCCGGTCAGCGACGACTGGCTCACAAAAAAATCTTTGGCGGCGATCAGGCGGAGGTCGGCGGGGATGATCGCCCCGGCCTGGAGGGTGACGATGTCGCCGGGGACGATTTCCGAGGCGGGGATCTCGACCTCGATGCCGTCGCGGGCGACCAGGCATTGGGTCTGCACCATTTCGCGGAGCTTCTCGACCGCCTTGCCCGAGCGGTGCTCCTGGAAGTAGGCGAGGCCCACGCTCAGGAAAACCATGGCCACCACAACGGTCGCCGAGCGGAGATCTCCCATGCAGAGCGAGACGACGCAGATGACCAGCAGCTGGATGACAAGCGGGTTGCGGCACCTCTGGAGGATCTCCCCGACGAACCCCTTTTCTTTCCGGCGGAAAAGATCGTTCGCGCCGAATTCCTCCGCGGCTTTTTCCGCCTGCTCCGCGGACAAGCCGACCGCGGCCACGCCCATGGCGGCCAGCGCCTCCTCGGAGGATTTCGCGCAGATGGCGATGAGTTTTCTGTGAGACTCAGCGAGCGCGCCGCAGGAGGATCCGCCCGCAGATTCAGCGCCGGAAGTGAGGTTTTTCGCGCGTGTTTTCAGAGGCAATATATAGTTCGGGTTCCGTCCACCAAGCCATGCACGGTAAGATTTTGTTCCGGAAATGGCCACCGCGAAAATGACCGTCTCTTGCGAGGCCGTCCAGAATTTCCCGCGGGCTTTTTGACACGCGCGCGCAAATCCGAAAGACGCAAACCACATGGGGAACGGGTGTCCCGCTCGTTTAGAGACTGGAACTCATAGCGAAGTGGCGTGCCGCACACGGGCGGGACGCCCAGTCCTCTCCCCAATCATTCCGATCTCAAACAACAGCCGCCGGAATGGTCTTCTTGCCGCATATCCGCTCTTCTGTAATATTTTTTCCTTCATGAAATGAAGACCGAACCCGCCCTGGAAAAGGCCGCGCTGAATGTGCTTTTGACCGATAGCAGCCCGAACTGGGGGGGGCAGCAATACCGGCTCCTGCACGAGGCTCTGTGGCTTGCCGGGCACGGACACAAAGTCCTGGTCGTCTGCGGAAGACGGAGCGCGCTCGCCGCGCGCCTGCAGACGCATGCGCCACACATCCCGGTGGAAAAAATCCGCTCGTGGGGCGGTCCGCTCGGCTTGCTGGAATTCCTTTGGAAGATCCGCCGGTGGATGCCGGACGTCATCCACACCCGCAGCGGACAGGATGCGCTCTGGGCATGCCTTCTTCATTTTGCGGGCTGGACGGTCGTCCGCTCGCGCCACATGACCATGCCTTCGCAGATGCCTGCCCGCCAGCAATTCCCCTACCGTTCGGGGTGCGCGCGGGTCATTGCCTCCGCCCGATTCATCAAGCGGGATCTCATCGTTCGTACCGGGGTTCCCGAATCTCGCGTGGACGTGGCGGACGAAGGAGTGGATTTGAAGGAATTCCATCCGGGCGTGGACGGGCGGGGATTCCGCGCGGAATTTTCCATCCCGGAGGACGCGCCGGTTTTTGGGCTCGTCGCCATGATTCGCAGCGAAAAGGGACACAGGCACTTTGTCAACGCGGCGTCGAAAGTGCTGGAAAAAATTCCGGGCGCGCGCTTTGTCATCGCCGGAGACGGATCAGACGAGCCGGTTGAGAAATTGCGCCGGAAGATTCGGAAGGAATTCCCTCACGCCCCCTCCCCTGTCCTCTTTGTCGGCTATCGGGATGACGTGCCGGCGATCATGGCGGCGATCGACGTGCTGGTCGTCCCCTCGCTGAAAGAGGCGCAGAGCATCGTCATCCCCCAGGCCTTCGCCACCGGGAAACCGGTGATTGCCTCCGATGTGGGAGGGATTCCGGAGCTCGTCAGACACGGGGAGAACGGGCTCCTCGTCCAGCCGGGCGACGAGCGCGGGCTTGCCGACGCGATGGTGCGCCTCGCCGAATCTCCGGATCTTCGCTGCCGCCTCGGGGCCGTCGGCCTGGAGCTCGCACGCAGAGAACTCTCGTTTGATGACAAGATGAATCTGCTTCTCGCGAGCTATCGCAAAGCGGCAAGCGCCAAAACCGTTAGATAGAGCGCCCCTCGCAAACCTGTAGCACGCCCGTGCCGGGCGTGTTCCGCCAGCGCGTCCGACACGGACGCGGCTACAGCGCGCTACAGCTCCCTCGCAAAAGATTTTCTGGCATTCCCGCTTCTTCTGGAGTAAGCGGAGCTCATGATATCGCCACTCCTTGCGTTTTCGATGCCCGGCGGACCGGAACTCCTCTTTATCTTTTTTATTGTTCTTCTCCTCTTCGGGGCGAAAAAGCTTCCCGAGCTGGCGCGGGGGCTTGGCAAGAGCCTTGGGGAGTTTAAAAAAGCGAAGGACGAATTTGAGCGCGAGGTGCATAAATCCACGGCGGAGACCGGGGAGGCATTAGAAAAACAGGCGCTTCCCCCAGCGGGCGGCGCAGCCGTCATCGAAGTCAAAGAGGCTCCCGACAAGCAGCCCCACCACGCGGGTTGATACCGGGAAATCCGCCAGCAGTCTGCCGGGGACGGCGTCGCCGGAAATCTTCGCCATGAACACCGGGCTGACTTCCCCCGCCGCAAAATCCATCGAGCTGATGGCACCCGCCGGTTCGTGGGACTCCCTTTCCGCCGCGTTGAAATCCGGTGCCGATTCCGTCTATTTCGGAGTCGGGCAGTTCAACATGCGGGCGCGCTCGGCCGGAAACTTCTGTCCGGGCGACATGCGGAAGATCACCACGAAGTGCCGGAAACACAAAGCCCGCGCCTATCTCACGCTGAATACCATCCTCTTTGATGAGGAGCTCGCGGAGGCGGAATCCCTGTGCCGCGCGGCGAAGGCCGCCGGCGTGGATGCCGTCATCGCCGCCGACCCTGCCGTTTTGCAAATCGCTCGGGCCGCGTGCCTGCCGCTCCATCTTTCCGTCCAGGCAAACGTCACGAACCTCGCGTCTGTGCAGTTCTTTTCCCGCTTTGCGGATGTGGTCGTCCTGGCCCGCGAACTCAGCCTCGACCGGATCCGCGCGATCATCGAAGGCATTAGGAAAAATTGCGTTCTTGGCCCGTCCGGGGAGCTCATACAAATCGAGCTTTTCGCTCACGGTGCCCTTTGCGTGGCCTTCGCCGGGAAATGCCAGATGAGCCTGGCCCTCCACGGTCCCGCGGCCTCCGCGAGCCGAGGCGCATGCTTCCAGCCCTGCCGACGCAACTACCTTGTCACCGATCAGGAGACGGGCAGCGAACTCGTCATCGCCGGCCACCAGGTCATGTCCCCGAAGGATCTCTGCACCCTCCCCTTCCTGGATCAACTCCTCGACGCCGGCGTGTCGGTCTTGAAACTCGAAGGCCGCGGACGCTCGGCCGATTACGTCTCCACCGTCACGCGCGTCTATCGCGAGGCCATCGACGCATGGCATGACGGCTCCTTCCACACAAAAAAAATGTCGGGCGCATGGATGGCTGATCTCGCGAAAGTCTTCCACCGGGGATTCTGGGACGGCGGCTACTACCTCGGAAAACCGCTCGGCGAATGGGCCCGCTCGTCGCATTCCCAGGCCACAGAAAAAAAAGTCTTTGCCGGCGAAATCACGAAATACTACCCGCGCCTCGGCGTCGCGGAGGCCGTCGTCCGCGCCGGGCCGATCCGCACCGGCGATGCGCTCTGGATCCTGGGCGCGACGACCGGTGCCGTCCGCACGGAAGTCACCGAGCTCCGCACCGGTGACGAGGGGGTTCCCTCAATCCGGGCGGACAAAGGGACCCTCGCCGCTTTTCCCGTCCCGGAAAAAGTCCGCCCGGGCGACAAAATCTACCGCATCGTCTCTGCTGTGCGGGAATCTCCCGCGATGCCGCCCCGGGGACGATGATCACCGCGGCGGGGCCGGGTGTAATTCCGCGGCATGGTAGGAACTCCGGACGAGCGGCGCGCTGGCGACAAACGTGAACCCCTTGTTCCGCGCAATTTCCCCGTAAAGCTCAAAGGTCTCCGGGGTGGCATATTCGACAACAGGAAGATGCTTCGGTGTGGGCCGGAGGTATTGGCCGAGCGTGAGAACCGACACGCCGGACTCGCGGAGATCGTCCATCGCCTCGAAAATTTCGTTCTCGGTCTCGCCGAGCCCGAGCATGATCCCGCTCTTCGTGATCATGGTCGGCTCCATTTCTTTGACCCGTCGGAGCACGGCGAGCGAGAGCCGGTATTTGGCACGCGACCGGACGAGCGGGGTCAGGCGCTCGACGGTCTCGAGGTTGTGATTGTAAATGTCGGGCCGCGCATCGAGCACCCGGCGGATCGCGGCATCTTTCCCGTTGAAGTCGGAAACCAGCACCTCGATAGCGACCTTCGGATCCATCGCGCGGATCGCTTCGATCGTCCTTGCGAAGTGCCCGGCCCCGCCATCGGGCACGTCATCTCGTGCGACGGCGGTGATGACGACGTGCTTGAGCCCGAGCCGCCTGACCCCTTCGGCCACCCGCTGGGGCTCGTCCTCTTCGAGCGGCAGGGGCTTGGCGGTGTCCACCGCGCAAAACCCGCAGGCCCGCGTGCAGCGCTCGCCGGCGATCAGGAATGTTGCGGTCCCGCTGCTCCAGCATTCCCAGCGGTTCGGGCACTGCGCGCTCTCGCAGACCGTGTGCAGCCGCAGTCCGGCCACCAGATCTTTTGTGGAAAAAAAAACCGGGTTGTTCGGCAGGCGGACTTTGATCCAGTCCGGCTTCTTACTCTGGTGCAGCCCGGGTTGCGTCTTGGAAATCATCATCGAACAGCAGCATCGCGGGCGGGTGACGCCGTGTCAAATTTTTCGCAACTTCGTGCCTCCGGGCGGGTTTCATCCAAATGCGGATTAACAAAAATTCATTTCTTTTCGGGGTTCTGGCGTTGCTGGCGGTGGTTCTTGCGGCGCTGCTTTTCTGGCCGGACGGCCTGATCGCCTTGAATTTCCAGGATGCGCCGGTTGCAAAAGTCATCGCCTCGATCGAGCGCCAGGGCCGGGTGCGGATCGTCACGAACCTGCCCCCTGAGACTCCTGTCACCATGCAGATGCGCGCGCCCCTGATGGAGGTTCTCGAGACGCTCAGCGTCCGGACCGAGAGCGACGTGCGGGCGGTTTACATCGGGGCCGTTGGAAAATCCGAGGCGGCGGCTGCCTTCGAGGCGCTCCAATCCGGCAAGGCGCCCGAGTCGTTCGAGGTCGCATGGTTTCCCGCGATGGGAATGTCGTTGGGAACAACCGTCCCCGACCCGCGGGCGTTGATCGTCCGCCTTGAGCCCGCGGATCCGAACACCCTGCAATCCGCGCTGCGTCAGCTCGCGCAGAAGTCCGGAGTCATGACCGCAGTGCCGCGCGAGTGGAATCCCAATGCCGCTCC
>Ga0194063_10000280_pt1 | contig 38398 bp, 36 predicted proteins | sample SepL3720m_MetaG_FD_155459 | JGI IMG/M metagenome (GOLD analysis project Ga0194063, IMG submission 155459) | Anoxic zone freshwater microbial communities from boreal shield lake in IISD Experimental Lakes Area, Ontario, Canada - Sep2016-L373-20m | ecosystem: Environmental > Aquatic > Freshwater...
CGGAACAAGACGAAGAACAAAACCAAGGAAGAAGAGCCTTGTGGGAAGCTTTTGAAGAAAACGCCCGCGCTGAAGAATCCGGTTTTCAAACCGGCAGAATCATCGGCCTTTCAAATCGCCGCTCTCACCTCATGATCCTCAGATGATTCTGCTCATGCCCCGAGGGGGTTTCGGGTTTTGATTGCGGGAAACCTGCTGAAATCACGGTCCACGGTCCAGAGTTCCCCGACTCCGCCAACGAGACAGGCGGCAGCGATCCGGGCATCGTGGATCAATGCCCCGCGCACGCTTCCACTCACCGCGAGCTCAGCCAACTTGTCCAAAACTCCGGGCGAATCGCACAGGATGCGCAGGCTCGGAGATTCCCGCCACGCGGAAATTTGATCGAGCGCCTCCTCCGGCGTTGATGGCTTTTCCCACAATTTCGGATGCGTGACGACCGCGTAAAATTCCACGAAACAGTGCAGGCAAATCGCCCATGGGACCGGAGATTCCGCGAGCCCCCGGATCGCCTCCCTCGCTTTCGAGTGGAGGGAGGCTTCCCGCTGATGGGCATGCACCAGCAGATTGGTGTCCGCAGCAATCACCCTGGGAAGGAGGGTTCCCGCGCCTCATTGATCGCGCGGTTGATCGAATCGCTGGAAACTCCACCGTCATCGCCTGCGTATCCGACGGCTGCATCCCGCAGACTGAAGGAGACCGAGGGCGTCTCGATCGCGCGCTCAACCGCATCAATCACCAGCGCACGGAAAGTCATTTTTCTCTCCGCCAATAACGGCCGAGCCCGCTTGAGCAAATCGTCAGGCACATCAATGGTTGTTCTCATATGCCCATGCATAACTCATGAAATGTTATGGCGCAACTTGAAATATTCCGATCATTGCAAAGGCGAGGTGTATCTATTTGCCTTTACCGTTGAGGGTTCTTTGGAGATCGTTACCCCCCACTTCGTTTCCAGCACCTACGCCTTTTTCTTCTTCGCCGTACCGATGGATTGCCCCAAACTCGCCCCAAATGAAAGAGAAGTCACAACTTACCATAGAACCGTAACGGGCGGGACGCCTGTTCCCCCTGTGCCATGCAACTTTCGGAGAGGCCTATGAAGCCCGTCGCGATCATCGGCGCGGGCATCACGGGGCTCACCGCCGCATTTTATCTCAACCGGGCGGGGATCCCGGTCACGGTTTTCGAGGCCGGCTCCCGGGTCGGCGGCGCGATCCGATCCCTCCGGCAGGACGGATACCTCGCGGAGTTCGGACCGAACACGATCCTGGAAACATCGCCAAAAATCGGGCGTCTCATCCGCGACGCGGGCCTCGAATCCCGCCGCCTCGACCCGGATCCGAAAGCGGGCGCGCGGTTTGTGGTCCGCTACAAACGCCCGATCGCGATGCCCGGCTCGCCGCTCGGATTTTTTACGACCGACCTTTTTTCTCTCCAAGCCAAGCTGGCCGTGCTGCGCGAGCCGTTCGTGCCGCCGCGACGCGACGGCGTGGAGGAGAGCATCGCCGGGTTTGTCGTGCGCCGGCTGGGCCGGGAGTTTCTCGATCATGCGATCGACGCGATGGTCGCAGGCGTCTATGCGGGCGACCCCGCCAGGCTGTCCGTCCAGCAGGCGTTCCCGAAGCTCGCCGCGCTCGAAGCCCGCTACGGCTCGCTCATCAAAGGACAAATCCTCGGCGCGCGGGCGCGCAGGAAATCCGGGGAAATCGCCAAGGATCGCGCCCCGAAATTTTCTTTCGACGAGGGCCTCCAGGTGCTGCCGGACACGCTGAGCGAACGCCTCGGCGCCTCGGTGCGGCTCAATTCACCGGTCGTCGGGATCACGCGGACGGCCGGCGGCTGGACGCTGGACCTCCGCACGCAGGGCGGCGCGGCGCGCTCGGATCACAGCGCGGTGATTTATGCGGGCACGGCATTCCAATTGGCCGAGCTGAAGGTCGTGGTGGGCGAGGCCGACAGGGGGAACGGGCGTCCCGCCCGTTTGGACGCGACGCATCGCACCGAGGAGATTTCCTCCATACACGGGCGGGACGCCCGTGCCCCCTGTGAGGAATCGCCTGACCTGTCGCCGTTCTCGGAGATCCGCCATCCACCGGTGGCGAGCGTGGTGCTCGGGTTCCGGCGCGAGGACGTCGCGCATCCGTGCGAGGGGTTCGGCGCGCTGATCCCGAACGTCGAAAAATTCCATATTCTCGGCACGATCTTTTCGTCGTCGCTTTTTCCAAACCGCGCGCCCGACGGCCACCTCACGCTCACCAGCTACATCGGCGGCGAGCGGCATCCCGAGCTGGCCGCCCTGCCGCCGGAGGAACTTGTTGATCTGACGCTGCGGGATTTGCGCGTCCTGTTCGGAGTGAAAGGCAGGCCGACATTCCGGCACTGCGTCGTTTTCTCCAAAGCCATCCCGCAATACAATGTCGGCTACGACCGTTATCGCGGGATGCTGACAGAAATGGAGGCGCGGGCCCCCGGACTCTTTTTTGCGGGACATTACCGCGACGGCATCTCGCTGGGCGACTCGATCGTCTCCGGCTGCAACATCGCCGAACGCGCCGGAATGTGAAAAAAAAATTGGAATGCTTCTTGCACCCGTCGCCAGACTGCCCATAATAACCAGTTCCAGTTTTTTTGAAGCCATGAGCATTATTGAGAAGATCGAAAGCGAGCAATTGAAGAAAGACGTCACGGACTTCAAAGTCGGCGACACCGTCAAGGTTCACACCCGCGTCGTCGAGGGCGACAAGGAGCGGATCCAGATTTATTCCGGCATCGTGATCGGGCGGAAGGGCTTGGGATTGAACGCCAACTTCACCGTCCGCCGGGTCTCCTACGGCGAGGGGGTCGAGCGCGTGTTCCCGCTCCATTCGCCGCGCATCGCGAAGATCGAGATCGACCGCAAGGGATCCGTGCGCCGCGCGAAGCTGAATTTCCTCCGCGACCGCAAGGGCAAATCCGCCACCACGGTCAAAGAGAAGGCCGAGCGCGCCGCGTAAGATGCCCTGCTCGTTCGAGCACGAGCACCACCTTCACGCACGCGGGATCCGCCCGGTGGCCGGCATTGATGAGGCCGGCCGCGGCCCGCTTGCCGGACCGGTCGTTGCCGCCGCGGTGATCCTACCTCCAGGCTTTGATCTGCCTGGGCTCGACGACTCGAAGAAACTCACCGCGCGGAAGCGGGATCTCCTCTACGAGCGCCTGACATCGGATCCCGATGTCGCGTGGGCGTCCGCGCGTTGCGAAAGCGTGGAGATCGACTGTTGGAACATCCTGCGGGCCACCCACCGGGCGATGCGCTCGGCCTTCCTGTTGCTGCCCGTGCGTCCGCTCCATGTGTTGATCGACGGGCTGCCCGTGCCCGAGTTCCCGTGCGCGCAGACCGCGCTGGTCGGAGGGGACGGGCTGAGCCTGAGCATCGCCGCCGCAAGCATCGTCGCCAAGGTCGAGAGGGATCGCATCATGGAAGATCTCGACCGGCAGTTTCCGGAATACGGATTTTCCAAACACAAAGGCTACCCAACGCCCGATCATCTTGTCACACTCCGCAGGCATGGCCCGTGTCCCGTTCATCGCCGCAGTTTTGCGCCGGTTGCGCAAGCCGTCCGCCCCTGAGGCCGCACACATCCGCCTCGGCCGCGAGGGCGAGGAGGCCGCCGTCCGCCACCTGCGCGGCAATGGCTACAAGATCCTGCGCCGGAATTTCCGCGCCCCGCACGGCGGCGAGGTGGACATCGTGTGCCGCCACGGGAACCAGCTCGTCTTTGTCGAGGTGAAGACCCGGTCGGCTGAGAACTTCGGGCGCCCGCTCGAGGCGGTGGATGCGAAAAAGCGGCGCCTCATCATCCGCGGCGCGATGAAATGGCTGCGCCTGCTCGGGATGCCGGACATCACGTTCCGGTTCGATGTCGTCGAGGTCGTCACGTTTCCGGATTGGGAAATCCGGATCATCGAAAACGCGTTCCAGCTTCCGGACAACTATTCCTACTGAGCGGGCGGGGATCCGGCACGGACGAGCCGCAGAAGGGTTTTCCTGTCATCCTCCGAGTCCCTCACCGCGGCGAGGAAGTCCGGAAGGGAGAGGTTGTATTTCCGGAGGAACGCCCTGTCGCCGCTGCATCCATACATGACCTCGCGGCAGAGCGAACCCTCCAAAAAACACCGGGCCTTGGCCGCGATCCGGGGCAGCCACGCGATGCCCTCCCATTCGTTCTCGCGCAGCGGAAGCTCGTCTTCCCGGACGGTGCGGGCGGCGGGCTCCCTGTTCCGGGCCCCGTGAAAAAAGTCGCGCCGGATCCCGGCCACACGCACAAATGTCGCGCAGTCCGGCTCGTCCGATCGAACGAAATCCTCCGCATAATCAAATAGCACCTGCGCGGAGAGGCCGATGGAAGCGAGGAACGCTCCGTCCGCCGCCGCCGTCAGCGCGTCAGGATCCCGCTCCCCCGCGCGATAAGCCGCAACGGCGAGCCGGTGGAGGTCTTCCAGATGGGCTTTGTCATTTTTCATAAACCACCCGCGTTTTTCCGTCGTGGTCGAAGCTTGCGACGAGTTCGTGGGCCTCGAGCGTGGCGGTGCCGAGCTTGGCGACGACGATGCCGCTGGCGTGGTTTGAGATTTCGGCCGCCTCGCGCGGGGTGGCGCCCGCGCAGACCGCCAGCGTGTAGAGGGCGATCGCTGTGTCGCCGGCGCCGGACACATCGAAAACCTCGCGTGCGCGGGTCGGCGTGTGGTAGGGGGGCGCGCCGTTCTCGAAGAGGATCATGCCGTGTTCGCCGAGCGTGATGAGCAGGCCTTTGAGGCTCCATTTTTTCAGGAGAAGATCTCCCACCTCGAGCAGGGCCTGATCCGCGAGCGGATCGTCCAAGGCCCCGGTGTCCTTGCGCCCGGCCATCGCGAAGGCCTCCGAGCGGTTCGGCTTCAGGAGATCCACGCCGCTCCAGTCGAGGGGGTTGTCGGGGTTCGGATCCGCCGCGAGAAATTTTCCGTGGCCGCGCGCGAGCCGGCACACCTCGTCCTTCAGCTCCTGGCAGAGGAGCCCCTTGCCATAATCCTCGAGAATCACGCCATCCACCGAGGGCATCAGGCCGGCGGCGATTTCGGAGGCACGAGAAGTAATCTCCCGGACCGGGCCGAAATGCTTTTCGCGATCCACGCGCACGACCTGTTGCTGGCGCGCGATGATCCGGGTCTTGACGATTGTCGGGGCGCCGCCGAATGGCACGAGCGCCTCCGTCTCGATCCGCTCCGCCTCCAGCAGGCCGCGGAGTTTGTCCGCGTAGGCGTCCTCCCCCACGGCGCCGCAGAGCACAACGCCCGCGCAGAACGGGCGGAGGTTTCTGGCCACGTTGGCCGCGCCGCCCGGATACGACGACTCCGCCTGCACCTCGACCACCGGCACCGGGGCCTCGGGCGAAATCCGGGAGACGCGCCCCCAAATAAACTCGTCCAGCATCACGTCGCCCACCACCAGAATCCGAAGAGGCCGGCCAGACTCAAGAAGATGTTGTAATCTCGAAGGATTCATCGCATAGTATTCAGGACATTTAGTCGGATCAACGCCCGTGCAGAAAGCCAAATTTTTCCTATGAACAAGAATATCCCGCTGATTCTTGCCCTGTTCTGCCTCACCCCGCTGGCGCCCTGCCGCGGCCAGACGCCGCCGGAGAGCATCGACCTTTCGAAGTTTCCGGCCAAGGCGGTCGAGGATGTCGTGGTGCCCGTGCCGGGCGAGATTTTTGCCGTCCTCGACAAGCTGGGCAGCCCGAACTGGCGCGGCGAGCTTCGCGAGTCGCGCGGAAAAATCCCCGGGGGCCGCGCGCAGGTGGCGCTCCGCCTGGGCACGGTGATCGCGGAGGGGTTCATCGCCGTCGAGGCCGAGGATCCCGGCAAGGTGCAGGAGATCGGCCGCGAGGTTCTCGTGCTGGCCGAGGCGATCAATGTCCGCAAGGCCGTGATCTCCCGCAGCAAGAGCATCACCGAAATGGCCGACGCCAAAAAATGGAAGGATGTGCGCAAGGAATTCGACGGTGCCCTCCATGACGTCCGGGGCGCGATGCAGGAACTCGGCGACGACGAGCTTGCCCAGCTCGTGAGCATCGGCGGATGGCTCCGCGGCACCGAGGTCCTCACCTCGATCGTCTCGAAAAACTACTCGCCCGCCGGGGCCGAACTCCTCTTCCAGCCGCAGCTCCTCGATTACTTCACCAGCAAACTCGACGGGCTGAAAAATACGCGCCTCGGCAAGGACGAACTGGTCGTCCGGATCCGCAAAACGATCGCCGCGATCCGCCCGCTCATCGGCAAGGACGACGGCTCGAAAATCTCCGCGGACTCGGTCCAGCGCATCAACAAAATGACCGGCGAAATGGTCGCCGCCATCGCGTCCAAGGAGCAGTGATCCCAACCGTGAAAAAGATTTTTCTCCTCCTGGCTCTTGCCGCCCTGCCGGTTTACGCCTACGTGAACGACGCGCTCTCCTTTGCCCACGAGGCGGCCGTCCCCTACGTGAAGAAAGGGTTTTCCATCCGCGAGGATGCCTGGGGCGGAGATCTCGGGGTCAAGGATCAGCAGGCGGTCGCGGCGCAGCTCTTCAAGGGGAACGACTACTGGTTTTGCCTCGGCACCGATATCCGCGGCGCGGTGGTGACCGTCCACATCTACGATTCCAAGGGCAAGCTTGCGGAAGCCGAATCCTGGCAGAAGGGCCGGTTCGCCGGCGCGCGCATCGCCCCCGCCATGACCGGAACCTACTACGCCATCATCACGGTGGAAAAGTCCTCGACGGAACGCACGGGATGGGCGGTTGTTTACGGCTACAAGTAGCTCCGCATGGAGACCTTCACGCTGGAATTCGAAAGCGCCCGCGCACTTCAGGCGCTCTACGGCGGCGATGAAAAACTTCTCCGCGAGCTCGAGTCCCGGCTGTCGGTGCGGGTGACCACCCGCGACGGGTGGCTGCGGATCGAGGGCGAGGTGGCGGACATCGCCCGCGCCCGCGCGGTCATCGAGCAGTTGCAGGACGCCGTGAAACGCGGAACCGTCGTGCGGCGGCACGAGTTCCAGTATGCCCTCAACTCCGTCGAGGGCGGCACCTCCGGCGGGCTCGGCCAACTGGTCTCGACCCGGATCGTCTGCTCCCCGCGCAAGCCGGCGATCGTCCCGAAGACCGCTGGACAAAAGGCTTACCTCCAAGCGATCCAGACCCACGACATCACGTTCGGCATCGGCCCCGCCGGAACCGGAAAAACCTACCTCGCGGTCGCGCTGGCCGTCGCGGCGCTCAAGCAGGAAAAAGTGAGCCGGATCGTCCTGACCCGACCGGCGGTCGAGGCCGGCGAGGCGCTCGGGTTTCTCCCCGGCGACCTGCAGGAAAAAATCCTCCCCTACCTGCGCCCGCTCTACGACGCGCTCTACGACATGCTCGAGCTCGAGGAGATCCAGAAATTCATGGATCGCGGGGTGATCGAGATCGCGCCGCTCGCCTACATGCGCGGGCGCACGCTCGGCAATTCGTTTGTGATCCTCGACGAGGCGCAGAACACGACCGCCGAGCAGATGTTCATGTTTCTCACCCGCCTCGGCGAGGGCTCGCGCTGCGTCGTCACCGGCGACCGCACGCAGATCGACCTTCCCCGGAACAAGCTCAGCGGGCTGATCGAGGCAGCGGACGCGCTCCGCGATGTGCCCGGCATCGGGATGCATCTCTTCACCGAGCAGGATGTCGTCCGCCACCCGCTCGTGCAGGCGATCATCCTCGCCTACAAGGAACACCGCGGAGCGCGGGAGAGCAGGATTTAGGCTCATGTGGGATTTTTTCAAACGCCGCCGGCTCGTCGGCAAGGGGCTCGACTGCGGGAAGCGCCGCCGGGCGATCGGGGAGAGCGAATTTGCCGAGTCCCTCCACTCCGGCTGGCCGGCGCGCTCGATCCTTCTCGGCGCGTTCGTCGCCGGTCTCGCGGTTCTGATCTTCACCGGACAGCAGGACGAGCCGGCGAAGAAATTTTTGCTCTGCCTGCTGATCTTCGTGACGGCGGTCGTGCAGCTCTGGATCAACCACCCGGAGACGCTGGCGGTCAACTCCCGGCTCTGCCTGCTTCTGGGCACCCTGCTCGTCCAGCTCGCAGCGATCAAGATCACGCTCGTCCAGGCGGCGGCGGGAAATATCAACCCTCAGCTCGCCCGGCTTCTTGTCCCTTACGCCTTCGCCCCGCTCGTGCTCTCGGTCCTTCTCGGCCGGAACCACGGGCTCTACGCGGCGGTTTTCGCGAGCCTCTGGGGATCGATGCTCGTCGGGCAGATCGACCCGGTCTTTCTGGTGATCTCGCTCATCACGGGATTCATCGCTGTTTATGTGACGCTCCAGGTCCGGCGCCGCAGCCGCCTGATCCGCGCGGGCATCTATGTCGGCATCGCCACATGGATCCTTGCCGCCGCGTTCGGGCAGATCGGGCCGGTCTTCTGGGAATCGCCCACGCTGACCGATTGGCGGATGATCGGCCTCCAGAGCCTCGCGGCGATCGCCACGGGGATCGGGACCGCAGTCATCGTGAGCGGGATCCTCCCGATCCTCGAGCCCCTCTTCAAGGTCACCACCGACATCTCGTGGCTGGAAATGAGCGACCTGAACCACCCGCTCCTCAGGCGCCTGAGCATGGAGGCGCCGGGGACCTACCACCACAGCCTCGCCGTCGCGAACCTCGCCGAGGCCGCCGCCGAGGTCGCGGGCGCGAACCCGACGATCTGCCGGGTCTGCTCGTATTTCCACGACATCGGGAAACTCGTGAAGCCGGATTATTTCACCGAGAACATCCCCCACGGGCACAACCCGCACGACGACCTCACCCCGACGATGAGCTCGCTCATCATCATCGCCCATGTCAAGGAGGGCGTGGACCTCGCGCTCAAAAACAAGCTCAACAGCGAGATCGTGGACAGCATCCGCCAGCACCACGGCACGTCGCTCGTCACGTACTTCCACAAGCGCGCGCTCCAGCAGCAGGAGGACGCCCGCCTCGGCGGAAAAATCATGAACATGCGGGAGGACGACATCCCGGAGGTCCGGGAGGAAAGCTTCCGCTACCCGGGCCCGCGACCGCGCACGAAGGAGGCCGCGCTCATCAACCTCGCCGACTCGATCGAAAGCGCCTCGCGGAGCCTCGAGCGCCCGACCCCCCAGAGGATCGAGGATCTCGTCAACGACATCGTCGCTTCCCGCATCGCCGGACACCAGCTCGACGAATCCCCGCTCACGCTCGCGGAAATTTACCGCGCGGCGGAAAGCTTCCGCTTCACCCTCGTGAATATGCTCCACGCCCGGATCGCCTACCCGAAACCCGTGGAGCCGTCCGGCCACTAAGCCCACCTCTTAGAAATATTTTCTGTCCGTGTTCCGCAACGCGCGGGAAAACCCTTAATGGAAGCTGACGCGGAAAATTCTCTCCTTCGAGGAGTCTGCCAAATGCCCGATAAACCGCATCCACTTCCCTCAATATGTCAACAGGGAAGCCCCCTTCGACTACCCTCCCATGCAACCCCTATGCACACCCGTTGCGGATGAACCGCCGTTGCGGAGTTGGAAGTCCTTGTGCACACAGCCATCTTCAAACCGGCCAACGAACTGGTGGGCGTGCTCCTGCAGCAAGCCGCCGAGCGCATTGATGACGCCTACGCCCCCAAGCCGGGCGAACAGGCCAAGGGGCGCGAGGTTCTCATGGTCAAGGGCATGTTCTGGGGCGAGCCAGGCGCGAACAACGTCCTCGCCTTCCGCTGCATCCATGCCAGCCACAGGATGGACTCGTGCTGGAAATACCGCCTCAACTCCCGCGCGGCTGAGAATGTCACTCTCCCCCTCGCCGCATGATTGAAGATTTTTGTCCCGCACCCCGCTGGGAGCATGCAAAAAGTCTTGCATCAATATACAAGCTCTTCATGTTCACGCGTTGCGGAGGCGGCCCCAGCTTGTGAAAAACCAACATCGGCACGCCGTGCGCAAACGAGGCGCGATACGGGCCGAGCGCCGAATATCCGGGGTTCCTCACTGATTTTTTCGGCATGAACAAGAATTCCCTCATCGAAAACCGTGCGCTGAACGTGATTTTGACCGACTGCAGCCCGAACTGGGGCGGGCAGCAATACCGGCTTCTGCGCGAGGCCCTCTGGCTGTCCGCGCGCGGCCACAAGGTCCTTGTGGTTTGCGGGAAACGAAGCCAGCTCGGCGTGCGCCTGCGGGAATACACGCCGCAGATTTCCCTGCATCTGCTGCGCTCGTGGGGAGGGCTCCACGGGTTGGTGGAATTTTTCTGGACCGTCTGGCGGTGGAAGCCGGACATCATCCACACGCGGAACTGGCAGGACGCGTTTTGGGGAGCGCTCGCGCACGTTGCCGGCTGGACGAATGTCCGTTCGTGCCATGTGACCATGCCAGCCCACCTGTCGGCGCGCCGGAAATTCCCGTTCCGCTCGGGATGCGCGAGAGTCATCGCCGCCGCGGAATTCATCAAAAAGCATCTCGTTCTTGTTGCCGGCATCCCGGAATCCCGTGTGGATGTGGTCGGCGAAGGCGTGGATTTGAACGAGTTCCATCCGGGGGTGGACGGGCGCGGGTTTCGCGCGGAGTTCGGGATAGCGGATGGGGTTCCGGTTTTCGGACTCGTCTCCATGATCCGCGGAGAAAAGGGATACAACCACTTCGTCAACGCCGCCGCGAAAGTGCTGGAAAAATTTCCCGGCGCGCGATTTGTCATCGCCGGCGACGGCGAGCCCGCGCGGGTGGAGAAGCTCCGCGCAAAGATCCGGGATCTATTTCCCCGGCAGCCATCGCCGGTTCTGCTTGTCGGCTACCGGGATGATGTGCCGAACGTGATGGCGGCGATCGATGTCCTGGTGCTGCCATCGAAGCAGGAGGCGCAATCGCTTGTCATTCCCCAGGCCTTCGCCACGGGCAAGCCGGTAATCGCCTCGAACGTGGGGGGAATCCCGGAAAACGTCCGCGATGGAGTGAACGGGTTTCTCGTGAGCCCCGGCGACGAAAATGGCCTTGCCGCCGCGATGGGGCAACTCGCCGCCTCGCCGGATCTCCGCATGCGTTTTGGCGCGGCCGCCTTGGAGTTGGCGCGCCGGGAACTTTCGTTCGATAGGAAAATGGATTTGCTACTCGCGAGTTACCGCCAGGCGATCGGGTGAAGCGTCATCCGGAACTTTCTCTAGGAGCCGTTCATACGCGGCCTCGGCATCGTCCACCGTGATGTCTTTTACATTTCGGGTGGGGGGATTTAGCAACTCGTAGGGCACGCCCCAGGGATGCCAGTTCCGAGGGTTCGAATCGCCGAAGAAGCAGAGGATCGGCAGCCCGAGGCCGGCACCGACATGCATGGCTCCCCCATCGCTGCAAATCATGGTGTCGCAAACGGACAGGCCGCCGATCAACGTCTCGAGCCCCCCGGTCGCGTAGGGCAGAACCGGCAGGCCCGCCGTGTCGGCAATGATAGCGGCAGCTGCCTGATCGTCGCCCGGATGCATCCGGTTCTTCTCGTCGCCCGGCGACCAGAAGAGCATGAACTGGGAGCCGGTTTTCGCGTGCAGACGCTTGATCAATTCGGAAAAATGTTCCCGAGTCCACCGCTGGAGCTCTTTGCGCGAGCTGATATGAACTCCGATCGTTGTCTTGTCGGAGCGAAACCACGTCTGCGAATGGAGCAGATCCCGCGCCCGGCGTTTCTCTTCCGCATCCGGCACCAGGCGCAGCGGGGGCGGCGGGCCTTCGATGCCAAGCGGGCTCAGCAAAAAAAACGCCTTCTCCACGCTGTGGCGTGGCGCGGAGTTGATCGGGATCCCGTGCGAGATGGCGGGAATCTTTGTCCGGGCGGGAACAAATCCGATGATGGACGCGGGAGCAATCCACCGGGCCGGGCGCAGCAGGCGGGGGTGGTAGCCCCAATTCGCGACAATCACCGTATCGTAGTGCATGGAGCGAAGCTCAAACATGAGCCGGAAACGGCGCCAATGGGTCATCAGCAAGCTGTCCCCGGGAGCGCGGTGCTTGCCCTTGGTATAGATGTGGATCCGGCTCAGATCCGGGTTGTTATGCAGGATCGGAAAATTATACGAATTCACCAAGGCGTCGATCTGCGCTTCGGGGAAACGCTCCCGCAACGCGCGAAAAACCGGAGTGGTGATGATCAGATCACCAATGTTGTCGTGCCGGATGACAAGAATCTTCATGGGTGTGCGGGTTTGTCGAATGGCGCCCTGCGCGGGCTGTCGCGCGGGCTTGATTCCCGGCGGCCATTTCCGTATCATAATATCTCTTGGAAAGAAATAGACGATATTCTCACGGAGCAAATCCGGTGACATCCTGGCGCTTCGAATCCGGCACGTGGAACTGCGGCGCGAACCTCCCGCTGGATGATCGTGCGTTCCGCTACGGGATGAGCGTGTTCGAGACGATCGCGGTGGCCGGTGGGCGCCCGCTCTTCCTGGCCGGGCATCTCGACCGGCTCCGGCGCGCCGCCCGTGCGCGAGGCTGGCGGAACCCCTGCGTGCCGGATGGCCTGCCGGACTCCGCGCACGGGCGGGACGAACGGGCCACGGGAGTTTTCCGGATTTATCTCACGGCAGGCCCGGGCGGGGCGGGCGATCCGCCTTCGGGCTCCGTGTTCGCGCTGTTCGAGAATTGCGAGGTGGGGACGGACTTCCCGCCGCTGCGTCTGGTTTCCTCGGCGGTGCCGTATTTGCCCGGGCCCGGCGGATGGAAAACCGGGAATTACTGGCAGAATGTCGAGGCCTCGGTTTTCGCGCGCTCCACCGGCGCCGACGACGCCCTGCTCTTCAGCCCGGACGGCTGCCTCGTCTCCGCGAGCATGGGAAATGTTTTTGTCGAAAGGGATGGCGCATGGACAACTCCGGCGCTCGGGACGGGTGCCCGGGACGGCGTGGTCCGGGCCTGGGCGATAAAAAATCTGCCGGCCGAAGAAACTCTGCTCGATGCGGACGCTGTGGCGAACGCCACGGCTGGCTTTGTCACCAACAGCCGGATCGGGATCCGCCCGGTCGGAGAGCTCGACGGGCGCGCGCTGCGGCCCGACGTCGGCGCGCTCCAGCGACTCTACCGCGAACAAATCCTCCCGAGACTTCCCCGGCAATAATGTTGTAAAATCGGCTTGCAATCGGTTGCGGGATTATCGCATATTTCGCGTATCGCGTCCTTCTCCGCCATGCATTCGCACAAAACTTTTCATCCGTCTTCGGGGTTATCCGCGTCCGGGAAGGGGCGTTCCGGGGAGGCGGGGACGTGGGAGGAGAAGGTGGCCTTTTTGGAGGCGGAGTTGGAGCGGGCGAAGTCGCGGGAGGATTTGTATCGGCTACAGATTGAGGAGACCCGGAGCAAGGCGGGGCAGGCGTTTGCCTTTCAGGTGGAGTTGGCGCAGCAGCAGGAGGAGACGCTGGAGGAATATCACAAGCGGGAGCGGACGATGCTCGCGGAGTTGGAGGCCGCGAAGAAAGAGGCCGTGCGTGCGGACGAGCTGGAGGCGCGCATGGACGGGCAGAAGGCCGAGCTGGAGGCCCATTTGCAAGAGAAGGAGAAGCTGGCGGCACAGCTCGAGGAGGCGCAGGTCGAGGCGGCTCTGGCGCAATCGTATCAGGCCGAGACCCGGGAGCATCTGGCCCGGCTCGAGGAGGTGCGGGAACGGGAGCAGGGGCTTCAGGACGAGCTTGCGGCGGCGAGGAAGCTGGAAGACCGGGCGCAAATGCTCGAAGCCGCGATGGCCCGGCAGCGCGCCGATTTGAAATGGGGCCACTCGTCGCGGGTTTGGGCGCGCAAGCTTCAGGAGGAACTGGAGCAGGAGCACGCGGAACTTCTCGTTTCCAAAGGCCGGGAAAAAACGCTGGAGGACCGGCTGGAGTCCGCAGAATACCAATTCAAACTGGTCGAGGCGCTGCAGGGCGAGCTGGTTGCCCAGAGGGCGGAGCTCTTGGAGGCGCGGAAGCAGGAGGAGGCGCTTTCCTCCGAGCTCGCCACCTCGCGCGAGGCGGGGCATTCCGCCAAGCTCCTCGAGGAGCTGGCCGGATACCGGGCATCGGTCGAGGATTTGCGGCGGCGCGAAGAGGGCCTGACATTCGAGCTCGAGAATGTCCGCATTCTGGCCGGGCAGGCGGAGAAGCTTCGCTCGGAGCTCATCGCCCAGCGCTTGGCGCTCGAGGCGCTCCGGAAGCGAGAGAGCTCGCTGGTTGCCGAGCTGGAAGCCACGACCGCCCTCGCCTCCCGCGCGGAAGGCTTTCAAAAAGAACTTTCTTCCGTTCGTGGCGAGGCGGAGGCTTTGCGCTCCCGCGAGCGGGCACTCGAAGAGGAGTTGGCGGCGGAAAAGGCGCGGGCGGGCATGGTAGATCGCCTGCAGGACGAACTGGCCGTGCAAAATCTCGCCCTCGATTCTCTCCGGAAACGCGAGGCGGAACTTGTTCAGGAACTCGAAAACTCCAGAAAGGAAGAGATCCGGGCCGGGGAGCTGAATCAGGATTTATCCACTCATCGCGCCGCGCTGCTGGCTCTCCAGGATCGCGAAAAATCGCTTCTGTCCGAACTCGATGCCGCCCGCTCGCAGTGCCGCGACGCCGGGGCGCTCCGCCTCGATCTGGCGGCCCAGCGCGCGGATTTGGAGGCGCTGCGCGAAAAGGAAAAATCTCTCGCTTCGGATCTCGACGCCGCCCGGCAGGAGGCCTCCCGCGTCCAGTCACTCCAGGCGAAGATGGCCGAACAAAGCGCCGCACTGGAGGCCCTCCGCAGCAGCGAAAAACTCGTCCGCAGCCAGAACCAGAAATGGATCCGCCAGCTCGCCGGGGTTTCGCAGGCGCTGGAGAAAGCGAAGGCCCGCGGACGCGCGCCGGGAAAGGCGCTCGTCTTTGCCTCGCTCGCCCTGGCCTGCGCGCTCGCGTTCCTCGCATTCCGGCTGATTCCGCAGCAGTCCTCCGCGGACGCGCTTCAAAAAAATGCGGAGCTCCTCGACCGCCTCAAGGAGCAGAACTCCCAGCTGGCCGGCCAGCTCAACGACACACTTCTCCGCCTCCAAACCGCCAAAGAAACCGAGCTGACCCTCGACCGCAACCGCGGCCTTGCCGAACGCCTCGCGGCCGCCGAGGCGGTGGCTCTCGGCCTGGAAAAAGACCAGCCGGTGAAGCTCGCTCTCATCACCCAGCTTCAATCCGATCTCAATCTCGCCAACGACAGGATCGCCAAGCTTTTCACCGAGCTCGCCACGCGCGACATGAAGATCCTCGAGCTGGAGAAACTTCTCGGCGAGGCGGGTGCCCAGGCGTTCCAGCTCTCCCTTCCTCCGCCCCTCGCCCTCAACGAGATGGCCCCCGTGTTCCTCAGCAATGCCTCGCCGGCCCTGAATGCCTCCGCCCTCCCGGCCGGCGAGCCGCTCCAGGAAATCCAGTCGCGCGCGGAACGCGAGTTCAAGGCGAAAAATTACGAGCTCGCCGCATCGCTCTACCAGCAGGTCGCCGACGCCTCGCCCTCGAACAGCCTCGCCTGGTCGAACCTCGCGGCCGTCCAGATCGAACTCGGAAAAATCACCCTCGCGGAAAAGTCCATCCGCAACGCCCTCGCCCTCAGCCCGGACGACGCCTTCTCGCACACCACCCTCGGCATCATCCTCCTCCGCACCGGCCAGGCCGATGCCGCCATGAAATCCCTCCTCTCCGCCATCTACCTCGATCCCAGCGACCCCGCCGCCTTCAATTACCTCGGCGTCGCGTTCGACCAAAAAGGCGACCGCAGCCGCGCGATCCAGGAAATCGAAAAGGCCGTGAAACTCGCCCCCGACTACGCCGAAGGCCATTTCAACCTCGCCGTCCTCCGCTCATCCGGCGACCCCGCCTCCCGGCAGCTCGCAAAAAAACATTACGCAAAAGCCCTTGAGCTCGGTGCCAAGGCGGACCCCAGCCTCGACCAGCTGCTCAAGTAGCATTCCCCTTCCTCGCGGGCCAGGAGGTCGGAATCGGCAAGAGGCCGCTCCTAGGAAAAGGGTCAAAAAGCATCAACAGGCCCTTCAACCTTGCCTTTTCCGCTTGGTTGCCATAGCAGTTCTGGCCATTTTATGAATTTACCCGTCACCTGCACCGCGGGAAACCGGCACGCGCTTTCGAGTCTGCTGGCCCCGTTTCCTTCGCGTGTTTCGACGGGGTGGATGACCGCCTGCTCGCTGGGAGCGGCGCTGATTATTGCCTACGGCTGGTCTTTGAGGGAATCGTTGCCACATTATCCGCTGTGGAATCCCGACACATGGGGCTACCTGCATCCAGCGCTATCCTGGATAAATGGTCAGGCATTTCAACAAACCGCAGGCAGGCATGGGTTTTATCCATCGCTGCTGATTTTGTTTCTTAGCCTTGGAAAAGGGTTTGCTGGGATTGCCCTGGCGCAGCAGGCGATGGGAGTTGTCTCCGGGCTGCTGTTTTGGTGGGGCTGGGTTCTGTGGTGGGGAATCCTGCCTGCGAGCCGATTGCGCGACGTGCTTGTGCCCGCACCGGGGTTGCTGGTGCTGGCGCTGTATTATTGGAATCCCTCGACGGTTTATTTTGAGTTGGGACTGCGCCCGGAGGGAGTTTTTCCGTTTTTTGGCTTCGCACAGCTCGCGAGTGCTCTCATTTTCATCCGGCTTATTTCGGCATCGCGCACGAGGAGGGGGCTGACGGTTTTCTGTGGTGCCCTCTCCCTGCTATTGGCTGTCTGCTGTTTCTGGCTCAAACCGAGCTGGGCCTTCGCGCTGGTCTTTACCTCGCTTCCGGTGGCGGCCGCGCTGGTTTTTGCGCGTGGCCGACGCGCGGAGGCCCTTGCCGCGCTTGTTGCGGGAGCGCTTGCCGCCGCGGGAATGTCCGCAGCCTACAAGGCCTGGATGCGACCGGATTTTGCTTCGATCAGCTTCCTCCCCAACACGCTGCTCACCATTCATGCCGACCTGATCGCGGAACAGATGGCCAAGGCGGATTTTTCTTTGGCCGGGGGAGGAGTCAAAAAAGAGTTTGTTGAAAATCTCGAGAAGGAATTGTCACTTGCTCGGGCGAAGCAGCACTCCTTCAAGGTTCTCGGGTTTGATCCGGATTATCTTATGTATCAAAGCTCCGTGGACAAACCGCTCATCCGAAACGGAATGAGTCGTGAACAGGTCGTGGATTTTTATTACCGCGCCTATTTCGATGTCTGGCTTGGCAACCCGGCCGGGATGGCGAGGAAAATCCTCCGCCAAATCGCGGTCTTCGCCCTTCCCAATCCGGATACCATCCTGAGCAACGAGAAGGATTTTCAGAAGGAATACGACAAGACCCGTGCGGCTGCAGACGGGGCGGTCCTGTTGCCACCCGGCCCTGCGGAATCGCTTCTGGCGGAGAACCGCCTTGCCGGGAACAGGCTGCCCGTTCCGGGGCCCGTGCTCCGCTCTCCCTGGTGGTTGCGGTCAACGGCAAAAACCCTGTCGGGCATCGCTCCCGTGCTCGTCGGGCTGTTTGCTGCGGCCTTTTGCGCCCAGTGCCTCCGGCGTTCGGCCATGGTTCTTCCCGGCTTGACTGCATCCCTCCTCTTTTCAGCCCCGTTGGGAAATGCTCTGGCTGTGTGCATCATCCATTCTCTGGATATCGACCGCTACCGCCGGACCTACGGGCCGTTCCTTGCGCTGGCCTTGGCCGCCATGTTGGTTTATGTCATTGTCTCTGCTGTTCAATTCCTCTGCCATGCCGTCTCCAAAGACACTTGAACCGTCCCGCGTGGCAGTCTTGATCCCCTGCTACAACGAAGAGACCACTGTTGGGAGTGTCGTGCGGGATTTCCGCGCCGTGTTGCCGGCCGCCGCCATTTATGTCTTTGACAACGCCAGCACGGACGCCACCGCCACCGAGGCGGAAAACGCCGGCGCGGCCGTCGTTTTCTCGCCGCAGCCAGGAAAGGGCCATGTCGTCCGGCACATGTTCGAGTCCGTGGATGCCGACTGGTATCTCATGGTCGATGGCGATGCCACCTACCCCGCTGCCGCCGCGCCCGAAATGCTTGAGCGCGCCATCAGCGGCCGGATGGACATGTTCTCCGGGCGTCGGCGCACTCCGGAGTCGGACTTGCGCGCCGCCTACAGGCCGCTCCATCAATGGGGAAACCGCCTCGTCTGCTGTCTCATCCGCAAGGCCTTCGGGAGCCCGATTGACGACGTCTTCAGCGGCTACCGCGCCTTCAGCAGGAACTTCGTCAAAACGGTTCCTCTCCATTCGTCCGGCTTCCAAATCGAAGTGGAGATGACGCTGCAGGCTCTCTCGAAAGGCTACCGCGTCGGAGAAATGGACGTCCCCTACGGCGCGCGGCCAGCGGGCAGCCACTCCAAGCTCAATACCTACAGCGATGGCCTCCTCGTCCTGACCGCATTCGTCTCGATCTGCCGCGATTACCGGCCGGGGCTTTTTTTTGGTTTTGCCGCGCTTGCGCTCGCTCTGCTGAGCCTTATCTCCGGCGCTCCGGCGCTCGCCGATTATTGGATTTACCAATATGTTTACCATGTCCCGCTCGCCCTCCTCGCGACCGGTCTCGGCATCCTTTCCGCGCTCTGCCTGTGCGTGGCCCTGATTTTGAAAACACAACTCCGCTACCACAACGAACTGCATTCTTTTCTCCGGAGAGGCTTCCGGCAGGAAAAACCAGAATAGTTTTTGTGGCACGAGCGTCCAAGCGACGGGGGCATCAAGGCAGCCGCCCTTTGGGTTATAGGAATCAAGCAATTTCCATCGCTGTGGGATCTTCCGATCCGATTCCCTTCGTTGCCCGACATGCCAAAGCCCTCAGCTTAACGTGCCGACCGATTCAAACCCCAATTGCCCAGTCAGCGCGTCCCGACTCTCGTCCGCACCCGCCGTGAGAGCAGATGCCGTTGCCAAGATGCCGCTCCTACGGCAGCTTCCAGATACTCCGGAGCCGCGCGTAGTCGGCCTCGGGCAGGATGACATAGAGCGGGTTTCTGGCGGGATCGAGCGCGGCGATGAGCGCCCGCAGATTACTTTCCGGCATGGTCGTGCAGCCGGAGGTCGGCTTCGCTCCGCCCGCGCGCCAGATGTGGAAAAAGATCGAGCTTCCCGCGCCCGGGCGGATCTCCGGCCCGGCGTTGTGGGCGATGAAAAGTTTGAGCGCATGCGCCGGGTCGTCCTGCTTCATCTGCTGTTTTTTTTCCCATGCGGTCGCGGGATCGGCATCGAGCCGGACGTGGCGGTTGTATGACGGTGAGGCGGGGTCTTCGATCCAGAGGTCGCGCGGTGTGATCCGCGTGTAGGACATGCCCGGTCGCCTCGCGATGTCGGCCGCATAGCCCCAGGCACCGCCGATGCGGAAAACTCCCGCCGGCGTGCGCGAATCCCCCTCCTGCTTGATGGGCGCGGCTTCCGGGACCGGGTGGAGGCCGAGCCCCCAGATCAGGCCGTTCTTCCCGAGCCGCGCCTTCCAGGATTCTCCGACCTGCCGCCAGCGGCCGCCGGATTTTTCAAAAAGCCGGAGCGTCGCCTCGGAGGAATTCCATCCCGCCGCCGTACCGACCAGGCATTGCGTCGAATCCGCGGGGATTTCATAAAAGGGAGCCGGCCCGGCCCAGGCGGCGAAAAGCAGCACGGCGATCAAAACCGCATTCATCCAAAAAAAATGACACCCCACGCGCCGTTTGTCACGGTTCTCTCCCGTCCTCCCAAGAAAATGAACCCGGGCGTCCGGCCCAATGCTGTCAGTTTGGAGTAACAATCCGTCGACTTCGATCTCGCACCTTCAGAGAGGCCGCCGGCATTTTTTGAGACATTTTGAGAAGCTTGCCTAACGGGAGAAAATGCGGGAAACTGAACATTTTCATGGCAAATCGCTCGCGCAACAACTGGGCCGCCAATTTTTTCATCGGACTGCTTCTCGTCTGTCTGGGCGCGTATTTGTTTGTGTCGCTGGTGACGTATTCCCCCGGGGATATTCCGAAGTGGGCGTGGCTGATCTACACGAAGGCGTCCCCGGTGCCGGTGGTCCACAATCTGGGCGGGCTGATCGGGGCGCTGCTGGCCGGGCACGTCTTGTATTTGTTTGGTGCGGCGGGATACCTGCTGGCGGTCGGGCTGGTCGGCTACGGGCTGGCGAAGTGGTTCGTTCCGGGGTATTCGCTCAAAGACAAGGCCGGCTGGGGCGCGCTGATGGTGCTTCTGGCAGCGTGCCTTTTTGCGATCCAGCCCTGGGCGCTTCAAAGCTGGCAGAAGGACATCAGCCCGGACGGGCCCGGCGGCTGGTTTGGGTTCTATGTCGGAACAAAAGCGATCCTGAAGCCGTTCGGGACGATCTCCGCGGCCCTGCTGGCGATCTTGTATTTGATCAGCCTGATCTTCGCGGTTTCCACGCATCCGATCCGGGACATGAGGCATGCCTGGAAGTCGTTTCTCGTCTGGCGGGAGGCGTGCCACCTCGCGAGGTTGCAGCGGATGGACGGCGAGCGCCGGATCGAGGAGGAGCGGAAGATGCTCGAAAAGAAGGCCGGGAAGCTGGAGAAGAAGCTCCGAAAAAAAGATCCCGTCGCGCTCATCGAGCCGGCTGCCGCACCGGCTGAGCCCCCGCCGGAGCCGGAGATCATTGACGCGTTGGCACCCGTGGCAAAAAAGCCAAAGCTGTCGGATCTGCGCGGGGAGAAGGATCTCGCGATCAAGCCCGGCCTCGCCGGGGTCCACCTCGAAAACTACACGCTCCCGGGACTCGATCTCCTCGATCCGCACGACGAGTCCGAACGGATTCCGCTCGACCGCGAAGAGCTCCTCATGATCCAGGGTCTGATCATCGAGACGCTCGCGACCTTCGGGATCAAGGCGACGCCAGGCACGATCACGAAAGGCCCGACGATCACGCGATACGAAGTTTACCCGGATGTCGGAGTCCGCGTGGACAAGATCGTGGTGCTCGAGCGCGACATCGCCCGCGCGACGCGCGCCGAGCGGATCAACATCCTCGCCCCGATCCCGGGCAAGGACACGGTCGGCATCGAGATCGCCAACTCAAAAAAAGTGAAAGTCACACTCCGCGAGCTGTTCGAGAAGGACGCCTGGCGGGAGACCAAGTGCCTCCTGCCGCTGGCGCTCGGCATGGATGTTTACGGGCACACGATCATCGGCGACCTGGCCCAGATGCCTCACTGCCTCGTGGCCGGAACGACCGGCAGCGGGAAGAGCGTCTGCATCAACTCGATCATCGCGAGCCTCCTCTTCCGGTATTCGCCCGAGCAGCTGCGGTTCATCATGATCGACCCGAAGGTCGTCGAAATGCAGAGCTACAACAAACTCCCCCACCTGATCACCCCGGTCGTCACCGACCCGAAAAAAGTCCTCCTCGCCCTCCGCTGGGTCGTGGACGAAATGGAGCTCCGCTACAAAATTTTCGCCAAGTGCGGGGTAAAAAACATCTCCACATTCAACGGCCGCCCGCTTCCGAAATCGCAGGAGGAACTCGACGCGGAAAGCGTGCCGGCGGCCCCGCCGCCGCCGGAGGAGGCGGATACCGAAAACGGGGACGGGCCGGATGAGGAAATGCCGCCGATCCGCGTGCCGCGGGCGGACGACCTCATCGTCCCCGACCGCATGCCGTTCATCGTGGTCATCGTGGACGAGTTGGCCGACCTGATGCAGACCGCGCCGGCGGACGTCGAGAGCGCGATCGCACGCATCACCCAGATGGCGCGCGCGGCGGGGATCCACATGATCGTCGCCACGCAGACCCCGCGCGCCGATGTCGTCACCGGGATCATCAAGGCGAACATCCCGAGCCGGATCGCTTTTCAGGTGGCCTCGAAGATCGACAGCCGCGTGATCCTCGACGAGAACGGCGCGGAAAAACTTCTTGGGAAGGGCGACATGCTCTACCTGCCGCCCGGAACTTCGAAATATACCCGCGCCCAAGGCGTCCTCGTCACCGAGGAGGAGATCCACCGGATCGTGGAATATGTCGCCGGGCAGGCCGAGCCGAAATTTGACGCCGGGATCCACGAGAAGATGACGAGCACAGCCATCCCCGAGGAGGAGGTGAGCGACGAGGACGAGGAACTCGTCGCCAAGTGCCTCGAAATCGTCCGCCAGGAAAACCGTGCCTCAACCTCGATGCTCCAGCGGCGGCTCAAGCTCGGCTACACCCGCGCCGCACGCGTGGTGGATATTTTGGAACAACGTGGCATTGTGGGGCCGAAGGATGGCGCGAAGGACCGCGAGATCCTCGTGGATCTGAACGAAGAATTTTAAGACATGGACACACCGGATTTTTTTATTGGAGCGAGGCTGGGCGCGGCGCGGGCGAAGGCGGGCATCCCGCTCGAGAAGGCAGCCGCCGACACGCGGATCCGAGTCGAGCGGCTGCGCGAGATCGAGGCCGATGATTTTTCCGGCTTCAGCCACCCGACGTATGTGCGGCTCTTCCTGCTCGATTACGCGGAATACCTTGGCCTCCCGCAGGATGAGATTCGGCCGCTCCTCCCCGACCGGGCGGGCGCCGCCCCCGGTGGCTTCGAATACATCAACGCGCTCGCCGCCCATCTCCCTGCGATGGCCAAGCCGAAGCGCAGGCAGCAGTTCAGGATTCTCGCGACCCTCGCCGCCATTGTGTTGCTGCTGCTCCTCGCTGCCGTCGGCCTGTTCGCCTACTTCACCATCAAAAAAATCGAGCGCGTCGCACGCTCGAAGCCGCCCGCCGAGTTGGTCGCTTTGCCGCCCGCCGCGCAGGATCCCGTCGCCGCGCCGGAAGAATTTCCGCTGGAAAAAACCGATGCCGTCGAGCGGTTTGTTCCGGCCATTCCCCCGCCCGGATCGCCGTCTGCGCCTCCAACTCCCTGACGATGCCAAAGGCCGTCCGCCCAAGTGGCACGTGCATCCTGCCCATGCAGGAACACGGGCGGCATGCCGCGGTTTCCTCGCATGTGAGTCCGCCCGTCCGGAAAATCGGGATGGTCAGCCTGGGCTGCGCGAAGAACCTCGTGGATGCCGAGATCATGCTCGGCGGAGCGTGCGAGGAGGGATTCGAAATCACTGCCGATCCGGCCGAGGCGGACATCCTCGTCGTGAACACCTGCGGGTTCATTGACTCAGCCAAACAGGAATCGGTGGATGCGATCCTCGAGTCCCACCGCGGGCTGCGGCCGGGTCAGAAGCTCGTCGTCAGCGGGTGCATGTCCCAGCGGTTTTCCAAAGAGCTGGCCCGCGACCTTCCGGAGGTGGATGCGTTCATCGGGCTCGACCAGGTCTCCGGCGCGGGGAAAATTTTCCGCGGTCTGCTGGGTGCGGCCGACGGGGTTTTGAACCTCGTGACCCCGAAGCCGCGGTATATCCCGGACTACGCGACGCCGAGGTTCCGCCTGACCCCGCGCCACACGACCTACGTCAAAATCGCCGAGGGCTGCAACCATCCGTGCAGCTTTTGCGTGATCCCGCAAATGCGCGGACGCCACCGCAGCCGGACGCTGGAGTCCATCCTGCGCGAGATCCGCCAGCTCGTCGCCGACGGGGTCAAGGAAATCAACCTCATCAGCCAGGACACCACGCATTTCGGGATGGATCTCTGGGAACAAAAAGCCGGGCCGCGCCAACCGGCCGACCCCGCCCGCGGAACGACGCTCGTCCAGCTCCTCGACGCGATCGCGGAGATCCCCGGAGATTTCTGGATCCGCCTGCTCTACACCCACCCCGCGCACTGGAGCGACGAACTCATCGCCGCAATCGCGCGCAACCCGAAGGCCGCGCGCTACGTGGACATCCCGCTCCAACACATCCACCCGGACATGCTGAAAGCAATGCGCCGCGAAACCTCGCGCGGCCACATCGAAAACCTCATCGCCCGCCTCCGCGCAGGCATCCCGGGCCTCGGGCTCCGCACGACGTTCATCGTCGGATTCCCCGGCGAGACCGCGGAGCATTTCGACGCGCTCCTCGAATTTATCGCGTCCGCACGCTTCGAGAGGCTCGGGGTTTTCAACTATTCCCAGGAGGACGGCTCGCGCGCCGCGAAGAGGGACGGACAGGTTTCCCCGCGCGTCAAAAACCGCCGGCACCGCGAGGCGATGCAGCTCCAGCAGAAGATCGCCCGCGAAACCGCCGCCGCCATGACCGGTCGCACCGTCCGGATCCTCGTCGAACAGCCGAACATCGGCCGCACCGAACACGACGCGCCGGAAGTCGATTGCCGGGCCGTCCTCACGGAGCCGTGTGAACCGGGAACCTTTGTGAACGCGAAAGTCATCGGCTCGCAGATCTACGACCTCGTGGCCCACCCGGAGAAGGATTGATGATCCAGCACCTGCTTCAAAACAGAGAAGAAAAACTGTCAAGCGCCAGTCCGGGCTGACCCCATTCGCAAGAGATGGTATGAGGCCCGGATCCGCGATGGCACCTTGTTTTCGTCCTTGAAGAACATAAAAAACTTCCCGTGCAGCGAAAGGATCGTCGCGTCGATGCAGTTGAAACCGGGATCAAAGAAAAGTTGCGTGGGCGTAAAGGTTTCAAAATCCCGCGTGGCGGTGGCGTAAATGCGGTTGTTGTTGTCGTTCTTGCCCCCGAACTCGGTCTCGGGAAACCGCCCCGGAATCGTCGAGGCCCAAGAAGATGATGAAACCTTTCTGCCCCGCATCGCAAACGATCTCGGGTGCCTACGAAGCAGGAAAAAAGATAGCAGGTCTTCGGAAGAGTTTTCGGAGTGAGGGGGTGACATTCCGCGAGCGCGGTGACTTTTATGCTAAGCATGATGAGCAGCAGACATATGATTTCCGAAAAACCTCGGCAAGACAGCCGAGCTGCTGGCAGGATCTGATAAAGCCATGGTTCGCCGCCTCCTCGCAAAAAGAAAATCCCGCCGACCCGAGCACCATGTGGACATGAAGCTCGGCGAGGGGTGGCACAAAAGGAATTTTCTCGCCGAGGTGATCATTCCGTCGCTTTTCACGAAGCGGCAGGGCAGGAAGCTCAAGCCGGTTTTCCCGGAGCTGGCCGCCGGGCAGATCGCGCTCACGTGGATCGGCCACGCGTCGTTCCTCATCCAGACACCGGAGCACAGCATCCTCGTGGATCCGAACTGGGCGAAATGGCTGAAGGTCGTGAAGCGGATCCGGCAGCCCGGCCTCGAGATCCGCGACCTGCCGGCGATCGATCTGGTTCTTGTCACGCACGCGCACTTCGACCACCTCGACCGCAAGACGCTCCGCGCGGTGGCAACCGACCAGCCGGTCATCGTGCCCGAGCATGTCGGCGGGCTCGTCAGCGGGCTCGGCTTCCATCATGTGCAGGAGCTCCGCTGCTGGGAGGCCTTCGAATTCGGGTCGCTGAAAATCACTCTCACCCCCGCGCGGCACTGGGGCGCCCGCATCCTCCACGACAACCACCGCGGGTTCGGCGGGTTCCATGTCGAGTATGCCGGACGTTCGGTCTTCCACTGCGGGGACAGCGCGTATTTTGACGGGTTCAAAGAAATCGGCGAGCGCCTCCCGGTCGAGATCGCCCTCCTGCCGATCGGCGCCTACGACGCGCCGACCAAGCGCGACGTCCACATGAACCCGGAGCAGGCGCTCAAAGCGTTCGTGGCGCTGAACGCCCGCACGATGATCCCGATGCACTTCGGCACGTTCCGCCTCAGCTACGAACCTCTTCACGAACCTCCGCAGCGGCTCATGGAATGCGCGGAAGCCCTCCACCTCGCCGATCGGGTTTGCTTTCTTCAGGAGGGCGAACCCAAGGTTTTTTGAGGCCCCCGCTCCGCGTGAGGATTTCCGGGCTCAATCGGTCGAAAATGAAAAACCACCGGAGGATCAATGCCCTGGGTCAATTCCCGCCCATATAACCCAAAATGGGTAAAAGGTTCTTCCGCAAATTCTGTGCATAGAAGAAGGACAGGGCAATGAATTGAGCCGCCTGCGGCGGGGCATTTCAACGAGAAAGTTAACCGCTAATCTCCACTCATCTGGCCGGGCCAATATGCCCCGTCCTCCGGTTTGACGTCCACCTTTCCCAAGGCGTGACGCCCTTCGGGTCAGCCTTCGGCTGTTCCACCGATCACCACCCGCCGCAGGCGGCATGACCATTGTCCATCTTCTGAAAGCTCGTAATAAAAACACTTTTTGCGGAAGAGCCAATATTTCGGCTCACACGTGAGGTTCGCCCGGTTTGTTCGTGGCTCAACTGTCTTTCAGGTTTTTTCCCGAAGGGCTGCGACCGCCTCGCCGATCCCGCAGGCCGTGATTTTTGGGGCGAGCGGGTAGAGGCCGGGGCGAGGCACAACGACGAAGAGTTCATCGAGAGAGAGATCGTTCAGGGCGATGCGCATGGATTTCGTCACTCGGGGAGCATCGGCCACTTTGCATTCAAACCCGATCCGGCGACCTTGGTGGAGCAACAGAAGATCGACTTCCGCTCCGGTGTGGGTCGCCCAGAAAAACGCCTGCGACCGGGGGATCGTGCGGCAGATCTCCTCGATCACAAACCCCTCCCACGACGCGCCGAGTTTGGGGTGCGAAAAAAGCGAATCCAGGTTCGGGATATCGAGCAGGGAATGCAAAATCCCGGAATCCCTGAGATAGACCTTGGGAGATTTCACCTGGCGCTTCATCAGGTTCTCGTGCCACGGCTGGAGTTGTCGAAGCATGAATGCTCCGCTGAGAACGTCCAGATGCCGTTTGACCGTGCGGGCCGACTCGCCAAGGCCGCCGGCCACGGAGGAGGAGTTCCAGACTTGCCCGTGATAGTGGGAGCAGACTGTCCAGAGCCTGCGCAGGGCCGCCGGTGAAATCTCGATGCCCATCTTGCGCAGATCCCTCTCGAGGAAGGTCGAAGTGAAATCCTGCTGCCAGATGCGCGCGTTTTCGTCCTTCGATGCCAGGAAAGCCCGGGGGAATCCGCCCCGCCACCAGAGCCTCCGGGAGTTTTGTTTTGGGCGCAGGCCTCGAAAATCCTTTCGCCCCCTGTAAAAATCGCCGATGTGGGCTGAAAAGTTAAGTGGGATCAGCCTACGTGGGATCAGCCTACAAAAATCCGCGCATCACGCCAACGATGGCGGATCTTTGCTGGCGGCATTGTTTTCGAGCTCTCAGATTCCGGCTCTCAGATTTCGTTTGCCTGAGATAGTATTTGCTGATAGTATCACTTGCAGATGAACAACAAGCATCGCGGCACGCTGCGGAGGATCTTTGAGATCCCGGTTCGCGGGGATGTGGCGTGGCGGGATGTGGAGAAGCTGTTTATCGCTTTGGGCGCGGAGTTGGGCGAGGGGTCGCGCGTGAGGGTGGCTCTGGGCGGCGTGAGGGCTGTCTTTCACCGTCCACATCCTTCGCGATCCACGGACAAAGGGGCGCTCAAAAGCGTGCGGCGGTTTCTCGAACAGGCAGGAGTCAAACCATGAAACACAAAGGATATACAGGCACGGTGGCTTTCGATGAGGAGGCGGAAATTTTCCACGGCGAGGTGGAGGGGCTGCGGGATGTGGTGACATTCCAAGGCACGACAGTGGAGGAAATCAAAAGGGCGTTTCGCGAGAGCGTGGAGGATTACCTCGCCTTTTGCGCGGAACGAGGCGAGTCGCCGGAGCGTCCGGCGAGCGGGAAATTTGTGCTGCGGGTGCCGCCATCGACGCATCGCTTCCTCGTTGCCGAGGCGAAGCGCCAGAAAAAAAGCTTGAACGCTTACCTTCTCGAACGTCTCCAACCCGCGCAGAGATAAAATCCCTTCCCGACAGGCACAGGATTTTTTCGAGGAGGTGGCCTGCGCGCGCGATCCAAAAAAACCTTGTTCCCGAGGGTTCGGAGGGGATATCATACCTTGCAACCGGTCGCAATTTGTGCCAAATTTGCCCCTGAAAAAATTCCGTTTCCTGCTGCGACACATGGTGGATTTCCCGCGGTTCGGCCGGTTTTTCCCGGAGTCGCAGGAGGGAGAACTATGATGACAAGCCAATTCGCGAGCGGGTGGATCCCATGAGCTTTGAAAAAAGTTTTTCCATGGGCGATCCCTTGAGGGGGCGGCCTGCGCGCGGTTCCGGGCCGGAAGGTTTCGGGCGTTTTTCCACACGCGAACACGCCCGGCCGCAGCAGAGCGACTACCCGCCGGTGCTTCCTTCCCCGACCGCCCGCAAGGCGTTTGTCGAGCGGCCGGTCAGCCGGCGGATCATCATCACCGCCACTTCAAAAGGCGGGGTCGGAAAATCCTTTTTTTTGATCAGCCTGGCCGACTGGCTGGCCGGGAAAAACCTGCGGGCGCTCGCCTTCGACACCGACTGGTCGAGCGGGACGCTGACGCGATTCCAGCCGGACTCGCGGTTTCTGACGGCCGCCGACGACGAGGGGTTCCGGGAGATCTTGAGCGGGCTGGACGATGCGGATCTGATTCTGGTGGACGGATCGCCCGCCTCGATCCCGATGCTTGTGGACTGGATCGGAAACAACGGCCTGGCCGGCGACCGGTCGCTCGGCGAGATCGGGGTCACGTTTGTCTGCATGGTGGAGGAGGACAAGGACACGGTCTTCCAAGCGGGCGAGCTCTGCCGCAGGCTGGGAGCCAACGTGGACTGGCTCGTCGTCCGGAGCCTGAAGACCAGCCCTGCCACGGAAATTTACGACAACAGCAAGACGCGCCAGGAGCTGCTGCGCCTCGGGGCCGGCGAGATCACGATCGCCCGGCTGCCATGGAATCTTTTGAGCATCATGCAGCGCACGAGCAAGTCGCTTTCGGGGCTGATGCAGGACCAGTCGCTTTCGCTGCTCGAGCGCCACCGGCTGCGCTCGTATCAGGAGCGGATCTTCGAGCAGTTCGCCGCGATGGAATCGGTGCTGCTCCCGCGCGTGATCCTGCACGCCGGGCCCGGCGAGCACCCGGGATCCGGCAAGGGCTCCGTCCGCCCGCGCATCGCCCCACAGGAAGTATGACCACTTTCGCTCCCTACGCCTCGTCGCTTTCCCCGCCATCCGCCTCCCTGCAGAACAAGCGGCTCATCCTCACGGCGATCGACAAGGGCGGGGTCGGAAAATCCTTTTTTTGCGTGCGCCTGATCGAGTGGCTGAACGATGTCCACCGCTCGTTCATCGCCTTCGACCCCGACTACAACAACAGCACGCTCACGCGCTTCTACCCGGAGGCGCAGTTTTTAAACATCGGCCACAGCGAAAACCTCGACCTCATCGTCGAGGCGCTCGACGCGACCGATGTCGTCCTCGTGGACGGGGTCGGCGCCCAGCAGAGGATTTTCATGGACTGGCTGGAAGAGACCGACCTGCTGAAGTTCAAGGACAGCCTGATGCTCTCGGTGACGCTGGTGCTGATCATTGAGGAGGACAAGGACACGGTCTTCCAGGCCGGGGAGATCGCGCGCAAGGTCGGCAACCAGGCCGAGTGGCTCGTCGTGAAAAACTACAAGCAGAGCCAGTCGCTGCGGATTTACCAGAACAGCCGGGCCCGCGAGGATCTCCTCCGGATCGGCGCGAAGGAGATCGATCTCCGGAAGCTCCCCGAGCACCTCACGACGATCCTCCAGATGAACTCGTGGACGATCCCCCAGGCGCTCGCCTCGCACACGCTGAACGTTCTCGACCGGCAGCGGCTTGTCGAATATACTCGCGCCTTGAACCAGCAGTTGCTCAAAGTCCAATCCATCCTTCTTCCATGAACGACAACCCCGAGATCCGCGCCAAGGTGCTTGAGTGGCAGCGACGGCACAACATCCAGGACAACGACCCGGCGCTCGCCCTCATCGACCTGCTGGACATCTACTACCGCGCCCCGGCGGTCGTGCAGTCGGTCGGCGCGGACGGCCGGCCGGCGCAGCCGCTCATCAGCCCGGAGGTGCTCTCCGAGGCGGTGCGTTCGAGCCTCCAGCCCTCGATGGATCGCCTCGTGGCGCAGATCCAGGAGATCCCCCGCGCGGGATCCCTGCAGGCCCCGACCGCCGAGGCGGTCTCGGAATCCGTCCGGCACGCGATCCAGCCCGCGATCGACCGCCTGCTCGAAAAGATCCAGTCGGCTCCGGCCGCCTCCGGGTCGCCGATCAGCGCCGACGCCCTCTCGGATGCGATCCGGATCTCGCTCCTGCCCTCGCTCGACCGGGTGACATTCCAGTTCCAGGAGCTCCAGAAAAAGCTCGATGCCACCGACGTCGAGGAGTCGCGGAAAAAGATCGAGGCCTACCACGAGAACATCGACTACTGCACGAAGAAGCTCGACGTGGTGAAGAAGGAATCCGAGGCGCTGATTTTGAAGCTGGAAAAAGCCTCCGCCCAGATCAAGCCGATCACGCGCGGCGCGGTGTTGATGCTGATTTTGTTTTCCGGCGTCATCGGCTATGTGCTGGCCGTCATTTTAGGGCATTGAAGAGCCATCTCCAGAGCCTCCTGAAATCCCGTCGGGGGGGCGGGCTTCCGCCGCCATGAATTTCCTGGATCGCTTCCGCCTGCCGGAGGCCGGTGCGCTGCGCACCCGGCTTCCCGGCTATATGCCGGTCGGCCTCTCCGTCCTGTTTCTTCTGGGGATGGTGGCGTGCGCGTCGAGCATCTCGACCCGCACGCAGATCTCGGTCGCGGTGGTGGCGATGATCGGCTTCATGGTGCTCCGCTACTTCAACGAGCAGGAGACCGTGCGGGTCGTGTTCCTGTTCCTCGCGACCTTTCTCTCGGTGGACTATTTTTACTGGCGCACGTTCACGACGCTCATCTACCACGACCCGGTCAGCTTTTTCTTTGCGATGGCGCTGTATTTCGCGGAGTTCTACGGGTTCACGGTTTACATGCTGAGCATTTTTGTGAACGTGGATCCGCTCGACCGGCGGCCGCTGAGGATTTCCGGCGGCCCGGAGGCGCTCCCGACGGTGGACGTGATGATTCCGACCTTCAACGAGGGGCAGGCGCTCCTGGAGGTGACGGTGCTCTCGGCGCTGGACATGGATTACCCGAAGGAGAAGCTGAAGGTTTACGTGCTCGACGACGGGGGCACCGAGCAGCGCCGCAACTCGCCGGATCCCGAGATGGCGCTGGCGGCGCGGCGGCGGCACGTTGACCTTCAGGCGCTTTGCGCCCGGTGGGGGGCGCATTACCTCACCCGCGAAAAAAACATCGAATCGAAGGCCGGCAACATCAACAACGGGCTGCAGCAGAGCCACGGCGAGCTCGTCGCCATCTTTGACGCCGACCACGCCCCGACCAGAAATTTCCTGCAGAACACGATCGGCTGGTTCCAGCACGACCCGAAGCTCTTCCTTGTGCAGACCCCCCACTTTTTCGTCAACCCGGATCCGCTCGAGAAGAACCTCGAGACATTTGCCAACATGCCGGGGGAGAACGAAATGTTTTACAAGGTGATCCAGCGCGGGCTCGACTACTGGAACTCGGCATTTTTCTGCGGCTCAGCGGCGGTGCTGCGCCGGAAGTGCCTCGCGGAGACGGGCGGCATCTCGGGCGAGACGATCACCGAGGACGCCGAGACCGCGCTCGCGCTCCACGCGCGCGGCTACAACAGCGCCTACATCGGCATCCCGATGATCGCCGGCCTCTCGCCGGAAACCCTCAGCGGATTCATCGGCCAGCGCATCCGCTGGGCGCAGGGCATGGTGCAGATCTTCCTCCTGAAAAACCCGCTCCTCGTCCCCGGCCTCACCCTGCCGCAGCGGCTCTGCTACTTCAGCAGCTGCTTCTTCTGGTTTTTCTCGTATGCCCGGCTCGCCTTCATGCTCGCCCCGCTCTGCTTCCTGATCTTCGGGCTGAAAATCTACGACGCGAACTTCGTGGACTTCACCGCGTTCGCCGTCCCCCACCTGCTCGCGGTTTTCATGGTGTCCGATTTTCTTTTCGGCAAGGTCCGCTGGTCGTTCGTCTCCGAGCTCTACGAGCTCATCCAGTCGGTCTATACCTTCCCGGCCATCTTGAAGGTCTTCGTCAACCCGCATGCCCCCACGTTCAAAGTGACCGCGAAAGGCGAGACGCTTCACGAGGATTACATCAGCCCGCTGGCCAAGCCGTTCTATGTGCTCCTCATCTTGAACTCGGCCGCCATCGTCTTCGGAGTCATCCGGTTCATCATGACTCCGGAGGACAGCTTCCCGACCGGCGTCACCATGTTTTGGGCGACATTCAACGTGTTCATCCTGCTGGCGGCGATGGGCACACTTTTCGAGCGGCGCCAGCGCCGGAGCACGCACCGGATGCCGATCGACCTCGCCGCCCGCGTCAAACTCGGCGAAAAAACCTATTCGGTGACGGTCCGGGATTTGTCGATCAACGGGTGCGGGATGATTCTGGATCCGGCATTCGAGTCGCTTTTTGTCGATGGCGCGCGGGTCGAGCTGACGGTTCCCGGCGATCCGGATTTAAGAAAAACGCCGATCCACATGGTGGTGCGGAACGCGCGGCGCGAGCCGGGCGCGCTTTTTGTCGGAACCCAATTCGAGCACGAGTCGCTCGAGGAGATGAAGCTCAAGGTGCGGCTGGTCAACGGAAGCAGCCAGCGTTGGGTGGACTTCCAGACCACGCGCGAGCGGCGGATCGGAGTGTCCCGCAGCGCGCTTTTTCTTCTGGTGCTGGGGATCCGCCACTCGCTTCAGCATTTCGGCCATGTCATGCTCGTGGCCAACTCGAAACGCATCGGAAAACCCTTAACAACCAGCCCCTCATCCGTATAAAATCCATCCTATGAAAACCCGATCAACCACCCTCCGCCTTGTCGCGGTGCTGGCACTCCTGCTTGCGGGCGGGGCGACGCTGCAAGCCCAAAGCCGGATACAGGTCACGCCGCCGGCCGCTCCAACCGTCCCGCCCGGGATCGCAGCGCCTGCGGCGACGCCGGTTCCGCAGGCCGAGGCCCCCCGGGATCGCCTGCAGTCGTTCCGGCTTCCGTTGCGGCGCCTGATCCCGCTCGACGCGCCGATCATGCTGCGCAACGCCACGAGCACCTACACCGTCTTCGTGCCGCAGAGCGCGCGTTTCCAGCCGAGGAGCTACGGCCTCCGCCTCAAATTCACGAATTCGATCGCCCTGCTCAGCGAGCGCTCGGTGCTCCGCGTGGTCATGAACGACGTGATCGTCGCCCAGTATTACCTCGACCGGACGAAGCCGATGAACGACGTGGAGGTCGAGCTTCCGCTGAACCTCGTGAAGACCGGGTTCAACCGGATGCAGTTCATCGTGGCCCAGCACTACACCTACAAGTGCGAGGATCCCTCGGCGCCCGAGCTCTACACGGAGATCAATCCCGACCAGTCGTATCTGACCACGACCGGCGAGTGGAAGCCGGTTCCCGAGCGCCTGTCGTTCCTGCGCTGGTGGGTGGATGAGAAACTCTGGACCCCGTATCAGTTCAACATCTGCATGCCGGCGTCGGGCGTGATGCAGGACCTCCACCTCGCGTGGGGCGCGATCGCGACGCAGGGGGTCGCCCTCGCGCTCAACAACCAGCCGTTCCGGGTCTCCACGGCCACCGCCCTGCGGCCGGGCATGGACAACGTCGTGATCGGCACGATGAACGAGCTCTCGCCGTTCCTCACCGCCACCGAGGTGGGCACGATCAACGGCAGCTTCCTCGCCATCAAAACCCTGCCGGGAGATCCCTCCCGCTGCATGATCATCCTCAGCGGACGCAACGAGCAGGAGGTCAGCCAGACCGCCCTCGCCTTCGGGATGGTCAACTTCCCGCTCCCGGACTCGAAGTATGCCATCGTGGACAAAATGACTCTTCCCGATTCGGCCTACGTCCGCAACGCTCCGGTGAGAGTTCCCGGGATCTACAGCTTCCGCCAGCTCGGCTTCAAAACCTCGACGATCAAGGGCTGGAACACCGACAGCTACTCGCTGAAAATCTATATGCCGGGCGATATCTCGAAGGACGACCGCAGCAATGCCGAGCTCCGCCTGCACTTCGTTTACGGCGCGGGCTGCCGGAGCGACTCGTCGTTCAACATTTTTATCAACGACCAATTCCAGACGGGGATCCGGCTCAAGGACGTCGAAGGCGGGCTGCACTCCGACCACCGGGCCTACCTGCCGATCCAAGCGTTCCAGCCGGGGCTCAATGAAATCCGGCTCGCTCCGAAGATGGTCCCCCTGATCTCGAACCAGTGCGAAATCCTGCAGGATGAAAACCTCCAGTTCACGCTCTACGAGGACTCGGATTTTGTTTTTCCCAAGGCGATGAAAAAAGCCCGCCTGCCCAGTCTCAGCCTGTTTTCGCAGACAGCCTTCCCGTATTCCGCGCCCCCGGATGGCGCGCAGACCGCCGTGTTCGTGGCCGGGAACTCCCCCGAAACCGCCTGCGCGGCATGGACGCTCATGGGCAAGATGGCCCAGATCTCGGGGGCTCTGCTCTCCCGCACGGAAATCTCCCAAAAATTGCCGCGAAGCAAAAAGAGCCTGCTGGTCGTGGGGCCGCGGGACGCGATCCCGGCCGAGCTCGTCACCAAGGCGGCCGTCTCCCCGCTCGAGACCGGAAAAATGCGCTACGTCGTGAGCGTCAGCCCGAAGCCCGAAAAATTCGCGACCTCGCAGCTCGAAGAATTTCTCCAGAAAATCCGCGGCCAATCGTCTGAGCGCAGCGAGCCCGAACCGCCCGCGACCGCGGATCTGAACCTGACCGCCGACCTCGTGGACGATGTCGTGGCGACCCAGTTCGAATCCCCGTTCCATGCCGGGTATCCGGTGACGCTTGTGACGGCGCGCGATTCCGAACTCCTGCTGGGCGGGATCAACATGCTGCAGGAGCGGGAATTCTGGGACAATCTGGCCGGGGATCTGGCCGTCTGGAGCGCGCGCCCCGACTCTCTCGCCGTCGCCAAAATCGGAGGTAACTTCATCTACAAAGCCACCGGCCTGGTCACCAAGGTCACGAACAGCTTCGACCAGCAGCCCTGGTTTTTCGCCGTCAGTCTCGTGACCGTCCTCATCCTGCTCGGGCTCGGAGTCCGCTCGCTTCTCAGGAAACGCGAACACCCGGAATAGGTGAAGGCCGCTAAGAAAAACCTTCTGGCGATCCTGGCTGCGGCGGGATTGGTGGCGGGCGGGCTTTGCTTCTGGCTGGGGGCGATCTACGATCCCTGGAGGTTGCCGCGCGAGGACTGGAGGGAATACCAGCGGCGCTTCATCTCCCCGGAGGGCCGCGTCATTGACACCGGCAACGGAAACGTGACCCACAGCGAGGGGCAGGGATACGGCATGCTGCTCGCCGAGGCGTATGGAGATCGCGAGACGTTCGACCTCCTCTGGAAATGGACCAGTCAAAACCTCCAGACCCGCCCGGATGACAAACTCCTCTCCTGGCTTTGGAAGCCTGCCGAGGACGGAGGAGGTGCTGTCGCCGACCCCAACAACGCCAGCGATGGAGAGCTCCTCGTCGCCTGGGCGCTCGTCCGCGCCTCCAAACGCTGGACCGACTACTCCTACGCCCAGTCGGCCGCCGCCCTCCTCGCCGAACTCCGCCGCCTCGCCCTCGCCGACTCCCCGCAGGGCCCCGAACTCCTCCCGGGATCAGACGGCTTCATCAAGGACAACGGAAACGTCCTCAACCCGTCCTACTATGTTTTCCCAGCCTTCGACATGATCGAAAAATCCTTTCCGGGTGCCGGCTGGAGCCGACTCGGAACCAGCGGCCTCGCACTGATCGCGTCCGCTCGCTTCGGAAAATGGTCGCTCTCCCCCGATTGGGTTCTCGCCGACTCCGGTGCCTTCTCGCTCGGCGCCCCGTTCCCTCCCGACTTCGGCTACAACGCCATCCGCGTCCCCCTCCATATCGCATGGCATGACCCCCACTCCCCGCTCCTCATCCCCTTCGCCAATTTCTGGAAAACCTTCCCCGCAGTGGCCGGAATCCCCGCCACCGTCAATCTCGAATCCAATGCCTTCGGCCCTAACCCCGCACTTCCGGGCATGCAAACGGTTGCGAGTTTTGTTCTCGCCTGCCGCTCGAACTCCCGCTTTACTGTGCGCGATATTCCGCCCCTCATGCCCGACGAACCCTATTTTTCCGCGAGCTTGAAGCTGCTGACCAAAGTGGCCGTGCGCGAATCCCTGGGAGGAAAACGGTGAGCCTGCTGCGGCACATCCTCTGCGCCTCCCTGTTCGCAGCCGGGATGTTCCCGCTTGCCGCCCAGGACATGATGTCCCAGCAGCAGCCGGAATCCATCGGCCTTCCCTCCGAGCCCGCACCCACTCCGACGCCCTCGCTTTTTGTGCCGGTCGTTCCGGGGATGCCCAAGCCAGCCGCACAGCCGATCCGCCGCTCGCCGCTTTTTCTTCCCGAGGATATTCCGGCTCCGGCGATCCAGTCCACGCCCACGACGCTCGATGTGGTGCCGGGCGACGCGGCATTTGTCACCGAGCCCACCCAGCCCCCGACCACCCGGGCCCTTCCGTGGTCAAACCAGCCCACCCCGGTGAAACCCACCCCGAAACCCGCGCCCACCGTCCCACAAGTCCCGCAGGCTCAGATCGCCAGCTGGGTGTCGCAGGCCACCGAAAAGCAGGACGCCTTCCTCGCGTTGAAAGCCGGCTGGGCGTATTACTACCGCAACGAATACTCCTCGGCCGGTATCTGGTTCAACCAGGCGCTCGAATGGAATCCCGGCCTCGGAGAAGCTTCTTACGGACTCGCCCTCTCGAAATTCCAGGAGGGCGACCTGAGCAGCGCCGAGGCGATCGTGAATTTCCGCGGCGATACCTACCCGAAAATGCGGGTGCTCAAGGGGGATATCACCGCGCGCCGCGCGGTCGATGCCTACGAGGCAAAAAAATACGCGCGCAGCCGCGATCTTTTTTCCCAGGCCTCGCAGGCGCGCCCGCTGAGCCGCAACGAGCAGACCGTGCTCGCGTGGGATTACTATTATCTCAAGGATTACGGAAAAGCCGCCGAGCTCTTCGAAAGGCTCTACCGGGCGTCCCCGAACGTCACGACCGCCCAGGGGCTCTACGCCTCGCTCTCGCGAACCGGAAACTACGAGAAGATGGACGCCATCGGCACAACGGTCAAAGGGCCGATCAAAACCATGTATGGCACGACGTCGGCGGCCGCACGGTATTATCGGGCGCACCTCTACGTCGCCGCAGTCGGCGCCGGCGGAGAAAAACAATACAAGGTTCTGGAAAACTACGCGACCCCGAGCGTCGCGCTGGGCTTCATGTTCTGGAGCAAGTCGGGCACCGAGGGCGAGGGCAAACTCAACGCCGCCGCGATCCCGGTCGTCTCCGGCCGGATCTACCCGACAAATAAAACCGTGCTCTCCGCCCAAATCTCCCGCATCACGCTCAACTCGGGCAGTCTCCCGAACGGCGCGGTTGTCGGAAAATATCCCGTCGTCTATCAAGACTACACCGTTTCCCCCACGACGTCCTACAACAGCCTTTTCGACTTTTCCGTGCGCTTCGAATACCAGGACTGGATCTCGTGGTATGTCACGTTCGGCATCACCCCGTCCGGCGGACCGCTCAGCGCGAAACCGATCGGAAACATCGGCGGCATCTACCGCGACGAGCACGGCTATGTGCAGGCCGAGCTCTACTCGAAATCCGTCAAGGAAAGCATCCTCTCCTACATCGGCATGAAGGATCCCTACACCGGGAAAAACTGGGGCGGCGTCACCGAGTCCGGTGCCAGCGTTTCTGTCTTCCGCTCGATCGCGCCGAAATGGACGATCTTCCTCAATGGCACCTACGGGGTTCTGGAAGGAACCGACGTGAAACAAAATACCCACGTCTCCGCCACCGCCGCGATCGCCTACGAATTCACTGTCAAAAACTTCGAATACATCACGCTGGGTGTCGCCGGATCCTGCGCGGCCTACGACAATAACCAGAACCACTTCACCTACGGCAACGGCGGCTACTTCAGCCCGGAATCCCTCGCCCAGGTCCTCATCCAAGGCCAGTTCCTCACGTCGGAGGGCCGCAAATGGATCGCCGCAGGCTCGCTCGGACTCGGCGTCCAAAATAACCGGCAGGCCGCCAGCCCGTATTTCCCGCTCAAATCCGACGGACGCACTTACGCCGCGCAAGAGTCGAGCACGGCCATCGGAATGATTGCCGCCCAGGGCGCCTACATGCTCTCCCCGCAATGGATGATCGGCGGCGAGCTCGGCTACGCGGTGACCGCCGACTACAACGAAGGCTCGGTCAGCCTCTACGTGCGCTACTTCTTCGAGCCCCGCCGCGGGCTCCTCCGCACCGACCTCGGCCTCGACAGACCGTAGTTCGCGCGAGCCTCCTCATCGCACGGGGATAGAGATTTCCCAAGGAAAGACATCTGCGAGGAAAGCTTGTGATACCATCTCTTCAAGATAAGCCGACATCTAAATTTTGGCAGAAGCGTTTGCTTGAGCGTGGAGCCAGGGGCGACCGACGAGCGAAAGGACTTTGCCTGCGTCCTCCCAGAAGCGGCGCAGGCCCGG
>Ga0194063_10000282_pt1 | contig 38204 bp, 37 predicted proteins | sample SepL3720m_MetaG_FD_155459 | JGI IMG/M metagenome (GOLD analysis project Ga0194063, IMG submission 155459) | Anoxic zone freshwater microbial communities from boreal shield lake in IISD Experimental Lakes Area, Ontario, Canada - Sep2016-L373-20m | ecosystem: Environmental > Aquatic > Freshwater...
CCACTGAGGCTTCAATGACTGCTCTGGAGCGGCCAGATCGAAAAGTTGACCGTCGCCTGAGTGTCTTGTGCAGTCCCACGCTAAAGACTCCTCGCGAGGACGCACTCATCTTATTCCGTTGTCGTTCTTTTCTTTTCGACCAGCGCTGCGGGGATGACTGCACCACTGGCCAGCCGGCTGACGGGCGGCAACTCTGTGCACAGGTCGACATGCTCGCCATATTCGGGTGTCCAGGTTACGCGGTAGGTGTGGTGTTTGGCGCTCATGACACGTGTTGAACGAAATCCATCGCGTCGTGCAACAGACGCGCAACTTCAATCACATTTTTCTTCACCCGAAAGAGAACCAAATGGCGCGGCTTGGCAACGTGTCTGCTGGTGGTCGTGCGTTTACGGCTGGAGGCCAGGTGGTAAGTGCAGACGCTTTTGCTGATGTCACCCCGCTGCCGAACGCCTGCGCGGGTCGGGTCAGTGCGCAGGTCGATCAAGGCGGTGCTGATCAAATTTTCATAGCGAGTGCGTCCTGCGTCGCCAAACGCTTCTTGCGTCCATTCCAGAATCTGGGCGATGTCCTGTTGGGCTGCGTCAGACAAAACGAGCTTGTAGCCGGGCAACCCCGCTTTGGCGGACATGTCAGATCGTCTTTCTCGCGCGTGTGATCCTTGCTTTGGCCTTCAGACCAGCTTGCTGGACAAAGCTTTGAATGTCTTGGTCAGACTGTAGTGCAAGGTATTCGCCGCGTTCGATAGCCGCAAACCCTTGCTTGGCAGCGTCGCGCAGAGCCGTCAGCTTGGCATTGTCTTCTTGCACGCGGGATTCGAGCAAGCGCAAGCCATCTCTGACGACTTCGCTCACGTTGTTGTAGCGTCCACTAGCCACCAACTGCTGCGTCAGCGATTCAAAATGCGGCGTAAGAGCGACGCTGGTTGGCATAAACGTCTCCTGAAAATGTTAATAGTTATTATGCCAGCGTTGGGTTTGGTGCGGCCTTCACATCAAGCCCCGCTCTTGAACAAATCCAGGTGAATCTCCACCGACTCGAACGGCACACACACAGCATCTTCCGGGGTGCGCTGCACCAGACCATGTTCTTCGAGCTTACCAACGTCCGTGTGGACGTGGGAGTAGTTGCGGGCTACCGTCTTGGCCAGCGCATAGACAGAGCAGGGACCACATTGGCGCAGGGCCTCCAGCAAATCGATGCGTGCCGGCGTCAGTTCGTAGAACAAGGCACGGGCTGATTCGAAGCTCAAGTGGTAATCGGCGCCGAAGAAGGGGTCGGCCTCGGCAGCCTTGAACTGATTGCGCACTCACTCTCAACTACCTGCGCTTTCGCGCTTGGTCGAATTTGCGCCAGTACTGAAACTCGTCTTCATGGATTTCGATATCGACTTCCATGATGCGCGACTGCAGGCGCTCCTGCACGTCGGTGACTGCCTTGTTGTAGATGACAGGACCGATCTCTTCCAGAATGAATCCGAGCAGTGCACCGGCGGCGATGTTGCCGACTTTGTCTTCCATGTTCTCGGCAAAGTAGCGTTCGATGGAGGCGATGGCTTCCTTGCGTGCCTCTTTTGAAATCTCAATGGTCATGGGCAATGCGCTCCTGCGTGAAGGGTCGTTCGACTCAAGCCGTGCGTGCGATTCTCCCACGGTGACCGGAGCGCCAAGGGCGTAGGGCCGCCTATGGCATAGACTGCAACCTATGCAATATCGTTCTCTTGGCAGCAGCCAGCTTAAAGTTTCAGCCCTGTGTCTGGGCACCATGATGTTTGGCGACCAGACGGGTCGTGAGGAGGCCGCCGCCATCGTGGCCGATGCGCACGCTCAGGGCGTCAATTTCATCGACACCGCCGACGTCTATTCCAAAGGCGCGTCTGAATCCATGGTCGGTGAACTGATTAAGGGTCAGCGCCAAGACTGGGTGCTGGCGAGCAAGATGGGTAACAGCATGTCGGATCGGGTCAACGAAGGCCGCTATTCGCGCAGCTGGATGCTGCGCGAGGTCGCAGCCTCTCTGGCGCGCTTGCAAACGGATTACCTGGATATCCTTTATCTGCATCGGGACTTCACCGGCATGAACCTGGAGGAGCCGCTTCGCGCCATTGATGCCATGCTGCGCGCCGGCCAGATTCGCTACTGGGGCGTTTCCAACTTTCGCGGTTGGCGTATCGCCGAACTGGTGCGTCTTGCGGGGCAGCTTGGCATGCCAGGTCCGGTGGTGTGCCAGCCTTACTACAACCTGCTTAATCGCATGCCTGAAGTGGAGGTGCTGCCCGCCTGCGGACATTACGGCATCGGTGTGGCGCCCTACAGTCCGATCGCGCGCGGCGTGCTCACCGGCAAGTACTTGCCAGGCCAGACGCCGGATGCCGACAGTCGCGCCGGTCGCGGTGATCCGCGCATTGCCGAGACCGAGTTTCGTGCCGAGTCGCTGCTGATCGCGCAGCAACTTCAGGTGCACGCGCAGGCCCGGGGCATCAGTCTGGCGCAGTTTGCGTGCGCTTGGGTGCTGGCCAACCGAGTGGTGAGCTCGCTCATCGCCGGGCCGCGCACGCTGGCGCAGTGGCAGCACTATGCTCCGGCGCTGGACTATGTGTTTACCAGGGAAGATGCAGCGCTGGTGGACAGTCTGGTCAGACCCGGTCACCCGTCGACACCCGGTTATACCGATCCGAGCTATCCACTCGAGGGCCGGGTGTAATGGCGACAATACCGACCATGACGCAATCGATCACACTGACTCAACCCGACGACTGGCACCTGCATGTGCGTGATGGCGATGCCATGAGTGCGGTGGTGCCGCACACTGCGGCGCAATTCGGCCGTGCCATCATCATGCCCAATCTGCGCCCGCCGGTCACGACCACTGCAGCTGCAATGGCGTACCGGAAGCGCATTCGTGCTGTCGTACCTGAGGGCCTGAGTTTTGAGCCTCTGATGACGCTCTACCTCACTGACAACTTGCCGCCTGACGAAATCAAAAGGGCGCAGGATGCAGGGGTGGTGGCGGTTAAGCTCTACCCGGCAGGTGCCACCACCAACAGCGACGCCGGCGTCACAGATCTGCGCAAGACCTACGCGACGCTCGAGGCCATGCAGCGCGCCGGCATGCCGCTGCTCGTGCACGGCGAGGTGACGGCGCCGGAGATTGATCTGTTTGATCGCGAGGCCGTCTTTATCGACACCCAGTTCATTCCCCTGCGGCGCGATTTTCCGGAACTCAAGATCGTGCTTGAGCACATCACCACGCGCGAAGCTGCGCAGTACACGCAGGAAGCCTGCCGCTTCAGCGCGGCCACCATCACGGCGCACCACCTGCTCTACAACCGTAACGCCATTTTTATGGGTGGCATCCGGCCGCACTACTACTGTCTGCCGGTACTCAAGCGCGAGCAGCACCGGCTGGCGCTGGTGCAGGCTGCCACCAGCGGTGCCAGCAAATTCTTCCTTGGTACCGACAGTGCGCCGCACGCTGCGCAACTGAAGGAAAACGCTAGTGGCTGCGCCGGCTGCTATACCGCCAATGCGGCCATGGAGCTCTACGCCGAAGCGTTTGATGCAGCGGGTGCGCTGGACAAGCTGGAGGGATTTGCCAGCTTCCATGGCCCCGATTTCTACGGCCTGCCGCGCAATACCGGCCGCATCACGCTGCGGCGCGAGAGCTGCACGGTGCCCGAGAGCTTCGCCTTTGGCGAGGCGCTGCTGAAACCGCTTCGGTCGGGTGAAGTCCTGCAATGGAAGTTGGACTGATTGACTGGCAGGCACCCTGGCTGGCGCCGTGGCGAGTCTGGGGTGAGGACGTGTCGCAGCAGGTTGTCGCCGGGAAACTGCAGCCAGAAGCCCTGAACCAGGCGGCGTCAACCGTTGCCGGTTCCCCGGTGCGCTTTGTGCCACACGGCGCACTGCCTGAGGGGGTGGCCTACGAGCAGCATATTTTTGACACGGGCTGCATCCCGACGCGCGAGGGACTGCACGATTTATTCAATGGGCTGGCCTGGTTGCAGTTTCCGCTGACCAAGAAGCGGCTCAATCAGTTGCACGTCGCACAGATTGCACACAGCGGCATCCAGCCGGTGCGCGGGCCGGCGCGTGATGGTTTGACGCTGTTTGATGAGAACGCTGCTGTGCTGCAAGCGCCGGACACACTCTGGGATGCGCTGGCCGCCAAGGACTGGCAGAGTCTGTTTGGAACTTTGCGCCCGCTCTGGCAGGAGGCGCATCTGCTGCTGCTTGGCCACGCCCTGTTGGAAAAGCTGGTGCAGCCGCGCAAGGCCATCACGGCGCATGTCTACCGGGCCAGCGTGGCCTGCCAGACAGCGGCAGAACTGGACGCCTGGCTGGCGCAGGACCTGAGCGCCGAAAAACTGGCGGCAAAGCCCTTTGCGCATTTGCCGGTACTGGGCGTTCCGCACTGGTGGCCAGCCAACGAAGATCCGCAGTTCTATGCTGACAGCGGGGTCTTTCGCTCGCCCAGGTCTTGAATTCGCGGCGCCTGCCCTTAATATCGTGACCTGCGGCTGGCTGATTCAGACCGCAGGTAAAGGAAATCATGAAACGTATTCTTCTCTTTGTCTTGACCAATGTGCTGGTGGTGACAGTGCTGGGCGTGGTGGCCAGTCTGCTGGGCGTCAACCGTTACCTCACGGCCAACGGCATGGACCTGGGTTCGCTGCTGGGCTTCGCCCTGGTCATGGGCTTTGGCGGCGCCATCATTTCGCTTCTGATCAGCAAGCCGATGGCCAAATGGAGCTCCGGTGTGCGCATCATCAATCAGCCGCAAAATGCCGACGAAGCCTGGATCGTCGATACCGTTCGCAAGCTGGCTGACAAGGCCGGCATCGGCATGCCGGAGGTCGGTATTTTTGACGGCGAACCCAATGCCTTTGCCACCGGCGCCTTCAAGAATTCGGCGCTGGTGGCGGTCAGCACCGGTTTGCTGGTGGGAATGACACGCGAGGAAATCGAGGCCGTCATCGGCCATGAAATCGCTCACGTGGCCAACGGCGATATGGTCACCATGACCCTGATCCAGGGTGTCATGAACACCTTTGTCGTGTTCCTGAGCCGCGTCATCGGTTACGCCGTGGACAGCTTTTTGCGCAAGAACGACGAACGCTCCAGCGGACCCGGCATTGGCTACATGATCACGACCCTGGTGCTTGACATCGTGCTCGGCTTTGCCGCCTCCATGGTGGTAGCCTGGTTCTCGCGGCATCGCGAATTCCGGGCCGATGCCGGATCAGCGCAGTTGCTCGGTCGGCGCCAGCCCATGATCAACGCCCTGGCGCGCCTGGGTGGCATGCAGGCCGGTGAGTTACCCAAGAGTGTGGCCGCGTTCGGCATTGCCGGTGGCATGGGCCAACTGTTTTCGACGCACCCACCGCTTGAAGAGCGCATTGCCGCGCTGCAGAACGCGACCGCTTGAAGCACGACAAGCCTGATCGGGCCATGCGTGTCTGATCGTTTTCTGTTCTGGGCCCCGACCCTGATCTGGGCCACGACGTGGCACGTCATTCTCTACCAACTGGGCGATGTGGCAGTGCTGCATTCGGTGGCGCTGCGCTTTGGTCTGGCCAGCATCATGCTGTTCTCGATTGCGCGCTGGCGCGGCGAGTCGCTGGCGTTCAGCCCAGCACAGCATGGCTGGCTGCTGCTCACCGGCGCTGTGCAGTACGGCTTCAACTACATGGGCACTTACGAGGCCGAAAAGAATCTGCCATCGGGCCTGATGGCGGTGCTGTTTTCGCTGATGATTTTCACCAATGCCATCGGCGGCGCCCTGTGTTTTGGCCAATCCATCAGCCGACGCTTTGCATTGTCGGGCGCGATTGGCGTGGCGGGCATTGTGCTGATCTTCTGGCCTGCGATTGCTGCGGCCCGCGAAGGTGTCGGCGTGCTCGGCGCAGTCGGTCTGGGTTTGATGGCCGTGACCTTTGCCTCCATTGGCAACATGCTGACGCTGCGTCTGACGCGTCGTGGCGCCTCGCTCATTCCTTTGCTGGCCTGGAGCATGGGATATGGCGCATTCACGCTGTTGCTGATTGCGACGCTCGGCGGTGTGGAGTTTCATCTCGACCCGCGCCCGAGCTACTGGATCTCACTTGTCTACCTGAGCGCACTGGGATCAGTGGCTGCGTTTCTGCTTTACTTCAATCTGGCAAAACGGCAGGGGCCAGGACGCGCGGCGTTGACCGGCCTGGTCATTCCGCCGATGGCGCTGCTGATGTCGGCACTGTTTGAAGGCTGGCGGCCAACGCTGGTATCTAGCGCTGGTATGGTGCTCTGTCTTGTCGGCCTCTGGGGTGCAACGCGTCCGGTGCAGTGAAATTCAGATCAGTGCGGTGAAATTCAGACCGGACCGGCATTTGTCGTCCCAGACGCCCAGTTTGTCATCCCGGCCGCCCAGTTTGTCATCCCGGACTTGATCCGGGATCCAGTGCCACGCCACCACTGGATTGCGGATCAAGTCCGCAATGACATGGTAGTCCGCAATGACAAGGCAGGCCGCAATGACAACCTTGTCTTGACTCTGCTCCAGTGATGTAGCGAATTTTGCAAACCTCACGAAGCCGCAGCACCTTCGACTGCTTTTACTGTCGCGGTCACTGCAGGGCGGCGAATCAGGTAGTCAAACGCACTCAAGGCAGCTTTGGCGCCCTCACCGGCGGCGATGACAATCTGCTTGTAGGGCACGGTGGTCACATCGCCCGCAGCAAAGACACCCGGCAGACTGGTGTGGCACTTGGTATCGACCACGATCTCGCCGAAACGGCTCAGCTCCAGCGTCCCTTTGAGGAACTCGGTATTGGGCACCAGGCCGATCTGGACGAACACACCTTGAAGTTCAACTGAGTGCTCCACCTCCGTGGCGCGATCCCGGTAACGCAGACCGTTGACTTTTTGGCCGTCGCCGGTGATCTCGGTGGTCTGGGCGTTCACGTGGATGGTGATGTTGGGCAGGCTCTTGAGCTTGCTCACCAGCACGGCGTCGGCCTTGAGTACATCGAGAAATTCCACCAGCGTGACATGTTCAACCACGCCAGCCAGATCAATCGCCGCTTCGACACCGGAGTTGCCGCCGCCGATGACCGCGACGCGCTTGCCCTTGAACAGCGGGCCGTCGCAGTGCGGGCAGTAGGCCACGCCCTTGTTTTTGTACTGGGCTTCACCCGGCACGTTGACATTGCGCCAGCGCGCGCCGGTGGACAGGATGACGCTGCTTGCCTTGAGCACACCGCCATTCTCCATATGCACTTGCGTGAAGTCGCCGGGGCTGGCGGCAGGAACCAGCTTGCTGACGCGCTGCAGGTTCATGATGTCCACCTCGTAATGGCGAACCTGGGCCTCCAGCGCTGCCGCGAATTTGGGGCCGTCGGTCTCCAGCACCGAGATGTAGTTTTCGATCGCCATGGTGTCGTTGACCTGACCGCCAAAGCGCTCGGCCACAACGCCGACGCGGATACCCTTGCGCGCCGCGTAGACGGCCGCTGCTGCACCGGCGGGTCCACCACCCACGATCAGGACATCGAAGGGGTCCTTCTCGTTCAGCTTGGCGGCTTCCCGAGCGCCTGAGTTGGTGTCGAGTTTGGACACAATCTCTTCCAGCGTCATGCGACCGGAACCAAACAATGCGTCGTTCATGAAGACCATGGGCACTGCCATGACCTGGCGCGCGTCCACTTCTGCCTGGTACAGGGAGCCGTCGATCACCACCGTTTGAATTTTGGGGTTGTAGATCGCCATGAGTGCTGCCGCCTGCACCACGTCGGGGCAGTTATGGCAGGACAGGGACATGTAGACCTCGAAGTTCATCTCGGCGTCGAGCGCCCTGATTTGCTCAATGACTTCGGGGCTCACCTTGGGCGGGTGACCGCCGGTCCACAACAGGGCCAATACCAGCGAAGTGAATTCGTGACCCAGCGGGATGGCTGCAAAGCGCACGCCGCGTGTCTCACCCTCTCTGGCGATCACGAAAGAGGGCTTGCGCCCATCGCTGCCGGATTCATCGAGGCTCACCTTGTCGGACAGACCGGCAATTTCCTCCAGCAGTTCACGCATCTCGGTTGCTCTGTCGCTGCTGTCCAGCGATGCGATCAGGCGAATCGGCGTGCGCAGATTTTTCAGGTAGCCTTCAAGCTGGGTTTTCATCGGTGCATCAAGCATGATTTTTCCTTTGGGGATGTGCGTTAAGTGGGCATGGCAGCCCCGAACTGCAAGCTGTCTGACAGAAGGGGCTCAACAGTGCACCCCTTCCAGCAGAGGGCCTGCTTAGATCTTGCCGACCAGGTCCAGGGACGGCGTCAGGGTCTTGGCGCCCTCGTTCCACTTGGCGGGGCAAACCTGACCCGGGTTGTTGGCGACGAACTGAGCCGCTTTGAGCTTGCGCAGTGTTTCCTTCACGTCGCGAGCGATGGCGTTGTCATGGACTTCCATGGTCTTGATCACGCCTTCGGGATTGATGATGAAGGTGCCGCGCAGGGCCAGGCCTTCTGCGTCTATGTGCACGCCAAAAGCACGTGTCAGCTGGTGCGTCGGGTCGCCAACCAGGGGGAATCTGGATTTGCCCACTGCAGGGGAAGTCTCATGCCACACCTTGTGCGAAAAGTGCGTGTCGGTGGTGACGATGTAGACCTCGGCGCCAGCCTTCTGGAATTCGGCGTAGTTGTCAGCGGCGTCTTCCACTTCGGTCGGGCAGTTGAAGGTGAAAGCGGCCGGCATGAAAATCAGAACCGACCACTTGCCCTTGAGCGAGTCATCGGACACTTGAACGAACTTGCCGTTGTGAAACGCTTGGGCCTTGAAGGGCTGGACTTGGGTATTGATCAAAGACATGGTGTTTCCTTTAGCGGGTGGTGATAAAACTATCGAATGAGTCAAACTCATTGAGGTAAATGATAACCAAGGAAGGCGTCAACCCTGATTGTTTATGTCAATGGCGGTGATAGGGCGTTAGCGTTTCTGGCCAGTGCTTCAGCCACCTTGATACCGTCCACGCCCGCCGACAAAATGCCCCCGGCATAGCTGGCACCTTCGCCAGCCGGATACAGACCGCGCGTGTTGCTGCTCTGGAAATCTTCCCCGCGCGGCATTTTCAGAGGCGAGGAGGTGCGGGTCTCCACACCGGTCAGCACCGCGTCGGGCATATCAAAGCCCTTGAGCTTGCGCCCGAAAGCAGGTAGCGCTTCACGCAGGGCGCTGATTGCGTAATCAGGTAGCGCGGCGCGAAGGTCGCCGAGCAAAACGCCGGGCTTGTAAGAAGGTTCCACGCCACCGAGCTGCGTCGAGGCGCGAGCGGCGATGAAGTCACCCACCAGTTGCCCCGGCGCGTCGTAGTTGGAGCCGCCCAGCACATAGGCCTGCGACTCAAGCTGGCGCTGCAGCACGATGCCGGCGAGCGGGTGCTGGGGCACTCCGTCGGTCACGGGGTAGTCGCTCGGATCTATACCGACCACGATACCGGCGTTGGCATTGCGCTCGTTGCGCGAGTACTGGCTCATGCCGTTGGTGACAACGTGACCAATCTCTGAGGTGGCGGCGACCACGGTGCCGCCCGGGCACATGCAGAAACTGTAAACGGAGCGCCCATTGCTGGCATGGTGCACCAGTTTGTAGTCGGCCGCACCCAACTTGGGGTTGCCCGCGTGGCGACCCCAGCGTGCGCGGTCGATCACGCTTTGCGGATGCTCGATGCGAAAGCCAATGGAAAAAGGCTTCGCCTGCATCGCCACGCCGCGCTCGTGCAGCATGGCGAAGGTGTCACGCGAACTGTGACCCAGCGCCAGCACCACATGATCAGCACGCAATTCATAGGACTCGCCGCTGGCCTGGTTCAGAACGGTCAGGCCGCGCAGTTGGCGACCCTGCGGCCCGTCTTCAATCAGCACATCGCTGACGCGCTGCTGAAAGCGGATTTCACCACCCAGCGCAATGATTTGCCGGCGCAGGTTCTCCACCACCTTGACCAGCTTGAAGGTGCCAATGTGTGGGTGCGCATCGATCAGTATCTCGGGCGGTGCGCCGGCCTTGACAAACTCGTTCATGACCTTGCGCCCGAGATGGCGCGGGTCCTTGATCTGGCTGTAGAGTTTGCCGTCAGAAAAGGTACCGGCACCGCCCTCGCCAAACTGCACGTTTGACTCCGGGTTGAGCTCACGCTTGCGCCACAGGCCCCAGGTGTCCTGCGTGCGCTCTCGCACCGTCTTGCCGCGCTCCAGCACGATTGGCCTGAAGCCCATCTGCGCCAGGATCAAGGCCGCAAAAATGCCACAGGGACCAAAGCCCACCACAACCGGGCGTGGGCCGAAGTTGGCGGGAGCTTGAGCGACCGGGTGGTAGACCAGATCTGGCGCCGCAAAGATGTGGGGATGGCCAGCAAACCTGGCCAGCAGCGCCGCCTCCAGCGTGGGGGCCGGTTTCGCCGCCGGGCCGCCCCAAGGCGAAACAGCCCCCTCGGGGGGCAGCGAGGACACGTCAGTGCTGAGCGTGGCGGCAACAATCTCCAGATCCACGATGTAAACCTGAATCAGATCAGCCTTGCGCGCGTCGATGCTGCGCTTGAAAACAGTGAACGGCCCCAGCTCGGTGCTGGTGATGCCCAGCGTGTGCGCTATCAGGGCGGGCAGCGCGTCGGCTGCGTGCTCCAGCGGCAGTTTCAGCTCGGTCAGGCGGATCATGGTGGCGCCATTGTCTCAGGAGTGGATAATCGCCCGTGTGAAGCCCGCCAGACTGCCGCTGGTGCATCACCCGAAAGGGCGCACTGGAGGAACGTCCGGACTGCAAAGGGCAGCGTAGCAGCTAACAGCTGTCCACTGAAAGCCTGCGGCGCAAGCCACAGGTATAAGGTGAGGATCAGAGCAACAGAGACGAGTTTTGGACTCCGGCGCAACGCAAGTTGCGGCACGAGCCCAAAGGTGAAACGGGCAATCTCTACGCGCAGCAATACCAAGTAGGCACACGTTGACGGGGCCCCCGGAGTGTGCGGGTAGGTAGCACCGAGCCGCTGGGTGACCAGCGGCCCAGAGTAATGGCAGTCACTTCTGCCGGCTCGCAAGGGCTGGTGGTTGCACAGAATCCGGCTTATCGGTGGGCTTCACACTTTTATTCGACGGGTAAACTCCCGCGCATGCCTGTGCCCTGCCTCAAGCCCCTGTTGCTGGCTTCGCTGCTGACTGTTCAAAGTGTCCAGGCGGCCGCGCCCTGCGCCGACTTTGCGGCGCGCTTGCCCAACGTGAAGCGCGAGCTGTGTGATGCCGCCAAACTGCAGCCCACCGCAGCCCGCTCAGTACAGGGTCGAACGCTCTGGATGCGTGATGTGAAGCCCGAGCAGGTTACGTTGCGTGTGCTGGTGGTAGGCGCCATTCACGGCGATGAGCCTTCCTCAGCCTCAGTGGCGTTTCATTGGCTCAGGCTGGCTGGGCAACTGCCTGTTGCTAGCGCCAAAACGGTGCATTGGCGTTTTGTGCCGGTGCTGAATCCGGACGGAATCTTCCACCAGCCGCCACGTCGCGTGAATGGACATGGTGTCGATCTGAACCGCAATTTTTCGACACCCAACTGGGATCGTGAAGCCAAGGTTTACTGGGAAAAGCGCACCCGCAAAGACCCGCGTCGCTATCCCGGCGCCAAGTCCTTGTCCGAGCCCGAGTCGCGCTTTTTGCATGAGCAAATCAGGGACTTCAAGCCGCAGTTGATTGTCAGCATTCACGCGCCCTACGGCGTACTCGATTTTGATGGACCGGCGGTGCCGCCCAAGCGCCTTGGCAGCCTGCACCTGCATCAGGTTGGCATCTATCCGGGCTCACTCGGCAACTATGGCGGGGTTCACAGTGGCGTACCGGTGGTGACGATCGAACTACCCAACGCAACGCGCACGCCGCGCGACGCCGAGATCCGTCAGATGTGGCTCGACCTGCTTGGCTGGATGAGCGAGCGCCTTCGCGCCCAGCGCCAAGGCGGGGCGGTCGGGCCGAGCTATTTCGAAAGCAGATTGGTGCCAGCGGCACCGACTGCCGAGTAACTCAGCGTGCCGCGTGCCACAGCGTAAAGATTTTGGCTGGTGACGGTCGTCGTAGCCGTCCAACTGGCGCCATCGGCGCTGATGAATATTTTTCCGCCAGCGCCAACGGCGACGTATTGTGCGCCGTAGGTCACAGCATTGAGGTTGCCTGCACCCGTGAGCGTCTGGGTTGACCAGGTCGCTCCATCGGTGCTGCTCAGGACCGAGCCGGCCGCTCCGACCACCACGAATTGCGACGTTGCCGTTGTCACGCCCGTTGTCGATGTCAGTAGTTGCGTTCCGTACGCAATACTGCGCAAATCCGCCAGGGTGTTGCTGGCGACGCTGGTCCACGTCAGGCCATCGGTGCTTTGCACCATGGTGCCGCCAGCGCCAACAGCGAGCCAAAGGCCGCTGCCGTACGAAGCGTAGGTCACGGCGTACAGGTCCCGCGTGGTCCCGGAACTGGTGGCTGCTGTCCAGCTGATGCCATCGGCGCTGCTGATGATGGTGCCATTGGCACCTACGGCTACGTTCAAATTCAGGGAATTGCTGGCAAGCGCGTACAGGTTCTGCGTCGTGCCGCTGGTTTGTGCAGTCCAAATTGCCGCATCCGAACTGAGCAGCACCAGACCGCCATCGCCGACCAGTTTGAAGGTGCCAAAGTAGGCCGCTGCATTGATATTTCTGCTGCTGGCGCCGTTGACAGCGCTCCAGGTGGCGCCATCAAGGCTGGAATAGATGGCGCCGCCTGTGCCCGCTGCCACGTAGGTGTTGACCGGCACCGTGGTAGTAGTGCCGGTAGTGGCGCCGAAGGTGACGCTGCTCAAGTCCGCTGTAGCCGGGACGGTACCGCCGGCGAGCCAGCTGGCGCCGGCAATTCGGGGCGTTACTTTCACGGCGGTGCTGCCCGGCCCGCCCGGGCCACCATTGGTTCGGGCGTTGACGGAAAACGAATAACTCAAGCCATCGGGCAGACCCGTCACGACGTAGGGCGATGTTGCCTTGAGCAACACGTTGCCGCCCGGCAGTCCAAACCAGCCCTGCATCGATGAAGTCGTCGTCGGCGAGACGCTGCTCGGACCAAAAAACAGCCAGTACTCAACGCCGTCTGCCATGTCCCATGACACGGTCGCGCTGGCTTCTCCCGCGCTGACGGCCAGCCCGGTGGGCGCGGGTGCCGGTTCGCCGTTACCGCAGCCCACTGACAAAAGCACAAGCGCGGCAGCCAGGGCGGCGACGAACAATCTAAAAGAGCGCAAAAACATAGATGGATCCAAATCAAAGCTGGTTTCGATTATCGAATATTTTTACTTGGCGCCGGCGCCGCAGCTGCCCCGACCCTTAGAAGCGCTCGTGACTCTGCAAATAGCGCCACTGTCCGAGCGGCAACTGTCCCATGGCAACGCGCCCGACGCGCAGGCGCTTCATCCCGAGAATTTTCAGTCCCAGCCGCTCGCACAGATACGCCAGCAGACCAGGATGACTGCCTTTGACGGCAAAGCGCAGTTTGCTGGAGGCCTCATTTCCGCTGTTGAGGCTGACCCGCACACGCGGCAAGGGCTTGGCCTCGGAGCTCAAGCCGCGGTTCAGTCGCTCCAGCGCGTCGCTGCTGACCTGGCCTTCGATCTCGACAATCACTTCATGTTCGACAAGGTCAGCATCTTCCGTCAGCTTGCGTACCACGCGCCAGTCCTGGCTGAATACCAGCAGGCCGCTGGCGCCGGTTTCCAGTGCCACCAGCGAATTCAAGCCGGCAAAGTGTCGCTTGAGCGCGCGAATGCCTGACGGATCATTGGCCAGTTGCCTGTTGGGGCGCAGCAGTGCCAGAGCGGCGGCAGCGTCCGGGCAATCCGCCGGCTTGTGCAAGAGCAGTGTCACTGCGGTGTCGCCCATCAGGCTGGCGTCGCGGTCAATCTCGACCTTTTGCTGGAGGACCCTGAATTGCGGCTCTTCCACCACCTTGCCGTCCACCCTCACCCAGCCACCGGCGATGTACTGCTCGGCTTCACGGCGTGAACACGCCAGCATGGCAGCCACGCGCTTGGCCAGTCGTTCGTCAAAGCGTGGTGTATCTGGTGGCGATTTCACGTGTGCAGTCATGGCATGGATGTTAACCATGGCTGGTGTTGGCACGGTGGGCCGGTTGGGACCATGAATCACGAAACAAATCCAGGTTGCCGCGAAGGGCGGCGCAAGTCGACAATCAGCGACCCCCATTTGGGGGATATACAGGCGCGCGCTCTGTCGTCAAAATCGCCGCTATGTCTTCACTTTACCGCTCCGAGTTGAGCGCCCCGGTTGCGCCGCCTATGCTTGGGTTGGCTGCAGCAATCGTCGCCTATCTTCTGAGCGCGGTCGTGGCGCGACAGTTCTCTGCGCCTGAAGTTGCCACACCACTCCTGAGCATTTCAGGGCTCGCCATTGCTTTCGCGTCAATCGTCGCGGCCTTTACGGCCCTGTCAATGGTGGTCGCCCCAGCAATGGATCGAACCGCAGGCCGTGCCGCCGAGAGCCACGCGGCTGTGTTCGCAATAGCGGTTGCCGTGCAGAAGGAAGCAAGTGCTTTGCTCGCCCGTACATCACCATGGTGGCATTACGTCGTTGCTGCTATTGGCGGTTTCACATTCGGCGTTTTGTTGGCGCGCGCGATAGCATGGTTGCTAGGCTAACACTGGTCGCTTTGAGATGACTTCACACGCTTAAGTCATCTCCCATTCAGCTACGTGCTTTTTTGGCGTGGGCCTTATCGATTGACCAGTTCGTCGATCGTTCCCGCCAAATGGTTTCTGAACGGGAGAACGAACAGGGACAGGGGCTGATGTGGCGCTGCCATCGAGCTTGAATGTTGCAACTGTATGCACCAATTCCTGCGCTTGACTCTTGAGGCTACTGGCGGCGGCCGCCATTTGTTCGACCAAAGCGGCGTTTTCCTGCGTGACTTGATCCATTTGCGTTACTGCCTGGCCCACCTGGGAAACACCCAGACTTTGTTCGCTGCTCGCAGCACTGATTTCGCCCATGATGTCGGTTACGCGGCGAATGCTGGCAACAACCTCGGCCATTGTGGCCCCAGCCTGATCAACCAAGGCAGTCCCCTGCGACACACGGTCAACACTGGCAGTGATCAATGTCTTGATTTCTTTTGCTGCTTTGGCTGATCGTCCCGCCAGGGACCGCACCTCGCTGGCCACCACCGCAAAGCCGCGTCCTTGTTCACCGGCACGCGCCGCCTCTACTGCTGCGTTCAGTGCCAGTATATTGGTCTGAAACGCAATTCCGTCAATCACGCTGATGATGTCCGCGATCTGCTTGGAGCTGTCATTGATATGCTTCATGGTCTCAACCACTTTGCCTACCACGTCTCCGCCTTTGACAGCTACGGTTGAGGCGCTCATAGCCAGCTGATTTGCCTGCGCAGCACTGGCGGCGTTCTGCTTTACCGTATCACTGAGCTGTTCCATTGAGGCCGCAGTTTCTTCGAGCGAACTTGCCTGACTCTCCGTGCGGGCAGACAGGTCGTGGTTTCCGGAGTCAATCTCAGCGCTGGCCGTAGCCACACCTTCGGATCCCTCTCTGACCTTTCTTACCACCTGGGCCAAATGATCTTTCATCTCTGACAGGGCGAGCATCAGCTGTCCCAATTCATTGCTGCCTCGCACGGGTACCTGCACCTGCAGGTCACCGTCCGCAACGGCACGCGCCACCGTAACGGCTTCTCGAACAGGCAAAGTGATGCTGCGAACGAAAACAAAGGACAGAGATACGGCAACACCCATTCCGATAAGCAGCAGACCCAACATCATGAACTCGGTTCGATGCAAATTGCTCACTCGCTGATCCATCGCGCCAGTCATGGTTTTCATCGCCAAGGAGTTGAACTCAAAAAGCCCATCGATGGTTTTGGTGAATTCATCGAAATACTCGGTGGCGGGAAGCTTTAGATCAGTAGCATTGATGAGTTCCTTGTCCGCTAGAGACAGCGCCCTGTCCACCGCGGCTCTACCGGTTTCTGCTTTTCCTTCGAGATCCAGCTTCATGCTGGAATTGGTGTCCGTTGCTTTTTTCAAGTTACGAAACATGTCACCCTGAACTTCTCGTGCTCGCTTTTGCAATGCTTGCAAGGTCGCCCGCCCTTCCATGGGAATGGTTCGCTGGCTCAGAAAGCTGCTCCCCATCGCACGCATGACACCCAGGTTCTCAGCCACCCAAGGCATATTCACAAGAGAAGCTTGAATCAAGAAGTAGGTATCTGCATCAGGGTCCAGACTCAAACCGTATTCATCCAACACTTCTTCGCTCAGAAGCAACTCACCCGCGATCAGCTGGGTATGCAGCTTGGTACTCTCAGGGGTCTTCAATTGCCGGCTGGCAACACCTTGCTCAAGTGTTATCCAGCGCCGTCTCAGGTCCCCCCAATGAGCTTGAACTTTGGAACTCGCTCCGGCCTGTCTGAATTCCGAATCCAGTGCATCCATCGCCTTGCCCACTTTGTCCCGCAATGCTGGTCTTCTGGCTGCAAGTTCCTCATTGCCGCTGAGCATGCTCGCTGAAACACCACGGTGTGTTTGGGTAAGCTGGATCACCTTGTTAAGTACGACCAACGATCCGCCACCACTTACCTCGCGCTTTGCAGCATCTATATCTGACATCGATCGCTTGAAATACAGCGCTGATGGCAGCAATACCAACAATGTGGCAATGAACCCGAGTGCAATGAACTTCTGGGACAGGTTCATGCGGTGCAGCAGTGACATAAAAATCCTCCTGGCTTTCTTGTTGATGGCGCCGTGCAGCTTGACCCCCCCCGATGAAGTCGGGCTGGTTGGCTGTGGTCTTCACCACGACGTAGCTGTGGATCTTCTGGACTAGAGGATCTTGACGCCGTAATCCTCTTTGTCCAGCGTAAAAGTCAGGAATTCCTAAGGCCAAGTGTCGGTGCCATGCCTCTGTTTAGTCCAACTGCCTGATAGCTGCATTGCTTCGTCCATGTCTGCGCCTCCTTGGAAAATCAATTGACAAATTCGTCACCGAATTGCCCCGGAATGTCCACTTCGCACAGAGGATCTCTTGCCGGTAGATGACATTGCGACCAATCTGCGGAAAACTTGAATCTGCCCAGTCGGCCGATTGATGGATTTGAAACGTTTGGGAAGCGCGCCTCGGGCATTTTTTGCTACTGCTTTGGGGCAAGCAGTTCCGAGTGCCCCCCGCCGGGTATGGGTCTTCTGGAGCCAGCCACTTTTCTCCAACGCGGGCCGTCAAAACTGAGTGTCAGGCATGACGAAAATCCTGGGCTATCATTGCCGCCGAAGTCGGGCGGTATGAATTCGCGCCGACGTCGGCAATATTGGAGCGCCGGTATATGCAAGAATGCAAATCCACCATAAACGAAGTTGCCGGCATGTTGCTGGAGTCCAGTCTGTTTCGCGACTTTCAGACCGTCGATCTTCGATCAGTTGCACGCTATTTTCGCGCTGTGACGATCAACAAGGGTGAGTTCATCTTCCAGGAAGGCGATATTGGCACATTCATGTGTGTCGTCAGTGCCGGCAATATTTCCGTTACCAAATTGGATTCGGATGGACACCTTGTCGAGATCACGATGCTGCGTACAGGCCGGGTATTCGGAGAAATGGCGGTGCTTGATGGCGAGTACCGCTCGGCCACATGCGTTGCGGCGCAGGACTGTGTCCTGCTGATCCTGTCAAGAGATTCACTGAGCAAGATGGAGTCGGACGTACCAAGTACCGCTGCCAGAGTGATCCGTACGCTTGCGGTGTCCCTATCCAGACGTTTGCGCCTGGCCGACGGCAAACTCGTCGATCAACAGATCTAGACCGCCGCCTGGTGTCTGAAACGGTAGTTGGCAATGCGCTAAAAGAACCACCCCGGTCAATCGTTCAGCGACAAAGTGCCTTCGATCCGCGCCACATGCGCCAGCAGCGAGCGCTTGGCGACTGGCCACATGCGCTCGGGTACGTCGTCATAGGCCTGCGCCACCCAGTCGTCCAGCGAGCCTTGCGGCAGTGCCTGCATGACCCGCATGATCTTGGCTTCGCGCTGCAAGCGATGCGCCTTCAGGCGCGCGATGGCCTTGGCCGCTTCGCCCTCATAGCCTCCCATGACATAACCATGCGCCGGCAGGATGAACTCGATACCGTGCTGCGCGCAGGCGGCGCTCAGCAGGTCCAGGGATTCCAGGTACAGCGTCATGTCGCCGTCGGGCGGGTCAATCACGGTCGTGCTGCCGCACAGGATGTGGTCGCCGCTGAACAGCAGCTGGTCTTCCAGCAACAGCAGGCACAGGTGGTTGGCGGCGTGGCCTGGTGTGTGCAGCACCTGCAGCGTGTGCGTCACCTCGCCATCCTGAGTCTGCCCTGACAGCTTCAACAACTGCAGATGCGCAAGCGCGTGCTCGGGCGTGAACCGGCTGTGCTGGCGCGCGGTCGGCTGCGACGGCAGACCCAGAATTGGCGGGTGTGGCGTGCACATGGCCTGCAGCGGCGCCGCGCCCGGTGAATGGTCGGGGTGCGAATGGCTGCAGACGATCATGCGGATGTCGCCACCCGCGGCGCGCCAGAGCTTTTCCAGATGTTCGGTGTCGGCCGGTCCCGGGTCGATGGCGATATAGCCGGTGTGCGGGTCGCCGACCAGGTAGCTGTTGGTGCCGGGTCCGGTCATGGGGCCAGGGTTGGGTGCTGTCAGGCGCTGCACGTTCTTCAGCAGGGCCACCGGCACTTCGCATTGCCAGTCCAGCGTGTGCGCGATCTGTCCGTCCGGGCAGACCAGGGCCAGTTCGCCATAGGGCAGGTCCTGTTCCATGTAGCGCGCCTCGTGGCCGCCAAGCAGGCCGGCGCGCGGGCAACTGGTCCATAGCGGCTGCTCGGTGGCGGCGCAGGCCTGCAAAACGGCCTCGACGGACTGGTAGGCCAGCAGGCGATCGAGCGTGCGTATGGTCGGAAAGATGATGAAGAATTGGCCTTCCCGATGACGCTTCAGAGCGTCGGCGGGGCGCACCCAGACCGGCTCGAACTGCTCCGCTTCGTCGGCCACCGGGGTTTGCCCCTCGGGCATGCGGGCCACCAGAAACGGCACATCAAAGCGGCGCGGCAGATCGCGGTCGGTGATCCAGTGGGCCAGCACAAACACCTCGTCAGCGGCCAGCATCAGGCCCCGGCTCTGGCACTGGGCGGTAAACGGTTGGGAGCGGTCCAGCGCCGCAATGTCGCTGTGGTCGGCTGGCGCGCCATCGTGGCGGCGCGCCAGCAGTACGCCCAATTCTTCAAAACTCTCGCGGATGGCGGCAATGGCTTGCGTCAGGTGCAGTTCGCTTTGGCTTGCACGCCGGCGCGCCTGGGCGTGGCTGGCGGCGTCCAGCGCGTCAACGCCGCCGCCGGGGAAGACATAAGCGCCCGGAGCAAAACTGGCCTTCATGGAGCGGCGCGTCATCAGCACTTCAATGCCATCGGCGGTGTCGCGCAGCAGCAGCACGGTGGCCGCTGGCCGGGTCGGCACGGGTGTGCGCTGGGGGTGCAGGAGTTGGGTAGAGCGTGCCATGGTCTGAATTTACAGCCAAAATCGGCGAACCGGGTGTCGCCAGCGTGATGTTTGCGTAAACCCCGAGAGCCAATGGCTGCCTGCCGGCGTATCCTCTGCAGCAAGCTGTTCTTTGTTCAAGGGAAACCAACGATGAATCACCACCTTCGGAATCTGGGTTTTTTGTTTTGTGCAGCCGCCTGCCTGGCTGCGCCGCCAGCGGCAACGGCCCAAACCTGGCCGACCAAGCAGCCGATCAAACTGATAGCGGTGTTTCCTCCGGGTGGCTCGGTCGATCAGGTGGCGCGTTTGCTGGCGCAGCCCTTGTCCGTGCAACTCGGGCAAAGCGTGATTGTGGAAAACAAGGGTGGCGCGTCGGGTTCAATCGGTGCCGCTGCGGTGGCTGCTGCGCCGCCCGACGGCTACACCTTTGCCGTGGTGTTTGATACGCACGGCGTCAATCCGAGCCTGATTCCCGGGCTGCCTTTTGACTCAAAGAAAGACCTGGCACCGGTGGTGCTGATAGGCACCGGGGCCATGGTGCTGGCGACCCAGGCCGAGTCGAACTTCAAGACCTTTGCCGATGTCGTGGCCGCAGCCAAGCTGAAGAGCGGGGCCAACTATGGTTCGATCGGCTCTGGCAGCCTGGGTCATCTCGCGATGGCCTTGCTGGCCAAAAGTGGCGGCATGGAATTTCAGCACATTCCGTACAAGGGCGGGGGACCGCTGATGAACGACGCCCTGGCGGGCCATGTGCCGCTCGCGATTGGCTCGGTGTTCCTGGTCAAGCCTCACATCGACAGCAAGCGCGTGCGTGCGCTGGCGGTTACAACGAGTGCACGCTCACCCCATCTGCCGGGTGTGCCGACCATGGCTGAGAGCGGTTTTGCCGGTTTTGACGCGCCAGCCTGGTGGGCGGTGCTCGCGCCAGCCAAAACACCACCGGAAATCCTCAAGCGCATGAACGAGGAACTCAACAAGATCCTGCGCCAGCCCGATGTCGCCAAACGGCTGGATGCGCAGGGGATTGATGTGGTGGCTGGCAGTTCGGACTCGGCGCGCGTCTTCATCGAACGTCAGATGGATATCTGGGGCAAGGTGGTGAAGGACAACAACATCAAAGCCGATTAGATTCTGGCGTGATTTGCAGCGCCACCAGAAAGCGCGCGACCATGTTGTAGGTGGCAATGGCGCTGGTCAGTTCAACGATCTGGGTGTTGTCGAAGTGCTCGCGCAGCGCGGCAAAGACCACGTCGCTGACTGTCACATCCAGCGTCATTTGTACGGCATACTGAATCACCAGACGGTCAATCTCATCGAGGGCGCTGTCGATGGGCAGGCCACGCGGGTCGGATTTGACAAAGGCCTGCAGGGCATCGAGCTGTGCCTGGGTGCCACCAGCGGCCAGAAAATCGGGTGCGTGGTGCCGGTATTCGTAGTCAGCGCCGGTCAGCAGTGCGACGGTACAGATGCCGAGCTCGCGCAGACGCCGACTGGTAGAAAGTTCGGTGCGCACCGCCTTCAGAAAAACATTCCACCCGCGCGCCAGCGGCTCGCTCCAGAGCAGGGCTTTGTCGAGGTTGAGCAGGGTACCGTTGCGGCGCGCCAGGATCGCATCGACCAGCGCTTGCGGCTGCGGTTTGAGGCTTGGGGTCCAGTCAGGGATGCGCATGGTTGGCTTTCAAAATTGACCCAAGGATAAAGGGATAATTCGCCGATGCGAATCAGTTTCACCAAAATGCAGGGCGCCGGCAACGATTTTGTGGTGCTTGACGAAACCGCTGGCCAGTTCGGGCTGACCAGCGCGCATTACCGCTTGCTGGCGGACCGGCACTTTGGCGTCGGTGCCGACCAGATCCTGACAGTGCGCCCCTCTCCTGCAGCCGGCATTGATTTTCAGTACATCATCCACAACGCCGATGGCGCCGAGGTCGAGCAGTGCGGCAACGGTGCGCGCTGTTTTGCCCGTTTTGTCCGCGATCGGGGACTCTGCAGCAAGGACACCATTCGGGTGCAGACGCTGGCCGGCGTGATTGAACCTCGTCTGCTGCCCGATGGCCGCGTCGTCGTCAACATGGGCGAGCCGGTGTTTGAATTGAGCGCGGTCCCGTTTGACAGCGGCGCCGCGCAAGCCCTGGTCTACGGCGCCTGGCAGCTGTGGCCGCTGGAACTGGTGCCGGGCGTGCCGTCAAGTACGGTTCTGGCCGCCGTTCTGTCGATGGGCAATCCGCATGCCGTGCTGCTGGTGGACGATGTCGATGCAGCCCCCGTGTTGGCCCAGGGGCCTCTGGTGCAGAAGCACCCGGCTTTTGTGCGCGGCGTCAATGTCGGCTTTATGCAGATCGTGGATCGTCGCCAGATCCGGCTGCGGGTCTTTGAGCGCGGCGCCGGTGAAACCCTGGCCTGCGGGTCGGGCGCCTGCGCGGCAGTGGTTGCCGGTATCCGGCTTGGACTGCTCGACGGCAGTGTCGAGGTGCAGGCTCGTGGCGGCAAGCTTGGCATGTGCTGGGACGGACCCGGCACGAGTGTCCTGATGACAGGGCAGGCGGCGACAGTTTTTCATGGCGAAATCGATTTACCGGACCACTTATGAGCACTTCATTTACCCATCCCATCACCGAAGACGATATTGCCAACTTTCTGGTCAATACGCCTGACTTTTTCGAACGCCACGCCGAGTTGCTGGCAACGGTGCAACTCAGCAGCCCGCACAGTTCGCGCGCGGTCAGCCTGCAGGAGCGTCAGGCCAGCTTGCTGCGCGAAAAGATCAAGTCGCTGGAGCACCGCATCATGGACATGATTCGCAACGGCAGCGAAAACGCGATGCTGTCAGACCGGCTCATGAATTGGGCCGGTAGCCTGTTTCGGGTGAACGACCCGCTGCGCCTGCCGGACTTGCTCGCCGAGCAGATTGCAGAGCATTTCTCGGTTCCGCAGGTGGCCATCAAGGTCTGGGACGTGGCGCCGGTCTTTGCTCAGGCCGCTTTTGCCAGTGGCGTGAGCGAGGACGTGAAACTGTTCACCTCGTCGCTCACCGAACCGTTTTGCGGCGTCAATACCGGTTTTGAGGCGGCGGCCTGGCTGGCCGAGCCGCTCTCAGCCAGTTCGCTGGCCATCCTGCCGCTGCGCGAGGGGCCGCTTGGCGGCAGCGTTCCCGCTTTTGGCCTGCTGGTGCTTGCCTCGCCCGACGCGCAGCGCTTCAATAGCACCATGGGTACCGACTTTCTGGCGCGCATTGCCGAACTGGCCAGTGCCGCCTTGTCCAGACTCCGGTAAGCCTTTGGGGTCAGATCCCGATTGAGGACCACCATGCAAGCGGAACAAGGCGATCTCCAACGAAATTGGGCTCTGACCCCAATTGCGTTGGTCGAGGCCTACCTGGAACATGCGCGGGTCGAAAAGCGACTGGCCGAGCGCACGGTAGAGCTTTATTCGCTCGATCTGCAGAAGCTTCTTGACTTTGCTACGCAGGCTGAAGTTGAAATCCTTCAAGTACAAAACAGCCATATCCGGCGCTGGGTCGCGCAGATGCACGGCGCGGGGCGCACTGGCCGCGGGATTGCCCTGATCCTGTCAGGTTGGCGGGGCTTTTACATCTGGCTGGGGCGTCAGGGTCTGGTGGCAAGCAACCCGGTGCAGGATGTGCGTGCGCCCAAGGCCGGCAAGCCACTACCAAAAGCCTTGAGTGTGGATCAGGCCGTGCAGCTCGCGAGTTTTCAGGGTGAGAACAGCGATCCCTGGCTCGAAGCCCGTGACGCCGCCATGGTGGAGCTGCTCTACGGCGGTGGCCTGCGGGTCGGTGAGTTGACGGGGCTGGACGTTCAGGCCAGCGCCAGCGCGCGCGGCTGGATTGACTTGCAGGCTGGCGAGGCGCATGTGCTGGGCAAGGGCTCCAAGCGGCGCACCGTGCCGGTGGGTGGCAAGGCGCTGGAGGCACTGCAGCACTGGCTGGCTGTGCGCGACCCTGGGGGCAGTTACACGGCGCAGGCAGCCCTGTTCATGGGCCGCAAGGGCACTCGCCTGAGTTCCCAATCGATCTGGCAGCGTTTGCGGCTGCGCAGCCTGCAGGCCGGCCTGGCAACGCCGGTGCACCCCCATATGCTGCGGCACTCCTTTGCCAGTCATCTGCTGCAGTCCAGCAGCGATCTGCGTGGCGTGCAGGAGTTGCTCGGGCACGCCAGCATCACCACCACACAGGTCTACACCCGGCTCGATTTCCAGCACCTGGCCAAGGCCTATGACGCAGCGCATCCACGCGCCAAAATCAAGTAAATTCACGCGACAGGTCCAAATTTTCGGCACGAATTCGGCGAAACTTCGGGGTATTGAAAGAAAGGTACTTTATGCGCAGTCAAATACTCGTCTATCTGGACAAAGGCGTTGAATTCCATTTTCATGTGGAAGAGGGACCGCCGATGGCGCACGATGTGGCCCGCGCCTGGCTCGATGCCCAGTTCACGGCACTGGAATGCGAACCGCTGCGTGCCAGCGGCAAGGTACTGACGGCTGACAAGGTGCTGCGGGTGACGGAGGCCGCCGGAGTGAGCTGGTTCGAGAATGCCAAATGGGCAGCCGACTATGTGAAGGCGGTTCACGGCGCCCTGAAAAAGCCCATGATCCGGGTCGACGTGCCGTCCATGGCGATTACCTATTAGCCGGGTATTCTGAGGGCGGGGCCCGGGCAGCCGGGGGCTCGTGAAAATGCGCGACTTGCGGCCAAGGCAACAGGCCCCACAATCGACCCATGAAGACGATTCGATTAAGACCCGGCAAGGAGCGCTCGCTGCTGCGCCGGCACCCCTGGATCTTTGAATCGGCCATCGCCCGAGGTGCGGCCGACGCCGGCGAGACCGTGCGGGTCGAGTCGCATGAAGGTCAGTTTCTTGCCTGGGCGGCGTTCAGCCCGGTCTCCAAGATCCGGGCGCGGGCCTGGAGCTTTGAGGAGTCACAGCGCATCGATGCGGCTTTTTTCGCTCTGACTTGCGCCAGAGCGGTCGGTGCCAGACAGCGTTTTGATATCCAGAGCGACGCGCTGCGTCTGGTGCACGGTGAGTCCGACGGCCTGCCGGGTCTGATCGTTGACCGTTATGGCGACACCCTGGTGGCGCAGTTTCTGTCCGCGGGAGCCGAGCGCTGGAAAGAGGTGCTGGTTGATGCCTTGCTGGCGGCTACCGGTCTTTCCCGGCTTTATGAGCGTTCCGACGCCAGCGGCCGTGAGCGCGAGGGCTTGCCACTGGTCAGCGGCTGGTTGCGCGGCGCTGGCCCGATCGAGTTGGTGCTGCGCGAGCATGACTGGCAACTGGCACTCAATATTGCCACCGGACACAAGACCGGGTTTTACCTGGATCAGCGCGACAGCCGCAAGAAGTTCGCGGATTACACGCATCGACTGAAGTTTGAGCGGGTCCTGAACTGCTATTGCTACACCGGCGGCTTCACGGTAGCGGCATTGACCGGGGGCGCGGCCCATGTCACTTCGATCGATTCTTCAGGGCCGGCCTTGCAGCAGGCCGGGGCCAACGTGGCACTGAACGGGTTTGACGCCGGCCGGGCAACTTTCATGGACGCTGACGTGAACGCTTCCCTGAGGCAATTTGGTGCTGAGGGCAGGACATTTGACGCGATCGTGCTTGACCCGCCGAAGTTCGCGCCGACGGTGACGCATGCGGAGCGCGCAGCGCGGGCCTACAAGGACATCAATCGGCTGGCCTGCAAGATTCTCTCGCCGGGAGGGGTTTTGTTCACCTACTCCTGCTCGGGCGGCATCAGTGCCGACCTGTTTCACAAGATCGTGGCATCCGCTGCCATCGACGCCCAGGTTGACGGCTACATCGTCGAGCGCCTGGGGGGTGCGCCCGATCACCCGATGACCATCAACTTCCCGGAAGGCGAGTATCTCAAGGGCCTGGTAGTGATGCGTAAATAAGTCCGCAACAATAGACCGCTACACTCCCTTGCTTCAAGACAATCTGAACCTGACCAAAACGCGATGAGTCTGATTCCTGCAACCATCCTGACGGGCTTTCTCGGCTCGGGCAAAACGACGCTGCTCAAACGCGTGCTGGAAGAGGCGCACGGCCAGAAGATAGCCGTGATCGAAAATGAATTTGGTGAGGAAAACATCGATAGCGACATTCTGGTGTCTGACACGCAGGAGCGCATCATCCAGATGAGCAACGGCTGTATCTGCTGCACGATCCGTGACGATCTGCGCGCGACGCTGCATGATCTGGCCGAGAAGAAGCGCAAGGGCGAGCTCGACTTTGAACGCGTCGTGATCGAGACCACGGGCCTGGCCGATCCAGGTCCGGTGGCCCAGACTTTCTTCATGGACGACGAAATCGCCGAGAGTTACCTGCTAGATTCGATCCTGACGCTGGTGGACGCCAAGCATGCCGGGACGCAACTCGATGAACGCCAGGAAGCACGCCGGCAGATCGGCTTTGCCGACCAGATTTTCATCAGCAAGACCGATCTGGTCAGTCCCGATGAAGTCACGGCGCTGATGCATCGTTTGCAGCACATGAACCCGCGCGCACCGCAGAAAGCCGTGCATTTCGGCGAGGTGGCGCTGAGCGAAGTGTTTGACTTGCGTGGCTTCAACCTCAATGCCAAACTGGACATTGATCCCGACTTTCTCAAGGAAGAGGAGCATGAACACGAGCATGATCATGCCCACGGGGAGGACTGCGATCATCCCTCGCATCAACACGGTGGTGCGCACCATCACGCCCATGAAGACGACGTCAAGAGCTTTGTCTTCAAGTCGGATCGAGCTTTTGAGCCGGCCAAGCTGGAAGATTTTCTGGGTGCCATCGTCAATGTTTATGGTCCCCGCATGCTGCGCTACAAAGGCGTGCTGTACATGAACGGGACCGACCGGAAGGTGATTTTCCAGGGTGTTCACCAGTTGATGGGCAGCGACCTGGGGCCGCTGTGGGGTGTCGATGAAAAGCGAAACAGCAAGATGGTGTTCATTGGCATTGATTTGCCGAAGGACATATTCCTGCAAGGCATGTTGCAGTGCCTGGTCTGATCGAGTCAATCAGCATGTTTGAATTCAGATCTTTGTCTCGATTTTGCAACTCATGGGTGTTCCATCGGGTTAACCTGTACACTCGCGCGCCAGCGCAAATCTGCATTGCAGGCGTGGAAAAGCTCATAGTTAGGGTTAAGACAGCGAAGTGAAGGCGCAGGAAATCCTGCGAGGAGACGAAAAGTGAAAGCAAAAACCGCAATAGTCAAAGTGTCTGCGAAAGCGACGAAAGCCCTCAAAGTGGTGAAAACCACTGCCAAGGCAAAGCCCCGTCCGGCCGTCAAGGAAGCTGTCAAAGCCAAGGCCAAGCCGCCCCAAAAGGCGAAGCCCTTGCCGAAGTCGGCAAGCAAGACGGTGGCCAAGGCTGTCGCAGCTAAAAATGCAGTCAAGAAAGCCGCGCCAGTCAAGGCAGCTGCGAAAGCTGGCGCTGCGCTACCAAAGAGCAAACCCGTGGGGAAACTGGCGCCCAAGCTGCACAAGAGCGCAAGCGCCAAAACCCTCAAGCCGGTTGTGAAAGCCAAGCCCAAAGCGGGCAAGGCCAGCGCAGTCAAGGCTGCCAAGCCTGCTGCCAAAGTCAAAACTAAGGATTCAGTGAATAAGACGATCGATAAACCAGCCAAAACCCAGGTTGTTCAGGCTAAGCAGACCGCCGCGCCAACGCCCGCCAAGGCAGCGCCTGTGGCGCCGCTGGCAGCCAATTCAGGAGTCCCTGCCAGGGCGGGGCGTCCCTCTTCTCGACTGGCGCAACTGACAGTGCCCTCGATGGCGCAGTCGGTGGCTTCAACCGCCGCCAAGGCCAGTTTTACACAGACGCTGGCGTCGCCGCTGATTGTTCCGCCACTGGCTTCGGCCATCAAGAAAGACCCCAGGCTTGCCAACAACTGGAAGTCGAAATCGATTGAGCAATTGAGCGATGCCGAGTTGATCGCGATGCCTGATGCGGAGTACATGAACGAGTTTCAGATGACGTTTTTTCGGCGCAGGCTGGTCCAGTTGAAGAAGGACATTCTGAGCAACGCTGGCGAGACCACAGAGCATCTGCGGGAAGATACCGTCGTGGTGCCGGATCCGGCCGACCGCGCCACCATCGAGGAAGAGCATGCGCTTGAACTGCGCACGCGCGATCGGGAACGCAAGCTCCTGAAGAAGATAGAACAGTCGATTGCCCGCATTGACGCTGGCGACTATGGCTATTGCGATGAAACCGGAGAGCCGATTGGCGTAGGGCGTTTGCTGGCACGCCCGACGGCGAATTTGTCGCTGGAAGCGCAGCAACGCCGGGAACTCAAACAGAAGATGTTTGGGGATTGATGAACCGGACTCCGTGCACCCTATAACTCCTCCTTGGCCTCATGGCGACTAAAGGCACCACCGCTGGCTTGCTGTCGAAGATGTTCAAGGCCGTTCGTCATCCGACGAAGGACTGGTCTGAACTGGACAAGATCGGGGTCGAGCCAGCGCCCGAGTCGGAGCCTGATCGGGGCTACAGCAAACAAGCGCTCAAGGAGATGATCCAGCGCAAGCGGCAGAATGACTTCGTCCGCCGACGTGAATTTGACGAGTTGCGAAAGATGCGTCGGGCCGGACCGGCATTGGGCACCGAAGCGGGCGGACGACCTTCCTTTTTTCAGGGAACCACGACCACTTCGAATCTGGAGGAACGGGCCAACACGATCAAGAAGATCGATGAAATCGAAGCCCAGATGTCCAAGCAGTGGTGGAAGGGAAAGCAGGACGAAGCCACGGTGGAAGGTGGCAGTTTCCAGCTTTCAGCCAGTCTGCATTTGCCGCAGGGCGCTGATTTTTCTGGTGGCAGCGTACGCAAGGGAAAGGTCGTGCCCGCGGCCGAAGAGGGGTCCAGCACCGATTTCCATCCAACCGAACCCGGTGAGTCTGAGACAAACGACAGTGACGGTGCTGAAACTTTGCCGCAACTGGGCGAGACTATCGATTTGGCAAGCAGCAAGCCTGCCTCCAGTAGCAGTGGTTTTTCACCCTCCAATCTGTTTGCCATCGAGTTGAGTGACAGTCTGGCGGATACCGAGATGGAGGAAGCTGCCATCCGTTTCGCCAATGGCGACGACGCCGGTGCCGCGGATGGATTGCTGGCTGCGCTGCGGACCGACAACGTCCGCGCCGATGTCGTCAAGGGCTGGGCTGCTGCCTTGTTTGACTTGTACCGGGCAACCGGACAACAGGCCAGTTTTGACCGCGTTGCGATGGAATATGCGCAGCGCTTCGGGCACGCGGCACCGGTGTGGTTCTCGACGCCGGCGGAACTGGAGCACGCCAGCGAACAGGCGGTGCTGGCGGAGCATTCGGATTCCGAGCAGGCTCTTGATGCGCTTTGGGAATGTCCAGCGCAACTTGATCTGAGGGCTTTGCAGAATCTGCAGGGTAAATTGTTGACCGCACCCCAACCCTGGCGTTTGAGTTGGCGGCACCTCAAGACCATCAATCCGGATGCCGGGCGGGCTCTGGGCGATTTGTTTGCACAGTGGTGCACGCAGTCGCTTGGCTTGCATTTTGATGGCGCCGAAGTGCTGGAAAAGGTGCTGCGTGGCACGACCAGTTCGGGTGACAAGGCGCTGGCCTTGTTCTGGTGGCGGCTGCGCCTGGATGCCTTGCGCGTCATGCATCTTCAGGACGAGTTTGAACTGGCGGCACTGGACTACTGCGTCACCTACGAGGTGTCGCCACCGCCCTGGGAGAACGTACTGTGCAACTACGCGGCGGAGCGGATGAAAGTCAGGGAAGCGCTTTCGTCACCGAATGAAGATGAGCTTGTCACCGTGCCCGGAGCGGAGTTTCAATCGACACTTGAGAGTACCGAGCCCATGGCCATCAACGATATTTCAGCCCAGGTGTTTGAGCTCTCGGGGCAAGTTCTGGGAGACGCCGCGCAGGCGCTGAACAAGCTTCAGGCCGATTTCAAAGGGGCCAATCGACTGGTTGTCTCCTGCGACAAACTGGTTCGGGTCGATTTTTCTGCCGCTGGAAGCATCCTCAACTGGGTTGCGGCGCGCGAGGCGGAGGGTTGTCACGTTCAGTTTCGTGATGTACCGCGTCTGGTGGCTGCATTTTTCAACGTGATCGGTATCAGCGAACATGCACGGGTTGTGTTGCGCAGCCGCTGACCTCAAGGCTAGCACCGCATGGAACAGTTTCACGGCACCACCATCATCAGCGTAAGGCGCAAGACGGCTCAAGGCAGCCAGGTGGCGATCGGTGGCGATGGCCAGGTCACACTGGGCAACATCGTGGTCAAGGGCACGGCACGCAAGGTGCGCAAGCTCTACCATGGCAAGGTGCTGGCTGGCTTTGCCGGCGCCACCGCCGACGCGTTCACCCTGTTCGAGCGTTTTGAAGCCAAACTGGAAAAGCACCAGGGGCATCTGGTACGTGCGGCCATCGAATTGACCAAGGACTGGCGCACCGACCGTGTGTTGCGTCGCCTTGAAGCGATGCTGGCGGTGGCCGATGCCGAAGCCTCACTGATCATCACCGGCAATGGCGATGTGCTCGAACCCGAGAATGGCATTGTGACGATCGGCTCCGGTGGAGCCTACGCGCAAGCGGCGGCAATTGCGCTGCTCAATCACACCGAGTTGTCGGCGCCGGATATTGTCAAGCGCTCGCTGGAGATTGCCGGTGAACTGTGCATCTACACGAACATGAATCACATCGTTGAAACCCTGGGGGACTGAGCGCGACCATGACACCCCAGGAAATTGTTGTCGAACTCGACAAGCACATTGTTGGCCAGCATCAGGCCAAGCGAGCCGTCGCGATTGCCCTGCGCAACCGCTGGCGGCGCCAGCAGGTGGAGCCCGGACTGCGCGCTGAGATCACACCGAAGAACATTCTGATGATAGGCCCCACCGGCGTTGGCAAGACCGAAATTGCGCGTCGCCTGGCGCGCCTGGCAGATGCCCCTTTCATCAAGGTGGAGGCAACCAAATTTACCGAGGTGGGCTATGTTGGCAAGGATGTCGATGCCATTATTCGCGACCTGGCTGACATAGCAGTCAAGCAGACGCGCGTTGCCGAAATGAAGAAGGTGCGCGTGCGTGCCGAAGACGCCGCCGAGGAGCGGGTCCTCAATATCCTGATTCCGCCACCTCGCGCTGAATTTGGTGTGTTACCCAGTAACGAGCCAGAGAGCACGGCGCGGCAGGTTTTTCGCAAGAAACTGCGCGAGGGGCAACTCGCTGAGCGCGAGATTGAAATAGAGGTATCCCAGCCAGCGCCGCAACTGGAGATCATGGGCCCGGCTGGCATGGAAGAAATGACCGAGCAATTGCGTGGCATGTTCGGTCAAATGGGTCAGGCCAAGCGCCAGACACGCAAGCTCAAGATCCCCGAAGGGATGAAATTGCTGGTCGATGAAGAAGCGGCCAAACTGGTCAACGACGAGGACATCAAGACGCAGGCGCTGTACATGCTCGAGCAAAACGGCATTGTGTTCATTGACGAAATTGACAAGGTAACCTCGCGCTCCGAAGGCAATGGCGCTGAAGTGTCGCGCCAGGGCGTGCAACGCGATCTGTTGCCGCTGGTGGAGGGTACCACTGTTTCCACCAAATACGGCATGGTGAAGACCGATCACATCCTGTTCATTGCCTCGGGCGCCTTTCACCTGAGCAAGCCCAGTGACCTGATTCCCGAACTGCAGGGCCGGTTTCCGATTCGGGTCGAGTTGCAGTCGCTGTCGGTCGAGGATTTTGTTGCCATCCTGACGCAGACCCATGCTTCCCTGGTCAAGCAGTATCAGGCTTTGCTGGCCACAGAGGACGTGCATATTGAGTTCCAGGACGCCGGCATCCGGCGCCTGGCAGCGATCGCCTTTGAGGTGAACGAGCGAACCGAAAACATTGGCGCACGCCGGCTCTCCACGGTCATGGAGCGACTGCTCGACGAAGTGAGTTTCGATGCGGCCAATCTGGCCGGACAGACCATCCTGGTTGATGCCGCTTACGTTGATGAGCGGCTTGGTGAACTCAGCCGCGACGAAGACCTTTCGAGGTACATCCTGTAACCTTGCGGGACAGATCTTCAGCTCTGTCCCCAACTGGAAACGGGATGTCGGCTGTTCACCTTGCGGGACAGATCTTCAGCTCTGTCCCCAACTGATACCGGGCTGTCGGCTGTTCACCTTGCGGGACAGATCTTCAGCTCTGTCCCCAACTCGAAGCGATCCCACCCTTGAGGCATCACATTCACAACATGTGCTAAGTCCTTCATTTTGAACGTTTTTCTTTGCAAAAAGCGCTTCAGAATCAGTTCTAAGTCATTGATTTCATTGAAAAAATTTGTTGCAAGGGGGCTTGCGCGAAGAGCATTTGCTGGTACAGTGCAAAAAAGTGCAATTAAGTGGTGAAAAGTGTGTTGGCGCCACTGGTTTTTTTGTTTCCGCAACGAAAGGGTGTACCGCAGTGTTTCAAGGTGCTTCGTCATTGAGTCTGGACGGCAAGGGCCGCTTGTCTGTACCGACCCGGCACCGTGACGTCCTGAGCGCCACGGCGGCGGGGCAGTTGACGATCACAAAACATCCACACGGTTGCCTGATGGTGTTTCCCCGCCCCGAGTGGGAAAAGTTTCGCGAACGCATCGCAGCTTTGCCAATGTCGGCGCAGTGGTGGAAGCGGATCTTTCTCGGCAATGCGATGGATGTGGAAATGGATGCGACCGGCCGTGTTCTGGTGTCACCTGAATTGCGCCAGGCGGCAGGCATCGCCAAGGACACCATGCTGCTGGGCATGGGCAACCATTTCGAGCTTTGGGACAAGGCGACGTACGACGCCCAGGAAGCCAAGGCCATGCAGGGCGACATGCCTGACGTCTTTAAAGAGTTTTCTTTCTGAAGGCCGGCGGTGGACACCCCATGGAGCCATACCACCGTCCTGTTGAACGAAGCTGTTGACGCTCTGTTCACGAACCCGGACGCGATCGACGATTCAAGCGCGGCCAGTCAGACTTATGTGGACGCCACCTTTGGGCGCGGCGGTCACAGCCGCCTGATTCTCTCCCGATTGCAAGCGCAAGGACGCCTGATTGCGTTTGACAAGGATCCGGAGGCTCTGGTTGAGGCTTCCAGCATCCATGATTCCCGCTTTTCGATCCGGCATCAGGGCTTTTCGCAGCTGGCAGAGTTGCCAAAGGCGAGCATCGCCGGCGTGCTGCTCGATCTGGGCATCAGTTCACCGCAGATCGATAACCCCTTGCGAGGCTTCAGTTTCAGGTTTGAAGGCCCGTTGGACATGCGCATGGACAGCACGCGGGGAATCAGTGTGGCGCAGTGGCTGCAGACGGCAGAAGTTGAAAAAATTGCGGAGGTGATACGTGACTACGGCGAAGAACGGTTTGCTGGCTCGATTGCAAAGGCGATTGTTGCTCGCCGACAGGAGCGGGGCGCAATTTCAAGCACTACCGAGCTGGCCCAGCTTGTGGCGGACACCGTCAAGACCCGCGAGCCGGGCCAGAACCCTGCAACGCGCACATTCCAGGCTTTTCGGATTTTCATCAACGCCGAGCTTGAAGAGTTGCAACAGGCCCTAGCGGCCAGTCTGGAGGTCTTGCAGACCGGCGGCCGGCTGGTCGTGATCAGCTTTCATTCACTCGAAGACCGCATCGTCAAACAGTTCATTGCCCGGCATTCACGCGACGAATATGACCGGCGCACGCCTTTTGCGCCCGCCAGGGTGATGCGCTTGAAGGCCTTGCACCGCATCAAGCCCGGTGCAGCCGAACTGGCTGCCAATCCACGTGCGCGCAGCGCCATCATGCGCGTCGCGCAGAGGACGGCGGCATGACTCGGCTTTCGTTTTTCCTGCTGTTGGCGGTCATGGCCAGTGCGCTTTACCTGGTCAACGTGCAGTACGAATCGCGCCAGATCTACTCGGATCTGGATCGGGCGCGCTCGCAGGCACGCAGCATCGAGGCCGACTTTGAGCGCCTGCAAGTGGAAAAGCGCGCCCAGGCAGCACCCTTGCGGGTCGAGAAACTGGCTAAGGAGCAGTTGCAGATGCGCACGGTTACGCCGGCCATTACGCACTATGCGAGCTATGCGGGTGCGGCGTCGGCGGCGCAGCACGCCGCTGATTCTGTTTCGGCGCCCGGCGCCTCGGCTGTTGCGGAGCGAACCCCGTGAGCCGCAGCGTTGTTTACACCTCAAGCCCCTTGCTGGCCAGCAAGACGCCGGTCTGGCGCAGCAAATTCATCGTGGCTGCGATCGCACTGGGCTTTGTCGCTCTGGCAGCGCGCGCTGCCTATATTCAGGTCTATGCGAATGACTTCTTCCTGCGCCAGGGTGAAGTGCGTTTTGCCCGAACACTGGAGTTACCTGCCAATCGTGGCCGGATTCTGGATCGCAACGGTGTGATTCTGGCTTCCAGCGTGCCGGCCCCCAGCATCTGGGCGATTCCGGAAGACATCGAGCGCGACCCGGCTCAGTTGCGCAAGCTGGCCGCTTTGCTGGAGATGCCGGTGGCAGAACTGGGCAGACGTCTGGAGAATGAAGACAAGACCTTTGTCTGGCTCAAGCGCCAGGTCGAGGAGTCGGTGGCGCAGCAGATTATGGCGCTCCAACTCAAAGGTGTCTATCAACGCAAGGAATACAAACGTCAGTATCCCGAAGGCGAAGCCGCAGCGCATGTGGTCGGGTTTACCAATGTCGAGGATATCGGGCAGGAGGGGATTGAGCTCGCCTTCAACAAGGAGCTGTCCGGCCGCAATGGTTCACGCCACGTTCTCAAGGACCGCCTGGGTCGCGTGGTGGAGGATGTGGGCGAACAGATTGCACCGGTCGATGGCCCTGATCTGCAGCTCAGCGTGGACAGCAAGGTGCAGTTTTTTGCCTATCAAAAACTGCGTGACGCCGTGCTGCTCAACAAGGCCAGGGCTGGCAGTGTGGTGGTGCTCGATGTCATTACCGGTGAAGTGCTGGCGCTGGCCAATTACCCGAGCTATGCGCCCGGAAAACGGCAGAATTTGAGCGGCGAGCAGCTGCGCAACCGGGCGCTGACAGATACTTTCGAACCAGGCTCGGTCATGAAGCCTTTCACGATCGGGCTGGGTCTGGAGACCGGGCGCGTCACGCCGCAGACCCTGATTGATACGGGCAATGGAAAGCTGACCATCACCGGCTCAACCATTTCCGACTCGCATCCCAATGGCGTGCTCACGGTCGAGGGCGTGATTCAGAAATCGAGCAATATTGGCACTACCAAGATTGCCATGCAGATGCAGCCGCGTGAAATGTGGGAGATGTTCTCGAGTGCCGGCTTTGGCCAGAAACCGCAGATCAGCTTTCCGGGCGCCGTGTCGGGCAAATTACGCCCCTACAAGACCTGGCGCCCGATCGAACAGGCCACCATGTCTTACGGCTATGGATTGTCGGCTTCCCTGTTCCAGATGGCGCGTTCCTACACGGTCTTTACGAACGACGGACTGATCATTCCGGTGACCATGCAAAAAAGCGCTGAGCCGGCGCTGGGCGTGCCGGTGCTGTCGGCGCGTACCGCCGGTCAGGTTCGCAAGATGCTGCAGATGGCCGCTGGTCCTGGTGGCACCGGACAGCGGGCGCAGACCATTGGCTATTCGGTGGGTGGCAAATCAGGTACCGCGTACAAGCAAATCGGCAAAGGTTACGGCAGCGCAGGCAATCGCAAATACCGGGGCTGGTTTGTCGGTCTGGCGCCGGTGGAAAAACCGCGTCTCATTGTCGCCGTGATGATCGACGAGCCGAGTGCCGGACAGTACTACGGCGGTGCCGTGGCAGCACCGGTGTTCAGCGAAGTAGTGCAGCAGACCCTGCGCATGATGGGTGTTGCGCCGGACATGGCGGTCAAGCCCCAGATCATGGCAAAGACGGAAGAAGAGAGCTTTTGATGCTTGACTTCTCTACGCCATCCGATGCCGCCTGCTGGCTGCAGGAGCAAGTTACCGGCACACTGCAAAGTGACAGCCGCCAGCTGCAAGCGGGCGACGGTTTCATCGCCTGGCCGGGAGCCGCCAGCGACGCGCGCCAGCATGTCGCGGCGGCACTGGTGCAGGGTGCGGCGGCGTGTCTGGTAGAGAAAACCGGCGTTGAGACCTACGCCTTTAGCGACCCGCGCGTGGCCAGCTACACAGAGCTCAAGGTCGCCAGCGGCCCCATCGCAGCGGCCTACTTCAAGCAGCCATCGCTGCAACTCAAGCTGCTCGCGGTAACTGGCACCAATGGCAAGACCTCCAGCGTCTGGTGGCTGGCCCAGGCCTTGTCCCAGCTGAAGCAGGTGGCACCCCTGCCTTGCGCCATGGTTGGCACGCTGGGTGTGGGCCGTCCACCGGTCGTGCGGAGCACGGGCTTGACGACACCGGATCCGGTTCTGCTGCAGAAAACACTGCGTGACTTTGTCAACAGCGGCGTTGTGGCCTGCGCCATCGAGGCGTCCTCCATCGGCCTGGCTGAGTCGCGCCTGCAGGGTTGCCAGATTCACACTGCCCTGTTTACCAATTTCACGCAGGATCATCTCGACTACCACGGCAACATGCAGGCCTACTGGCAGGCCAAGCGCGAGTTGTTTGCCTGGCCTGGTTTGCGCGCTGCGGTGGTCAATGTCGATGATCCCAGGGGATTGGAATTGCTCGCCACGCTGGATGCCGGTGCGCTCGATCTCTGGAGCGTGTCCTGCGTCGGACCGGCCAGGCTACAGGCCTGCGACATCAGCCACCCGCCGCAGGGTCTGCGCTTCACCGTGTGTGAGCGTGGTAGTGAAGGCCATCTGCTGCAAACCAGCCTGATTGGCCTGTACAACGTTTCCAATCTGCTCGGTGTGCTGGCGGCGATGCGCTCCATCGGTGTGCCGCTGGCTGCCGCGGTGGATGCCTGTGCGGGGCTGGCACCGGTGCCGGGCCGCATGGAGTTTGTTGGCCAGTCCGGCCAGACGCTGGTCGCGGTCGACTATGCGCACACGCCCGACGCCCTGGCGCAAGCACTGCTGGCCTTGCGGCCGCTGAGCCGGCAGCGCGGTGGGAGGCTCTGGTGTGTCTTCGGTTGTGGCGGCGACCGCGATGCGACCAAGCGGCCGCTGATGGGTGCGATGGCCGCTAGCTACGCCGATCAAGTGGTGCTAACCAGCGACAACCCGCGCAGCGAAAAGCCGGAGGCGATCATCAGTCAGATACTGCTCGGCTGCAAGGGCCAGCGGCCCCGGATCGTCGAGCCCGATCGTGCACTCGCCATCGCGCAGACCCTGGCGCAGGCAGCGCCAGAGGATGTCGTGCTGCTGGCTGGTAAAGGCCATGAGGACTACCAGGAAGTAGCGGGCCAGCGTCTGCCATTTTCGGATCTGGCGCAGGTGCGCCGCTTGCAGAGCAAGCCGGTGCTGCAGCGCACCGCAGGGGAGGTGGCGCATGGTTGAAATGCTCACGCTAGGGCAGCTGCAGCAGTGGCTGGGCGCAGCGCGCCTGGTTGGTGACGATGCCAGCGCCGCTGCAGTGAGTTTCTTGCGTGTGCACAGCGACACCCGCACGCTGGAGCCGGGCGACCTTTTTGTCGCCCTGCGTGGTGAGCGCTTTGATGCCAACGATTTCCTGCTGGAGGCCAAGGCCAGGGGAGCGGTAGCAGCACTGTGCCAGGGCGATGCGGACGAGCGACTGCTGGCGGCCGGGCTGCCAGGTCTGGTGGTGGCTGATTCGCAGCACGCGCTCGGCCAACTGGCAGCGAAGTGGCGCGCGCAGTTCAGGCTGCCGGTGATTGCGGTGACCGGCAGCAATGGTAAGACCACCGTGACGCAGATGATTGCGGCCATCCTGCGCTCCTTCAAACCCGAGGCCTGGCTGGCTACCCAGGGCAATCTGAATAACGCCATCGGTGTGCCGCTGAGTGTGCTGCGTCTGCGAGCTCACCACGAGCTGGCGGTATTTGAACTTGGCATGAATCACCCTGGAGAGATTGCACAGCTGGCGGCCATCGTGCAGCCGACGGTGGCCCTGGTCAACAACGCGCAGCGCGAACATCTGGAGTTCATGGCCACGGTGGCGGCAGTGGCGCAGGAGAACGGTTCGGTGATCGACGCGCTGTGGGACGACGGTACGGCGGTGTTTCCGTCAGACGACGCCTTCAGCGCGCTCTGGCTTGCCAGGGCTGGCGCGCGCTCGGTTTCGCAATTCAGCGCCAGCGCCGGGGCCTTTGCCGACGTTCGTTGCACTGCCGCGAACTGGTCGGGCGAAGCCTGGCAAGTGACGCTGGCTACACCGGCTGGCGCAATGCGCTACGCCCTGCACATCGCGGGTTTGCACAACGTCAAGAACTCCCTGGCAGCAGTAGCCTGCACGCTGGCTGCTGGTGTCAGTCTGCCGGCCATCGCCGAGGGTCTGCAGGCCTTCGAGCCGGTGAAGGGTCGCTCGCGTGCGCAACTGCTCAAGTGCGGCGGCCAGACGTTCACGCTGGTGGATGACAGCTACAACGCGAACCCGGATTCAGTCCGCGCCGCCATCGAAGTTCTGGCCACCCTGCCGGCTCCGCGTCTGCTGGTGCTCGGGGATATGGGTGAAGTGGGTGAGCAGGGTCCGGCGTTTCATGCTGAGGCCGGCGCACTCGCGCGCAGCCTGGGCGTAGACGCCTTGTTCACACTGGGTGAGCTATCGC
>Ga0194063_10000283_pt1 | contig 38192 bp, 31 predicted proteins | sample SepL3720m_MetaG_FD_155459 | JGI IMG/M metagenome (GOLD analysis project Ga0194063, IMG submission 155459) | Anoxic zone freshwater microbial communities from boreal shield lake in IISD Experimental Lakes Area, Ontario, Canada - Sep2016-L373-20m | ecosystem: Environmental > Aquatic > Freshwater...
TCCTAGGTGAGATCGAGGTCCCCGGGCACGTGGGAGCCATGCTGGAACTCCACCTCGGTCAGCAGGGCACCCCGTCGATGGGCATCACCGCCCAGGTGCCGCACTACCTCGTGCAGTTCGAGTTCCCGCGTGCCGCGTCCACCCTGATCGAGGCGATCAGCCGTGCCACCGGCCTGCACATCCCGGTCGCGGACCTCGAGGCCGCGGCCAAGGTCGCCGACGCCGAGGTTTCCGAGCAGTTGGTCGGGAACGAGGAGTTCGCCACCGTGGTCGCGGCCCTGGAGCAGCAGTACGACCAGATGACGGCCATCTCCACGGGCGCTGCGGGTGGTCTCGCGGACATGGCGGGCGAGCCGATGCCGACCGGCGAGGAGATCGCCGCACAAGTGGAGCAGTTCCTGTCCAGCCTGAGTGACCCGGACGACCCGGAGAAGCAGGTCGATACCTGATCGTTGCCGGACGTGCGTGGTGAATCGGGTGCGACCGGTTAGTTGCAGACCAGACCGGCAGCGGGCGGGGCGCCAGTCAACAGATATGCGTCAACGGCCTTGTTGATGCAGGCCGAGCCGCCGCCGTAGGCGGTGTGACCGTCGCCGTTGTAGGTCAGCAGGGTCGAGGTGGGCAGCTGCTTGCTGAGGGCCACCGCCCAGGGGTACGGGGTGGCGGGGTCGTAGAGGGTGCCCACCACGAGGATCGGTGCGGCCGTGGTGCTGTTGGCCGGCGCGGGCGCCCGGTTCGAGTGACCGAACCAGGTGGTGCACGGTGCATTGCCCCAAGCCATCGACTTCGCCATCTCCGGCACCGGCGCGCCTCGGCTCCACGCGGCGGCCGCGGCCGCGAGTCCCTGCTCACCGGGCGGAGGTGGCGCGTCCCAGCAGCTGACGGCGTAGAAGGCCGAAATCGTGTTGCCCGCGTAGGTGTTCGGTCCGGTCCGATCGCTCGAGAAGTCGGCGAGGGACATCAGCAGGGATCCATCGTCCCGGTTCGCCTGACGCAGGGCCGTTCGGAGCGTGGGCCAGAGCCACGTCGCATACATCGCTTGGAACATGCCCGATAGGGCTTCCGACTGGCCGAGCCTCCGCTTCGGGTCGTTGGTCGGCATGCGCCGGGTGTCCAGGCGCGCGAGCAGGGCGTTGATGCCCTCAAGGACCTTCGCGGTGCCGCCCTTGTAGGGGCAAGTGGTGCGCTTGGCGCAGTCCGCCGCGAAGCGGGTCATGGCGACCTGGAATCCACGTGACTGGCCGCGGGACACTTGCATCAAGTCCTTGCTCGGGTCGAGTGCCCCGTCCAGGACGAATCGGCCGATCCGATCCGGGAACGCCTCGAGGTAGCGGGTGCCGAGCACGGTCCCATAGGACCAGCCGAGCCAGTTCAGCTTCGGTTCGCCGAGAGCGGCCCGTAGGACGTCCATGTCGCGGACGGCGTCGTCCGTGCCGACGTGTCTTGCGAGAGTCGGCGACATCGTGAGGCAGCCGCGACCCAGAATCGCCGACACATTCATCACCTGCTCGCGCTGAGCGCGGGTACTCGGAGAGCCATCGGTCTGCAGCAGCGCGGTGGTCTGGCGCCCCGTCGCGCACGTGATCGGCGCCGACTTGCCCACGCCGCGCGGGTCGAAGCCCACGATGTCGAAGGCCACGTTGACCTTGGGAGCGACGGAGCGCGCGGTGTACGCGGTGAAGTCCAGCCCGCTCCCGCCCGGTCCACCTGGATTGATGACCAGCGATCCCTGCCGCTGGGCTGCCCCGCCACGCGCAGGTGACTTGTTCACCCGGATCTGGATTTGAGCACCCGCGGGATCGGAGTAGTCGAGCGGCACCGTCAGGCCGGCGCACTCGAGCCCCTCCTCGCAGGGGGACCAGGCGAGGGTCTGGGTGTAGTAGGCGGCCAGCTCGGGCGGGTAATCGGCCGCCGGGACGGTGGACGGAGCGGCCGTCGCCACCCCGCTGGAGCCGGCGATCGTCAGGCCCATCAGGACGGCCAGGACGACGATCATGGCCCGACGGGCCGCTGAAAGCTGGCTTTTGAAGGGCTGAGGGGCGCGTCGGGTCACTGGGCCACGGTACGTCACGCACGCTCAGGTCGTGGAGCAGAGGCCGTCCGGACACCTCAGTGCGTCGTTCCGCCGGATTCATGGCAGTCTTGCTAGGTGGCCCACTCGGGGTCGAGAGGAAGACATGCGCGGCAACGCCACCTATCGCTACACCGACACGGCCGTACTCTCGGTTGCCGCCGTTGATGCTCCGATCATCGTCACGTCCCAGCAGATCGACGACCAACTGGCTGACACCTACCAGCGCATCGGGCTCCGACCGGGGATGCTCGAGTCCCTCGCCGGCATCTCCGAGCGCCGCTGGTGGCCCGAGGACGTCTCCTTCGCGGATGCGGCATCCATGGCGGGTGCGAAGGCGCTCGCGGAGGCGGGCGTCGACCCGTCGGCCGTCGGGCTGATGATCGACACCTCGGTGTGCCGCGACCACCTCGAGCCGTCCGCGGCGGTCGACGTTCACCGACAGTTGGGGCTCGGTACCGCCTGCGTGAACTTCGACCTGTCGAATGCCTGCCTGGGGTTCGTCAACGGCATGCAACTGGCCGCACTCATGATCGACACCGGCCAGATTGACTACGCGCTGATCGTCGATGGCGAAGGCAGTCGCCGACTTCAGGAGGCGACCATCCAGCGCCTGCAGCGTCCGCAGACCACCAAGGAAGACGTCTTCGACAGCTTCGCATCGCTCACTCTCGGCTCGGGCGGCGCCGCCATGGTGCTGGGCCGCGCCTCCACCCACAGCTCGGGTCACCGTTTCATCGGCGGCGTGAGCCGCGCGGCCACGCAGTACAACAAGCTCTGCGTCGGTGACCTCGACGCGATGAGCACCGACTCGCGGGCCCTTCTCGATGCAGGCGTGGAACTGGCGATCGACACGTGGAAGGACGCCTCCGAGTACTTCGACTGGTCGGACCTCGACGTGTACGTCATCCACCAGGTTTCGAAGGTGCACACGGCCGCGATCACCGGTGCGCTGGCGATCGACCCGGAGCGCACACCAGTCATCTTCCCGACCCGGGGCAACGTGGGTCCTGCATCGATTCCGTTCACGCTGGCCGAGTTCTCCGGCTCGTTCACTGCCGGGCAGCGCGTCGCCTGCCTGGGGATCGGGTCGGGACTGAACTCCGCGGCCATCGAGATCGAGTGGTGAGCACGAGCCAACCTGCGAGTCGCCCGCCGGCCGGGCTGCCGGGGCTCGATCCGGCCTGGTCGCGGCTGGTGACGACGCGGGACTCCGACGGGGTCAACCGCACGTGGCATGTCCTCGACTCGTTCGCCGAGCGAACCGACGATCCGGAGCTCACGCTGCTGTGCGTCCACGGCAACCCCACCTGGTCCTACCTGTGGCGCCGCGTCCTTTCCGATGCGCCGGCTGACGTGCGCGTCATCGCGATCGACCAGCTCGACATGGGCTACTCCGAGCGCACCGGGACGATGCGCAGGCTCGAGCAGCGCGTTGACGACCTCGGCAGCGTCGTCGATGCACTGAACGTGCGCGGTCCTGTCGTCACGGTCGCCCACGACTGGGGCGGCCCGGTGTCGCTCGGCTGGGTCCTCCGGCATCGCGATCGCGTGCGTGGGGTGGTCCTGCTCAACACCGCCGTCCATCAGCCTGAGGGCTCGGCCGCTCCGACCGTCATCCGCATGGCGCGGTTCGCACCCGTCCTGCGGATGAACACGGTCACCACTCCTGCGTTCGTCCGAGCCACCACCGCGATGAGCCGCGGTTCGATGCCGAAGGACGTGGCTCGTGCGTTCGCCGCGCCGTACGCGACAGCCGATCGACGGGAGGCGGTGGGCACGTTCGGCGCCGACATCCCCCTGGATCCCGAGCATCCGAGTGCAGCGATGCTCGACTCCGTAGCCGACGGGGTGCGCGACCTCGCCGACATCCCCGTGCTTCTGCTCTGGGGCCCGGGCGACCCGGTGTTCTCCGACCGCTACCTGACCGACCTGATCGACCGGATGCCGCATGCCGACGTGCATCGGTACGAGGGCGCGCGACACCTCGTCGGCGAGGATGCTCCGGCACTTGTGGGCGATCTCCTCACCTGGGTGGCCGACCTTCGAGCACCCGCTCCACCGCCTGTCGATCTGCCCGAGCCCCTCTGGCGTCACCCGCTGTGGTCGGCCCTGGACGCCCGGGCCAAGCACGAACCGACCGGCATTGCGCTCACCGAATGGATCGGCGGGGCCTGGCGATCGGTGAGCTGGGATCTCTTGGCCCGCAACGTGGATCGGCTGGCGCGCGGTCTCGCGGCACGGGGCATTCGCCACGGTGATCGGGTCGCGGTGCTCATCCGTCCGGGGGCGGACCTCATTGCGGTGGTCTACGCCTGTTGGCGGATCGGCGCGAGTGTCGTCGTCACCGACGCGGGTCTGGGAGCGCGCGGCATGCATCGCGCGCTGCGCGGCACCGGGGCCAAGCACGTCATCGCCATCCCGCAGGGTCTGGCGCTGGTGCGCGCGACCGGGCTTCCCGGCCGGCGCATCTCCACGGCCGAACTGCCGCAGATCGCGTCCGATGGCATCCACGCGCCGATGCCGGCCCCGCCGGCGCCGGCCGATGAGGCAGCCGTCGTCTTCACGTCCGGGTCCACCGGCCCGGCGAAGGGCGTCGTCTATCGCCACCATCAGGTCGAGCAGACGCGGGACCTGCTGCGCGATCACTACTCGATCACGTCGTCCGACGTCCTCGTGGCGGCCTTCGCCCCCTGGGCGGTGCTCGGTCCGGCGCTGGGGATCGCCTCGGTGCTGCCCGACATGGACGTGACGTCTCCGCGCACGCTGAAGGCCGCGGCCCTCGCCGATGCCGTTCGAGTCGCGCACGGAACGCTGCTGTGGGCATCGCCCGCGGCGTTCGGCAGCGTGGTCGACAGTGCCGTCGACCTGACCGTCCATCAGCGCGCGGCGTTCGGCTCTTTGCGGCTTGTGCTGGGTGCGGGCGCCCCGGTTCCGGTCGAACTCTTGCGTGCGATCGGGGACCTGTGCCCCGACGCCGAGGTTCGTACGCCGTACGGGATGACCGAGGCGCTGCCTTTGTGCGACGTCACGCTGACGCAGATCGAGGCGGCCGGTCGCGGCGACGGGGTATTGGTCGGTCGACCGCTGCCCGGAGTCGACATCAAGATCAGCGCCGTGGACTCCGAAGGGCGGGCCACCGGGCCGCTCACCGTGGAGCCGGAGGTGCTCGGGGAGGTCGTCGTCGCCGGGCCGCACGTGAAGGACCGCTACGACCGACTGTGGGCCACGGAGCGGGCCAGCTCCCGTGACACCGGCTGGCACCGAACCGGGGACGTCGGCCATCTCGATGAGGAGGGCCGCCTGTGGATCGGCGGCCGTCTCGCGCACGTGATCACCACGGGCGGCGGGCCACTCGCGCCGGTTGGTGTGGAGCAGGCGGTCATGTCGCTTGATTCAGTCCGTCAGGCGGCCTGCGTGGGTGTCGGTCCGCAAGGCGTCCAGCAGGTCGTCGTGATCGCCGTGACCGACGACTACCGCACCGGCCTCGCCGGCTTGCCGCTGATCGACGCCGTGCGAAGCGTTGCCGGTGTGCCAGTGGCGGCGGTACTCGAGCGGCGCGAGCTGCCGGTCGACATCCGTCACAACAGCAAGGTCGATCGCACCGAGCTGGCAGCCTGGGCGGAGAAGCTCCTGGCCGGTCGGGGAAGCGTCGCGTGAAGGTCCTCGTCACCGGTGGGCGTGGGCTCCTTGGCGGTGCCGTCGTTCGCGAACTGGTCAGTCGTGGCCATGAGGTCACGTGCCTGCAGCGCACGACCGCAGGCCACGGACCCGCGGTGCGTGAGGTGCTCGGTGACGTCACCAGCGCAACGGACGTCGCAGCGGCTGCGCTCGAGTGCGCGGCCGTGGTGCACCTGGCGGCCAAGGTGTCGATGCAGGGGGAGTGGGCTGACTTCGAGCGCGTCAATGTCGAGGGCACTCGCACTGTCCTGCAGGAAGCGCGCAAAGCAGGCGTCGGGCGGCTCGTGTTCGTGTCGTCGCCGTCGGTGGCGCACGCCGGCCATGCGCTCATCGGCGCGGGTGCCGAGCCGGCGGACCCTGAGGGCGCGCGGGGCAACTACGCGCGCAGCAAGGCCATCGCCGAGCGGCTCGTCCTCGCCGACGAAGCGCTCGCGACCGTAGCCGTCCGACCGCACCTGGTCTGGGGTCCGGGCGACACCCAGTTTGTGGCGCGGATCGCCGAGCGCGCGAAGCGCGGCAGGCTGGTCTATGTCGACGACGGTGCCGCGCTGATCGACACCACCTACGTTGACAACGCGGCCGACGCGATTGCGCAGGGGCTGGATCGATGCGAGGAGCCTGAAGTCCGGGGTCGCGCCTTCGTTGTCACCAACGGAGAGCCCCGGACCGTTCGGGAGATCCTGTCGCGCATCGCCGTGGCGGCCGGGGCGCTGCCGCCAAGCAGGGGCATTCCGTTCGCAGCTGCGCGCGCGGCGGGGAGCCTCGTCGAGGCGGCCTGGCGACGGGGGGATCGCACCGACGAGCCTGCGTTGTCGGCGTTCGTGGCCGAGCAGCTGGCCACGGCGCACTGGTTCGACCAGCGGGCGACCTGGGCAGCGTTGGACTGGCAGCCCCGGGTCAGCCTGGCCGAGGGGTTCGCGAGGCTCGCCGCCAGCATGTGAGGCCGGTCACGTGTCATGGGGCCGTCGGCGTGGCGGATATCGGTTTTCTGCCCGGCATCCCCGATAATTTCGCAGGTAAGGCTCGCATTACCCCGCAACAGCAGAAGGCCCCTCGAAGTATGAGTTCGAGGGGCCTTGCTGTGGAAGCGCCCAACCCACCGCCCGATTTCTCAGGGCATCCGCTCTAGGTGCAGATCGCGGTGCTCACCCCACGTTTCCGTGGCGTCGGCGTGGCCGTTATCGCTTCCTCGAACATCTCCGTCTTCGCCAGCCCCGCCAGCACTCGGGACCCTTCAAGTCCTCCCCGAGAGGAGTTCTCGTCGTATGGCTCGTCTTCCTTGTTCGACCCGCCCCTTGCGGTGCGGTAGGTAAGTTCTACTCGCGTTCATGAAGGTGTTGCAAGCGGTTCGGCAAAAGTTTTTGAGGAAATCCTGACCCTCGATTCACGTTGCCGTCTTTTGATCGCTCTCGTCACACGCGTACTGCTTCGACGGCTCTCAACTGGCCTGTCGGCGGAAGAAGTCAGCGATGAGCATGCCGAACTCGTCGGCATGCTCGATCTGGGTCCAGTGGCCGCATCGACCGTAGACGTGCAACTGCGCATCGTCGATAAGTTCAAGCAGCGCAAGGGAATTTGCCATCGGGATGACCTGGTCGTCGCGTCCGTGGACCACCAGCGTCGGGTGCGTGATGGTGCGGATCGCCTCGGCCGGATGCGTCATCGCATCGACGGCCGCCTGACGTGGGGCGGGGAACATCGCGGCGAAGGCTTCCTGCACTCCAGGACGAATGCTGGCGCGATACCGCAATTCGGCCAGGTCGCCGCCGGTGAGTGCGGTGTCGTAGGCGAACAGGTGAAGAAGCGCCTGCATGTTCGCCACGGACGGCTGGTAGCCCCAGACCGCGTCGAGGCCCGGCGTGATGTCGAACGGCACTCCGACAGAGCCCATCAGCACCAGTCGGTTGACTCGCTCGGGGTGGCGAATCGCGAGCGAGAGCGCCAAGGATCCGCCGAACGAGTTGCCGACGACGTGCGCCTTCTCGATGCCCAGGGCGTCGAGGACCCCGATCGCGTGGTCGGTCCAGGTGTCGAGGTCGTACGTGACCCCCTCGGGCCGCTCCGTGAAGCCGAACCCGACGATGTCGGGGGCAACCACCCGGAACTCCTCGGCCAACGCCGGGATGACCAGACGCCAGTTCGCCCACGCCGTCACGCCCGGGCCGGAGCCGTGAAGCAGCAGGATCGGATCGCCGGACCCGAGGTCATGCAGGTTGGTGGCGATTCCGCCGGTCACGATCGTCGTGCCGACTTCAGGGGACGCAGGACTGGTCATAGGTGCATTCTCGTTGCTGACAGGATTGAAGGATGGCGCGGTATCGCTGGGGCCCGGTCGTGCTGCTGGAGGCTGCCAACGCCGCATCGGGGGTCGCCAACGCGATCGTCATGATCGTGATCCCCTGGCTTGTCCTGGAGACGACGGGATCGGCCGCGTCTGCCGGCCTGGTCGTGGCAGCGGCATCCCTCCCGGGCATCATCGTCTCGCCGCTCGTGGGGTTCGCCGTCGACCGTTTCGGGCGGCGCATCGTCAGCATCGTCTCGGACATCCTGTCCGCCCTGTCGGTGGCGGCGTTTCCCGTGGTGGCGCTGCGGCAGGACCTCACGCTGCCATGGATCCTCGCCCTTGCCGTCCTGGGGGCGACTTTCGACCCGGCCGGCCTCACGGCCCGGAAGTCGCTCCTGCCGGACGTGGCGTCCGCCTCCGGATTCTCGCTCGACCGCCTGAACGGCATCCATGAGGGAGTCTTCGGTGTGGGGTGGGCCATTGGCCCAGCCCTGGGCGCTTTACTCATCGGACTCGTGGGCCCGACCAGCGCCTTCTGGGTCCCCTTCGGGCTCTTCGTGTTCGCGATCCTCATGATTGTGGTCCTGCGGGTCGGCGACGCCGGTCAGGAGGCGCGACGCGCCGCCGGTGGTGAGCATGTCGGCGCGTGGGAGGGGCTGGTGCTGGGAGCCCGCGTGCTGTGGCACGACCGGGCGCTGAGAGCGATCACCCTGGCCCTTATGGTGCTGGCCGCGGTGTACTTGCCGACGGAGTCCATCGTGCTGCCCGCGTACTTCGAAGGCCTGGGCGAGCCCACCAGCCTTGGCCTCCTTGTCTCGGTGATGTCCATCGGCACCATCGTCGGCGCGTTCGGATACGGGTGGCTGGCCAACCGGTTCACCCGCTATCAGCTTGCCCGCGCGGTCCTCATCGGGACATCGATGGCGATTGTCCCGCTCGCGCTGCTGCCACCACTGCCCGTCATGATCGCCGCGGGCTTCCTCCTTGGCCTGGCCTGGGGACCTTTCTCGCCACTGATGAACACCCTCGTCCAGCGACGGGTGCCCGCCGACGCGCAGGGCCGCGTCTATGGCGTGCAGATGTCGCTCTTCTACGCTGCCCCGCCGATGGCGTACCTCATCACCGGGTGGAGCGTCGAGACCTTCGGGGTGCAGGTGACGTATCTCGCGCTGGCCGTCGTCCTCGCTGCCACCTCAATCGGGGTCCTGTTCGTGCCCAGCATTCGAGACATCGACAACTAGGGTCTGGTCATGCGTCGACGGCTGCTGGGGTCCGTGAGTGCGTTCGCGGTCCTCGTGCTCGCCACCGGGTGCGGCGGCGGGGGTGACGATGCCGCGACGGGGCTGGCGGATGATGCCACTGTCACCTACACCTTCCGTGACGCGTCCGTGCCCCCTCCCTTCCATCGCAGCGTCACGCTCACCGTCGCCCGAGATACCAGCCGCATCGTGATCGACAGCTACGGCGACGTGCTGGCCGACACGAGCGTGGCGACACCTCCGGACGTTTGGACTGAGCTGGGCACCTCGATCGACGAGATCTCTCGCCTCACCCCATCACCGCCGGGGGAGGGGTGCACGGGCGGCACGGGGCGCAGCGTGACGGTCGTTTCCGGTACGCAGACGCTGGCCGACGTGGACGTGGAGTTCTGCGCGAACTCCAACGCCGGTCTCGATTCGGCCATGGATGCGTGGATCAAGCCCGCCCGGGATCTGTTCCCCTCGACCGAGGAGCTCGCCCCGCCGGACAAGGGCTGAGGACGGTTGCTTGGATGGGGCGGTGCCCGGTCGCGACTTCTCCTTCGAGATCGTTGATTCCGTGCGCGCCGGCGTCGACGACGCCGGGGCCCGCGCCGGAGTCATCCACACGCCGCACGGCGAGATCAGCACACCGGCATTCACTCCGGTGGGCACCAAGGCGACCGTCAAGGCCGTCCTTCCCGAGACGATGCGCTCCCTCGGGGCCCAGGTCGTCCTCGCCAACGCCTATCACCTCTACCTGCAGCCGGGCGCCGACATCGTCGACGAGGCAGGCGGGGTCGCAAGATTCATGAACTGGCGCGGCCCGACCATCACCGACAGCGGGGGATTCCAGGTGCTGTCCCTGGGGGTCGGATTCAAGAAGATCCTCGCGATGGATGCCAAGACAGTGCGTTCGGATGACGTGATCGCGGCGGGCAAGGACCGGCTCGCACATGTCGACGATGACGGGGTCACCTTCAAGTCGCACGTGGACGGCTCGATGCATCGGTTCACGCCCGAGGTGTCGATGCAGGTACAGCATCAGTTGGGCGCCGACATCATCTTCGCGTTCGACGAGTGCACCACCTTGCTCAACACCCGTGAGTATCAGGAGCGGTCGGTCGACCGCACCCATCGATGGGCCGAGCGATGCATCTTCGAGCACGAGCGCCTGACGCTCGAGCGGTCGCATCGCCCGTATCAGGCACTGTTCGGGGTGGTGCAGGGCGCGCAGTACGAGGATCTTCGGCGGCGAGCAGCGAGTGGCCTGGCCCAGCTGCCCTTCGACGGCTTCGGCATCGGCGGAGCGCTGGAGAAGGACAACCTCGGCACCATCGTCCGCTGGGTCACTGAGGAACTCCCCGATGACAAGCCCCGTCACCTGCTGGGTATCGGCGAGGCCGACGACGTGTTCACCGCGGTGGCCAACGGCGCCGACACGTTCGACTGCGTCGCGCCGTCGCGGAACGCCCGCAACGGAACCGTCTTCCACCCAACGAAACGCTTCCACATCACCAACGGCCGCTATCGCCGCGACTTCAACCCGATCGACGACACGTGCGACTGCTACACCTGCGCGAACTACACCCGCGCCTACCTGCACCACGTGTTCAAGTCCAACGAGATGATCGCCTCGACCCTCGCGACCATCCACAACGAGCGCTACATCATCCGACTGATCGAACGGATCCGGCAGAGCATCCTCGACGGCACGTTCTCCGTTGAGCGCGAGCATGAGGCCCGCTCGACGGACTAGCCGTTGACCGTCGCCGGGGGAAGGCCATAGGTGGGTTCCCGACGCTTCACCCAGCGAATTGTCGGGTAGGTGATCGGCAGCAGGACGACCTCGAGCAGCGTCTTGTACAGGTATCCGACGAGGACGTAGTTCCAGAATTCGGCTCCGGTAATGACCCCGTAGAAGGCGATGGTGCAGAACACAAGCGTGTCGGCGAACTCGCCGACCACAGTTGACCCGATCAGGCGCAGCCACAGCTTGCGCTCCTTGGTGCGCTCCTTGATCTTGACTAGGACGTAGGCATTCAGGAGCTGGCCGACCAGGTAGCCGCAGATGCTGGCGAGCACGATCCGCGGCACGAAGCCGAGCACGGCCTCGAAGGCCTCCTGGTTCTCGTATCCGTCGGCGGGCGGCGAGATCTGCACAAAGAAGAACGTCAAGGCCGCGAGGATCGACATCGTGAAGCCCAGCAGGATCGCCCTTCGCGCGGCCCTGAGGCCGTAGACCTCGCTGAGCACGTCGCCGATGATGTATGTCAGCGGGAAGAGGAACGCGCCGCCGTCGGTGATGAGGGGACCGAAGGCGATGAGCTTCGTGGCGCCGACGTTCGAGATCAGCAGCAAGGCGACGAAGACGCCGACGATCATGGGGTACAGGCCTGGCCCAGGAATCGCGAAGTGGACGCGTTCCTGCGCATCGTCGACGGCGGGACGAGCGTTCATGTTGCGCCCCCGGCAGGATTCGAACCTGCGACCTTCGGTACCGGAAACCGGCGCTCTATCCCCTGAGCTACGGGGGCTCGGGCCTGCACAGGCTACCAGCGGGGCGTCGCCGCCCCGCGCGGCCGTCGTCGGCAAGGATGGGGGCGTGATGCGCCGCCTGCAGCCCCTGATCGAGTGGGGTCAGCGACTCTCGCTGGACTACCAGCGCAACCGCACGTCCCTGGCCGCCGGAGGGTTGGCGTACTTCGTTGCCCTGTCCATCGCGCCCGCGGCCCTCGCCTTCGGTGCGTTCGCAGGCCTCTTCCTGGACCCGGCAGAAGTGCGGTCGGCGCTCGAGAATCTCGTGGCCCGAGCGCCGGGGACGATCTCCGGCGCTCAGGGTGCGATCGACTCCCTGGTGAACCTCGTCGAGGGAGCCTCCGCCAGCACGTTCACGATCACGACCATCGTCAGCGTGTTGATCGCCGTCTACGCCGCATCCAAGGTGGTCTTCGGCCTGCGGATGGCCATGAACACGACGTTCGGCCTGATCGAGACTCGGGGTGGGCTCATCGAGCGGGCGATTTCGGCGGTCATCACGCTCGTCGGGCTCGTGGCATCGGTGGTGATCGTCGTGATCCTCACGGTGCTGCCACGAGTCCTGTCATGGCTCGGCGTCGACGGGTTCTCGCTGTCGACGGGGAGCTGGTTCCTCGACTGGTTCATCGTCGTTGCCCTGGTGTACCTCGCGGTGCGCTGGGTAATGCACCACGCGCCCAACCACGGCAGTCCGGTTCCATGGACGTCGCCCGGGGTCGGTCTCGCCACCGCGGGCATCGTGGCCGCCACCATCGGTGTCGGGATCTACGCGCGCTATTCGGCCAGCCTGGGCGCTGCCGTCCTCCTCTTCGGGACGGCGATCGTCATCCTGCTGTGGCTCTACCTGAGCTTCGTTGCCTTGCTGTGGGGAGCGATCATCGAGGCGGACCGTCAGCGCTCTGCCGCCTCAGCCGAGGACAGTGAGTCGGACTAGGACGAGAACCAGCGCGGCGGTCCGGCGATGAAGGCCGTCACGAAGGCCGCGATGGCCCCGCCGATCCCGGCCGACACTGCGCTGGTGAAGGGGAGGATCAGGCCGACGAACCACGTGGCCGCTCCAAGGCCCACAGCGGCGATGACCGAGAAGGCCAGGCGGCCGGCACCCGAGGCTTCGGTGGTGGCCGGGGTGTTCTTCTTCTTCTCGACGCTCGCGTCGGGCTTGGCGCTCGAGGTCGCGTTAGTCGCGTCGATCTCGCGGAGGAGTCGTTCGATCTCGTCGTCAGCCATACGCCAATTGTGCCCCGATCTACGAGATTGGGCATAAGCGGGAGGTTTGGCGGGCGCCTGCGCGGGGAATCACGCTTGTGTCGGCCCCGCAGGTCGGGGGGCTTGGGAGGGTCGGCACAGAAGTGGGGCCCCGCCTTCGGGCGGGGCCCCACGTCAAGTTCGGGCGGCGCTTAGGTGAGGCGGACGTTGTCGGCCTGCGGTCCCTTCGGACCCGAGACGATGTCGAACTCGACGGCCTGGTTCTCCTCAAGGGAGCGGTAGCCATCGGACTGGATTGCGGAGTAGTGGACGAAGACGTCCGGTCCGCCGTCGGACTGGGCGATGAAGCCGTAGCCCTTCTCAGAGTTGAACCACTTCACGGTTCCTTGAGCCATTTCGCACATTCTCCTTGCGGGTACTTCATGTCGGACGGTTGCCCGGCATGCGGCTAGCCGTTCGAACCGTCGTCCCGTATCTGTGCTCGTGCTCAGAAAAACAGAAACCCGCCGCAGGGGCGGGCATCTCAGAACTTTGGTGCTGATGTGGCCTTGCCTAGGGGGAATGGTAGCCAATCACGATCGTCCGGGTCCGGAAATCCGACCGGGACCCCACGAAATCGTGAGGTCCCGGTCGGTACACCGAATCGCAATCAGACGATGCGGACCTTGTCGGCCTGGGGACCCTTGGGGCCCTGGACGACGTCGTACTCGACGGCCTGGTTCTCGTCGAGCGAGCGGTAGCCATCGGACTGGATTGCGGAGTAGTGGACGAAGACGTCCGGGCCGCCGTCGGCCTGGGCGATGAAGCCAAAGCCCTTCTCAGCGTTGAACCACTTGACGGTTCCTTGAGCCATGATGCGTATTCCTTTTCACGAACTGAACATGCCAAACGGTTGCTGGGCATGGGCCTTAACCCGTTGAGCGTAGCCCCCCTAGGCACAAATGTCAGATTTCCCGTGTCGATAGGCTCACACAGTGACCCCGGAGGAGCTTGCCGACGCTGTGACCCGCATTGTGGGCGCGGTCGCTGATTCGCTCGAAATCGACCGTGCACAGCTCCCTGAGGTGCGGATCGAGCGCCCCAAGTCCCGCGATCATGGCGATTACGCCACCAACGTCGCCCTTGCCCTGGCCAGGCTGGCCGGTATGCCCCCGCGTGATCTTGCGGCCCTTCTTGCCGAGCGCTTGAGGGAGGAACCGGGCATCGCATCGGTGGAGATCGCTGGGCCGGGGTTCATCAACGTGCGCTTCGACTCCGCCGCCCAGGGCGACCTCGCCCGCATCGTCGTGGTTGCTGGCCGGGCCTGGGGGCAAGGAACGGCGCTCGCCGGACGGGTGGCCAACGTCGAGTTCATCTCCGCGAACCCGACCGGTCCGATCCACCTCGGGCACACCCGCTGGGCCGCGGTAGGCGACGCGATCGCCCGGGTGCTCGAGGCCGCTGGTGCCAAGGTCGCGCGCGAGTTCTACGTCAACGACCGCGGCATCCAGATGGACAGGTTCGGTGCTTCGGTGATGGCGGCGGCCAACGGCCGCCCGGTCCCCGAGGACGGGTATCACGGGGCCTACATCCCCGACCTCGCAGCCGAGATCGTGGACGCCGATCCGTCGATCACGTCGCTTCCTGAAGACCAGCAGGGGGTCGCGTTCCGTGAGGCCGCCTATGCCCGGCAGCTGGAACAGCAGCGGAAGGTCCTTGGCCTCTTCCGGACGCACTTCGACGTCTGGGCGTCCGAGCGCGCGCTCCACGAGTCTGGTGCCGTCGAGCGCGGCCTGGCGAAGCTTCGCGAGCAGGGGCACGTCTTCGAGCTGGACGGCGCCGTCTGGCTGCGTACCACCGACTTCGGCGACGACAAGGACCGCGTGCTGATCAAGGCGGACGGTGAGTACACCTACTTTGCCTCTGACACCGCCTACTACGTCGACAAGCGGGCACGTGGCTTCGACCTCAACATCTACCTGCTGGGTGCCGATCACCATGGCTACGTCAATCGACTTCGTGCCGTGGCCGCCTGCGCGGGCGACGACATGGACGAGAACGTCGAGGTCCTGATCGGCCAACTGGTGAAGATCACCCGCGATGGCGAGGAAGTCAAGCTCTCCAAGAGGGCCGGAAACATCGTCACTCTCGAGGACTTGGTCGACGAGGTCGGAGTGGATGCCGCTCGGTACACGCTCGCGCGCTACCCCGTCGACTCGCCGCTGACTCTCGACATCGCGGAGATGATCAAGGCGACGAACGACAACCCGGTCTTCTATGTGCAGTACGCGCACGCCCGCATCGCGTCGGTGCTGCGCAACGCGGAGGAGCTCGGCATCGACTGGCGCAACCTCGAGTTCGATCCTGCCCTTCTCGACCACGAGCAGGAGAACAACCTTCTGGGCATGGTGGGGGAGTTCCCGCGCGTGGTGGCCAGCAGTGCGGAGTTGCGCGAGCCGCATCGGGTCGCCCGTTACCTCGAGGACCTCGCGACCGCGTATCACCGCTTCTACGACGTGTGCTGGGTTCTGCCGCGGGGCGATGAGGAGCTGGCTGGCATCCACGTCGCCCGGCTGTGGCTGTGCGCGGCGGCCCGTCAGACCTTTGCGAACGGACTCGACCTGCTAGGAGTGAGCGCGCCCGAGCGCATGTAGCGATGGGCGTCCCCGACGTTCTGTGTGGATATATCCGATAAGTAGCCACACGCCGAAGACGCGCTTCCGCACGAGTCCGACGCCGTGCGTGCAACCAAGTGGCCGCTAGTCCTCGCGCGTAAAACCGTTGGTATCCAAGGATTGTTTCGGGGCAGGGTCTGGAGCGCTGGTGCGTCTGCCATGAGCGGACTCGACTCCGACTGGGTTCTGGTGGGACTTAGGTCCGCCGTTCGGCGGCCTTGAAGCGCGTACCGTTGTATTCGTGCGAAAGCCGATTCTGGGCCTGATCGCGCTGCCACTGCTATTGCTGGCGGCGTGTTCTACCGCGCCCACGTCGGCACCCGAGTCGTCAAGCAGTCCGTCGAGCGTCTCCGTGCTGCCTATGCCGGGGCGCCTGCCGATCATGGCCGATGGGCTCAACGTGCCGTGGGCTGTGGGCGGACTGCGCATCGAGCGTGATGGCACCAAGACCAACTTCAAGGGCGAGTGGCCCACTGTGCACTTCAGCGCTCTGCGCCTCTGGGACTCCCGCACCGCGTGGCTCGACCTTGAGCCGGCAAAGGGTATGTGGGCGTTCGGTCACCTCGACGATCTCGTTGCGAAGGCGGAGACCAACCAGATTCCGAGCATCCTGATGGTCCTCGGTGGCACACCGACCTGGGCCGCGAGCAAGGTCCTTCCGACTGATGCGGCGTGGATGGGGCCGGGCTCGGCCTCGATGCCGGCGAGCCTCGACGACTGGCGCACCTATGTGTCCACGGTCGCGGCCCGCTACAAGGGCAGGATCGCGGCGTACGAGATCGGCAACGAGCCCAACTTCCTGACCTACTGGTCGGGAACCCCGACGGAGTACCGCGACTTCGTCGCGACTGCTGCGGAGGCGATCCGCGCGGCCGATCCGGAGGCGACGATCGTCATGTCCGGCGGCATCATCCGGAACAAGTGGGACGTCCTGAGGCTCGAGCCCTGGCTGGCGGCCACCGCGCCGCTCGCAGCATCTAACGCGGTCGACGGCCTCGCACTCCACATCTACCCGGCCAGCAAGGCCATGACCTCGTCTCCGGCGCTGGTGAAGTCACTGGTCCGCCAGGTCAACAAGGCGGGCTGGGGTCGGCTGCCGCGTTGGGTCACGGAGATCAACGTGACGGATGCGGCGGCCCAGCCAGCGGCAGTTCAGGTCAAGGACGTCCGCGATCTGGTGCAGTCGGCGCAGGTCAACGGGTTCGAGCGGCTGTACTGGTACGCGTGGACCGATCTCGGGCCGGCGGACCTGATTCAGTTCCATCCCGGCGAGGAGGGTGCGGCCGCTCTCGAGGTCGTGAACGATGACGGACCCGTCGGCCCGGATGGCAACGTCGACGGCGACGGGGACGGCGCCGAGACCTCCGGCAACTAATACCTGCGGCAACTACAGCAGGTCGCGCGCGGTCTTCGGTCGGCGACCGCTCCACCGCCAGCGCTCGCGCAGGCTCGCCCCAAGTGGTCGACGACCAGCAGCGCGGGCGGCAGTCCAGGCTGCGTCCACGTCGTCGTCGGTGACGACAGTCAGCGGGTTGTACGACACATCGGCGGTCAACCGCGCGACGCGGGCGAGGTCGGTGTCGTGGGCGGCCTCTGCCACCCCGACGGCCACGTCGGGGGACGCGCTGACCGGCAGGGGCCGGTCGTAACGGGCTCGTCGAAGCCGCACCCACGTCCACGCGCCGGCGATGCGGTTGCCCCGTGATCCACGGCGGAGCCCGCGCCTGGTCCTGGCCCACAGTGCGGCCACCAGCAGGCGCCACGCGAGGAGCGCCAGCAGCACCAGGAGCGCGAGTGCAAGCAGTCCCGCAGCGATCAGCAGCAGAAGTCGCAGGATCGGGTTGATCGGCTTCTCGGCGACCACCGGAGTGGTCGTGGGCGTCGGTGTGGGTGTGACCGTAGGCGTGGGCGTGATGGTCGGGGTTGGCGTGGGCGTGATGGTCGGCGTCGGGGTTGGTGCGGGCGTGATGGCAAGCGTTCGGGTGGGGAGCACGCTCGCCGTCGCCGATGGCGGCGTGGGCGGGGTGATCAGCACCGGCGGCGGGGTGACCAAGGGCGGCGTGCGGCTCGGGGTCGGCAGGGGCGGAACCGACGTGGGTGGCGTGGCCGTTGGAGTCGGCGTGGGAGTCACGGTGGGGGTCACCGTCGGAGTCGCGGTCGGCGGCGCGATCGTCGGGCCGGCTCCGGGTACGGTCCACGGCGTCCCGTACACGGCCCCGAGCAGGAGCAGCCCGGCCACGCCCGCGAGACCGACCACGATCATCGTCGAGGCGACGGCACGGCGGCGGCGCGTCTCGGAGAGGTCGTCGCGGGTGTACGCCCCGAGCATCGCGAGGGTGAGGAGCGCGGCGACCGTCCATAGGCCGACCAGCCACACGGCCTGCCCCGCCGCGCCAAGCCCGAGGGCGCCGCCGAGCAGCATCAAGGATGCGGCGAGCATCGTCAACGGTGTCCGGGTGTGGAGCAGGATCGCCATGGCCGCGCTCACTCCGCAGGCCATCAGCGAGGCGCGGACGATCGGCCCGGCCGAGTTACCGCCAAGCGTGCTCGCAAGGAACGGGACGGCAGCGGTGAACAGGACGCCGAGGAGCATCGCGACTGGAACGTGGCGCGCCCGAGCGAGACCGCCCACGGCCAGGCACGTCAGTGTCGAGCCGACGATGACCCAGATGGCCAGGCCCTGGAACGAGAGCACTTGGGCGAAGGCGATCCAGGCGACCGCCAGTGTCGGGAACGGCGCCCACGAGGAACGGTGACCGCTCATCCGTGCCCGACGATCACCGAGACCGGCCGGGTCCGACGCCACAGCGCTAGCCACGTTGCCGATGTTTCGACATGCCGACCGGTGATGAGCACGACCCTGCCCACACCATTGCGGTGCGACAGGGCATCGACGCGGCGCGCGGTGCAATGCTCGGGTTCGGACGGGGAGATCAGGGCTAGCCAGTCCAGCGCGGACTCGCGCGTCCCGGCCGTCACCTCGGCGAAGGCGGCGTCGTCGGCAGTCGTCGTCAGGAGAACTCGCTGATCCGGACCGCAGCCCCACCACGCCCACGAAGCCGCCGTGTCGACGGTGTCCTCGAACGCGGCCGCATCGAAGTCCGCGAAGAGGGCTCCTTCGACGTCGTAGGCGCGGGCGTTCACGTCGAGCACGACCAGCAGCCACGGGACCGTGGTGTCGACCATCCGGCGCACCATCAATTTGCCGACGCGCGCCGACGACTTCCAGTGCACCATCTTCATCGGGTCACCGACGACGTATTCCCTCAGCGAGTGGAAGTGGTCGCTGCCGGCCTGGTCGGCTGACTCCTCACCTTCGCCGGCCTGCGACACCGAGATCGTGCTCACCGGGTGGATACGCGGGACCACGAGCACGGGCGAGGGATCTCGCCTGGCCAGTATCCGGCGTCGGATGCCGAACGGGTCCTGTGCCTCCAGGCGTGACGGACCGCCCGGGAACACCCCCCGGCGGGAGGTGTCGATGGGCCAGCTCAGGTCCGCGGAGCGCGCGGTGCCCGGAAGCCAGGCCCGCGGGCCGCCCTCGTCGCCGACGGCCGACACCCACGTCGTCGAACCGTCCGGCACCGAGACGCCGACGGTGATTGTCGCCTCGTCGCCGCGTACCACTCGTGTGGGCACGGAGACGTCGCGCCACTGTGCCGAGCGGGGGAAGCGGAAGGCGAACGTCAGGACCACGAGCACCAGCAGTGCCGCGCCGGCCGCGGTCACCTCGACCCAGCCGAGCAGCGCGCCCACGGCGACCGCAGTGGCGCCGAGCACGGTGACGCCAACGCCCCTTCGGGTCATGGGGGCCTACGCCGGCTGCGGCGCCGGGACAGTGGCGACGAGCTCCCCGATCACGGATGCTCCCGTCGCCCCGCGGGCCTGCCCGTCGACATCAAGGATGATGCGGTGCGCCAGCACGGGCGCGGCGAGGGCCTGGATGTCGCCGGGGGTGACGTAGCCACGGCCCTTCATGAGGGCCCGAGCGCGGGCTGCGCGCAGGAGGCCGACTGAGCCGCGCGGCGATGCGCCGAGGGCCACGCCCGGGAAGTCGCGAGTCGCCGCGACCAGTCGGACGATGTAGTCGATGACGTCGGCCTCGACGTTGACCCGGGCGGCGGAGTCGATGAGCCAGCGGACGCCGCCTGCGTCGATCGCTGCCTGAACCTCTGACACTCGAGCGCCGTGGTGGTGGTCGGTGACCACGGAGATCTCGGTGCCCTGATCGGGGTAGCCGATGGACGAGCGCATGAGGAAGCGGTCCAGCTGGGCCTCGGGCAGCGGGTAGGTGCCGGCCATGTCGACGGGGTTCTGGGTCGCGATCACGATGAACGGGGAGGGCAAGGGGCGCGTCTCGCCGTCAACCGTGACCTGCCGCTCCTCCATGGCCTCCAGCAGAGCGGACTGCGTGCGGGGGGTCGCGCGGTTGATCTCGTCGGCCAAGATGACGGAGGCGAAGATCGGTCCTGGGTGGAACTCGAAGCCGCCGGTGCCCTGGTTGTATACCGAGACGCCCGTGATGTCCGACGGCAGGACGTCCGGCGTGAACTGGATGCGGTGCCAGCCCACCCCCAATGCATGGGAGAGCGCCCGTGCCAGCGAGGTCTTCCCCACGCCTGGCACGTCGTCCAGAAGAAGGTGTCCCTCGGCCAGAAGGCAATTGACCGACAACTCGATAACATCCGACTTGCCCCGGATGAAGCCCGCGACGGCGTCGCAGATGCGGGCCGCAGCAGCTGCCTGCTCGGTGGAAGCGACTGCGCTGTGGGATGGATCCGTCATGCCGCTCATGCTACGGTGTACTGGGATTTTGCCTGAACTTTACCTCGGGGATGAAGCAATGACGGCGCTGGGAGAAAGCCGCCACGATGCGGCGGTCGGCCTGCCGTCCGAGGACGCCTTCATTCGGGAGGTGATCGAGGAAGCCGCGCGGATTCAGCAGGAGAACCTCCGCCTGCGCCAGCGCGTCGATGACCTCGAACTGACCGTCCAGGAGTACCGGACCCAGGTCAGCCACGTGCTTGGCAGCGCGTCGTGGAAGGTCACCAGCCCCATTCGAGCCACGGCCTCGCGGTACCGCCTCGCCAAGGTGCGGGCGCGAAGGGCCCTTCGCCGAGCCCGACGTCGGAGCGCCACGCAGCGTCAGGTGCTCACGGCCGGCCTGTTCCCACCGCCCATCACGGACCTTCCCGAGGGTTCGCCGCTGCGCCGGCCTGTCGATCCTTCCTCGCTGCGGCGACCGCTGGGCGCCGATGGGCCCGCCAGTCGCCCCGAGGGTTCGCCGCGCATCGTGGTCGTGGCACATGTGCACTACCCCGAGCTCTGGGGGGACATCGAGGACCGGCTGGCGCGCCTGCCCGAGGCGTTCGACCTGATCGTCACCGTCACCGAGGGCTCAGCTGAGTTGGCCGTGAGCCGGATTCGCGCGCGTCATCCGCACGCCGTGATCGAGGTCGTGTCGAACCGCGGGCGCGACTGGGCGCCGCTCGTGCACGTCGCGAACAAGGGCCTCCTCGCGGGCTACGACGCCGTGGCCAAGGTGCACACCAAGAAGAGCGAGCACCGCATCGACGGGGACGGGTGGCGCATCGAACTGCTCGACGGAGTTCTCGAGAGCCCGGACCAGATCGCTCGCATCGTCGCGCTGCTGCGCGAGGACCGCTCCGTAGGTCTCGTGGTGCCGACGGGCCATGTGAGCGGCACCGAGCACTGGGGGAGCGACCAGGGCATCGTGGAGATGCTCGCGTCACGGCTTCCATTGGCGTTCGATCCGAACGAGTTGAGGTTCCCTGCGGGCGCCATGTTCTGGTGCCGGCCGTGGCTCATTGACCGCCTCGCGGACCTCGACATCACTGACTCCGACTTCGAGCCCGAGGCCGGCCAGTACGACGGCACGACGGCACACGCTCTTGAGCGGCTCGTCGGCATCTACACGTCCGTGGCTGGCATGGACATTGTCGAGGCGATGGACGTCAAGGCGCGGCTTGCCGCTTTGCGCAAGAGCCATGCAGTGCGGCCTCGCGTGTTCGCGTTCTACCTGCCGCAGTACCACGCGGTGCCGGAGAACGACCTCTTCTGGGGCGAGGGCTTCACCGACTGGGTGAACGTCAAGCGCGCGACTCCGATGTTCGACGGGCACCGCCAGCCACTCGAACCGAGCGACGCCCTCGGCTACTACGACCTCATCGACCCCGCCGTGCTCAAATCGCAGGCAGCCCTTGCCCGCGAGCATGGCATCGACGGCTTCGTCTTCCACCATTACTGGTTCGACGGCCACAAGGTGCTCGATGCGCCGGTCAACTCATGGCTCGCCGATCCGTCGATCGACATGCCGTTGGCGCTGTGCTGGGCCAACGAGCCGTGGTCGCGTCGGTGGGACGGCCAGCCCGACGACGTGCTGATCCCGCAGACCTACGGGGACGGATGGGCTACTCGCTTCTGGGACGACATCTCTCGCGCGCTGGCCGATCCTCGGTACATCCGGGTGGACGGAAAGCCGATGCTCGTGGTCTATCGCATCGGGGAGATCCCGGATGCAGTGGACGCCATCCGGATCTGGCGTGAGCGGGCCCGTGCTGCAGGTCACGAGGACCTGTTCATCGCCGCGGTGCGGCCGGCTCGCGAGGTGGCCGCTCTCTCCGCCGACGTCGTCAATGCCGTGGACGCGCTCATCTCGTTCCCGCCTGGCGGCGACATCAGCATCCAATCGATCATGTCGACCGTCCCCAAGCCGTGCGGCGTGTCCGGTGGCGACGTCATGTCCTACGCCTCAGCGTTCGACGAGGACCTGCCGGTGGCCGGCCCGGGCCAGCCACCGATCCTTCCCGGTGTCATGCCCGGCTGGGACAACACTGCCCGCCGGGGCGCGGACGCCTACCTGTTCATGGGTGCGAACCCGGTCTCGTTCGCCGGTGCCCTGCGCAGGCGCCTCCCGTCCAGCCGGATCCCGGCTGCCGAGTCGATGATCTTCATCAACGCTTGGAACGAGTGGGCCGAAGGTGCAGTGATCGAGCCCAGTGCACGGTTCGGCGACGCTAATCTGGCTTCTGTGGCAGACGTCCTTCCGGGCGCCGGAAAGAGTCAGTGAAGCTGACCCGAGGTTCGTCCCTGCCCGGCGGAAACCGCCGTGCGACGGGCAACCTCGAATATGCATTCCTATACGGGGATGTCTGCGTGGCGGTCGGCTGGTCGTCCCTGGAGAACATGGAGTCGGGCACGTGGCCCACCCTCAACGTCTACCGATTCCCGCGCCCGGACGCCAATCGGCTAGTGGATCTTCCCGAGGACTACGAGTCGGGCTTCGTCGCACTCTCGACTGGAGAGGGTGCGAACACCAACGAGGCGTTAGTGGCATCCGTGCGCAAGGCGCTGCTCGCGATGGGGGTCGATGGCCGGCCGGGAGGCCTCGCGGACTTCACTGCGGGGGGCGACTACTCCGTCGGACTCCTCGCGGGCGCCGTCTCTAGGCTTCCCGACGGCGTTGACAAGGCGCGTTTCGCCGGGTTGTGGGACCTCCTGCGACTGCACCAGGTCGAGCGAGGTGATTCGGACCCCTCGGCAGATTCAGGCCCGCTCCTGCACATTGACCACTGTCTTCGCGTGGACGCATCCGACCTGCTCGTGCTCAGTGGCTGGACATCGCGCTCTGCCACCATCGCTGCGCTCGATCTGGTGCCCGGGCAGGGTTCTCGCGACGCTCGCCTGGTCCTCAACGTGCGCCCCGACGTCACTAGTGCGGCTGGTCCCAACTACTCGGGCTTCGTCGCGACGATCGCGGGTGACGTGGGCGTCGGGGGTGCCGTGCGCGTCAGGGCCACAGACGGCGATCGCCTTACCGAGATGAACGTGCAAGTGTCATCGATCAAGTCCAGTGATCCGGTGGAGGTGGTGCGAGAGCTATTCCAGATCGCCACGCATCCCCGCGACTTTATGGAGCGCCTCGACAACGGCGAGGGCGATGCGATCGTCGAGCTCATCCTTGACCGTAACGCAGACGAGGGACGCAGGGCCTTCACCGTCCAACGCATGCATGACCAGGCAGACATCGACGTCAGTGTGATCATCCCGCTCTTCCGTCGCTACGACCTGCTGTGGAACCAATTCCTCGCCTGGTCCCAGTGCTCCAGGCCAGACCGGATCGAGCTCGTCCTCGTGAACGATGATCCGCGTCACGACGTCGACTGCACCGAGCTCGTCGACCAGCTCGTCGGCGTCTTCGGACTCAACGTGACCTTGTTGGCGAACCGGGTCAACCGCGGCTATGCGGCATCCAACAACGTTGGCGCGAAGATGGCGAAGGGCTCGACGCTCTTACTCCTGAACAGTGATGCCTTTCTCGACGATGCCGAGTCGGTGTTCGCTGGCGAAGCACTGCTCGCCGAGCGCGCTGACGTCGGGCTGGTGGGCGCACTGATTCATGACGCGGACGGGCTGGTGATCCATCAGGGTCTTGCTTGCACCTACTTGGAGTCACGATCCTCGTGGTTCAACTACCACCCGGCCATCGGGTTCCCGATGGACCCGCACGTCAGCGACCGCACGACGGTGGTGGACGGTGTCACGGGCGCAGTGGTGATGGCCCGCCGGCGGGAGTTCCTCGACCTCGGCGGCTTCGCAGAAGACTTCCTCGTCGGGGACTACGAGGATTCGGACCTGTGCTGGCGCGTCAACGAGTCGGGCAAGAGCGTGGTCATCCTTGACGCCTTGCGCGCCGTCCATTCGGAGCGGACCTCGATGTCGCTTGTCGGAGGCGACGAGCTGAGGGAGCGCATCTCGCTGTTCAACACCTGGCTGCATGCGCGGAGATGGAGACCGTTCCTGCAGGCGCGGTTCGGCGGACCAGTCGAGGTGCAGCCGTGAAGGTGCTCATGATCACGCTCGGCTCGGGCGATCGGGGGCAGGGAGAGCCCGTGGACGCCTCGAGGCGCCTGTCCCGTGCGCTCCTTGAGTTCTCCGGCGGGGAGGTCACCGACGTGGTCGAGCTCTCGGCCACCGATCTGGCTATGCATGGCGGGTCACCGGTGGCGCGCAGGGGTGACGGGGTCTTCGTCGTCGGTGGTGGGCACTCAGACGCCCTGCGCTTGATCTCGCACCGGTCTTCGTGGGCCAATCGCTCGCTCAGTGAGTGGCTGGTCGCGGTAGCTCCAGACGTCGTGCACTTCCATGACCTGGCCGGGGTGGGGGCAGACCTCGTCCCGCTGATCCGACGAGCAGTGCCGCGCGCCGTCATGGTTCTCACCGCGCACGACCTGCTGCTGGCATGCGCCAACTCCGGCACCCTCGTACGCGCGTCGGGGCAGTTGTGCGACGCTCGATCGAGCCTCGAATGCGCGGACTGCGTCGCTGTCCAGCCCGTCGACATCATGTTGCGTGATGACTTCTTCCGTCGACTCGTCGGGCTGTTCGACGTGCTTCTCGCGCCAACGACATTCGCTGCCGAGCGGTTGAGCTCGTGGCTGGGCGGCCGGGTCGTCCAGGTCGTGCGTGACTGCCCCGTCAGTGAGCCCGGGCAGTCGCCACGCGTTATCGCGACGGGGGAGGGGCGCTGCCGCATCGGATTCTTCGGCGACCTTGCCCCGGAGGGCGGCTTGCATGTGCTGCTCGATGCCCTGATCGAGTTGAAGGGCCTTGACGGTCATCCCGTTGAGCTGGAGGTGTTCGGGTCCGCAGATGATGACGCCTACTGGGAGGACGAGATCGTTCCTCGGTTCGAAGAGCTCGCGGGCGGATCCATAAGAGCCACCTACTCCGGTGTCTTCCGCCCCGATGATGCGTCTGCGGTCATGGCGATGGTGGACTGGGTGGCGATTCCCACTCTTGGGTGGGAGGCCTCGCCCGACGTCCTGATGTCAGCCTTGGCGACGGGCCGGCCTTCGCTCGCCGGAAACGTGGGCGGCATGCGGGAGATCCTCGACCTGACCGGGGCGGGTCGGTCCGTGGCTGTCGGATCCATCGGCCAGTGGATGGACGCACTGGTGTGGGCCACCGACCCCGACAATGTGCCGGCATGGGATGAATTCCACGACATGGCCGTTGTCCCCTGGAGCGTCCGCGACGTCGTCGACCAGCATGTGACCCGTTACTGGGGAGGCTAGTCAGCGATGCCTGATCGCACTCTCCTTATCGACGAGTGCCGGCTCCTTCCGCTGGAGGGCGGGGTCGTCGGCCTGCTCGTCCAGGGCTGGGTGCGCGGGCCTTCGAGCGATCGTCCTCTGGTGGTCATCGAGTCGACCGCGCCGATCCAGCCGATCCGGCTCCTCGTGCCGTTGGACGTTCCGCGCCACGACGTCCCCGTGGAACCGGACGAGGCGGCCTATGGCTTTCGAGTTGTCGTCCGAGGCGAGGGCCTCACCGCCTTGACGATGAGCGAGGCCCGCCTCATCGTGCGCAGCAGATGGGCCGAGAGCGGGGACGTCGTGGCATGGCTCTCCGATGGTCCGGCCATGGGACTGGTTGCCGTCCCGGATCCGGGGATCCTCGATGCGCCGAACGGGGGTTCCGGTGTGCTGGCGATCGACTCCGCTGCCAACGCTGGATTCGCCTGGTCGCTCGGGGCCCGCTCGACGCTCGACCACTACCTCAGGGACCTCGCCCTGGGTTCGAGTCGCCGGCGCATCGCCGTCCTCGGACACGCGCATGACGCCGGCGGCTGGTTCCCCTACTGGTACGCGCACTACGCACGATCGGTCGGAGCCACCAACATCTTCGTCACCACGTCCCAGCCCCGTGCTTTCGCGGACTTCGAACTCGGCGGCGTCATCGGGCTCGAGGGCTGGGCCTTCAACAACTACTCGCGGGCCGCGCTCCATTCGGGCGTGTCCCAGGGCCTGATGTCACGCTATGAGTCGGTACTCCTGGCCGATATCGACGAGATAGTGGTCAGCTCGCTGGACTACGACCTACCGCTCTCCGAGCTGCCTTTCGACCCCACGTCGATGCCCGGGATGCGTCCGCTCGGCTTCGATGTGGCGCAGCTGCCCGACGAGCCGGCGTTCAACTTCGACGCCCGCGTCATTGACCAGCGCAGGCGTGGCGTCGCGAACACCGGCCTGTTCAAGTCCTCCCTGCTGTTCGTTCCCCAGTTCGTGTCGATCGGCTTCCACGGAAGCTCCGAGAACCTGAAGTTCACCGACGAGCCGTTGATCCTGCTCCACCTGAAGCGTGCCGACCGGGAGATCGCGGAGCGTCAGCTCGTTGTGGCCTCGTCGCCCGACTTGGTAGAGGAGACACCTCGGCGCTACCAGCTCGAGTCGGCTCAGGTGAGTTTGCCGGCGGAGGAGGAATTGCAGTCGTTCGAGGAGTTCCTGGAGGGTGGCTTCGTGCGCCGGTTCGTCGAGCGCTCGCGGCTAGAGCCGTTCGGGTTCTGGTCCGATGACCCATCGGAGACCGATATCCGGCCCGTGGACCTCCGGTCGATCTTCGATCCCACGTCGGCCGTCCCTGCGTCGACGACGCTGCCGTCGGCGTAGATATGGCGACGATCCGGGGTCGGCTACGTCGCGCTTTCGGCGCAGCCACGGCATCGGGCCCTGAGGTCGCATCCGATTCGGCCCCGGCGCCCGCGACGCAGGTCGATGCGGCCTGGATCCTGGTCGATGGCTCGCTGTGCATCGATGGGTGGCTCGCAGATGACGTACCCGGCGGCCCCGTGGATGTTCGGCTCATCGGATCCGAGAACGGAACCTGGCGCCCCCTCCTTCGCAAGGCCAGGCCGGACGTCGCGGAGGTCCTGGGACTTCGGGCTCCGGACGGATCGGTCGCCTACGGCTTTGTTGGGCACGTGGACGGCTCGGTCGAGCCCGGACGCCCGGTGACGATTGAGTTCAGGGTCGGTGAGGCGACGTGGGAGTGGCGGGTCTCCGCGCTGGCTGACGGGGTGGTTCCAGAGAGCGTCTTCTCCGGTCTGGTGCTCGGGGCGAAGGCCCTGACGCCAACTGGACTGGCACCGATCGTCGACGTGATACGGCAGGCGCCAAGGCCACCAGCGCCCCAGCATCGAGTCGTGTACGAGGCCTTCGTTGGCGGGCCCGTGCCGTGGTTGAGCGTGGTGGTGCCGCTCTACGGTGACTTCGAGTACCTGCGCAACCTGCTCTTGGCTATCAGCACCGATCCGGTAGTCGGGGTCGAACTGGTGCTGGTGAGCGATGACCCCGCGCTCACCCCAAGACTCCTTGCTTGGCTCGAATCCTGGAACGATGCGACATTCCTCCTGCCCCTTCGGCTGCTCGCCCACGACCGCAACGCCGGGTTCGCCGCCGCCTGCAACACGGGCTGGTCCGCTGCACGTGGCGAGAAGATCCTGCTGCTCAACAGCGATGTGCTGACAAACCGGCCCGATACCGATCTCCGGACGATGGCGGAGTGCCTCGACGACGGCTGCGCGGCTGTCGCGCCGGTGCTGCTCTACCCAGATGGCACGGTGCAGCACGCTGGAATGCTCGTCGAGGGATCGGTCGACTTCCCGGGATTCGAGCTGCCGGCGCACCCGGGGAAGCACGAGTTGCCACGGGACCTTGGCTCTGCGCCGCGCGGGGTCGAGATGCTGTCAGGTGCTGTGCTCATGACCACGGCGACGGCCCTGAAGGCGGTCGGGGGAGTCCCTGTGGTGTTCGGCAAGGGCGACTTCGAGGATGTGCTGCTGTCCGTCTCACTTCGCGAGCACGGTGCGCTTGTCGTGCACCCCGGCGTCGTGTGGACGCACGTCGAGGGTGCGTCCTATCGGCGCGAGGACCACGGTGGCGTGCCGGTGACGCTGGCCAAGAGCGTGGTCATCGGCGAGCAGTTGGGTGCCGCCGGATGAGGGTCTTGATCGTGTCGCACGAGTGGGAGGCCATCTCTCCAGGCGGAGCACAGCGGTCGGCGTCAGCGCTGGCGCGTGGGCTTGCGCAACAGCCGGGCATCGAGGTCACGCTGGCGTCCGCGATTCGTAACGTTCCTCCGACGGAGCGTGCTCACCCTTGGCGCAACGCCCACGGCTTCGACGAGGTGCTCGTCCGAAGCGAGACCGACCTTGGCTTCTACTCTTGGCAGGATCCGACCTTCGCCAATGACTGGCAGCGGGTCTTGACTCAGGTGCAGCCCGATGTGGTGCACCTGCACCACTACTTCCACGTTGGCGTGGAGCTGCCGCTCCTCGTCCGCCATACCCTCCCCGGCGTTCCTGTCGTGATGACCTTGCACGAGTTCCTCGCGATCTGCCTTCAGTCCGGGCAGATGCTCGACTCGCTCGGCCAACTGTGCTCCCAGTCATCCCCAGCGGCGTGTGCGAACTGCGTGGACTGGCCGATCGCCCGCACGGCAACGCGCGAGGACTACGTGCGCAGGGCGTTCGAGAGCGTCGACCTGTTCGTGACGCCCAGCCGCTTCGTCCGGGACCGGTACGTCGACTGGGGTCTGGACATCGGCAGGGTGCGGGTGATCGCGAACGCCCTGGACCTCGAACGACGTGTGACCCGACGCACTCGCGCGCTGCCAGCAAACGGTCTGCGCCTGGCGTTCATCGGCCAGCACACGCCCTACAAGGGACTCGACGTCCTCATGGACGCCGTGCTTCAGCTCCACGAGTCAGGCCGCGAGGTGGTGGAGCGGCTCGAGGTGTATGGCGACGGCTCGGACCGTTTCGGTCGGGAGTTCGAAACGCGCATCTCCGAGCTTCGCGCCCGTGAGGTCGGAGTCACGTCCTTCCGCGGCCGCTACACACAAGAAGACCTACCGGGCATCCTCGATGGCGTTGACGCGATCGTGGTCCCGTCGATCTGGTGGGAGAACAGCCCCGTTGTCATCGAGGAGGCGCTGGCGCGGCGCGTGCCCGTGATCTGCTCGGACATCGGCGGCATGGCGGAGAAGGTGCGCGACGGCATTGACGGCTGGCACTTCGAGGTTGGTAGCCCGGTCTCGCTCGCGGCGCTGCTCACGGACCTGTCGGCGCGTACGTCGCTGGGGCTTCCGCTGATGCGTGTCCCGCTGGAGACGGCTGACGTCGTCCAGCAGCACCTTGATGCGTACGGCGAGGCCGCAAGACGACGAGAGCGAACGGTCGACTCGGACCGCTAGGCGGATCAATCCAGCCAGGGCGCGAAGCCGTCCTTGCTCACCACGCCGCGCTCGAGGTGCATGGCCTCGTCGCAGTGTGTGGCGAGGACGTCGTCGGAGTGACTGGCCAGGACCAAAGTTCCGGAGTGGCCGTAGAAGACGTTCAGCCGTTCCTCAGCGCGTGAATTGAAGTCCGCGTCGGCCGCGCCGATGCCCTCGTCGACCACCAGAATATCTGCACGGACGGACGTGATGGTGGTGAAGCGCAGGCGCACCTGCATGCCGCTGGAGTACGTGTACACCGGGTGGTCGAAGCGGGCGCCGAGGCCCGAGAACTCCCGGATGTCGTCCATCCGCTCCTGCATGTCGCTGAGGCTGTCGCCAAGCTTCACGCCAAGGGACAGCGCGTTTTCGCGACCAGTCTGCTCCGGATCCAGGCCTTCGTTCGGTCCGCCCAACAGGGCCAGTACGCGGCCTTGGACCTTCGACGTGCCCTTCGTCGGCGTCAGCAGACCGGCCATCACCGACAGGAGCGTCGACTTGCCGGCGCCGTTAGGCCCTGACACGCCAACGCGTGCACCCGCGGGTATTGCCATGCTGACGTCGTTCAGCGCCGTGATGATCTCCGGTTCCTCGCGCTTGCGCGTGACGAAGTTCGTCAGCGTTCGCTTGAGGTTGTAGTGATGCGCATGCCGCAGCCGGTACTGGACCCAGACGTGGTCCAGGTGGATGGCAATGGGTGACGGAAGCGTTGCGTCGGCGAACGGATTCTCGTCGCTCATAGCCAATACGCCAGTCGTTCGCGCGTGCGGCTGAAGTGGAGCACGCCTCCCAGCACGTTAGCGACCGTGATGCCCGCCGTGCCGAGGCAGACGGCCACGGTTGGCCACTGATCGAGGAGTGGGGACCGGAAGAACTCCAGCAGGTAGGCGAAGGGGTTCCAGCCGGCCAGCCAGGCGATCTGCTGGCGACTTAGGTCGTCGGTCGTCCAGAAGATGGGTGTGAAGAAGAACAGGACGCTGCTAAGGGACACGACGATCGGTCCAACGTCGCGGTAGCGCGCAGCCAAGGGGCCCAGCCAGAGCCCGAGGGCGATTCCGTTCACGGTGATGACCAGCAGGCCAAGCGGCGCGAGGACGATCGGCCACCCAACGGGCACCTGGAAGATGATCATCACGACCACGATGACGACTGCGCTGTGGAGGAACTGGATCGTCGCCATCGCGAAGTTGCGCAGCGCCGGGAGGGAAAGAGGTCCGGGCGAGGTCTTGATCGTCGGACCGCTGCTGATGATCGAATTGGCGCCGCCGGTCATCATCGACGTCATCCAACTGAACGCGATGAAGCCGATCGTGACGTAGGGGATGAACGTCTGCTTGTCCTGGTTGAGCAGGGTCCCGAACAGCAGGCTGAGACCGACAACGAAGATCACCTGCTGAACGGTGATCCACCACGGCCCGAGGTAGGTGCGGCGGTATTGGCTGCGGATCGCCTGGACGCTGAGCGACCACCACACCGGCCACTGCCGAAGGCCCGACCGGAGGTCACGGATGCCGTCGGCGATGGAGCCCGGTGGCGCCTCGGCCGTGACTGTCTTCTTGATCGGTCGTCTCCTTGGTCGGTTCCGCTTGAGCCTAGCGGAACGGGAGCAAACGCCCCGTCTCTTGTCTCGGCATGGTGCCCTAGCCTTTGGCCATGCGCGCGCACCCGGCCGGACCGCTCCACGCCGACGTCGTCGCGGACCATGCGTCCGTCGACCGTCCGGCCTCGGCAGCCGAGCTCAACCGTCTTTCGGCGAGTGTGTGGCCGAGCAGCGCGACACGTAACGCGGCCGGAGCGATCGAGATCGGCGGCGTCGATGTGCGGGATGCGGTCACTGAGTTCGGTTCGCCGCTCTTCCTGTTCGACGAGGTGGACCTACGCGACCGAGCGCGCCGCTACCGCACTGCGTATGTCGATGCCGGCGCCCGGATCGTGTATTACGCGGCGAAGGCCTTCCTCAGCACCAAGGTCGCCCAGTGGGTGACCGAGGAGGGGCTGGGCATCGATGTCGCCTCGGGCGGCGAACTCGCGGTCGCCCTGCGAGCCGGCGTGCCGGGGGAGCGGCTGCTGATGCACGGGAACAACAAGTCGATGTCTGAGATCGAGGCGGCCGTCGTGGCCGGTGTGGGCCGCATCGTGATCGACTCGTTCGAGGACATCGTGCGCATCGCCGATGCCGCAGCAAGAGCGGGCGTGGTGCAGCCGGTGCTGGTGCGTGTCACCGTCGGCGTCGAGGCGCACACCCACGAGTTCATTGCGACCGCTCATGAGGACCAGAAGTTCGGACTGTCCGTCACGTCCGGCGCGGCTGAGGAGGCTGTCCGTCGCATCGCGAAGCTGCCGTCGCTCGACCTGATGGGCCTGCACTCGCACATCGGCTCGCAGATCTTCGACTCCTCGGGCTTCCAGGTCGCCGCCGCGCGAGTCGTCTCGGTGGCACAGCGAATCTGGGACGAGCAGGGGATCGAGATCGAGGAGCTCAATCTCGGTGGCGGCATGGGCATCGCGTACGTGGACTCAGACGACCCTCTGGACGTGCCCGACATGGCGCTGCAGATCGGAGACATCGTCGGAAGGGAGTGCGCAGCGGTCGGAATCCCGATGCCTGCCCTCGCCTTCGAGCCAGGCCGCGCGATCGTCGGACCTGCGGCGATCACCGTCTACGAGGTCGGGACGGTGAAACAAGTTGAACTCGACCGAGGGGCAGTGCGTACCTACGTGTCCGTCGACGGTGGCATGAGTGACAACATCCGCACGGCGCTGTACGACGCCGAGTACACGGTGGCGCTCGCCTCGCGCGAGTCCGAAGCCGATCCCGTCCTGTGCAGGGTGGTGGGCAAGCACTGCGAGTCTGGTGACATCGTCGTGCGCGACGCGTGGCTGCCCGGTGACCTTGCCCCTGGTGACCTGCTGGCAGTGGCCGCCACCGGTGCGTACTGCCGCTCGATGGCCTCGAACTACAACTACCTGCCGCGGCCCGCGGTCATCTCGGCCAAGGACGGGGCAGCGCAGGTCGTGCTCCGTCGCGAGACGATCGAGGACCTGCTCAGCCTGGATCCGGGCGCCTGAGCGCGTCGGGCGGTCCTTCAGTCGAGCAGCGCCGACAAGTCGTCTGGGGCGTCGGCGGCGCACTCCTCAAGCGCGGCCAGGGGCACTGACGACAGCGCCGCCTGGTTGGTGGCCCGCAGGACGACTGGTGCCCTGACCCCGTCCTGGAAGGCGTCGAGCCACCGCGTGGCGCACACGGCCCAATGGTCACCCGGCTTCAGGCCGGGGAAGCCGTATTGCGGCATCGGCGTCGACAGGTCGTTCCCGGTTCGGCGCTGGTGCTCGAGGAACTCCGCCGTCACGACCGCACAGACGGTGTGCGAGCCGTAGTCCTGCGGACCGGTGGTGGTGAACCCGTCGCGGAAGAAGCCTGTCAGCGGGTCCAGGCTGCAGACCTCGAGCTCTTGTCCGAGGACGTTCGCCTGTTGGTCCGGCTCCATGACGCCAGCGTACGAGCACTGACGTCGCGGAGTGGGCTTACTCGCGTTCGGAGCCGGCGATCATGTCCTCGGGGGTGATGTCGACCTCGGTGCGGGTGACCCTCCAGACGAGTGCGGCGACCACGGCGCCGACGAGCGGGGCGAGGATGAACAGCCATACCTGGCCGAGTGCGCCGCCGCCGGCGAACAGGGCGGGGCCGAACGAGCGGGCCGGGTTCACCGAAGTGCCGTCGAGCGGGATGCCGACAAGGTGGACGACGGTCAGCGCGAGGCCGATGGCGATGCCGGCGAAGCCGGGGGCGGCCACGCGCTCCGTGACCAGGAGGATCACCAGGACGAATGCCGCGGTGAGCAGGACCTCCAGGACGAAGGCGCCGGCGAGGTTGATGTTGCCGCGGTCGCCGTACCCGTTGGTGCCCAGGCCGCCTGTGTAGTCGGTCACGCCGAACGAGGACACGAAGAGCTTGAGCACTGCGCCGCCGAGGATGGCGCCGGCGAACTGGGCGATCCAGTACCCGACGGCCTCGTTGGTGGGCATGCGGCGGCCGATGAGCATGGCCAGGGTGACGGCGGGGTTGACGTGAGCGCCGGAGACCGGGCCGAACGCGTAGGCCATGGCCAGCAGGACCAGGCCGAACGCCAGGGCGACGCCGACGATGCCGTTGCCGGGTCCGGTGCCGTCGACGCCGACCTTGGCGCCGATGCCGAACACGGCCGCGCCCACGGCAAGGAACACGAGAAGGAACGTGCCGACGAACTCGGCAGCGAGCTTCCGACCGGTGCTGTTCATGGTGCTTCCTCCTGATTGCCGGCCCTCAACGAGAGTCTGAATGCGCCGAGTCTGGCGCGCGGGCGTCAGTATGGTGCGCAAGCGCGCCGTGGGCCAATCGACCGGCCACCTGTGTCGCCACGTATTCGGGGGACCTGAGAGGCTGTGCACCGGCAGGTCGCGCGTCCACCACCACCGAGCACCGAAGGAGTCCGCATGTCGTCCCCTGAGCAGGCGCGGCCGTTGACCGTAGCCCTTCTCGGCGGTGGCACGGTCGGATCCGAGGTGGCCCGCCTCATCATCGAGAACGCCCACGACCTCGCGGAGCGCGTGGGCGCCCCTGTGGTGCTGACGAAGGTCGCCGTACGAGACCTCAGTCGCTCACGGCCCGGGATTCCGGACGAGGCGCTTACTGACGATGCTGCCGCCGTCGCTGAGAGCGGAGCCGACATCGTCGTCGAGGTCATGGGCGGCATCGAGCCTGCCCGGACCCTCATTCTGTCGGCGATGGCCGCGGGCTCGAGCGTTGTCACCGCGAACAAGGCCCTTCTTGCCGCAGATGGCGCGACCCTCTACGAGGCGGCCGGACGCAATGGCGTCGACCTGTACTTCGAGGCCGCCGTGGCCGGTGCCATCCCGCTGCTGCGGCCGTTGCGCGAGTCGCTCTCCGGCGATCGCGTTACGCGCGTGCTCGGCATCGTCAACGGCACCACCAACTTCATGCTGACCAAGATGGACGAGGAGCACGTCGAGTACGACACGGTCCTCGCGGAGGCGGCGGCGCTCGGCTACCTCGAGGCCGACCCCAGTCTCGACATCGACGGCCACGATGCTGCTGCCAAGGCTGCGATCCTCGCTGAGCTTGCCTTCCACACCCGTGTGACGCTGGATGACGTCTACTGCGAGGGCATCTCCAAGGTGACGTCCGACGATATCCGCGCCGCACAGCAGATGGGCTTCGTCATCAAGCTGCTCGCCGTCGCGGAGCGCACCGACGAAGGCGTGATCGTGCGCGTCCATCCGACGATGCTGCCGCGCAGTCATCCGCTCGCCGCCGTGCGCGGTGCCTTCAACGCGGTGTTCGTCGAGGCAGAGGCGGCTGGCGAGGTCATGTTCTACGGCCGTGGTGCCGGCGGCGCGCCGACCGCCAGCGCGGTCATGGGCGATGTCGTCACGGCAGCGCGCAACCGCGTGTCGGGCGGGCTCGGCCCAGGGGAGAGCACCTACAGCAACCTGCCGGTGCTTCCCGTCGGCAAGGCGCTGACCCGCTACTACGTCAACCTCTCGGTGGCCGATCGCCCCGGCGTCCTTGCGAGCATCGCCTCGGCGTTCTCGGACAACGGTGTGAGCATCCAGGTCGTGCGGCAGGACGGGCATGGCGACGAGGCGGGCCTCATCGTGCGCACGCACCGAGCCAGCGACGCTGCCTTGCGCGCCACCGTCGATCACCTGTCGCAGCTCGACACCGTGAAGCGGGTGCTGGGCGTCATGCGCGTCGAGGGCGAGGCGGGCGAGTAGCCATGGCACATCAGTGGCGAGGCCTCATCGAGGAGTACCGCGATCGGCTGCCGGTCACGGACGCGACTCCGATCATCAGCCTGCGCGAGGGCGGCACGCCATTGGTCCGTGCGGGCGTGCTCAGCGAGTTGGTCGGCTGCGAGGTGTGGCTGAAGTACGACGGCGCCAATCCGACCGGCTCGTTCAAGGACCGCGGCATGACGATGGCCATCTCCAAGGCAGCGGAGTCGGGTGCCAAGGCCGTCATCTGCGCGTCGACCGGCAACACCTCGGCAAGTGCTGCGGCCTACGCCGCGAAGGCCGGGATGACCTGTGCGGTCCTCGTGCCGCAGGGCAAGATCGCGATGGGCAAGCTGGCCCAGGCGATCGTGCATGGCGCGACGCTGCTGCAGGTCGACGGCAACTTCGACGACTGCCTCGAGCTGGCCCGCAAGCTGGCCGTCGACTACCCCGTCGAGCTCGTCAACAGCGTCAACCCGGCTCGCATCGAGGGCCAGAAGACCGCCAGTTTCGAGATCGTCGACCAGCTCGGCCGAGCGCCTGACATCCACTGCCTCCCGGTCGGCAACGCCGGCAACATCACCGCCTACTGGAAGGGCTACGTCGAGTACGCGCGCGATGGTGTCGCGGCGTCAACGCCACGCATGTGGGGATTCCAGGCCGCGGGAGCAGCGCCACTGGTGAGCGGCGAGCCGGTCCTGCATCCGGAGACCATCGCGACCGCCATCCGCATCGGCAACCCGGCGTCGTGGCACAGCGCGATCGAGGCACGCGACACGTCCGGTGGGCTCATCGACGCCGTCACCGACGAGCAGATCCTCGACGCGTACCGATTCATCGCCCGCCGCGAGGCGCTCTTCTGCGAGCCGGCCAGCGCAGCCAGCGTTGCAGGCCTGCTCAAGATGCATGCGGCCGGCGCGGTCGATCCGGGCCAGGTCATCGTGTGCACGCTGACGGGCAACGGCCTGAAGGACACCCAGTGGGCGCTGGACTCGGTCGCCGAGCCCGTCGTCGTCCCGATCGACGCGGGGGCCGTCGCCGGCGCCCTCGGCCTGGCGTAGCCATGAGCACGTTCCGTCGCGAGGCCGTCCGCGTGGTGGTTCCGGCCAGCAGCGCCAATCTCGGCCCGGGCTTCGACTCTGCCGGGCTCGCGCTCTCGGTGTACGACGAGTACGTCGCGATGGTCACCGATGACGAGGGCGTTCTCGTCGAGGTGGTGGGGGAGGGCGAGGGCGTCGTCCCCCTCGACGAGTCACATCTCGTCGTGCGATCCATGCGCGCGGCCTTCGACTGGCTCGCGGTCGACCAGCCCGGCTTCATCCTCCGGTGCGCGAATTCCATCCCGCACGGTCGCGGGCTCGGCTCGTCCGCCGCCGCAATCGTCGGCGGGATCGTCCTCGCGCGTGCCATGGTCGACGACGGAACTGATCGCATGTCCGACAGCGATGTCCTCCAGCTGGCCCTGGTCGAGGAGGACCATCCGGACAATCTCTCGGCCGCGCTCTACGGTGGGTTCACCGTGGCGTGGTTGGAGGAGGACGGGTTCGGCGACGCGGTGCGCATGTCGGTCCATCCCGAAGTCCGCCCGGTTGTCATGGTGCCGCCGCACGAGATGCCGACGAAGAAGGCGCGGGCGATGCTGCCCGAAACCGTGGCCTTCTCAGCTGCCGCCCTCAACGTTTCGCGAGCCGCCCTCCTCGTGCACGCGCTCACCCAGGACCCCAGCAGGCTGATGGCTGCCACGGAGGATCGACTCCATCAGCACGCGCGTGAGTCGGCGTACCCCGAATCGGTGGCGCTCCTCGGTGCGCTGCGTGCGGCGGGGGTGCCCGCGGTGATCTCCGGGGCCGGACCCACGGTCCTCGCCTTCGTCGACGACCAGACCATGGGCGTGCTGGGCGGCGTGGTCTCCGGATCCTGGATCGTGTCGCACGTGGACGTGTCCGCAGTGGGGGCCCGCGAGGTCCCCCTGCCCCCGATCGCGTGATCCGGCCCCCGAGAAACCGCCCCCGTGCGCTTGGGTGATATGCTCAGGTTGCTCCAGTAGTAACGGCGAGTCGCCGAACTCTTGCGATCCCGACGGTTGTCTTCGCGGTGGAGCCCCACCCGAACACACTGGAAGCACCCCACTGATCCTTGATCACTGCGGGTAGCACGAACCTTCCTCACTCGAAGGTCAGACCCATCAAAGGAAAACTGTGACCGAATCCTCAGTGTCGACCGCCTCACGTGGCGGCGGCCTTTCGTCGATGCTCCTCCCCGAACTGAAGCAGCTAGCCTCGCAACTGGGTATCTCCGGTGCGAGCGGCATGCGCAAGGGAGACCTCGTCGCCGCGATCAGCGAGCGTCAGGGGTCCGGCGCAGCCGGCAGCACGACCTCCAAGCCGCGACGGAGCGCCCGTCGTGAGCAGGCCCCGGCCGAGGCCGGCGCCGAGACCGCCCCCGCAGTGGAGGAGCGCGCCGCGCCCGCCGAGCGTGAGCAGGCGCCCGCCCGTGACGGCGGCAACGACAAGCCCGAAGACCGCGGTGACCGCAATGACGGTGGTAATCGCAACGACCGGGGCAACCGCAACGACCGGGGCAACCGGAACGACAGTGGCAACCGGAACGACGGTGGCAACCGGAACGACAGTGGCAACCGGAACGACAGCGGCAACCGGAACGACCGC
>Ga0194063_10000284_pt1 | contig 38040 bp, 23 predicted proteins | sample SepL3720m_MetaG_FD_155459 | JGI IMG/M metagenome (GOLD analysis project Ga0194063, IMG submission 155459) | Anoxic zone freshwater microbial communities from boreal shield lake in IISD Experimental Lakes Area, Ontario, Canada - Sep2016-L373-20m | ecosystem: Environmental > Aquatic > Freshwater...
TCCTTATACATATTCACCGTTGCTGTGGCAGTGGCATCCGCGGTTCCGTTGCTATCTACATCTAAAGTAGCAGTATTCACCACGCTGGCATTACTGCCCACAGATAGGGGCGCATTGCTTCCTGTGGCGGTGTAAGAAAGTACCACACGAACGACTCCACTGTTCATCACGAGGGTCATATTTCCATTGCCATCGGGTTGCGTAATACTTCCCCCATTGGCAACTGCTGCTCCGGCAGCGTCGTAATAAGTGGCGGTAATAACCGATTTCCCATATACAAACGAAGAAGCACTGGGGCTGGTAGGACTGGTAAGCACATCTTTTACCGTCATTACTCGGCTAGAAGTAGTATTTTGATTATTGTTAACCGTTACCGCATAATTAAGTGTTCCCGTAATGTTTCCGGTTCCTCCCACGGAAGTGGGCGAAACGGTTTTGGCAATCCCATACAATCCTTGAGTCGTAATGGTCACATTCGCAGTTGCTTTTTGTTCTGTCCCATCACACTGACCATTAGGAGTCGCGTTTTCAATACACGCCGTATTAGGAATAATTACATCTGCGCCGGTTAAGCCTGTATTTTTCCCCACAGCGGTGTAAGTAATACGGGCAATAGTACTATCTGCCAGAATAATATCAGAAATATTTACAAATGTTTTCGTAGCAGGAACTGCATTTCCTGTGCTTGTTGCAGAAGTTACTCCGTCGAGATTGAAAAAAGAAACCGCAATGGTAGATTCTGTTCGAGTAATATACCCATTGGTATTATTCGTATTGTCCAAGATATCTGCTACTCGAAATGTTTTCGCAGATCCGGTCGTATTTTTTACATTAACCGTGTAGGCAAGAGGAGTATTAGAATTTGCAACACGGTTAGGCGTTACGGATTTGGTAATAGTTAAAGCAGGGGTAGAAGGTTTAAATTGTACCGTTGCCGTATCACACAGGGTAGAACTGCTATTTAAACAAGCCCTATTCACGGCATCTACGGTAGATGATCCTGCGGTGGTAAATGCAGAAGCCACAACCGGGCGTTCATATCGAATAGTGGTCGTTTGTCCACTACACTGGAACGCAGTACAAGAAAATCCAATAATAGGTCCAGTGGTACCATTTTGCAGAATATCATTACATCCTGAAACAGTTCTATTAACCGTACTGGGAATAATATCTCCAATATATGAACCCGGAGTAGCGGGTGCATTAAGTGCATCTGAAACGGTGAATGCTCCGGAACTTTGAGCCCCACTACACGATACTTGAATTTCATACGGGATGGTGGTGACATTATGAGCACTGGTAATCGCAAAAGGAGTATGAGTGTACAATAATGCGCCATCTGCATTTTTATCAGTAGGATCTAAAATTCTTTTGGTAATAGTGAGAGTAGATCCTCCACCAGAACCATTTACCACCACATTTGTAGAGCATGAAGCTGTTCCTCCAGGACCAGTAATATTTAAAGTATAAAGGAATGTTCCTGTGCTATTAAATACTCCTGTAGTTCCACTTCCATTAATGGTAAAATTTGGATTCGCTGTTGCCAAAGCAGGCGTCATATTTCCAGAAGTAACGGAACCTCCCGCTAATGTCCAAGAAATGGTTGCTGCTTGTCCTACTGTAAGGGGACCGTTATTACTAAGGGTACAAGTAGGAGGTGGTGGTGCAGATTGTACCACAATATTAGTAGAGCACGAAGCTGTTCCTCCAGGACCAGTAATATTTAAAGTATAAGGAAATGTTCCTGCTGTATTAAACGCTCCGGTAGTTCCACTACCATTAATGGTGAAATTTGGATTTACTGTTGCCAAAGCGGGCGTCATGGTTCCAGAAGTAACAGAACCAGTTCCAAGCGTCCAAGTAAGTGTTGCTGTTTGTCCCACTCCAATAGGACCGTTATTAGTAAGAGAGGTACAAGTAGGAGGTGTTGTATTTTGAAGGGTTACATCGGCAAAACAAGTCGCACTCCCTCCGCTATACGGAATCGTCAATGTGAATCTCGTATTCGCCGTTATTGCATGGCTCACCGGTGATGTAGTGGTATTTTGAGTTACAGGAGTTGACCACCCCGCATTGGCGGAAGAGGTAATGGTTCCGGCATAGGTTGCGGGAGCGTTATTAATCGACCAGCCAAGCCCTACCATTCCTCCCGATGCCACCGAAGTGGGATTGGTGAGAAGGGTACAAGTGGGAGGGACAGGATTTGTTTGGAGTACGACATCTGCAAAACACGAAGTAGAACCTCCATTATACGGAATTGTTAATGTAAATCTCGTATTCGCCGTAATAGCATGGCTCACCGGTGAAGTAGTGGTATTTTGAGTTACAGGAGCTGACCATCCCGAATTGGTAGAAGAGGTAATGGTCCCACTATAAGTAAGAGGAGCATTATTAATGGTCCACCCCAACCCTACCATTCCTCCTGATACCACCGAAGTAGGGTTAGTAGCAAGACTACAGGTTGGTGGAGCCGGCGTTTGAACCGTTACATTTGCAAAACACTGAATATTACTGCCATTATACGGAATAGTAAGGGTAAAAGTGGTATTCGCCGTAAGAGGGTGACTTGCGGGAGAAGTAGCCGTACTTTGTGTAACAGGAGCAGACCACAAGGTATTGGTAGAAGAAGTAATTGTTCCACTATAAGTTGCTGGGGCATTACTAATAACCCACCCAAGACCTACTTGACCACCCGATGAAACAGTAGTGGGGTTTGTAGAAAGCGTACAAGTCGGAGGAAGAGGATTCCCCTGAATCACAACATCTACAAAACACGAAGTAGAACCTCCACTATAGGGAATAGTAAGGGTAAAGCGTGTAGGAGCAGTAATACCATGAGTCACGGGGGAAACCGCCGTACTGTTAACGGTATATGTCCAAGAAGAGTTTGTAGAAGAAACAATGGTCCCCGAATAATTTGCAGGCGCATTATTAATGGTCCACCCCAACCCCACTTGTCCTCCATTTACCACGGAATTGGTATTTGCCGTAAGGGTACAGGTGGGCGCCGTAGCAGGTTGAACCGGAACATCTGCAAAACAAGTCGTAGTTCCGCCATTATACGGAATAGTGAGAGTAAATCTGGTATTGGCCGTTAAAATATGGCTTACAGGAGAAACAGTAGTATTTCTGGTAACGGTTGATGTCCAAGAAGCATTCGTAGAAGAAGTAATAGTTCCGGTATAGGTTGCTGGCGCATTGTTAATGGTCCATCCAATTCCTACCGTCCCTCCCGATGCCACCGCCGTAGGACTTACCGTAAGGCTACAAGTGGGAACGGGAAGAGGTTGAACCACCACATCTGCAGAACACTGAATATTACTGCCATTATACGGAATAGACAAGGTAAACCGCGTATTTGTGGAAAGAACATGGCTTACCGCACCGGTTGCAGTGCTTTGATTTACTGCAGAAGACCATGCTGCATTGGTAGAAGAAGTAATGGTTCCGGCATAAGTTGCAGGAGCATTATTAATCGTCCATCCAATTCCTACCGTCGCTCCCGAACCTACAACGGTAGGGCTCACATTGAGAGTACAAGTAGGAGCAGGGGGAAGCAATACCGTCACTTGGGCACTACTCGCATTATCAGAAACACACGCAGTAATTCCATCACTTTTTTTGTCACATTCATAGTTAGGAGTAGAAGTAACCGTAGCGGTGTTATTAATAACCGTGGCATTGGGAACAGTGCTCTTAATAGTTGCAGTATAAGTGAAAGATATCGCATTTGTATTAAGAAAGAGATCAGGAGCATAATGACAAGTAATTTTGGTCCCATCATCACTACAAGTAAGCCCTGCAGGCATAGCCCCCAAAACAATATTCCCGAGGTATCGCTCATCATAATCATCCACTACGGTTACCCCGCTTGCCTCCATACCGGCAATATTTTGAAATGCTACTTGGTATGTGAGAGTGCTAGCAGGAGGAACATTTTGTATACTTTGCTGGTAAGTATTACTGCTGCTGTTTAAAACAGATTTTACAATTTTTAAATCATATTCTGCCGCTTGGACAAAAAAGTATGATCGCATATACATGGAGTTGGCAATGGACCCCTTAAAACTTCCACTGGTTTCTTGCCCTACACTTCCTATAGGTGCCCCACCAGACAAAACCCCCGCATAATCCAGCGGTACAAAAGTAGGATTTGCGGCTACCGCACTAGAAAGAGACATATTATTAGCATTTACATACCCCAGACGGATTCGCTTTCCCGTTGCCGAAGAAACCGTAACTCCATCAGAAATAGTGGGGATAGTGGCGTTGTTGGAAGAAAGAGATTGAGTAAATGTCTGAGACCCCGTAAAAACATTGGAAATATACACTCCATTTTGATTTGGAGAAAATCCAGAGATTTGAGTACTCACTCCTGTTGCGGTTACTAATGGGTCTCCTTCAAATCCATTATTATGAAAAAACGCATTCATGAGGACTGCATCATTGGGATACACGGCAACACTATTCCCCAGTGTTCCCACAGGGGTTTTAGTACTGTCATATCGTTTTGCTAACAAAAAATCGCGTTCATCTCCATACACACTATTATCAATGGCATTGTTAAAAGAAGGGAAACAAAGCCCGCTCGGAAAATACCGCGCTTTTGTGGAATCGTGAAGGTAAATTCCCTCTGTGTGCACCTGGTTTCTATCCGGAAGAAAATTGTAAGTAAAAGGCGCAGTAGCAGGTGCAGGATATTCCTCACACGCAAAGTCCGCATTTGCCGGTACTACGGGCAATATTCCCCCAAAAAGAAGGAAACTTAGGAATGCAATGGATTTCAAAAGTGTATGTTTCATATTTCAACAAAAAGAATGAGTGAGAAAACAGAAGAATTAATTAGGATTGGGAACACCATACAACGGATCTTTAAGTTGCCCTCTGTCTGAAACAGGGGGTTTTGGAGGCTCGTACGCATTAACAGACCCAGAGGTCGTAACTGGAGTAGTGGATTGAGAAGCAACAGCTGGAGCAATGGTTGGTGTTGCAGAAGGAAGAGGCGTAGGCGTTACCAAAGGAGTGGGCGTAGCAGAAGCAGTAGCCGTGGTAAGCGATGCCCCCAAAAGATTGGTAAGAGGGTTTGCCGTAGGTACTGCGGTAGCGGTAGGCGATGCAACCGGAGAAGCAGGAGTAGGGGTAGTGAGAGTTCCCACTAGTGCCGAAAGTGGATCAATAACCACACTGGCTTTTAAATTATTTCGTACCGTTGTGGAGTAATATAAAGCACCAGCCCCAATACAGAGGATAATAACGCCCATAATAATGGGAAAAAGCGAAGAGGATGCTTCTGAAGGATTGCGTTGTGGTTCTGGCATACTCCACTCTTTTTGTGGAGCAGGCATTGATGGTGCAGCCGTTTGAAATGCGTTGGTATCAGACATAAAAAAAAGAAAGAGGTTATGAGTGGAATCTGCTTAATAATCAGGCTCAAGAGCAGGAACAGTATGGGGATTAAGAGGGGGAACCACATTAGGAATAGCAGAGGGAGAAGAAACAATATTTTGAGGAGATTTTATACGAGGAGTGTGAGCAGAAAAAAAGGAGAAATATAAAGCCCCTAATCCCAAGAGCAGAATTACCACTCCTCCAATAATGAAAAAACGGGAAGAAGACGAATCTGCAAAAATCACTTTTTTCATTTCTCCAGAATTTTCTTCTGTTTTTTTGCTGAGAGAATGAGTGTTTTGTGTAACCGACTGAAATGCGTTGGAAGGCATAAAAGAAGAAAAAAACTATTAGTTGTTATAATTAGGATCTACAGCGGTAACAGAACGGATTACAGGAGGAGCTTGGTAAACAGGAGCAGAACCTGGAGCTGCAGCATTCACAGCATTAAGACTCGTTTGACTGGTGGATAGAGCAGGCGCAACATAAGTAGGTTGCACAGCATTGGCATTAAGACTTGCCGTAGAAGTGGCATTAGTCGCAGCGGGGACAACTGAAGGCGCAACCGGAACTACTGGGGGTGGCGGAGTAAGAATAACAGAACCTGGATTTATGGGGCCGACACCCACAACATTTGCCACTGGGGGAGTTACATTTTGTCCTGTTGGAATAACAGGATTTTGAACAACATTATTGGGTTGTTGCTCCACAGGAGTAATAGGTCCCACCGTTGGCTGAGGTGTTACAGCAGGCATAGAACTATCTGGTGGCTTAACAGTAACAGTACTGGGCGCACTCACTTTTGTATCCACAACAGGTGGAGTAACGGTAACCTTACTGGGATCCGAATTAGTAACTGGAACCGATCCGGAAGGAGCATTAAGGTTGTCTCCCCCTCCTCCTGGTTTTCCACCAGAAGAGTCCCCATTTCCATCAAGCGTTGAGGCATCCCCATGTACTTTCCCGTCGTTTGGGTTGGTAACGGTAGTATCAGAATTATCTTTTGGTCCTGGTTTGGTTGGATCTGGGGCATCAGGGTCGGCAGATTTGAGTTTTGTATCATCTTTTTTTGGTGGTTTTGGCTGTTCCACTATAATTTTTGGTTTTTCTTTTTTTCCCACCATCGCCCCAAAACTTCCACTTAAATTTATTGTATCAATTTCGGTTTGAAGCCCAGGGGTGTAGTATTCCATACTCGCCCCAGCCTGCGCTTGTACTTCTCTCATATCAAATTTCCATGCCAGAGTAGGGTTATAACACGATGGATCAGCCTTGTTGGCAGCATTATAAGCTCCAGAGCAGACAGAAAGACCCAAGAAAAATTGCTGACCATCTCCATTTATAATAGGCGTAAGATTCCCATTATTCCCATCAATAATACTTTGTTTTATAGTGTTTATCTGATCATTATCTATGATACCCATTTTTTTCAAAGAAGCATTTAATTCGTCTAATGCTCCATTTTTTCCATGCGTATTTAAAAGTTTTCCTACTACTGAAGCTCTTTCATTTCCTGTAAAACTTTTCACCTCGGTAAGGGTATAGTTCTGTTCTCCTGCCACCACTTCCGTGCGCCCTAAATCCCCCTTTCGTCCCACAGAATCGGTTCCCCCCACATAGGTTAAAAAAGTTGTTCCTGGTTTTAATGTTGTTACATTGCTTGTAGAATCTTTGTAATTGATATGACCAAAGAGGAGATTTGGATCAAAGCCATTTCTGTCAAAAACGGTTTTTCCTCCTGATAACACGCGTTCTTGCCGATTTTTATCTTCTGTTTTTACATTTACAAAATCTCCTGTTTCGCGTTGGGCAATAAACCGTGCAATAACCGCATCAGAGAGGTTCTGTCTTCCCGTAGCATTCTTAATATCGGTAAAGATTGCACTTCGAGTTTTTGCCCCTGGAAGTTGCGTATAGTAGTTATGAATTTCCTTATCCAAAGGAGACCCTTTAGGAATGAGTCCTTTTAAAGTCTGAACATCGTAATTTTCTGCTGTGGTTTGGTACCCTTTATTTGCCGCATCGTATGCAGTATTTTGGGCTGAAATATAATGGTCATTTTGTCCTTTTACTTCGGCTACTCCGTTTGATACAGCAGAACCAACGGGCGGAATAAGAATACTTCTATAGGGTGTTTCTGATCGTTCTGCTCCAAAATCAGAAACGGGTTGCGTTCCTTGAGAAATAATATAGCGCTGGGTTCCATCTGTTTTATTGGTACTTTCTACAATACTGTATGGAGTATTATTGGGAAGAGAGAGGGTTTTATGAGCACTATCCCACTCTACTCCAGAAATATTTGGGTCAATAAGAAGGGTTGTTCCAAGTCCAAAAGGATTGACATCCGGTTGCAACAGAATTTTTTGTGTATCCTGCTTTTCCATTGCCTTCCATCCCAAAGTTTTGGTGGCGTACTCCACCGTTGGATTCGATCCTTTTGCAAAGACTTTTTCTCCGTTTGCATCCGTATACAAAAATTCTTTTTTCTGAACAGTTCCAGGAGTATTTTGCATTGCTCCGTCTAGGTCTGCCAAAATGTTGGAAGTTACTTGTGCTAAATGCCGTTGATCAAAAGTTTTGTATACCACCCCTGTGTTCAGGGCAACATTAATACTTCCAATAATGGCAAAAAGAGGGTGTACCGCAGCCGCAAGCATTAATTTCCCGAGTGTAACATCTATTCCCGCAGAAACAGGCGTTCCTTCATTGCGCTTAATAGCCTCCGCAAAAGCCTTATCTACTTGGTCAGAAACCATTTCTGGATCAAGTTTTCCATTACTGGTTGCTGTAATGGCATTTGTTTCAGGATTATATTGGAGTGTCGCAATTCCCTTCAACATGGCATTCATGTCGGGAACAATGACAATATTGATAAAGTTTTGCATTTGCCATACTTCTACCCCCAGGTGCGCATTAAATCCCATAATATCACCATTTAATGGGTTAAATCCTACATTTGCGCCCGCGTGAACACGGTCAAATACGGTAGCCTCTACTCCCGCGGTAGCCCCCAGTAATCCAGGTGCAATTCCCACATTTGCCACGGCTGCAATTTTTACATTTTTTTCATTTACCAGAGCAAAATTAAGTCCCACTCCCACTCCCCCTCCAACGGTGCCGTCGGTTTGCCCTCCTACCCCAGCAGAAAGGTTAAGGGTAAGGCGATCAGTGAGCTTAATAGCCATTGAATACCCTGCACCAAAAGCTGTTTTTCCATTTACAGTGTTATGAACGCCTCCCACGGAAAAAGAGTGGATAGCTTCTGCAATTTTAGGCACCAATACACTTTCAGAAGGAATCACAGCCCCTGCTGCTTGACTCTGTTGGAGCATTTGGGCGTACACGCCTTTTGCAGTTTGGAGATCATTTACCCCATAGTTTTCTGTCTCAGTATTTCTAGGATGATTTATTTGCTGTTCCATCGTTGGATTTATTTGTCCTTGTCCGGCGCTGGCTTTTTCGGCATACGCCCCCAGCCGAGCCAAAAATGTTTTATCATCGGTGCTCAGAAGAACGGCTTTACTGGATTCAGAAATATCCTCATCGTCATCAAGGTCTCTAAATTCACTTTCAAGAGCGGTTCCTTTCGCCATATCTCGCAATACGGAAGTATTGGTTTGCCATAAATCATTGGTGTTAATGGTATTTAAAAATTTGCTTCCGTTGTTCTCCAATTCACCTTGTACCAATTCAGATGCCTTGTTCACCTTATCTTTAAATTGAGGATCCATAGGCGTTATACCAGCCTTGAGGACTTTTTGTTTCGCCTTTTGATAGAGAGTATGTGCTAATCCTCCCTCCAAATACGATTTATTCCCCTGTTCCATGGCGTTCGCATTATCTACTTCCACTTCCTTCCCAGTTTTTGAAGCCACAATCTTGTGGTCTTCGTCGGTATATCCCACCGCAACTTTTCCATCATCCTGAAAATCGGCAATACGAGCAATGTTTTTTTGTTGTCCGTTAAAAGAGTCCACACTTCTATTTTGCCCCATTTGCACCACATTTTTAAGAGCAGAAAACTGGGGATTAAGACGGAGATCATAAACTGTATTAAGAATATTTTTAACACAATCAACGATATTAACTTTGTCATTATTTTTTATATTGGGAACATTATTCACCATAAGGTTAATAATATCACTTCCATCTATAGTGTCCCCAGAATCAAGAAAATTACCTCTGGTTTTTTGTTCTATAAGGGTTAAAAACTGGTCAAACGAAAGTCCCAAAGCCTGAAGGTTCGCACCCATACTCCCGAGACTTGAAACATCAAAAATACTATTTGCCCCTAATCGACGAATACCGTCAAACTCTGCATCCGAAAGCCCCGAAAGCGTGGCAATAAGTGCAGGATTCAACTTTGCCTTCGGCGTAATTTGTTTCTTTAAACCCTCAAGCCTTTCAACTGTTTTTTCCATCACCTCCTCTGTTTCTGGCACTCCCCTTTCTATCTGGGTTTTTCGCAGAGTAGCAAATGGTTTTGGTTTATTTATTGCCACTGTAGGCGTTTGAGTTACTGTAGTGGAGTTAACTGGACTTGTAGGAGTAATAGGAGTTATAGGTGTTCGAGTTTTACTAAAATCTTGCCATTCTTTTCTCATCTTATCCGTTATCTGTGGATATCCAGAAGATTCTGGACCTCCTCTAAAACACCTTCTTCCCTCAAAAAAGCTGTATAAAGCCATAAAATTACTCTGCCGGAAAAAATGTGGATGTGTTTTCATGTTTATTTGTGTTTTTTATCGCTAAAAATTCCTGCTATGGTACCAAAAATATACGGTTTTTACAAGGGGCTTATTGTTGCAAAAATAAAAAAATATTGTATTCCCCATCATTCCCGCAAAGGCGGGAATCCATGTTTTGTTTTGGATCACTTCGTCGTGCCTCCTCGAAGGTGACGGAACACCCAACGCTGGTTCCATAGTTCTCGTACAGCGAGACTGTAGAACCATTATGAACAGGATCCACAGACCCACAAGGGGGACTATGGATCCAGCACGGCTCGCGAGTGATGGGACAGAGGGGCATGGATTGCTTCGCAGGCTCGCAATGAAGGAACACTTTCCCTACTCTCCAGTGAAGTGAAACAACCTCTCTCCTATCCCAGCACAGGAAAAAAGGGGTTACCCGATGTGCCCCGTCATTGCGAGGAGGCACGACGAAGCAATCCATGCCCCAAGACCCTGAGGGTTTATTCTTAGGATCGAATTTTTCTCTTACGCTTCGTCATATATTTTTCTATTGCCTCCATCGTGGTCATCCAATTTCGTTTTTCTTTTATTGCCTCCAACTTCCCTCCTCTAATGAGGAGATTTAAGTATTTTGAGGAATATTTCGTTTTTTCTGCTATTTCAGACAGGAGATAATATTTTTTCTTCTCGTCTTTTTTATGATCCGGAAGAAGAGTTTTGAGATAAATATCCAAGGATCTCTCAACCGCTTGAGCAATAAAGAGGGTAAGAGGTTTATAGTCGCCCTTATCAGCTTTTTGAAGCACTTGGTAATATTTTTTTCTGTCATTCTTCAAAATAATAACCAGCGGAAATCCTTCTTGTAAAAGAAAAAGATTCATAAGCAATCGAGCGGTACGACCATTCCCATCAAAAAACGGATGAATAAAAACGAATTTGTGATGCAGAAGTGCTACGAGCTCAACAATATGGATTGTTTTTTTGTTTTCTTTTATCCAGGTTACCAGCTTTTGCATTTCAAACGGTACTTCAAAACTATCCGGCGGAGTGTGACCCGATCCGGTAATAAAAACATTAGAAGTTCTGTATTTCCCTGCCATCTCCTCTTCCGATCGTTTTACCACGAGCGCATGAATATTGCGTATAATATTTTCTGAAAATGTTATATGGGAGCCTTTTTCAATCATTTCATATAAAAACTCTAAAGCATCGCTGTGGTCTTTTACTTCCAAATGATCTTTGAGTGATTTTCCTTTTATGGTTATTCCCTCATTTAAAACCCAAAAAGTCTCTTTGAGGGTTAAAGTATTGCCCTCAATAGCATTGGAGTTATAGGTCATCTCTAAAGAGAACCGCTCTTGTAAATTTTTTAAAGCTGCTTTTGGAATGGGTCGCAATGCGTTCAGCTGCATCAGTTTTTTATCCAGCCGATCAAAAATTTCTAGGGGTACCTGCTTCATTTTGTATGGTATAAGCGTTTAAATGAACTATACCATATAAAAAAATATTACCACAAGCAAGGTTACGACCTTTTTAACTTTTCCTCTCCCCGTGCATCAGCATCTCTACCGCCGATTGAAGCGATCCAGCAAGAGTAATGCCTCCGCCATTTACAAAATATACCTGGTCGGCACTGCTAATGGTGTTTAAGCGGTGCGCAATAATAATTTTGGTCGTTTCTTTCGGGAGCGTATTTAAAATTTCTTCTAAGAGTTGCTCGGTAACGGTATCAATATTCGCCGTGGCTTCGTCTAAAATCAGTATTTCTGGTTCCCGAAGAATGGCCCGCATAAAGGCAATGAGTTGCTTTTGTCCTAAACTGGTGGTGTTCCCATTTGCCGTTATGGGAGTTTTTAAGCCCTCATCGAATCGCAAAAGCAGTTTTGAGAGATGGGAGTTTGCTAATGTTTTTTCTAATTCTTCATCGGAGAAAGCGAGATACTCGGTATTTCCGTACAAAATATTCTCCTGCACCGTGCCGGTAAAAAGAAAAGGTTCTTGGAGGATAAACCCTATTTTTTTTGTGCGTTCGGAAGGTTCATAGGAACGAAGATCTTTGCCGTCTAAAAAAATAATCCCTTCGGTGGGGTCATACAGGCGCGACATGAGCAAAGTCATCGTGGTTTTTCCTCCGCCGGTGGGTCCTACAAAGGCATAAATTGCTCCTTTTTTTAATTCCAAATTAATATTCTGTAACACCTTTTCTCCTGCTTTACTGGGATACCCAAAAGAAACATCCTTAAATTCCATGATCAATTCAGATTCTCTTTTTTCAGCTTTTTCCCCCGAAATAACGGTTATATCCGGCATAAAGCTGAGGATTTCGGAGATCCGGTCCAGTGCGGCCAATGCCAGTTGAAATGATGACCAAACAGACGCAAGTTGCCGGAGCGGCGTATAAAAATTATTCACATACAGCAGGAACCCAATAAGAAGTCCAATGGTAAAGTTTCCGGTAGAAATGAGATAAATCCCAAAAGCGAGCACAATAATTTGTGCGAGATTGGATGCCAATCCATACAGGGGAATAAAAACATTACTCGCTATTCCTGCGCTTAAAGAAGCCGAATAATTGGTTTCGTTAGCATCGTGAAACTTTTTCCGAAAATAATCCTGACGATTAAAAGCGACAATCACTTTAAAATTTTCTAAACTTTCTTGGATTTCAGCCGTTAAACTCCCCAGACTTTGCAGACTTTTTACATTTCTTCGTTTCACCCATGCGGAAATAATTTGAGAGATAATAAGTACCAAAAGTGCTGGCAACAATGCCGCAACACCCAGTTGAAAATGGAGATTTAAAAGCAATATTCCCGACCCGAGAATCAGGAAAAAATTCCCAAAAAACTGCATCAGTGCGTGCGAAAAAAACTGGTTCAGTTTATCGGTATCGTTATTAATGCGGGAAATGAGATCTCCCACTTTATTTTCGTTAAAAAATGCGATGGGAAGCTCTTGAATCTTCGTAAAAAGCGCATTGCGGAGCTTAAAAAGCACTCTACGGCCCACTCCTCCCATAGATATGGTTTGCACATAACTGGCAACCATCCCCAAAGCATATATGCCCAACAGCAGTGCGGAAAACAGTAAAACCCCTGAAAAATTTTTCTCCTGAATAAAAGTGTCCACGGTATAGGCAATAATAACGGGACCAATAAGGTTAGATGCCGAATTGATAAAAATCGCAATAAAGGCAATAATAATATTTTTTTGTTCGCCCGCCAAAAGAGGGACTATTTTCCCCAACGCGTTTGAAAGCGTTTCTTCTTTTTTTGGCTTTTGCTCTGTGGTTTTAAGAGTGTAGTTCATAAGTATGGGTGCTTTTTTGTGAGTGATAAATTTGGACATATTCCGGTGATTTCTCCAAAAGTTCCTCGTGTGTTCCTATTCCCAATATTTCCCCCTCCATGAGGAGAATAATTTGGTCGTAGTGTTGTACGGGTTCTATTTTTTGCGTTACGGAAATAAGGGTAATATGGGGATAATTTTTTTCGAGATTTTGTACAATTTTTTGTTCCGTTTTCGCATCAATCCGAGCGGTAAAATCATCCAACAGGAGTATTTGAGGATTTATGGCAAGTGCCCGCGCCAACATAATGCGTTGTTTTTGCCCTCCCGAAAGGCTCGTTCCTCGCTCAGAGACAATGGTTTCCAGCTTTTGAGGAAGCGTCTCTATAAAATCCTGTAGTTCTGCCGTTTGTATCGCCCTTTGTAAGTCTTCTTCTTTTACCGCGGTATTAAACGCAATATTTTCCCTCAGGCTGAGATTAAAAATGGAGCTCTCCTGAAACACAAATCCTATTTGCTGGTGCAAAAATTCTTTTTCGTACGCCAAAAGAGGTTGGGAGTTATACTGAATGGTTCCCGCCGTCGGGTTTAAAAGCCCAATAAGAAGGGAAAGAAGCTGTGTTTTTCCCGCAGCGGTGGGTCCAATAATGGCGGTTTTTGTTCCCGCTTTGGTAGAAAACGAAAGGTCTTTCAAAATCGTCTTTTCGCCCAAACGGAGCGATACATTTTGTACGGCAATATCTCCGGTAATACTCGTTTTGAGGGATCCCGTTTTCTTTTCATGCGGAGCCTGAAGGACCTCAAAAATGCGCTGATACGACGCAGAGGCTTGCGCAATCACATTGCTCATAAAACTAATAATGAGAATGGGGAAAATAAGAATCGCCAGATAGCTATTAAAAGCAGTAAAACTCCCGAGACTCATCTCTCCGGTAATGACAAAATGCCCTCCAAGGCATAAAATAATAAGGATTCCAAAATTGGTGACAAACATAATAACGGGAATAAGCCCCGCAAAAAGACGCAAAATGCTGAGCCCGATATCTTTTGCTGCGGTATTCGCAGCTAAAAACTTTTCGTATTCGTATTGCTGCGAGTTAATAATGCGAACCAGTGCCGACCCGAGAATACTCTCGTTAATCACTTTATTCAGCCAATCGATAGACTCTTGGGAGGCTTTAAAAAGGGTTCTTATTTTTTTAAAGATGAGAAAAAATGCGACGCCAATAATGGGGAGCGTGCCCAAAATAGCCAGTGCCAATTTCCAATTTATGAGGAGCAAAAGCACGCTGGCGCCAATAATGAGAAAAACGGAAGAAATAATGGAAGAAATCGCCTGGGAGACGAACGATTTTACCGCATCCACATCGGAGGTGAGATGGGTAAGAATTTTAGAAGGATCTGTTTCCTGGATATACGCATAATTTTGCAGAGATATTTTGGTGGCAAGCTGGGTGCGCAGGTCTTTTGCAACGCGTTCGGCGGCAAAGGTTTGCAGCACACTTTGGGCGTAGGTAAAGATAAAAATCCCAACCGTCACCAAGGAAAACTGCACAATAGTATCCAGCAGCACAAAACTTTGCGCCGTATACGAGTCGATTGCAGACGATATTATTTGGGGAACAACCAAATTAAGCCCATTGCTGAGGAGCGTAAAAACAACCAAAACGGCTATAAAAAACGAGTAGGGTTTTAAAAGCGTGAGCAAATTCGCTTTTGGAAGGCTTTCTGCCATATTTTTGGGAGTATTGGATTCCATGAAAAAAATTGAGGGTGGAGAAGGGAGAGTAACGATAAAATGCGGATGCGTCAATTTGGGAGGATTTTTAAAAAATGCCTTTTTATGAAGAAAAACAGCCCGTTCGAAATGCGGGAAGGGGAGCTCCATGAGGAGATTATTGGTTTAGTTTGGAGCCGCTTTTTGGAACTTATAGAAGAATAAAAATTGAAGAAAAGGAATTTGAAAAAATCTATCCTATGTCGATTTTTTAAGAACTATTTTTTACTTCACTATCTCAAAAAAAGTTCGATAATCGTCTTTTTTGACTTCTAGTAAAAATTCACTATTCACACTGATAACATTTTTATCTTTCAAGAACCAGTCATAATTATTATCCGAAATATGACGATCAAAATCTTCTAAATTTTTATTATTTTTTAAAAACTCTATCATTTCTTTTGTAATATTTTCTTCTGGATAGAACTTCCAGAGCCATGTGCCTGTAAGAAGGAAGTACTTGTAAAAATAGTTTTTGTTGTAGTCTTCTTCATCAATTTTATTAAACATTTCTAAATTTTTCCGAACAACATTCTCTACAAGGGAAAAAAGTCTTTTACTTTGATAGTTGTTTGCACAAAATATTATTTCCAAAATAATAGTAGCGAAAGCGTAAAAAATATCACGATAGTACCTCCCTAGTATAAATATTTCATAATTCTTTTCATAAAATTGTTCTAAAACCCTAAAAATCTCATTTCCTTTTCCTAAAAGTTTTGCATTCTTTTCTATTTCCTCCCAATGAGAAAAAAGGAGTTCAAAAACTTTAAAACAAAATATTCCATAAATATCAGTATCTTTTTTATGTTTTGCAGAGGCTTCAATTAATATCAAAATATTTCTCAAGAGCTCTTTTATAAAGTAAAGAAGGAAATGTTGCTTTTCAAAAGCAATACTCGAAAAACTTTGAAAGTGAAGACTTAAGAAATGAAAAATATTTGTAATTTTTGTATGATCAAAAAATATTTCTGCTGGAAATGTTCCTATTTCGATGTTGCAAGGTTCATGTTTATAAATATTTTGAATAAGATTCGTAGTCACATTTAATGTCTGTGAAATATTATGATCACGCAGACTATTTGGATTTTTATTTAAGAAGCTAAAAAACATTGCCCAAATATTCCATAAAATTCTTTTATCAAGTCTATAAAAATATTCTTCACATCTTTCCGATGTAGATACACCTATGTCTTGGTAAATATTTATAATTGAAGAACATTTTAATGCATCACCCCTTTCTCCAAAAAGTATTCCAATATTATGCAAATAGCTTAGTATTTTGTTTGGAGTAAGAGACCTTTCTTTATCTAAGGATAGGATAAAATAGTTCTTTAACGCAGTGAAAAATAAATTATCGAGACTAGATAATGCATTTTTAGGAATTTTGGCAGATGTGTAAGCCACCTCTCCTATCATTATTGCTATATATTCAAGGGACTCTTCGTTCTCTTTTTGTAAGGCTATTTGGAATAGAATATTGCTTTCCTGAATTAAAAAATGAGAAAGATTATCGCTTTCTAAATATGAGGGAATATTAACAGCTCTTTCTATCCATACTTTCATAATTTTTGTAAGTTCTTTACAGCATATTTCAACCCCAACAGCCTCGTCCTTTTCTAAAAATTTTTGTGTAAGTCTAAACAATACTCTAATTTTACCTTCTATAATAGGAAGTTCATTTTGAGGGATTTGCCCTGTAAAACTCTCAATTTTTCCTGTGATGTAAAGTGATATCCATGAATATCCTGATATAATTATCTTTTTAAATCTGCCCTGATAAAAAGGATCTTTAGGAATACCCATATTATCGTAATCGATATTTATAATTTTTATTGGAGTAACCTTTTTAATATATTTTATCACTCCTTCTGAATAAGCTTGTATTACGCCTTTTTCTAAAGAAATAATATCTTTCCCTGTTTTTATAACAAATCCCAAAGAACACAGTGTAATCATTATTTCCAAGAATAGAAAACACTGAAAATCTCCATTAATATTTTGATCAGAAGTAGCAGAAAAAAAGAGATAAAAATGAGATGCGAAAATGATAAAAATATAAAAGAAAAAAGGTTTCAAGCCTTTTATATTGGACATTTCTTTCGCTACAGAGACTGAAAAATCCTTTGAAACCTGTTGTAAAAGGGTAAAAAATAAGGGAATTAAAAAACTAATTATAGTTCCTAAAAATGTAAGATAAATTTCAAGGACTTTTTCATGAAAAGATGGCTTTATAAACAAAATAAAAATACCTAAAAAGATACCAAATATTGAAAAAATGGTAGTTGCATTGTCCAATAAGAATTTTATAATTTTTTTGCACCATTGGATTAAAATGCCTTCTTGGTATGCATCAATAGTTTCAAAAAGTACGATTGATATAAAAAGAAAGAAAAATGCTAAAGGTTCTTCAAAAATTGAAAAAATAAAATATAAAGGAATATAGAAAAATAAAGATTTTATTAAAAATCTTTTAATAGTTGGAAAAAGTGCATAGTTAAGTTCTATAGGGGGCATATCTAAGAATTTTAATAGAAAACACAATAAACAATGCGACCATTGAGGCTAAAATCCATAAATCTAAAAAAGTACCAATATATGAATAAATCCCGATTGTAAATAAAGATATTTCAAATCTATCCCCAATATATCTGGATAGAAAAAATATTCCCTTAAAAATACTCCATACTGAAACCAATATGAAAAAGCGTATTAAAAAGTACGACTTCAAATTTTCTACCAGATTCAAATATAGAAATTTTAAAAATTGCATAGAAGCATAGAAATTCACTGGCAGTATTATACACTAAAAAATAAAAATCTTTTTGTTAGATATCATTTATACCACCATCGCCAAAACTCCCCTCTGCGTAAGTTAAAAAATCTTCCTTCTCTGGGCATCTTCAATGGCTTTTATTTCCGCAAATTCAAGGGTTCTTTTCACTTTTTCAATACATCCCCTTTAACTTGCCGTCAGGGTTGTCCAAAACATTGAAATAACGGCGTAGAAAAGGGGTATTCCAACCTAAAAATCCATAGCATTCGAGAGGAAAAATAGGGTGCCATTTATATTTGTCATCCCCGCGAAAGCGGGGATCCATGTCTCACTACTGGCTGGATCCCCCTTTTCAGGGGGATGACAAAGCTCAACAAATGGCTTTCATACTATCTTAATACCCTGTTTTGGACAACCCTGACTGGGAGTTTGAACCATTTATTTGGCTTTATATAAATAAAAACGATGCAGGTTTAAAATTGGGTATTACCAAACAAAAGAGCGCGACTGCAAGTCACGCCCAACACGAGTCATAAAAATAAAAACACTGGAGCGGGCAACGGGAATCGAACCCGTGTATCGGCCTTGGCAAGGCCGTATAATAGCCACTATACTATACCCGCAAAATCGCTTGCAACAAAACAGTAGCAAAGCGTATTATAAAAACTCTGCACGAAGAGTGCAATGGTCTTTTTCAACATCGGAAGAAATTTTCTCTGGGGATGCTTTTGGCTTCGACAGGGAAGACGGCTAAAATCGCCTGCCATCCGGGGATTCTCTTGGTTCGCCCCGTTAATACGAATGAAGAAACCACAAATGCAAAATTTGCACCTGTAGCATCTGCTAAAAGATTTGGGACTCGATTTGCTCCAGTAGCAAGCCGAACACCTGTTTCTGCTTTCGCTTTTGCCTAAACCTTTCGTCGTAGCTTCGCTCCGAAAGTCGGTTTAAAAGCCTTTGTATGAGAGGTTTTTAGATTGTAATCAATTCATACCGAATCTTTTTTCGTTTGTTTTTTGCCAAAAAAGGAATTTGTATCTTGCGAAAAAAATTTTTAGGAAGTTTTTTGTTTTTTCTCTATTTCCTGAAATATCTCAGAAAAAACTGTGATGGGAAGATGGCCTTTTTACCCTTTTCTGGACGGGGGTTCGACTCCCCCCATCTCCACCAATTTTAAATTTTCTTCCAAAAAACCTTAAAAAGCGCTTGTTTACGCTTTTTTTTGGTGGTCTTGTTTTTTGGTTTGCAGGGGCATTATCCTTTCATTTTTTCTTACCCTTTGTCACAATAGTACTGCAACGCCCTCTTTTAAAAAGCGGATTATTTTATACCTCTTCCCTATGCTCAACATTATTGCCAACCTTAAAAATTCTGCACTTTCTGCTATCGCTTCTGCCCCGTCCGAAGATGCATTACGGAACGCAGAAGTAGAATACCTGGGGCGAAAAGGATCCCTTACTCTTCTGCTGCGAGAAGTTCCCACTCTTCCTCTGGAAGAACGACCCATTGCTGGAAAAACAGCGAATGAAGCAAAAAAAGAAATAGAAGCCGCATTGGCAGATCGTCTTTTTGCGCTGGAGGAAGCGCGTATGGGGAACCTCAAAGACAGCGAGTGGATTGATATTACCGCCCCCGCAAAACCTCTTTTTAAACACGGAAAACGCCATCCCATTCATGCATTTATTGCGGAATGCGAAACCGTTTTTGGAAGACTGGGGTTTTCGGTAGCCCAGGGATATGAAATAGAAGATGATTTTCATAATTTTGAGGCGCTCAATTTTCCGCCAGATCATCCCGCCCGTGAGATGCAGGATACTTTTTTTCTCCGGGGAGAACTGGAGAAAATGGTACTCCGGACCCAAACTTCAGATATGCAGATCCGCCACATGGAAAACAACACGCCTCCCATTCGCGTTATTGCACCCGGAAAAGTGTACCGGAAAGATGCCGATGCCACGCATTCCCCTATGTTTCACCAAATTGAGTGCTTGATGATTGATAAAAATGTTTCTTTAGCAAATCTCCGTTTTATTTTGCTTTCTGCTCTCAAAGACCTCATTTCTCATGATATAGACCTTCGGTTCCGGCTCTCATTTTTCCCTTTTACAGAGCCATCTTTAGAGGTTGATGCGCTTTTAAATGTGGAGGGCGAAAAGCGGTGGCTAGAAATTGGGGGTGCCGGAATGGTGCATCCCAATGTATTACGAAATGTACATATTAACCCCGAGCAGTGGAACGGCTTTGCATTTGGATTTGGGATTGAGCGAATGGTGATGATTAAGCATGGAATAAAAGACCTCCGACTATTTTTTGAGAACGACTTACGATTTTTGGAACAGTTTTAAGAAAAGTCTACAAAAGCCCCCTTTTGTAAGCGGAGGAGGGTAAAAGCAAGTCTAAGATTCTATTTTTAGAAAAAACTCTCCCAAAAGACTACCGGCAAACAAATAATAGAGAAAAAATTCTTAAAATTTCCTATGGGAAATTTTAAATGGAATATTTTGAAGTTTTTATAAAGGAGCGAAGATTTGGCAAGTGTAATTTTTACGCATTGTTAGCCTTGCTATAAAAAGCTTTTTCTTGACAAATACTTAAAAAAACTATAAAAACACGCCTCTCATATTTTCATGTCTTCTCAAAAAGTCACCCTTCGGCTTAATGTTTCAGTACTCTCCAATGAAACAAAAACTAAAGATACCAAAGAACAGTTACAAACTGCTTTGAAAATCACCGAGATCTCAGATTTTTCCAGAACAGAATTACTAAAAATATTACCAGATTTTATAAGCAAAAAGCGGAATATCCCACACTTGAACGATGTTCTTTCTCAGTGTAACGAAACGGATATTACGACCTTTGAAATACACATTACACCGCCAGAAGATATACTAAAAAGCACACAAACAAAAATCGAAATCGTATTACCAAATGAATTGGTAATGGGATCCGAAAGCTCTTTTCAGAAAGCACATTCTATACTTACCAAAGAAGAAAATCGAAAAATGAGTTGGAGTAATGTAAAACCACCCAAAAAAAATTCTGATACTCGCGCATTAATAACGCTTTTAAGCGGAGAGCAATATACAATTCCTCATTCCTACAATGACAGAACAAAACAAGTAACATTTGATTTCGATTGTATTGTAAATAATTTAGAACAAGAAGGAGATATAAAAAAAGCAATCGAAGTGGTATGTGCATATATCCGAATGATAAATGAGAATGATAATAAGAATAACAACTTATCTTTTTGGAGAAATAAAAGAAACGAACTCACTACGACTCTTATTGTAAAAGAAATAGCATTTTTGAATGCTTCGAATATGAATAATAATGATCTTTTCAATTATATAGAAAATTTAAAACAATTTTTTGTTGCCAATACCGATAAAAATTTTGCAATAAAAAATCTTACAATAAATAATGCGCGAGAAAAAATCTCTATTCTTTTTTTTGAACTTTTTGGAGAAAAATGTGGAGAATATTACTCTCCAGAAAATGCCAATTGTTTAAAAATGTCCATCGAAGGAATGTCGGACAAAACGCGCCAAGCACATTGTAAAAAGATTCAGGACATTACTCAGTCAATGTACCAACAAAAAGCCCAAATATGGGCAAAAAAATTAGTAAACATGAGCGAGGAAGATATTCAAAAAGCTGAGAAATCTTTACAAGACGAGCTCCATCCTTTTGTGTGTAATTTATTTTCAAAAAACGGAACATTTCACTTTCTCCACTTTATAGCAAAGATTTCATCCCAATATATTTATGAGATCCCTCTTGAAAAACCGATTTATATCGTGTTTAAAACAGAAAGTGATTTTTGCGAAAATTTTGAAAGGTTTTCTCTTCCAGAACTGTATAATATACAACCCAAAATTATAAAAACCTATAGTCAAAACTTTCAACAGTATTTAAAAAAAAGAGAAGATATTTTTCTCACACATATTACTCATAAATTTTTTGAATATTGCAATAATGATTTTTCCGAACCCAATATTCATCGCCATTTTGAAACACTGTTAAATGTTGTTACCAACAATGGTATGTGTGTTTACGGAGAAACTTTAAAGAGTTTAAATGGCACGAAAAAAATATTATTTTGGATCGAACTGCTGGACAAGAGAAGTATTCCAACCAACACTTTTACTCAAAAATACCAATTCCTTTCCTCTCACACAATCCCTCAAGAAAAAGAAACGGTACCTAATAATGAGAATCCCAGCCCACATCCCCCTTTTCAACAAGTGCTAGACAATCATCAACATATTCCGAAAGAAAATATAAATGGTCCTGATGCTATGGGCGGTCAACCTTTGGATACAGATACGGATCCAGATCCAAGGGAAGAAATTTTTCTCCCCTATCATCTTTTAAATGGCGAACAGAATATATCGAGTATGGCTGATATCACCCGTTTTGCAGATAATTTTTCTTCTGCTTGGAAAGGCGATTATAATGCACTTTTAGCAGATTTTTCATTAACAGATATTCAGCAAGAAAATGAGAAATTATTTTTACAGATATACCAAAAAAGAGAGTCTTTCCCCTGTACATCTTTTGAAGTCATAAAGATTGGAAATGTTGATTTTTTCTGCTCTGTAGAAAAATTATGTACCGAAGAGGAAAATGAAGAAGATGAAAAGGACTCTTTTCAAATAACCCTTATCCCTCAGCAAAAAAAATTACAAAATAATAATGCACTATTAAGCATTATAGTAGACCAGGAAGGATGTTTAAAAGATGATACTGAAAACGATTGGAGATCAAATAATCCAGAATTTTATGAAATATTGAGGGATAGACTCTTTACGGCACTGAAGAACATAAGCTTTTTTCCAAATGATGTTTCTCAAAAAGCCCCTTCCCTCCATCTCCACCCCAATAATGAAGAGGAGAAGAAATCTGTATATAAAGCCATGCTCAAAAATTTAGATGAGTATCTGGATCCCACGATACAAGAAAAAATCTTGCAGACTATTGAAACTATTGTTGATTATGAATGGACGAATTTGAATATTAAGAAGTTAAGAGCAAAACAGAATGAATACCGCTGTCGAGTTGGACAATACCGTATTCTTTTTAAGAAACATGAAGATGGGATAAAAATTCTGGATATAAAAAATCGACAAGATGCCTACAAAAAATAAGACTGTTACCCCTCTACCACAATGGGATCCATTTTCAGGCCCCCTACTTTTCGAGGAAAACAAGGATCAAATGCTTCATCTTAAATCTCATTATTTGGTCCTCGATACACTAAAAGGGTTCCTTCATGCAGCGCGCCAGAAGAATAGAGTAAAAGCCCTTTTTTTCATCAAAATCGATATTTCTCTGTGAATGTATAAAATAATACGATGATGAATTCGGAAATTACATGGTAAAGGGTATAAAAAATCTCCCCATTCTATAAAATCCTCGTCAAAAATAAATACCAATCGGAACACCCCCCCTTCCACTGTGATAAGCGAATATCTTTTTGTCCTTTGAAAAGTTTTTCAATATATGACAGAATAGAAGCGATTTTTTTCTTTTTATGATTGCTCTTAACCGCGTAAAACTTATCGGCTACCTTACGGAAAAACCAGAAGTGCGCCAGCTCCCATCTGGAGTAGCGGTGTGCGATATTAACCTCCGCGTCACCACCAAAATAAACCGGGAAGGATCTCTGCAAGATTCCACTTCATTTCATACCGTTACTTTGTGGCGTTGGAATGCAGAAAATATTGAAAAATACGCTTCCGTTGGATCTCAAGTGTATATTGAGGGATCTCTTAAAACCGATTCTTGGCAGGATGAAAACGGAAAAAACCGCTACAAAACAAAAGTAACAGGAGATGATTTTATTCTTCTGACCCCTAAAACAGGATCATATCCAGCCCTTTCTTCCAGTGTTCCTTTTGCTTCAGGGCTCAATTCGGTAGAAATTATTGGAAATATCACCAAAGATATCGAATTAAAACAAACCACCAATGGTATTTCCGTTGGAAATTTTTCTGTTGCCACCAATAAACGCTGGAAAGACAAAATAACCGGAGAAGACAAAGAAGAAACCGAATTCCACAATGTGGTAGCATGGAGCGCTTTGGCAGAAAAAGGAGAAGACCTTTTAAAAAAAGGACACAAAATTTTTATTTCTGGACGGGTTCAAACCCGATCATGGGAAACACCGGACGGTGAAAAACGATATACTACAGAAATCGTTGCCGAAAATATTACGCTTCCCGGACACGAATCTCCCGATGTTCCCTTTGAGGCTTCTGCATCATCTTCATACACTTCATCCTCCCAAAAGCAAGAATTCGCCGACTCAATGCCAGAAATCCCTGCCATCCAATACGAATCAGACATCAAACCAGAAGATTTACCGTTTTAATACTCATCCATGAAGGTAGCCCTGGTTCATGAAATGCTGGCAAAAATGGGAGGCGCCGAGAGAGTAGTCGATACTTTTCAAAAAATGTTTCCCGACGCCCCCATTTATACCCTTTTGTATGATGAGAAAGCGTGCGGAACCGTTTTCCCCAAAGAAAAGGTGCGCGTTTCCTCTCTCCAAAAATGGGTAGACCTCGGTGTTCCCCGTCAACTCCTTGTTTCTCAAATGCCCCGCGCTATTGAGGAGTTCGATTTCTCGGAATTTGACCTCGTTATTTCATCCTCCAGTGCTTTTGCACACGGAATTATTGTCCCATCCCATGTATTTCACGCCTGTTATTGCCATTCCCCCATGCGGTATGCGTGGGATTATTTCCATGCGTATTTGGACGAAAAAGCAACGGGGACATTTGCATGGCTTAAACGACGAATGATGGAGCTCATTCTCCACAAATTACGAGTGTGGGACAGTGCTTCCTCAAATCGTCCAGACCTTTTATTTGCCAATTCCCGCACGACGCAAAAACGAATAGAGAAATACTGGAGACGAATGGATTCGCATATTTTATATCCTCCCGTAGAAACGGAACGATTTACCGCTACAGAAAAACACGGAGAGTATTTTTTGATTGTTTCGGCACTAGAACCGTTTAAAAAAATTGATATTGCAGTACAGGCGTTTTCTCGTATTCCCAAGCATAAATTGGTGATTATTGGAGACGGAAGTGACCGCATAAGACTGGAGGAAATGGCGGGTAAAAATATAGAATTTTTGGGACGCAAATCTGACGAAGAAGTAAAAGAATTTTTAGAATGCGCCAGGGGCTTTGTGTTCCCCGGGCTGGAGGATTTTGGAATTGCCCCCGTAGAAGCCATGGCGTGCGGAAAACCCGTTATTGCCTACGGAGAAGGAGGAGTGACTGAGAGTGTCATAAATGGAGAAACGGGAATATTTTTTACACCACAAACCCCCGAAGCGCTTTTAGACGCATTACCAGAGTTTTTTGAACAAGAAGAAAAATTTCAAAAAAATACTGCAAAAATTCGCGCACGGGCAGAAGAGTTTTCGGAAAAAGTTTTTGTACAACAGTTTTTGCAGGAGGTAAAAAAGGGAATGGCTTTATAATGGAGAAAGGTTTCTTACATTCTATATTGTATTTCTTGATCCGAGGAGGAATTACCAGCGACAGTAAAATGGATAAGACCTGACCGTGCCAGTTTTATGGCAATTTTTGCGCGAATAAAATTTTGTACTGCAAGCGGAGTATCCGGTTCCAGTAATGCAATCATTCTTTTTTCCCTTTTTATATCCACTTCTCGGTCTTCTGCTTTTTTTACCAAACTTTCTAGTCCATGGTTTTCATAGAGTATATTTCTCTGCTTTTTAGGATTTGTTATATCCCCGTACCCTAAATCACGAGCCTCTTCTCTTTTTTCTACAGAAGGTTGTTGCCCAATAGGGAGCACTCGTAGATGTTTTAGGACAGTCCGACAAGATTGCATTGGAACATTACTTTCAGGATGAGTGGTGTCAGAAGGAGTAATAAGTTTTTGATCAGGATCTCTGAGATAATTACCACCACCGGATTCTTTTCTAGGACCAAAGAATCGAGCAGAATCGTTTTGAGATGGGTAATTATCTGGAGCGCGACACGAAATAGCCTGCAAATTCTTAAAAACCTCATACTTTAATATTTCTCCAAAGTACTGCAGTTGGGCTCCTTCACTTTCTAACAGGTCATCCATAGTTATGGTTCCATCTATTTCTAGTGCCCATGTATTTTTACGAACAGAAAAAGGCATTTCTTGTTCCTCTCCATTTTCCCTTTTAAAAATAAGGGATCCACAAAAAAATGAAGATTGTTTTTCTGATGGAGTTAATGGACGCCCCCTAATAAAAAACGGTACTCCATTTATTACGGAAGGTTTTAAGAAAGGTTGTGTTAAAAAATCTCGAGCTCTTTCCATTTTTTTTAACGCATCTTTTTTGAGTCCTTCAATATCGGCTATTGTCAATCCCTCAAATTCATTTTTATTGGGAGATGATTCCTTCATGAATGCTAAAAATTCCAGGAGCATTGTAATATGGGGCAGGTCTTCATAAGACTCTTTTGCTTTTTTTACTGTTTTAGGATGTATTGGTGCCGGTTTTTGTTGTGCTGCAGGCGTTGGTGGTTCTGCATTTTTTGGTGTTGCATTTTCTACAGACTCTGGAAGTGTTGGTGTAGAAGTTTCTGTTCCTAAAGGAGGTGATTCTGCTAATCCCACACCTTTTGAATCTTCAAGTCCTAATCCTGGATCTGGCTCAGGGATTACGGATTCTACAGGAACAGCAATTTCTTCTCTTGGGGTTTCTGGTGGTGTTGGAGCTAATTTTTCTGAAGAATACCGTAAAGCAGTCTCTGCTTCACATTTTAACGCTTCTGACTTTTTCCCATCTAAATGATCAAGTTGGATTTTGTTTTTTATACTATTGGGAACCATCTCCGGGATTAAGGCGAGTATTTCATGGGCAATTTCTTGTGCTTCTTTTACAGCACCAGAGGCTAACAGTTGCTGTAAAATCTCAGACAGTCCAGCAAAATTACGATAAATAATCTCTCTCTTCTCCATATTCTTCTTTACTATTTTATAATTTTTATACCAGTGTAAAATATTATTATCCCCCGCTAAAGCATGCATTTCTTGTTGAAATATTTTTACAATCATATTTTTCACACTGTGTTCTATTTGGAGTTTTAGTTCCACATCAAAACGAAGATTATTAAAAAAGAATAGAAGACGAGCTACGGTTTGTGAAAAACGAATATCCTCAACAGAATTATTTACCAGTTCTTTAAAAAATTGCACTGCCAGGACAGGATCTGTTACAAAAGTTTTTTTTACATACTCTTCTTTTTCTAATATACATTTTCGTACCAGTTCTTCATAAACTGTAAAAAGATCAGCATCTGAAATAGGAGAAAGTGATGTTTTTAGAGAGTCTCTGCAATATTGGAGAAACTCTTCATACGAAGGGAATGCATTGTTTGAGGTAATAAAATCGTGTAGAGCTTCTTTTACTGGCTCTATTTTCGTATTGTGTATCTTTTTCGTTGGTGGAACACTTATATTTTTCTGTTTGGGAGGCACTGTAAAATGCCCAATTCTCATTTCTTCTAAAAATGATCGACATTGTCCTCTTATATCTCCTTGAACATTCCCTAAAGCAGCGAAAATGTAAACCTTTGATCCTGGAGAACAATCTCCCTGGAACCTTACAGTCACCACTACATTTTCACTTTGTAATACTTGCAAAACATCAGGAGAAGAACGAATTTTATGAATATAGTCTCTCACCATTTTTTCAAAATGTGCTTCACAACGCTCATTTTTATCAATTCCTATCTTTTCCAAACGCTCTAAAGTGGTATCTACTATTGTGGTAAAAAAAGCCGATTCATTCTGTTTTATCTCCTTTCCTAAAAATAATGCAGATCGAATTGCACATTGAACTGATTCCATAAAGACGGAATAATAAAAAAAGAGAATTATTTTTACTAGGACTCATCACATTTGTCAACATTTGCTGTATTGCAGGTGCGCAAAGATGTACCTTTTTGAAAATATAGGATTTTCCCTATTTATTGTTTTATGTGTATTTCATTGGTATGGGGATGATTTTTATGAATAATCCGTTCATTTTCGCTCCTCATACCCACGCTTTCGGTATACTCTTTTCATAAACCATTTGTTATCCTCAGTGCTCTAATCTTATTTCAGAACTTTCTTCCCCATATAGCCTCTGTATACTTCTCACTCTTCCCCCAACGGCTTTATTATAGTCCATAAACCAAAAGGCATTTCTTCGTTTGCCGTTATTCGTGCTGCCCGCAAAGCATTACAGACCAAAAAAATTGGGCACGCCGGGACTTTGGACCCTTTAGCAGAAGGGCTCATGATCCTCGGCGTAAATGGCGGTACAAAAGCACTTTCACATATTCTTTTGGCATCCAAATCATACCGGGCGCAAATGCGGTTTGGCATATATTCCTCCACGGGAGACGAAGAAGGCGAAAAAACAGAACTTCCAACAGCTTCTTTTACACTGGAAGATTTTGAAAAGATAATTCCACAGTTTTTAGGAAAAATTTCACAAATGCCTCCCGTCTATTCCGCATTAAAAATTAATGGGAAACGCGCCTGCGACCGTGTTCGAGATGGAGAAGAAGTAACCCTTACCGTGCGAACGATAGAGATTTTTAAACTCGAAATATCTCATTTTGATTTTCCCACCGCGGAAATTTTTGTAGAGTGCTCCAGCGGAACCTATATTCGTTCCCTTGTGCAAGACTTAGGGGAATCCATGGGCAGTACTGCCTATATGACGGCATTAACACGGGAATCCCTTGGAAATTTTTTACTGAAAGATGCATGCGAATTAGACGCCATTTCCTGGGAAAAAGTGCAACCGTTTTTGCCAGAGCATTTTGCATTGCCAACGATTTTGGTATCCCCCGAACAGCAGAAAGATTTGTTTATGGGACGCACTGTATTGGTGAATTACAATACCCCCTCACAGGAAATTCCTCAATCTTGTGCCATTTTTTGTAATGGTGAATGGATGGGATTTGGAGAAATTCAGGAAGGCATTTTATCGCCCAAAAAAATGCTAGGCGGAGACCTGTAGAGCGGTTCCCAAAATTTCTTTGCAAAAACGGTATCAAAAATCGTAATATGGTTTCGTAATATCTTTTCCCCTATGGCTATTGTTTCGCCTCCTCAAAAAGTTCGTATTTCGGCACTTCTGCCCAGAGTTTTGGTGCGAGAAGCGCGCGACGCTTCCCAAAGAGAAAATATCGCATTGGGAGTATTTTTAGAAAAAATTTTACAGGACTGGCTCACGCATAAACTGCAAAAAGAAGCAGAAGAACTTTCTCAAATGCACTTTTCTGATTTGCCAACTGAAAATGAATGGCTCTCTCTTTCCCCTCGCATCTGATACTCCAGGGTGATATTTTTTGGGCGGACTTAAATCCCATCCAAGGATCTGAACAATCCGGGGTTCGCCCTGTTTTGGTGATCCAAAATAATATTTTAAACGATCGGATGAATACGGTAGTTATTTTTCCCATTACCACCAATCTCAATGCTAAAGATAAAATGACGACTTTTTTTCTCTCTGCCCCCCTCACGGGTTTACCGCAAGATTCAGTCGCGCTTCTTTTTCCAGTACGGACCATTGATAAAAGCCGTTTACGGCAAAAAGTAGGGAATATTTCTCCCCAAGATCTTTTAGAAATAAAGGAACGATTTTCTTATGTTTTGTAAAATGCCTATTATTACTCTTATTGCTGCCATTGGCGAAAAATTTGAGATTGGAGAAAAAAACAAACTCCTCTGCGATTTACCGGAAGATATGCGCCATTTTTGGGAAACAACGAAGGGAAAAACCGTGGTGATGGGCAGAAAAACTTTTGAAAGCATTGGGAAACCGCTCCCCAATCGTAAAAATATTGTAATAACACGGGATAAAAATTTTACCGCAGAAGGAGTCAGTATTGCCTATACTCCAGAAGAAATTTTAGAGAACGCAGAAGACCTCTTTATTATTGGGGGATCAGAGATTTATCGCCTTTTTTTGCCATACGCTACGCATCTTTCCCTCACGCACATTCACGCCCATTTTCATCAAGCAGATGCGTTTTTCCCCACAGTAGATTTTGAAGAGTGGACTGAGCTTTCCCGAACCCATTTTGCACGAGATGAACGGCATGCCTATGGGTTTGAGGTGGTGGAGTATGAAAGAGGAAAAGCGTCTTCTTAAAAAAACGCTCTCCCGAAAGTCCATCCAAAATAAACCGCGATAAGAAAGAAGAGAGATCCAATGATGTGGAGAGTTGTTTTTTCCGAATTTTTCATGAAAACAAAAGAAGGAACAGAGACTTTTTGAAGAATAATGTAGGGGGATAATTTTTGTAAAGTGCTGTTATTAGGGGTTAAATGAGAATCTCCTCATTCCTACAGATTCTCCCGCAAATTTTTCAACACTTTTCCCGAAACAATTTCTAACAATTCTGTATCACTCGCATTTTTTATTTTTGCGATACTCCCAAATTTTTCTTTTAAGAGTTTCTTTGTTTTTCCTCCAATCCCCGGAATAGTATCCAGAACCGACTTTTGTGCCGATTTTTCACGGTCGGTTCTGTTTTTGGTAATGGCAAACCGGTGCGCTTCATCTCGCAAGCGTTGCAAAAGGTATCCTTCCGGTGAATCTTTTAAAATCGCAATCGGGTCTTTTTTATGCGGAACAAACACTTCTTCTTCCCGTTTTGCGAGTGAGCACAGCGGAATACTCGCATATTCTGTTTTTTCTAAAATCTCTACTACGGATGAGAGCTGCCCTTTTCCACCGTCAATAACAATGAGATCTGGAATTTGCTGAAAACTTTCCTTTTTGTTTTTGGAAAGGGATTTTGTAGAGACGCATTGCAATGCGTTTCTACAGGTCTCAAAACCATATTCCTCCAAGAGCGCAATGCGATCATCTTCTGGGGAAAGAATTATTTCAGCGGTTTTTTTCCCCCTCAATCCAGACAAAAAAGAGGTAAGTGCAAAACGGTCAAGGTCGTTTTGTTCTGGAGGCGCGGGATTTATGGCACCCTCACATGCGTTTTCTGGAGAGACGCAAGATTTTGCGTCTCTACCCGACCACCATAAAACCCGTGCGGTTTCGTTGTCGTCTTCTATTGCCATTGCATTTTGTAGAGACGGTGCATGCACCGTCTCTACCTCATTCACCGTCTCTACAACCCAAAATTGCACCATCTTTTGTTTTTCTAATTTTCCGTCGGGAGAAAAAGAAATGCGAGATTGTAGGGGCGCGATTAATCGCGCCCACACCGTTGATTCAGACATAAACCCTGCAAAATCCTTTTTAGTCGTTAATTTTTTCCATTTCCAATCCTCCGGAAATTTTTTTGGGAGTCGTGCAAGACGACGAGTAAGAACTTCTTGAAGCGATGCAAAATCGTCAATATCGCCTCGAGCAAGGGTTTTAATGGAAAAATGCCGATAATCTGCCGGTTTTGGTTCTCCATTTTCAAACACCACCATAGACGCGCCGGTTTCCGTCCCGGAAAAATGAGAAATATCGTAGCATTCCATTCGTTTCGGGATTTTCTCGAGCCCTAATTTTTCTTGGAGAATTTTCAAGACTTCATCACTGTCTTCATCACGCTTTAAAAAGCTGGCACTATTTCTTTTGGCAAATGCTACCGCATTCTGCTGCGCAAGCTCTAATAATTTTTTCCGTTTCCCCTGCCGAGGTAAAGTGATTTCCACGCTTTTCCCAAACGAAATACGAAAATACTCTTCCCACAAATCTTTTTCTTCTTCCAAAAAATATTGGGAATCCACGACGATAACTTTTGGCGCATCATCTACTCGTCCGGGATGGTCTCGTAAAAAGGCTTTCAAGGCTTCGGATCCGTCTTGTTCGTGATTCCCGTCGGACGAAATTCCTTCTTTGAGATCAACAGAAAAGGTTTCCGAATTCACCATCTTTCCATCCCGTACGGAAAACACATGAAAAAACGCCCGCCCAAACAGTTCCGTCATACCAATAATATCTGCCGAAAGCTCGTCTGGAGCGCTTGCCAACTGTGTTTCTGAAATCTTTTGCACGGAAAAATACTGGTCTCGCACTTTTGCCGCGATCTCAAATTTTCCCTCTTTTGCCAGCTTTTGCATCCTTTCCTGTAAATATTTCAGAATATCGTGGTAATCCCCTTTTAAAAACCGCAGGGCTTCGTCTATTTTTTTGCGATAGTCCGCTTTGGTCATATTTCCAATACACGGTGCGTCACATTTTTTAAGATGGTAATTAAGGCACGGATATTTGAGATTTCCAGCGGATTTTACCGTAACGCTTCCGGGCGTATTTTCGGTGATTTCTAAAGGGGTAGAGCGGAATTTGAGAATATCCTGCAGAAGGTCAATGGTTTGATGAACACTAGAGGAAGAAGTTTTGGGACCAAAATATTTGGCACCGTCTTTTACAATGCGGCGAGTGGTAAAAATACGAGGAAAATCCTCATTGACCGTCACTTTGATATACACAAAATTTTTATCATCTCGCAAAAGAATGTTAAATTTCGGATTTTTCTCTTTAATAAGATTGCTTTCCAGCACCAGCGCTTCTATTTCCGAAGAAGTTTCCGTCCAAAAAAGGTCGGTTGCTTTTTCTATGAGTTTTTGAATCCGCGGAGAATGCTTCGCCGACGGCAAAAAATACGATTTTACCCGATTTTTGAGGTTTTTTGCCTTTCCCACATACAGGGTTTGATCATCCTCATTCCTCATTTCATATACGCCCGGGGAAACAGGGAGAGAGAGAAGTTTGTCGGTAATAAGAGGAGAAATGGGCATAGGGGAAATGATATTGATTCCCAAGAAATGAGTGGGTATAATAAGGGTAGATTACCACGAAAAGGGGTGCAAAAAGTGTCAGTGCTTTAGCCACCCTTTTCTTTTTGGTACTCAATTTTTGTTCTTATTTCTGGAGTAGAAAGGGAAATGAAAAAATTATTTCCCATTTTTTTATACAAGGACGAAGCTTTTTTAAAATTGGGAAACAAAATCTTTTCAAATTTGTCTTTTTTCAAGAGGTAATCAACTGTTTTTTTGTAATCGCCATCTCCAGAAACCAAAATAATTTTTCCAAACTCTTCCTCAATAAGGCTTTTCATAATCTCAAAAACAATATCAGTATCAACATTACCCTTCTTTTTCCCTTCTAAAAATTCATTATGTTCGCGAAAAATAACAATGAAACCTGCTCTTTGAAGGTTTTGGTATAAAAGTTGATTTTTATTGGATATACATCCCATAAAATAATAAGCTTCGTCGACTTTATATTTATCCTTTAGGTATACTCGGAATCGTTTATTATCAACCTTCCATCCATCTTCCGCAGTACCAAGATGTAAATTTTGACCATCAATAAACGCAATATTATTCATGCTTTTTAAGAAAACCCATCTCATATTAGCAATGTTTTCAAAAATTAGAATAATTTCTTTTCACATTGCAAGGCAAAAACGAACACCAGAAGAGTCAGCCCTTTTGTTTTTTGTTTTCCACCGCGACAAAAAAGAGACCATCAGAAAGAAAGAGACGCCCCAGAGAGGCGTCTCTACGCCATTCTCTTCGCCCACTCTTCCCGCTTGTCTTCGTCATGAAATTTTAAAATATGCTCCGAAACAATCGTTCCCGACTGGTCTTTTAAGAGAGATTTTTTGTGGAGCGTTCTTTTTTTCCAAAAATACCGAATAGGGCTTTCTATAAAACAAAAAAATATTTCTAAAACACTCTGGAATGTGTTTTTTCCACTAGGAATTTTTGAGGGATGAAACAGAATCGGAACCGCAATCTCATTCAAAACCCATGGCGTATTTTGGGTGTAAAATGCGGAGAAAAAGGATGTTCCAAAAACAGGAATCATCCCCGCACACCAAAACGCCAAATAGGGGTCAAACGGAAGTTTGAGAGCAGAAAAATCCGCCACCGTTTCATCCACAAAGAACGAAAGACACATTTGCCCGGCAATGCGGATTTTGCTCCTTCTTACACCACATAAAGCCAAAAAAAGGGTCACAAAAAATCGTGCTGTCCACATTTTATGCGGCGCCGTTACCACCAGTACATCAATATCACTTAACGGCTTTGCCACGCCAAAACTGACGGTATTTACGATGGCAACGCCACGAACAAAGGGGCAAAACCGGAGAAAAGATGCCCATTTTTCTCCTTTTTTTAAGTATTCCAGAGTATTGTTTTTTTTTGGTGTAGGGGCGTGATTTATCGCGTCAGACAAAGAACTTCCTAAAAATTCCTCCAAGCGCTTTGGAATAGGAGAAATAGCAAAAAAGCGAAAAAAATCGCGAACCATTTTTGCGCGATGTTGTTCTGAGGGATATATCATACACCGGTGAAGTATTGCGGAATTTTCAGTATTCCTCAATGGTTTTTCCGTCGCTCCCACCACACCAAAAAAATAGTTTCCCCCACCAGTAATATCGTCCACGGAATAAAGACCCAAAAGAAAATTCCCGTACTGGTATTTTCTGAAAAGAAAAGAAAATGAATCCACTGCGCTATAAGGAGAATAAAAAGTCCACCTAAGACACCCCATTGCATTCCATGGAGCATGGGTCCTTTCCATTTTTTTCGGGCACCCCAAACGCACAGTGGAATAAGGGTGAACAGGAAAATAAAAACAATAATGGGAAAAAATTCCATGAGGAGAGAAAATAATTACGCTGGTTGTCCGCCTTTTCCCTCTTGGTCTTTTATGGCCTGGTCTCGCAGACCTTTTGCAGCGTCCAAACACTCTTTTGCTCTCGCACTTTCAGGATCCAATGCCAAAGCCCGTTCAAAAAGACGAATTGTTTTCTCAAAAAAATTAAGATGCAAACAACACACTCCTAAATCACAGAGAATCATAGAATCATCAGGACGGAGGTTTAATGCCCTTTCCAAGGTCGCAATTCCCTCTATTCGCGCTCCAGTGTGAAACAGTGACCAGCCTAAACATCGCAAAATTTCTGGATTATTGGGCGCCGCTTCATTAGCAGCAAACAAATACGGTAACGCCTGCGGATCGTCCCCTTTAGTAAGGGCTAAAAATCCAAGCGTATAATTAGAAATATAGCTTTTGGGATCCAAAGAAAGCACAAACCGCGCAGCTTTCTCTGCCGCTTTATGATTATTCATAGAGAGAAGATTGTCCGCAATTTCTTCTGCCGCTGCAACACACGCCGGATCTTTTTCTAAGATCTTCTGCGCCACTTCTAAAGCCTGCTCATGTTTCCCTCGTACTTTAAATTCTTCCGATTTTGCCAATTCTCGCATTACTTTTCGAGAATACTGGGGAACGATTCTTTTTTTTTCTTTTGGAGTTCTCATAAAAATTAGGAGTCAAAAAAAGTGTTTTCTCTGTCGGGCAATCCTATCCTTTTTTTAAAAATTCTTCAAGCGTTTTTTCATGATTCTGCTATACTTTTGCTTGATGTTTTTCTCTTCCCGTTTTATAACCGGCACAGTCCTTCTTTCGGGAGGAACCATTCTCAGCTACATTCTGGGGTTTGTACGGGAAATGATTTTTGGACGAGTATATGGCACTTCCATTGCCACCGATGCGTATTTTTCCGCTTTCGTTTTGGGAGATTTTTTACTGATGGCATTGGTGAGCTCTGCCCTTTTAGGGCTCATTACTCCCCTTTTTTTGCGAGAACGAGAAGTTTCTCCAGAGCACGGGAATCGCGTTTTTGGGAATTTTTTTGGCGTTCTCAATGGAATCTTTGTCCTGGTTATTCTGGTAGCCGGGATATTTATGGAAGAAATCCTCTCGATCCTTTTTCCCGTTATCCTCAAAAATACGGGTGAAACCTTTGTAACCCTTGTGCGGTGCGTACTATGCGCTAATTTTATCTTTGCCATCTCCAATTTTTTAGGCACTTTTCTCATGTCGTTTCGGCATTTTTGGTCTACCGCACTCTCTCCCATTTTTTATAATGTAGGAATTATTATGGGTGTTGTGTTTTTTGCGCATGACTATGGCATTTTAGCAGCCGGAGGCGGCGTTATTTTTGGGGCTTTTCTCCATCTCTTTTGTCGACTGTTAGAGTACTTCATACAACCGGAGCGGTTTTTTCCGCACGCCAATTTTCAGGATCCCGTACTGCGAGAGCTTCTGTCTTCCATGGTATTAAAAGCCATGAGTATTACAGCGTTGCCAGTACTCCTCTTTTTGTTTTCCAACATTGCCACCCAAAGCGCAGAAGGAATGTACACGGCATTTTTATACGCCAGAAATTTGCAGAGCGCTCCCGTATCTATTTTTGGAATTGCTTTTGCGACTGCGGTTTTTCCAATCCTCTCGTCCCACAGCGCAAAAAAAGAGCTTTCCCATTTCTCGGAAAAATTTTGGAACACGGCGGGAAAAATTCTTTTTTGGAGTATTCCGGCAATGGTAGGAATTTTAATGTTGGGAACCACGGTTCTACGGATTCTCTATAAATTTCCTCCCGAATCGCACAGCCTTCAGTGGATTTCGTCGTTCCTGCTTTTCCTGAGTATTGCCATTCCGTTAGAATCGCTTTACCACCTCCTTTCTCGAGCATTTCATGCCAAAGGAGACGCGCAAACGCCCCTGTACACCAATGGTATTTTTCTCCTTTTTGGCGGAGGAATAGCCATAGGAATGCAATATTTTTCTCCCACTCTTGCCCTAGGAATGGGGTATTTGGGTGGATTTTTAGCGCAAATTCTGTTCTTTGTTTGGCAATCGCAAAAACTTTCACTCTCAGCCCCTCCTCCTCTTTTTTGGAAAAATCTCAAGATTTCGGTTTTTGCCTCAATCCTGATGGGAATATGTTTGTGGATTTTTCCGTCCCACAGCGTTACAGAACTGGCAATAAATATTGGGATGGGAATAATAGTATTTGGAGGAGTATGGAAAATAAGCTTCAGTTTTATGCCCCACTTCACCCTCTCCCAAAAATCGTAAACAAAAATTGCATTATCTTCTGCTTTTCAAGCCATTTTTTTCCTGTCACAATACCTGCGTATTTTTAGTAGAAAAATCCCGCGAATTCAGATACTTTTTCTTTTTCTCCTCATGTCCGATTCTCCCCAAACCACCGACAATTTGTACCTTGAAAAACTCGAATTTCGTCCGGAACTTCGCAATTCATGGCTGAATTTTTTCGTCACCAAAACACGGGTGGTACTGTTGATGATCGCCATGATTCTCATTTGGGGAATTTGGTCGTTTGAGCAACTCCCACTGGAGTTAAACCCCGAAGTAAAAATCCCATTTGCGGTCATCACCGTTTCGGTTCCGGGGGCTTCTCCAGCGGACATGGAAGATCTCGTTGCCAAAAAAATAGAAACAGCCGTGAGCGGAGTAAAAGGAATCAAAACGCTCACTTCGCGGTCGGTCAATTCGTTTTGTAATATTTCGGTAGAATTTAACGCCAACGAGGATCTCACCAGTTCTGTTCGTGCCGTTCGGGATGCCGTTGCAACCGTGCGCAATTTGCCAGATGATGCCACCGATCCGGTGGTTTTAGAGGCATCTTTTGATGACCAGCCGGTATACACCTTTAGTATTGCAGGACCCGTAGACGGTTTTGCGCTGAGAGAATATGCCGATAATATGAAAGATGAACTGGAAAAAATTGCATCCATTAAGGAAGTCCAAATTTCAGGGGGAGACCTAAAAGAGTTTTCCGTTGCTTACATTCCTGAGAAACTCAGTTTTTATCACCTCAGCACCGAGCGGGTAAACCAAATCATTGCAGCCCTTAACCATGCCGTTCCCTCCGGTGTGTTTCATAATGAAGTATTGGATATTGCGTTTCGGACAGACGGACGATTTTATGATGAAAAAGCCATTCAAATGATTCCTGTAGGTCACAATGCCAATGGAGGAATGATTTTTTTACAGGACATTGCCACAGTACAAGAAAAAGCCCGAGAACGAACAACCATTGCCCGGTTTTCGTCAAATGGATCTATCCCTCAAAATGCGGTTTCTTTGGGAATTATTAAGCGTACGGGAATGTCTATTACCGACACCGTAGATGCGGCAACAGCCGTAATAGAAGAGCAAAAAAAGATCCTCCCTCCATCTATAGTGATAGACAATACCATTGATACGGCAAAAAAAATTAGAGAACAGTATACGCAGCTAAAACATG
>Ga0194063_10000285_pt1 | contig 37933 bp, 34 predicted proteins | sample SepL3720m_MetaG_FD_155459 | JGI IMG/M metagenome (GOLD analysis project Ga0194063, IMG submission 155459) | Anoxic zone freshwater microbial communities from boreal shield lake in IISD Experimental Lakes Area, Ontario, Canada - Sep2016-L373-20m | ecosystem: Environmental > Aquatic > Freshwater...
GAATTTATCAGTTTGGGATTCGCTCGGGCGACCGCGCCGAATTTTCGTGGGCGCGCGGAGGCGGCGGGGCTGCGGGCGAAGGCAGCGGGGCTGCTGGCGAAGGGCAGGGCGGAAGCGGAATGAATGCCGCTGGCGAAGGGCAGGGCGGAAGCGGAATGGATGCCGCTGGCGAACGCGTGCACATGCGAAAATTCGACTTTGGGGGGCTTTCGGACGTCGTAGAAAAGATAGGAGGAAAGCCCGTCTATCTAACCATTGACCTCGACGTGCTTGATCCGTCCACATTTCCGGGGACGGGAACACCAGAGGCCGGAGGCGTCGGCTTCCTAGATTTGATAGCCGCCATTAGTGAGGCTTGCCGCCTTAATGTTGTCGCGTGCGACGTAAACGAACTTTCTCCGGTCTATGACCAAAGCGGCGTCTCGACCGCCGTGGCGTGCAAGGTTTTGCGGGAGCTGCTGCTGTCGCTGAATTTGTGAGCTCGAAAGTTATACGGAACGTATGAATAATGAAAGTTTTTTATAACGCGTTATATTTTGATCGAATTTTGAGCAGTTTATGTATAAAGTTGAGTGGAAAAACGTGTTTCGACGTGAAGTGAACGACAATATTCGTGCTAGTTCGACATTAATCGTCAAGAAAATGGCGATTAATTCCATTTATTCTTTTGATATTAGCATTTTTGTAGTCTGAAACGGTCGCGATTGAAGAAAAGTTAACTATTTTCGTGGATTTCTTGATGAAAATATAACGCGTTATAAAAAAAACTATTTTTTTAGTTAAATCGTATAACTTTTGCACCGAAAAGATGAAGATGTATTCAAAAATTCATATTCCCATCTATCCGAAAAAATGTTATCATTTCATCGCAAGGAAATTTTGAGTTTTAGGGGGCGTTACCATGGGAAGAGCATTAATCATAGGTTGCGGCGGGGTCGCGAGTGTGACTATACATAAATGTTGTCAGAATAGTGAAGTTTTTAGCGAGATAATGATCGCAAGCCGCACGAAGAGCAAGTGCGATGCGTTGAAAGCGAAGCTTGAGGGTATCACAAAAACTCAAATCTCAACCGCGCAAGTTGATGCAGATAATGTCGCCGAACTCGTCGCGCTCATTAATGAATACAAACCTCAAATCGTAATTAATCTAGCGCTTCCGTATCAGGACCTTACGATTATGGATGCGTGCCTGGCGACAAAGACGCACTACATGGACACGGCGAACTACGAGCCCACGGATACTGCAAAGTTCGAGTACAAGTGGCAGTGGGATTATCGCGAACGTTTCGAGAAGGCGGGCATTATGGCGCTTCTGGGGAGCGGCTTCGATCCTGGCGTGACGGGCGTGTTTGCTGCGTACGCACAAAAGCATTATTTTGACGAGATTAACTATCTTGATATATTAGACGCAAATGCTGGTGACCACGGCTACCCTTTTGCGACGAATTTTAACCCGGAAATCAACATCCGAGAAGTCACTGCAAACGGCAGTTACTGGCAAGACGGCCACTGGGTAGAGACCGAGCCGATGGAAATCAAACGCGTCTACAACTTTCCTGAAATAGGCGAGAAGGACATGTATCTGTTACACCATGAAGAGCTCGAATCGCTCGCGCTAAACATTAAGGGCATCAAGCGTATTCGCTTTTTCATGACGTTTGGACAAAGCTACATCACTCATTTGAAATGTCTTGAAAACGTTGGAATGACTTCAATCGTCCCAATCGAATACGAAGGGAAGCAAATAGTGCCGCTTCAATTTTTGAAGGCGATACTTCCGGATCCTGCTACGCTTGGTCCGCGCACAAAAGGCAAGACAAATATCGGCTGTATTTTTCAAGGGCTAAAAGACGGAAAGCCGAAGACATATTACGTCTACAACGTCTGCGATCACGAGGAATGTTACCGCGAGGTAGAGTCTCAGGCGATTTCGTACACGACGGGCGTTCCAGCGATGATTGGTGCAATGCTGATTATGAATGGCACATGGGACAAGCCGGGTGTTCACAACATCGAGGAATTCGACCCCGACCCGTTCATGGACGCGCTCAATAAGTGGGGCTTACCGTGGAAAGAGTCGTTTGCGCCAGAACTGGTGGATTAAATGAAAATTGACTTCGACATCAACTCGGTGAAGACTCCCTATTATATTGTCGACGAGCGCCTCCTGATTCAAAATCTCGAGATTCTCAAAGATGTCATGGACCGTGCCGGTTGCGAAATATTGTTGGCGCAGAAGGCGTTTTCGATGTTTTCTTTGTACCCGCTAATTGGCAAATACCTCAGCGGGACAGCGGCAAGTGGACTCTTTGAAGCCCGACTCGGGCATGAGGAAATGGGCAAGGAAACTCACGTTTTTTCTCCCGCCTACAAGGCTGACGAGTTCGATGAAATTCTGGAAATCTGTGACCATATCATATTTAATTCGTTTTCCCAATGGGAAACACATCGCACCCGAGCCATTGCCTCTGGCAAAAAGTTCGGTATGCGCGTAAATCCTGAGTGCTCTACCCAAGAACACGCGATTTACGATCCTTGTTCACCTGGCTCACGCCTTGGAGTCACCCTGAAAAACTTCAGACCCGAACTCCTAGAAGGCATCAGCGGCCTGCATTTTCACACGCTCTGTGAACAGGACGCAAGCGATCTTGTGACGACGCTTCAAGCTTTTGAGGCGAAGTTCGGAGAGTTCCTTCACCAAATGGAGTGGGTCAACTTTGGCGGAGGACATCACATCACGCGCGCGGATTATGATGTGGAACTTTTGATTACGACTATCAAAAATTTTCGCAAGAAATACGGAGTCAAAGTTTATTTGGAGCCTGGCGAAGCAATCGCCCTCAACACTGGATACCTTGTCGCTTCCGTCGTAGATATTTTTGAAAACGACGGTGACATCGCAATTCTGGATGCCTCGGCTGCTTGTCACATGCCAGATGTTTTGGAGATGCCATACCGCCCCAGAATAATCGAAGCGGACCTGCCTTTTAAAAGGGAAAAGACCTATAAACTCGGGGGGCCTACCTGCCTAGCTGGGGACATCATCGGTATTTACTCCTTTGATCACGCTTTGGAAATTGGGGAGCGGCTTGTGTTTTGTGATATGGCGATTTATTCGATGGTCAAAAACAACACATTCAACGGCATGAATCTTCCAACAATCGCTCTTGTGGACGAGGCGCGCAATGTAAAAGTCGTGAAACGCTTTGGATACGATGATTTTCGCTCAAGATTGTCTTGAAAAGTGCTCGGGATTGAAGTAAAATCAATAAGGAAAGCATTCAAATGAAAAGAAGTGAGAACACTATCTAAAAGGGATGCTGCCTGAGAAGTATGAAGTAACTAGAGGAAATTGAGAATCTATATACCCTGAATGATTGCTTTATGCGGTTTCGAGATTTTCATGAATACTCAATTGATGCGGGATGGTGTAATGGTAACACGAATGACTCTGACTCATTTGTTCTAGGTTCGAGCCCTAGTCCCGCAGCCATATTCGTATCAGAAAATTGATACAATGCCGAAGCCCTACTCCGTAGGGCTTTTGAGCGTTTTAGAGGGTAAAAAGGGAAGAGAAAATCGGGGAATTGGAGCGGAAAAATGGCAATTTATGGTGAGGGGTGTTCAGGGTGTTGCACCTTTTAGCGATAGTCCGGTACCGTTTATTGGAAGCGAGTTTTGTGGTATAATGCTAACGAGTTTCATTGTTGGAGACGTTATGGAAACGGTAGATTTAAGACACTTCATAAATGGAAAAGGATTCCTAATGATTTTCAGAACAGATTGGATGTTGTAGTTTTATTAAATGGAGAAGTGATACTACGTGGACAATTATTTAATACATAATGTAGTAAAAGAAACATTAAAGTATCTAAAAGACATGTCAAAAGAGAAGCGTAAAACGATTGGACAGTTTTTCACTTCAGTAGAAACAGCTCAATTCATGGCAAATATGTTTATCAAGCCTGAAAAAAATATATTAAGTGTTCTAGACCCAGGAGCAGGTTCGGGTATTTTGTCATCAGCTGTAATAGATAGGTTACAAAATGAAGATTGTGTAAAGAGCATAATCCTGACTTGTTATGAAATAAGTGAGGATATCCTGCCAGTCTTAAAGACCAACCTTCAATTAATGAAGGCAAAGTCAAAGAAACCCTTAGAATATAAAATTATTGAAGAAAATTATATTGTTTCACAGAAAGAATTCTTTAATCAATCAATAGATTCCATAGATAATTCAGTAAAATATGACTGGGTGATTGGCAACCCACCTTATATGAAAATTGCAAAAGTTGCTGAAGAGGCCTTGGCAATGCCATTGGTATGTTATGGTGCGCCTAATTTGTATTTTCTGTTTGCAGCCATGAGTTTGTTTAACCTTGAGGAACAAGGAGAAATGGTGTATATAATACCGCGTTCATGGACTTCCGGGGCATATTTCAAGCGATTTAGGGACTATTTCTTAACAAGGGGTACTTTGAACCAAGTGCATTTGTTTGTAAGCAGAGACAAAGTGTTTGACTATGAAAGTGTACTTCAAGAGACAATGATAATAAAGACAAATAAATCAAATCATCGTAATAGCATAAGGATAACAACAACAAAATCAAATAACGATTTTAGTAATATAAAAACCATTAAAGTCCCATATGATGCTATTGTGTTTGGGGTTGATAAATATGTTTATCTTGTTACAACCAATGCTGAATTAAAGGTATTGCAAATGCTAAAGAAATGGAAAGACACTTTGTTAACTATTGGATTAAAGATGAAGACTGGCTTAACGGTAGATTTCCGCAATCGAGAGTACCTTAGGAACGAACCTGGTGATGGAATAGTACCTTTGTTTTATTCACAACATATTCAATGTGGCAAAGTTGCTTTTCCCATTCAAAAGAAGGATGAATACATAACAACTGAGCGTCCCGGGTTAATCCAAAAAAATAAAAACTATCTTTTCGTTAAAAGATTTACAGCAAAAGAGGAAAAGCGTAGATTACAATGTGGTGTTTTTTTGTCATGTGAATTTAATGAATATAATTATATAAGTACTCAGAACAAGGTTAATTTCATAGAGGGTGTTAAAATTGATTTATCAGAAGAGCTGATGTATGGCTTGTTTGCTATTTTTAATTCAACCCTATTTGATTTATATTACAGAATTTTAAATGGGTCGACTCAAGTAAACTCAACAGAAATTAACTCAATGCCTGTGCCACCATTAAAACTGATAGAACAATTGGGAAAAGAGTTGATCAACGCAAATGATTTAACAGTAGAAAAATGTGATAAAATATTGGGGGTATTAATTGATGAGCAAAATTGATGAAGCCAGATCATTTTTACAAGCAATGGGTATGCCAAGAGCGCAGCAGGCGGACTTATGCTGTTATTCATTGTTAGCAATGACAGGGGTAACACCTGAAAATGAGTGGAAGGACGCAACTAATGAGTGGATTCGTATACATGATATTTTACAATCCACAAGTCGTAATTTTAATGTTAAATATGCAGAGAATAGTAGAGAAACCTTCCGAAAGCAAGCAATGCACCATTTTCGGAACGCAGCTTTAACAGAAGATAATGGGAAGGCTACAAATTCTCCAAATTATAGGTATCGTATAACGGAAGAAGCTTTACTACTTATTCAGTGTATAGGTAGCTCAACATGGGAGGCTAAGTTGGCAGAGTTTAAGGCACACCATTCAAGCCTTGTAGCCATTTATGCTTCTAAGAAAACAATGCAAAAGATGCCCGTAAATATAAACGGTGCTAGTTTAACATTTTCTCCAGGAAGCCATAATTTTTTGCAAAAACTAATAATTGAGGAGTTTGCACCACGATTTGCACCACACAGCGAGTGCTTATATGTAGGGGATACCATTGCAAAAGATCTAGTGAAGAATGTAGACAAGTTGGAAGCCCTGGGGTTTGAAATTACTTTGCATGATAAAATGCCTGACATAGTATTGTTCAGAGAAGATAGAAATTGGATTTATTTTATAGAATCAGTAACATCAGTTGGACCAATGGACCCAAAGCGTATTATTGAAATAAATGAAATGACAACAAGCGTGAGAAGTGGAAAGATATATATAACTGCTTTTCTAGATTTTAAGACTTTTAAGCTGTTTTCGGAATTTTTGGCATGGGAGACAGAAGTCTGGATAGCAGACATGCCTGATCATATGCTTCATCTGAACGGTGATAAATTCTTAGGGCCGAGAAATTAATTTTACGGCAGCTTAAGCTTAGAAAGTTCTAGTCAGATGTTGCATAATTTGGCAATAGCTTGTGGTATAATGTCAATTGAAATATATTTTCCGCCTTTTTGACTTAAACAATTGGTTTTGAAATAAACATGGGGGTTAATTAAATGAAGTTAAAATCCGCAAATCTTGAAAGTAAAAGTATTGATGAACTTTGCTTTGGTCAAGGAGAAAAAGAATATCTGTTTAGGATTCCTACTTATCAACGGGGATTTCGTTGGGATGAACATGTAGTTAAATTAATTGAGGATTTGCTTGAGTTTAAACACGAAAAAGATAATAAAAAAAACGTCGGCGAGTATTATTGCTTGCAACCTATTATTGTAAAACGTTTAAGTAAGTTTGATGATGAAAGTCATATTTGTTACGAGGTAGTTGATGGACAACAAAGACTTACAACAATATTCATTTTACTTAAAGTATTTGGGTACAATAAAAAAACTTTTAGAATTTCTTTTGAACGAGATTCAAAACAAAAGGAAAGAGAAACGTTTCTTTCAAATATTGAAAAAATCATTGAAGACCAGTTTGCAAAAGCCGACTTTTATTTTATGAAAAATGCTTTAAATAAATCGTTGAAATGGCTCGGAGAGATGAGTAAAAAATTAGAAACGATGACTCTAGATGATGATATGAGATCAATATTAATGAAAAGTACTCGAATTATTTGGTATGAACTTGAGCAAAACATTAGTGGTCGTGAGGTGTTTCGCAATATTAATTACGGGAAATTACCACTTACAAATTCAGAACTAATTAAAGCAATGATGTTAAACAGCAAACACTATTCACCTAAAGGTAGTGACACTATTACACAGGATAGAGTTGTCCGAATTGAACAAGAACGAATGGCGCGACTTTGGGATGAAATAGAGAGCGCTTTGCAAAATGAAGATTTTTGGGCTTTTATTTCTGGCGGTGAGTCTTACAGCACTAGAATCGATTATATTTTTGAATTAATATTTATTATTAATAAGAAACCTGAAATCAGCTTAACTCCGACTGCAGTATTTAACTATTATGGAAATCGTATCTCAGAGGAACAAGATAATGTAGTTGATAGGATTAATCTCTTATGGAATGACGTAAGAAAGTACTTTAGGACTTTTCAAGATTGGTATGCTGATATTAAGCTATATAATTATATTGGATATTTGGTTCATTATTTAAAGCGAGGCACCGCAGGAATTATTTTAATTAAGAAAACCTTTGAGGAAAAAGCAAAGGATGAATTTTTAAAATGGTTACAAAATGAAATAAAACGAGATTTGAAAGCCGAGAATATCATCGAAATGACTTACGAAGAAGATCGGAAAAAAATTGAAAAACTCTTACTTCTTTTTAATGTTGAAACACTTAACTGTTTGAGTAGAAGGTTTGATTTTGTTGTTTCTGGGGGGTGGAGTGTTGAACATGTATTCGCCAGACATTCTGTAAAAATTCAAGAAAAAGATAGAATTGAATGGATTCAAAAATATATTCCAGTCTTAAAATCAGTTATCATAAATACTGCTGAAATTGAGAAAGGACCGTTGCTTAAACTTGAAAAAAGCTTGAAAAAATTCGTTAATAGTAAAATTGGTGATTTTGAGTCTCTGTTTGATAGTATTCTTAGCATGGTTGAATGCAAGGGTGTTGATAATGATAGTATTAGTAATTTAGCTCTTATTGGTCTTGATAATAACGCGACTCTTGGCAATTCAGCTTTTTATGAAAAACGAGAGAAAATTATTGATTTAGTTGAAAACGGACACAATATCCCGCAATGTACTGTAAATTTGTTCATGAAATTCTATTCGGGAATTGGAACAAATCTCGATTATTGGAGTGCTAATGATGGAAAAGCATATTTACAAAGAATGGAACAATTGCTTTGCAATTTTATTACAGGAGGCAAAACATGACAAATAACAGAGGAGTTGAAATGACTTTTTTGGAATTACTAGAAAAATACCCTGTTGTAATTCCAATAATCCAGAGAGATTATGCACAAGGTCGAGAGGACGAATATGGTCAGAGCAAATATCAAGAAGTTCGCGATGGTATAATTGAAGCTTTATATAGAGCGGTGGTTGCCGGTGAAAGTATTACACTTGACTATATTTATGGTTCTGTTGACAGTGCAGGAAGGTTCTTACCAATAGATGGTCAACAACGACTTACAACATTGTTTTTGCTGCATTGGTATTTAGCTAATCAATCAAATAAAATTGAAGAAGTAAAAGATATTCTTTCAAAGTTTTCTTATGAGGTACGAGATAGTGCGTTGGAATTCTGCATGGCTCTTACCGAAAACTCTGTTTCGATTTCAAATTGTCTGAGCGAAAGCATAAAAAATGCAGCGTGGTTTTATCGAGTCTATAAGAATGATCCAACTGTGCGTGCTATTCTTATAATGCTTGATGCAATACACTCAAAGTTTAAAGATGAAGATCCGCTCAACTGCTTTGAACGATTAACTAACGACAAAATTATTAGTTTCTGGGTACTCACGCTTGAAGGGTTCGGACTTACTGATGATTTGTTTATTAAGATGAATGCACGAGGTAAAAGTTTAACACGATTTGAAACTTTTAAATCTGAGTTTGAATCTGTTCTTGATAATACAGAACAGAAAGACCTTCGTGAAACTTGGAAAGACAAAATTGACAATGAATGGCTAGATTTCTTTTGGTTACTATGCTCGCATGAAACAGCAGAAGATTGTATGTTCAGATTTTTACTATTCATAATGAAAGCTTTGTCATCAAAAAATGGAAGATTTATAACTTATTCAGGGCTTTTATATGTCAATTATAGAGATGACTTAATTACAGTTTGTTTAAAAGATAACCTCGAATTTATTGTTGATGTGATTGAACGGCTTGATTATTTTTTACAGGAAGAATGTTTTTTTAACTTGCATGAAATTTTTGAGCGACTAATTTTGGACACCTCAAAAACTAGAGATGTAACTTTTTCAGAAAGAGCAAGAATTTATGCTGCTTTTCGGTACTTATATGTTTTTGAAGGAAATATAAACGATTATCAGGACTTTGAACGCGTTATTAATAATCTTGTTTTAGGTCAACGAAGATTACAAACGAACAGAAAACAATATGAAAGTAGTCTTGATGCACAAAATTTTGGTAGTTTTATTGAGGAGATAGATGCATTAATTGATAGAGCTCACGAATGTGGTGGAACTTTAAATGCGCTAGCCAAAGAAGAAATTAGTTTAAGCGGTTTAAATTATTTGCAACAAGAAGTCAATAAAGCGAAATACTTGATTTCTAATGGGAGTTTAAATCCGGATAAATATAAAAGAATAATTGAAATTGAAAAAATCCCCAAATTGCGCGGCATGATACATAATATATTTTTTGACAATGATTTGAATTTGACAAAAGATCAGTTGGAAAAGATTTTGACTGTTAAACCAAGGCTGTTATTACAATGTATTCAGGCATATTCAGAAGATATTTTATTAGAGAGAAAGTTTTATGGTGACGGAAAGTATTTGGCCAGTGGAAAAGTTGATGATTTACATTACAATGATGAGTTATATTACTATAAATGGTTTTATGGAATGAACGATTCAGATTTTGGAGATTATTTACTCACAAGCGAAATTAATTCAATTAGCAAAGCCGTAAAGGATTTTTTTGTTGCATGTTCTAAACTCACTTTTGTTGATATCTCATCAGAATTGGAACAGCTTTTAAATAGAAAGATTGGAAATCTTTCGTCAAAGAGTAAAATTTATTATTTTTTGAAATATAAAGAATTCTTTGGCGAAAAGGAGATCTGTGTATGTTTGATTCCGTACAGCAATCACTTCGCAATGAGAATACTTAAAAATGGACGTTCAGAAACGGGTAGTCTATTTAACGGGGGGCATTACAATCCATATTATTTAGCTTTAAAAAATCTGCTAATTATAAAAAAGTCTAAAATTCAAGTTACTAGTGAATTGATTCAGAAAAATAAATATATTGAGGAATGGTATCCACTCACACTTTCGAATGGTATTTCATTAAGATTGTTTTCAGAAGGCGAATGGCACATTAACTTAAACAATTTAACAATACCTCAAGATTTGCGGGTTAAACTGAGTGATGGAACAACTCTAAAAACTAATGGGGATTGTATCGAGGAGATTGTTGATTTTATTTGCAGAATGTAGACGTGGCGTGTTTAGCCTTATTAGAGGCGGTGAGGATACAATCGAATGAAACTCTTCAAGGAGGTGTTTTTATGTGGGATTGTAAAATATGCAATGCAAGAAACGAAAGCATTGAAAAAAATGTTTGCAATGTGGGAAAAGTAAAGGCAGTGAAATTAGCGATATTGATAATATTTTGACACTGAAATCTGATATAATAAGCGAAGTTGAAAAATTTAGTAAAACAATAGATGAGTAGGGACAATCTGATTTTAGACATGTAATAGGCGATGAAGGAGTGAGATCAATGACTTTTTTAGAAATGGTACGGCATACGCTTGAAAAAGCTAATGTGCCCTTGTCCGCAGAAGAAATATGGGAAAAAGGTTTGGAATTCAAGTTTGCCCAGCAAGTTAAAACGTCTGGAAAAACTCCGCAGATGACTGTAGCCGCATTGTTGTATGTAAATATCAGGGATGATGAATCAACCTCATTTGTAATTTCCAGCAAACGACCGACGCGGTTTGGGCTATCTTCATGGGGAGATAAAGAACTTCTTGCAGCACCTCCAAAAATTGTTGAACCACACAGGGCGCAGTACAAGGAAAAAGATCTTCATCAAATACTCGCATATTACGCATATAATTATCTAAAAATTCTAACAAGGACAATCAACGATAAAATTTCAAAAAGTGGCGTTAAGGGCAAGAACGAGTGGCTACATCCCGATATGGTGGGATTGGATATTTCATCAATCAAGGATTTTAGCAAAGGCGTTCTGTCTTTTTCGAGACAGATTAACCAAACACCAGTTGGCGTTTTTTCTTTTGAAATAAAGCGCAAAATTGAATTTTCAAATCTTCGAGAATGCTATTTTCAAGCTGTTTCAAATTCCAGATGGGCGAACAAAGGATATTTGGTATGTGCTGAGATTGATACTAATGATACAGAATTGATTGAAGAGCTATCTCGGTTGGCGCTTGCATACGGAATTGGTGTAATTCAACTTAATATTGAAAATCCCGATGAATCAAAAGTTTTGAGTGAGGCACATTACAATGAGACAATAGAATGGGGATTCGTTAATTACCTTTTTGAACTGAATAATGATTATAAGACATTTATTGAAGCATCAATTGATATTTTGAAAACGGAAGAATTATATAGGGAAAAGTTCGATAAGGTCGCCACTCAACCTGAGATAATGGATTTTGTTGAGGGGTTTAAATGTTTTGATTAGTAGTTTTATATTTTTAGAAAATAGAAATTAGAAAGTAATAATCAATTAATACAAAGGAGATAATATGATTTATGAATAAGCAGCAACTAGCAACAAAAATATGGGAATCCGCAAATAAGATGCGTTCCAAAATTGAAGCCAACGAATATAAGGATTACATTCTTGGCTTTATCTTTTATAAATTCCTGTCAGATAAAGAAGTCCGCTTCATGCAAAGCAAAGGCGCTACAGAAGAGGAAATTAAGCGCTTAAATGAAGAAGATACTGAAACTGTAAAGTACATACAAGGCAATATCGGCTATTTCATCGCCTATAAAGACTTGCTTTCTACTTGGCTATCAATGGGAAAAGATTTTGATGTTTCAAATGTGCGTGATGCACTTTCGGCATTCAACCGGCTAATTGACAGCAATTACAAAAAAGTTTTTGACAGCGTTTTTGAGACCCTGCAAACAGGTCTAACCAAATTGGGCGAAAGTGCAGGTTCACAGACGAAAGCCGTAAGCGATCTTATTCAGCTAATTAAAGATATTCCGATGGATGGCAAACAGGACTATGATGTTTTAGGATTCATTTACGAATATCTCATTTCTAATTTTGCAGCCAATGCAGGCAAAAAAGCTGGTGAATTTTACACTCCGCATGAAGTATCGCTTTTGATGAGTGGAATTGTCGCTGATCATCTGAAAGATCGCAAGGAAATCCAGATCTACGATCCAACGAGTGGTTCAGGAAGTTTGCTTATTAATATCGGACGCAGCGTTGCAAAACACATTGATGATGATGACAACATCAAATACTACGCCCAAGAGCTGAAACAAAACACCTATAATCTGACGCGTATGAATCTGGTCATGAGAGGCATTCTGCCATCAAATATCACGACACGTAATGGCGATACCTTAGAGGATGATTGGCCATATTTTGAAGAAAGTGACCCGGTTGGCAGCTATAACCCTCTTTATGTGGATGCGGTTGTTTCCAATCCGCCTTATTCGCAACAGTGGGATCCAGAAGGCAAAGAGACTGATCCACGCTATGCCCGATTTGGTCTGGCGCCTAAGGGGAAAGCTGACTATGCATTTCTACTGCACGACCTTTATCACATCAAACCTGATGGTATTATGGCCATCGTTCTCCCGCACGGTGTTTTATTTCGGGGTGGCGAAGAAGGGGCAATTCGTAAGAATTTGATTGAGAATAATCATATCGATGTTGTTATTGGTCTGCCGTCAAATATCTTTTTCGGCACGGGGATACCAACTATTATTATGGTGCTTAAACAAAAAAGAGAAAGAACTGATGTGCTGATAATCGATGCATCCAAAGGGTTTACGAAGATTGGAAAAAATAATATGCTTCAAGCATCGGATATAAAACGAGTCTCTGATACTGTTGCCAATCGTAAAGATGTGCCGAAGTTTGCTCATGTGGTAAGTCGTGATGTGATTCGCAGGAACGAATATAATCTCAATATACCTCGCTATGTAGATTCTTCTGAGGCTCCTGAAAGCTGGGATATTTATGCTTCCATGTTTGGAGGCATACCAAAAAAGGAAATTGAAGACCTCTCTGCCTACTGGCAGGCCTTCCCTGAGCTGAAGAAGGATTTGTTTACGAATGACCTTGGTGAACATGTTAATATTGCTGAGGGCAACACAAAGGATATCATCAAAAACCATCCGAATGCAGTCTCTTTCAAGGAACACTATGCAAGGGCTTTCGAAGGTTTTGATTCTGAACTTTATAGTGATCTTGTGGAGGGTATGGAAACTTTAAATATCTCCAAAGAAGAAACAAAGCTCAGCGATGAAATTTTTAATCGTCTAGAATCTGTACCACTGGTGGATGAATACAATGCTTATCAGCTCCTCAATGATGAGTGGGTTAAGATATCCGTTGACTTAGAAATGATTCAAACAGAAGGATTCGTCACTATTAAGCAAGTAGACCCACACATGGTAATAAAGAAAAAGAACGGAAATGATGTTGAAGTTCAAGAAGGTTGGATAGGAAGAATCATTCCATTTGGCTTAGCGCAAGAAACACTGCTTCATGTTGAATCAACAGCTCTAAAAGAAAAAGAAATACGCCTCATGCAGGTTATTGCTGAGCAACAAGAAATTCTTGATTCACTGACGGAAGAAGAAAAAGATGACTTGAAGGATGCTTTGAATGATGATAACACAGCATTTCTAGTGAGCCCATTGATTAAAATGGCAAAAGAGTTGCTCAAGGGGCACGACGCGTCAGATTACTCTGAAGACAGTATGGAAGGGAAGATCGTTACTTTGATGAATTTGTTTGATGAAGAAAAGGAACAGAAGAGAATCATTAAAACTGATTCAGTCAAACTGCACGTACTCACAAAAGAGACAATTGAAACCCTGACAGACGAACAAGTATTCGCTTTGTTAAAATTGAAATGGATTTCTCCTCTAACAGTAGAATTACAAAAGATGCCTGAAGTCATCCTCGACATACTCTCTGCGAAAGTACAGGCCCTTGCGGATAAATACTCTATTACTTTCTCGGATGTGGAAAACGAAATAGAAGAGATAGAAGCAACCCTCGCGTCAATGATTGAACATCTCACAGGGGGCAATGCCGATATAAAGGGGCTGACTGAACTGAAAACTCTGTTGGGAGGTGAGTGAAATGCCTGAAAAAGAAAAAGTCCCTGCGATTAGGTTCAAAGATTTCACTGATGCATGGGAACAGCGTAAGTTGGGAGAGTGTTTTGATGAAAGACAAGAACGTTCGGATTTTGGTGAATTGATTTCCGTTACAATCAACTCCGGGATTAAGAAATTTGAAGATTTGGGCAGACACGATAATTCCAGCGAGGATAAGTCTCATTATAAAAGAGTTGAAGTTGGTGACATCGCGTACAACTCTATGAGAATGTGGCAAGGAGCAAGCGGATACTCCCCATACAGTGGCATTGTAAGCCCTGCTTACACAGTAGTTATTCCGAATGAAGATGTTGACTCTCTGTTCTTTTCTTTTATGTTTAAGAAACCTGAAATGATACACACATTTCAATTAAGATCACAAGGAATAACATCAGACACTTGGAATATGAAGTATCCTGCCTTTAGTGAAATAGAAATTAGGATGCCTAAAAAGCCAGAACAATCACGAATTGCAAAGTATTTTTCTCAACTCGACAATCTTATCACCCTTCATCAGCGTAAGCTTTTGAAATTAAAAAATATAAAAAAAGCAATGCTTGAAAAAATGTTTCCTAAAAACGGAAGTTGCGTTCCTGAAATTCGATTTGTGGGATTTACTGATGCTTGGGAACAGCGTAAGTTGAGGGAAGTAGTCGATGTTCGTGGTGGAAAAGATTACAAACATCTGTCCGAGGGGGATATTCCGGTTTACGGAACCGGCGGATACATGCTGAGTGTTAATGAAGCACTCTCCTACAAAGAAGATGCAATCGGTATTGGGAGAAAAGGTACAATAGATAAGCCCTATATTCTGAAAGCACCATTTTGGACTGTAGATACGCTGTTTTATGCTATTCCAAGAGAAAAGTATGACTTAGATTTTGCCTTTGATCTTTTCCAAAATATTAACTGGAAGAAAAAAGACGAATCTACAGGAGTGCCGAGCTTATCAAAAACTGCAATAAATGAAATCGATGTTATTGTGCCAAAAGAGAATGAGCAGAAAGTTGTTGGCTCATATTTTGCTAAAATTGACAACCTTATCACCCTTCATCAGCGTAAGTATGAAAAATTGCTGAATATCAAAAAAGCTTGTCTTGAGAAGATGTTTGTATAAAAAAGGAGCGTGAACTTGTGATATTTAAAACCGAAGCAGAATTTGAAGCAGCCATGATTGCTGCCTTACAAAATAAAGGTTGGGAAAATCAGGTTCTCAAATACCCGACGGAAGATACATTGCTTAAGAACTGGGCGGATATTCTGTTTGAAAATAATCGTGGAATAGATCGTTTAAACGATACCCCTTTGACGGTTACGGAGATGCAGCAGATTCTAGAGCAAGTTTTAGCTCTCCGTACTCCGTTAAAGCTCAATGGCTTTATTAACGGAAAAACCGTCGCCATAACTCGTGATAATCCGGAGGATCCCTTCCATCTCGGCAAAGAAGTGAGTCTCAAGATTTATGACCGCCGTGAAATAGCTGCTGGGCAAAGCAGGTACCAAATAGCTCAGCAACCTAAATATAAGCCAAAGTCGAAAATTCTTAATGACCGTCGCGGCGATTTGATGTTGCTTATTAATGGTATGCCGGTGTTTCATTTAGAACTGAAAAAAAGCGGCATTCCTGTGAGTCAGGCGTATTACCAGATTGAAAAGTACTCTGATGAGGGCATCTTTACAGGGGTATTCTCTTTGGTGCAGATATTTGTGGCGATGCAGCCGGAAGAGACGGTCTACTTTGCTAACCCTGGTCCCGAAGGTGTCTTTAATAAGGACTTCTATTTCCATTGGGCTGATTTCAATAATGAGCCCATCAACAAATGGAGTGACATTGCAACTTATCTTTTGTCAATTCCTATGGCTCATCAAATGATCGGTTTTTACACGGTTGCTGATGATTCTGATGGCGTTCTTAAGGTCATGCGAAGCTATCAGTATTTTGCGGCCAATGCAATCTCTGACCGGGTGTCAAAGATTGACTGGAGAGATAAGCAACTTCTTGGTGGCTACATTTGGCACACAACAGGCTCTGGAAAAACGATGACGAGCTTTAAGTCTGCCCAGCTCATTGCTAACTCGAAGGATGCCGATAAAGTTATCTTTCTGATGGACAGAATCGAGCTTGGTACGCAGTCTCTTCGAGAGTATCGTGCTTTTGCGGAAGATAACGAAGAGGTGCAGGCGACTGAGGATACCCACGCCCTCATTATGAAACTGAAAAGCAAAAATCCTGCAGACACACTGATTGTAACATCCATCCAAAAGATGAGTAACATAAAGGATGAAGAAGGCGGCTTGAATGCTGCCGATATTGAGGTGATGAACTTCAAGCGGATTGTTTTCATAGTGGATGAAGCACATCGCTCTACGTTTGGCGATATGTTAATCACCGTTAAACAAACATTCCCTGGTGCCGTGTTTTTTGGATTTACAGGCACACCTATCCAGAAGGAAAACCAGAAAAAGATGAATACAACTTCGACAGTCTTCGGTGATGAGTTACACCGTTATAGCATCGCTGATGGTATTCGTGACGGGAATGTGCTTGGTTTCGACCCATATAAGGTCATGACATATAGGGACATTGATCTGCGAAAAGCAGTGGCTCTGAAGATGGCGAATGGTGCTTCGGAGGAAGAAGCAATTAAAGACCCAGAGAAAGCAAGAATATATTACTACTACATGGATATTGTCAAAGTGAAAATGGTTGGATACCTTGAAAAGAGCGGTAAATACGTTAAAGGAATTGAAGATTATTTGCCAAGAGAACAGTATGAGCGTGTCGAACATCAGAAAATGGTTATACAGGACATTTTGGATAACTGGCTGCGATTGAGTCATGCCTCGAAGTTTCATGCGATTTTTGCAACAAGCAGTATCCCGGAAGCTATTGAGTATTACAGGCTGTTTAGAGCGTTAAAACCTGATTTGAAAATTACTGCACTGTTTGATCCAAATATCGACAATAACGGTGGAGTAAAGTTCAAGGAAGATGGCCTCGTAGAGATTCTGGAAGATTACAATGCAAGGTATGAGCAGGACTTTACTTTATCCACACACGGAAAATTCAAGAAGGATATTGCAGCACGCTTGGCACACAAAAAGCCTTATGAACGTATCGAGCGAACCCGCGAAAAACAGATTGACATTTTGATTGTTGTAGATCAGATGCTCACGGGATTTGATTCCAAGTGGGTGAACACTCTTTATATGGATAAGGTGCTCAGATACGAGAATATCATTCAGGCGTTTTCTCGCACAAACCGTTTGTTTGGCCCGGATAAGCCTTTTGGAACGATTCGATATTATCGATATCCATACACAATGGAAAGAAATATCTATAATGCAGTAGCTCTTTACTCAGGGAATAAGCCCCTTGGATTATTTGTGGAACATCTGGACTACAACCTGGATAAGATGAATCAAATCTATACAGATATTTCGCATCTTTTTACTTTGGCGGGTATCTTAGACTTTTCTCGCTTGCCAACCGATATAGATGAGTGTGGCAGGTTTGCCAAGTTATTCAGTAGTCTTAACGACTATCTGGAAGCAGCAAAGATTCAAGGTTTCACATGGAAACAAAAGAAATATGCTTTTAAAGGTCCTAAAAGGGTCGTTGAGATTGCTTTTGATGAGAACGACTATCTGATTTTAGCTTTGCGTTACAAAGAATTATTTACTGGGGGTGGGGGTGGAATTGGCGGTGACATCCCATTTGATATTGATGGACATCTAGTAGCCATCGACACCGGTAGAATCGATACCAATTATATGAATTCGCGTTTTGAAAAATATCTTAAAGTGCTGAGCCAAGACCATGTAGACAAAGACCAGCTTCAAGAAACACTAGATGAGCTGCATAAATCTTTTGCAACACTAACCCAAGAAGAACAGAAATACGCGAACATTTTTATCCATGATGTGCAAAGGGGGAGTGCAGAAATTGAGGATGGTAAGTCTTTCAGAGACTATATTACTGAATATCAGTACCGCGCTAAAAACGAGCAAGTCCGCCAATTAGCTAATGCTCTTGGAATTGTTATTCCAAAGCTGAAAAACATTATGACTTTCAATGTCACTGAAGCGAACATCAATGAATACGGTAGGTTTGATGATCTAATGAAAACTGTTGACAGGGACAAAGCAAAAGCCTACTTTGAATCTTTGCAAGTCACGACTATCCCTGCATTCCAACTGAGCATCAAAATCGAAAAATTGCTTAAAGATTTTATCCTTCGGGGAGGATTTGATATCGAGGAGGATAAAAGCAAATAACAATAGACACAAGCTCCTGGGATGAGAAAAAATCTAAGGTTCATGGCTCTTTATCTTTTTATGATACTTACGCTGATGAAGGGTGATAAGGTTGTCTATGTGGGTTAAATATTGTCCAATTTTAGTTTGCTCTTTCAGCTTCGGATAGGGAATTGGCATTTCTATAAGCACTGAGTCCTTAATTGAGAGTCTATCTGCCCTTGCACCTGAGTCACCATTCAGTTTCATAAAAGAATGCCAATATCTGCTTTTAAAATACTGTTCGAGAAAAGTGTTATCTATCTGATATGTTCTCAAAACCGTATAAAGCGGCGACATTACGCCAGTTCTCCCAAGTTTGTTACGGTTTATTGGTCCTACGGGAGCAAATGTTGAAATTCTTGGATTATAAACAAAGTCATCATTTTTAACTACATAGTAACCGTTCAAGTTTTCGAAATTTGAAATATCGTGGTCAAAAAAATCTCGCTGACTAATTATTCCGAACTCTGCGGAGTTTGTAAGTGTTTCTGTAAATTGCATAATTTCATTCTTTTCTGTGACCTTGTCCGAAATCTCTTTTAACTTATGCTGTTCCCAAGAAAGGGGGTTTTTTTAATATGTGAATTTCTAGTTATTTAGAATTGATCAATATTTACTCTGTCCACAATTCATGTGGATTTCTTGTAACCCCTTTACACCTTTAAAACGGTTTGTGCCTAAACCCCTACCTCGCATACCATAACACCTTCCTCCAAATCTACCAGTACCACGCTAATATCAATTCTCAGATTTACAGGCGGTTTCTCAAGAATTTCATGAAACATCTTCTCGTTGTTCGTTACGGTAGTGAACTTATCTATCTTTGTTTTCTGGTTCATAGATAGTTTACCATATGACTGTGTCAAGAAATGCTCCGCAAATGCAATGTTCCTAAAAGAATTATTTTTCCCTTCGTTGGGCTTGAAGTATCTGATATCCAGTACCCAGTTCGCATCACCTTTGGTTGCGAGTATATCGCCCAGGGTGGAGTATTTGAAACTGCCGACGGTCCAGCCTTCTAAAATCAGTTTTGGCATCAGTATGGCCATTATCTTAGCAACGCCGGCATCGGTGGTGTCATCGCTGGTGTAGCTGTTAATGAACGACGCCTTCTCAAGCAATTCTTCATATGGAACCTCAAATGCAAGTGAAATCGTCTTCAGCACATCGGGAGACGGTTGCTGCCGAACGCCGTGTTCAATCCTGTGAATTTCGGCGTTGCTTAAGCCTGCCATTTTGGCAAATTCACGCTGGGAGAGTTTTTTGCTTTCTCGCAGCTCACGAATGAACGATCCAATAGAAGAATCTTCCTTTTTGTATTGTTTTTCGTGCTCGTTCTCAATTTCAAAACCCACTCATATCAACCCTTTCAAGGGCATTATATCAGAAAGTGTTTCCTAGTACAAGAAAAATCGCAAAAAGGGTTTGACAGTGATAATCACATCATTTACAATTATCTTCCCAGTCTAAGTAACGTGTAAATTTAAGGAGGTTTTTGCAAATGGAACTGAATGTAATTGAATTCAAAAAGGAAATTGTAAGCAGAGGTTGGTCACAAAACCTTTGTGCGAAAATGCTAAGTGTTTCTAAGGCTTATCTGTCAAAAGTCATCTCAGGACAGTGCCAGGCGGGCGAAAAACTCCTTAGAGCAATTGGAAAAAAGTTTAGAAAAGAGGGAGCGGCTATATTGACGGCTGGAGTAAGCAAATTTCCTAAAGGTAACAAAAGAGTAAATTATGTTAACAAAGACAAACTTTGCAGATTTATTGAGTCTAAAAACATGAAAAAGTGTGAGTTTGCAAGGGCTATAGGTATTTCAAGAGGAGCGTTAACTAATTTACTAAATCATAGAAACGGCGTTGGTAAAAAAGTGGAGGAGGGGTTCAAATTGGCATTTCCTAAGGAAAGCCTAAAGAAGTATTTAATCAAGCAAAAGAAAAGGTAACGGAAGGGGTTATTACCTATGGAAGAAGTAGTGAAATGTACAAACTGCAAGAAACGAATATTTGACCTAGAAGTTCAAGGCAAAACAATAGTCAAAATTAAGTGCCCAAGGTGCGGGAGGATCATAAAAATAGAACGAAAAAATTAAATAGTTAGTCTGTACAACATACCGAGCAACGGAGTCTGAAAAACGAACTACCAAATGGCCGGATGTGACCTTAAGAGATTAGGGTCGCATCCGGCTGTTTTTTTTTACCCCAAAACAGGAAAAGGAGCGATGAAAAATGATTATTAAGTATGAATATTCAAAGAATGAAGTAGTCGAAATAGAAGTGGATGAAGAATTGGGCGTAGTCATGCTAGAACTGGATAGGCAGGAATATAACCTCAACCAAAAAGAGTCCAGGCGCCATAAATCCTTAGATGGAATGGATTATGAAGGTGCTCTATTTGCAGATGAAATTAACGTACAGGCGCTTGTTATTCAGGCTGATGATGCTGAAATTTTACGAACAGCAGTTTCGAAACTAAATCCGAAACAACAACAACTGATTTATGCCCTGTATCTCTCTGAACAGCCAATTTCTCAAGCGGAATATGCAAAGAAACTGGGTATTAGTGAAGCGAGTGTTCAGCAAAATGCCAGACGCGCTAAGAGCAAATTAAAAGAAATTTTTGAAATTTCAAAAAAAGTGTAGGGGTAGAGCCTTTCACGTGACCTAACAGTGAAGGACAAAAAATTTACCTTCAGAAGGCGGTGGAAAAGAAATGAAACATTCGATTGAAATCAGGGTAAGCGAGGGCGGCGGTCATAAAAGCACAATTCTTCGGAGCAGGAAAATATCGCTACCCAAAAAGCTCTGGCGATTATTTTTCGGGTTAGAGAGAAAAGCAATTATTTTAGTTCCGGGAGACTCGGTGGAATCAGTATCAATCAAGGAGGTGGAGTCAAATGCAGGACCGTAACAAGATGCCAATCAAGGCAGTACCGTATCAACACCAAATTAAAGCATATGAATTTGTGTGCAAGTTGTTTGGGCTTTTTCAAAGTGTTATTAAGTCAAAAGGCGCAGCACTTTTGATGGAAATGGGAACAGGAAAAACAATCACAACAATCGCAGTACTTGGTGCACTTTTTGTAGCAGGCAAGATAAAAAAAGTTTTGATTGTGGCGCCATTATCCATCGTAGGTGTTTGGAAAGAGGAACTTGAAAAGTTCGCCGACTTTAAGTACTCGCTGGCTCTGCTTACGGGAACGGGAACGAAAAAGGTGGACACTCTTAAGCAAATGAGTGGCGCAGGGTTGCAAATTGTGATTGTGAATTATGAAAGTGCCTGGCGTTTGGAAACGGAGCTACTGAAATTTGGAGCAGATATTGTTGTAGCGGATGAAGGCCACAAAATAAAAACGCACAATGCCAAGCAGTCAAAAGCAATGCACAAGCTGGGAGCGGCTTCAAGTTACAAGTTGCTGCTAACTGGAACAGTGATTACTAATAAGGCGTTGGACGTATTTAGTCAGTACAAATTCGTAAATCCCTTAGTATTCGGGAACAGTTTCTATACCTTTCGCAACAGGTATTTTGACATGGTCGGCTACGGCTCCTACACACCGGTGCTGAAGATGCGCATGGAGCAGGAGCTGATGAACAGACTTCATAGTATTGCGTTTCGGGTTACGAAAGCAGAGTGCTTGGACCTTCCAGAAATTACGGACATTATTCGACATGTGGAACTTGAAAGCGTTGCGGCAAGGGTTTATCGGGACTTGGTCAAAGACAGTTTTGCGCAGTTACAAAAGGGGGAAGTCACAGTCACAAATGTTCTTACTCGACTGCTCAGATTATCCCAGTTAACTGGCGGATTTATCGGTGACGATGACGGCAACGCGTTGCAGCGAATCAGTACCGTAAAACTCAATGCACTGGAAGATATCTTGGATGAAGCGCTAAATGAGGGCAAAAAGGTAGTTGTCATTGCTAGATTTATCGCGGAACTAAAAGCAATTTGCAAGTTAATCGAGAGCAAGAAGGTCAGATATTCCTTGATCATGGGTGGAGTGAAGGATCGTGATGAGCAGGTTTCACAGTTTCAAACCGACCCTGAGGTAGAAGTGTTTGTGGGCCAGATTGCAACTGCGGGACTTGGGATTACGCTAACTGCTGCAAGCACAATGGTTTTTTATTCTCTTGACTATTCGATGAGTAATTTTGAGCAGACAAAGGCAAGGATCCACCGGGTCGGGCAAAAGGAAAATTGTTCGTATATCTACCTGATTGCTAAGGGGACGGTAGATGAGAAAGTACTAAAGGCACTTCAGAGTAAAGCAAACCTAGCAAAAGCGCTAGTGGATGATTACAAAGCGGGTGCGAATCCGTTTGAATTGAAAGGAGGTGGAAAAGAATGAGTGAAGAAATGTTTGAACTAGCAGATTGCCTAAAAGAGCTAAAGGATGCAAAAAAGCAGGCGGAGCAGGCGGTAAAGGACATCAACGCACAAATCGAAAAAACTGATTATCAGTTATCAGAAATGATGGCGAACACGGATACACAGAGTTTTTCAAGAGCGGGAACTATGTTTTATTTGACATCAACATGCAGAGCGTCGGCGGTGCAAGACAAAAAAGATGAACTGTACAACACACTAAAGGACAACGGCTATGGCTCGCTGGTTTATGAAACCGTGAACGCGAATTCACTATCAGCATTTGTGAAAGAGCAGACCGCAGAAAACAAGGATTTATTACCCGGCTGGCTTGAAGGACTGGTTTCAGTTTTTGAGAAAGTGACGGTTGGGGTCAGAAAAGCAGCGAAATAGTTTTTCTGTTCAAAGAGACATTGAAACAAAAAACGACGAAACAATGAGCGAGGATGGCTAGCCGATATAAAAAATTCAATTAAAAAATGGAGGAATTGAAAATGAGTAAAGAAAAGGATTTAGCTCTAACAGATGTTGTAGCAAGTGTAGGATTTACAAATTTAGCGGAGTTTAGCATTGCAGGTGCAATGAGCGAGGAACTTGACGGTCTTAGCAGCGCTTTTGAGAGAATCAAGATTCCATCAGCCGGCAGCACCGTATTTGAAGTGCCGGGCGAGGATCCAAATGAACCCGATTCAGTCAAAGAGTTTTCAGCGGTAATTTTATACCATCACCCATTGTTTGCTTATTACCAAAGCAAATATACAGGTGGCAATCAGCCCCCTGATTGTGGGAGCTTTGACGGATTGACAGGCGAGGGTAACCCTGGCGGTGCTTGTGGGAAGTGTGCATTAAACCAGTTCGGCAGCGGCGAAAACGGTTCAAAAGCATGCAAGAACAGACGCAGGATATTCGTGCTCCGTGAAGGCGAAATCTTCCCACTACTGATTTCTATTCCGACGGGATCGCTGAAGGAGTTTACACGCTACATCAAGCGCTTGCTCTCTAAAGGCAAGAAATCAAACAGCGTTGTTACTCGATTTTCGTTAAAGAAGGCAGTGAATACAGGCGGTATTGCCTACTCGCAGGCACAGTTTGCGGTTGACCGCCCGCTAACGGATGAGGAGTTTATGCTAATAAGCAACTTATCGGCGCAGGTGAAGGCCTACAGCAAAAACATCAGCTTCGAAGTGGACGATGCTGTAGCGGCGGAGGAAGAATCACCGTTTGTTGACACAGAAACTGGCGAGATCATCGAACCACTGAAATAGTGTGAAGCCAAAAGCACTGGGGTAGATAGGTTCTGCCTCAGTGCAACGGCGAAAGGAGAGAATAGAAAAATGGATTATAAATGTGTAAGAGAAGTAAGTGCATTACAGGACTACATCGGTAAAAACAAAATTGTTACGTTTGACATAGAGACAGCGCCGACCGACAAATTTCGACAAGAAAATAGAGCGGCGCTTGACCCGCACAAATCTGTGATAGTTGGGATTTCGTTCTCAGCGTCAGAGGGCAGCGCAGTCTATGTTCCACTTGCCCACAGAATTGGAGAGAATGTTTCGGATTCAAAAGAGATGTGGGATTACATCGCAGACATTTTAACTGACAAAAGTATTACGAAAGTGGCGCATAACCTGGCGTTTGAGAGTGCATTTATGTACAAACTGGGGATTGTAATCCAGGCGCCAGTGTATGACACGATTGCGGCGAGTCAACTGACACTCAAAAGTAATTCGAATTTTAGGGACCTGCACGACAGCGGTTTAAAAACGCTGGTGCCTGAACTATTTAATGTGGAGATGCCAAAATTCGAAGTGGTTATGCAGGGCAGACACTTTGATGAACTCAGTCCACAAGACGACGAGACAATCAATTATGCTTGCGCCGATAGCGATTATACCCTGCGATTGTATTATATGTTCAATAACTGGTTTGACCGATTCCTACCAAAACATCGGTTCATTTGTGAAGAGATTGAATCGCCGACGGCAGTGTATGTGGGAATCATGAAATACAACGGGTTATTGGTCGATAAGGAACTCATGCTTTCCAAACAGAAGGAAGCCGAGGAAAAGCTCGCTAAGCTCAAATCAGAAATAGCGTTTATGATTGGTGACATTGAAATAGGCGCCAATGCCGCAACCTCGGCGTTTAAGAAGTATTTGTATAAGGATCTGGGTCTACCGGCGCTAAAACTTACGGCTAAATTCAACGATGCGGCGGACGATGAGGCACTGATCCTGCTTTCGGAGTGGTGTAATCAAAACAGAAAAGAGCTCGTTCCACTGTTTGAGCTGATACAGAACTACCGAAGTTGGGGAAAACTCAAATCAACGTATATCGACGGGTACCTGGATTTTATAAATTCGGAAACGGGTAGGATTCATGCAGACCTTTTTCCGCTTGGAACTGAGACAGGAAGGTTCTCATCAAGAAACCCGAATCTTCAAAACATGCCTAGAATTGACGGGGACATCGCAGGAATTAGAAACTTCTTTATTGCACCTGAGGGTAAGGTGCTGTTGTCACTGGATTTATCACAAATTGAGCTTCGTGTGGGCGCGTTTTACAGTCGCGACGAAATGATGATAGAAACCTATCAAAACGATGGCGATATTCATGCCAGGACCACAAGTGTTATTTATGAGATACCTTTTGAAGAAGCGTCCGATAAGAATCTTCCACGCCACAAAGAACGTCGTTCCATTGCGAAGAACTGTAATTTTGGCGTGTTCTATGGTCTTTTTGCAAAAGGGCTTCAACGAAATCTGAAATTCAAAGCAGGCCTTAATACTTCATTGGCAGAGTGTGAAATAATCATTAAAAACTTAAAAGACGGATATCCTGCACTTATTACTTGGCAGGAAGAGATCAAGAAAAAAGCAAGCTTTGCAGGGTATGTCGAAACGCAACTTGGTAGGCGAAGGTATCTGCCAAACATCAATTCAGTTGACTGGGGTAAGAAGAGCTTTGCACAGCGTTGTGCGCTTAATACACCGATTCAGGGAACCGCTGCGGATATTTTAAAGCTCTCGATGGCTAGGATAATTGAGGGTTTAACGGAGAGACCATGGTTAAAGCCGCTTCTGCAGATCCATGACGAACTTGTGTTTGAATTGCCAAAAGACAAGGTGTCTGAAGCGGCTCGTTTTATTAAAGAATGCATGGAACAAAAGCCGTTTGAGGCATTTGACGTGCCGATAATTGCAGAAAGCTCAGTAGGAGAAAAATTTGGTGAATTGGAGGAAGCAAAATGAGTACATATAAAAGTAACAGGAGTTATAGTGACCCAACAGCGAATAAGGCAATGGCGAATATTGCCTGGGAGGAAAAGCAGATTGAGCGTGAGCTCAAAAAAGCGCAATTGCTCAAAAGGAAGGCCGAAAAGAAGAAGATTTATGAAACTTACCTACCGATGGTATACATTTGTTCGCCGTTTGCAGAGGATGTGAAAAACAACGTGATTCGGGCAAGGAGATTTTCACGATTTGCAGTTTTGAATGACAGAATTCCGTTTGCCCCGCATTTACTGTTTCCACAGTTCATGGACGATTCAAACGCGGCTGAGCGTGAAAAAGCAATTGCAATGGGATTAATTATGCTAACGAAATGCTCTGAAGTTTGGTGTTTTGGTCCTAGGGTTTCTGAGGGCATGGCAAAGGAACTTGAATTTGCAAAGAACAGCAAAAAACGCATCAGATACTTTGATGCGGACACGAAAGAGGTGTCTCCGCTATGAAAAACAGTCGATTTTCTATGTTAGATAAGTTAAACCAAGTTTTAAAAGAGCCAGTTGATTTAGAAAAATTGATCCTTGTTGATGGCTCCGAAGTTACTGCGATGGTTTATAACGAAGAGGATAGCAAAGACGGTGGTGACGTGACAAAAGCGATTCCCAATATAGCACCGCCATTTACAGAGTGCTTCATATCTCTGGATATCTTCAACACACCAAATGCAAAAATGGATCAGTTATTTGCAACAGTTAAGCAACCGGATAAAATGCACATTAAACAATCCTGTGGAGCATACATAAAATATTTTGAAGTTCCCGAGGGGATACGTCCAAATATTTCGATGCCAGGTGCGGGATCGATTGCAGGTTCGCATAATATGGGCGCCAATGCAAAGTGGATCCTTATGATAACAGGGTTGTTTAGTCAAAAAAGCACAGACGGTATGTTGGATACTGGAGTGATTGAAGTTACAACCATATTATATGTGAATGCGGATGGAACTGCTTGCACGGGTGCAGCACCAAATGGCGAACTAGGTTTTGGGCTTCTTATGTCGGAGCCAATGTTATTGGAAAGAGGAAAAACAAGTGATGTGTTTTTGGATTTGTTTAATTCCGGCGAAGGCAGAGATGTATGGAGTTATTCTGTTCTATTGCCGGCGCTCTCGTGCATTACATTTATGCATTGCAAAAATGTTCAATTAACTGAGCGGGATCCAAATTTAGATCTTCCAAGCTGGGCAAAAAAGCATAGAGAAAAAAAGGGCGAGCCGCCATTGTTAAAATACTACACAATCAACATATCCATTGTGAGAAAACTGCTAAAAAACGAAGGAAATATTGAACACAACGGGTTTAGGAAAGCGCTGCATATCTGCAGGGGACATTTCAAGAATTACGTTGATGGGAAAGGCCTGTTCGGGAAATACCATGGGCTCTATTGGGTGGACATGCATGTGCGTGGTGATCAGGAAATTGGTGTCATTAAGAAAGACTATAAATTAAAACCGGAGGCGAAAGGGAATGGATAAAGTAAATAAAATCTCGGCTGAGGAATTTCTTAGACCGATGTTTGATTCGTATGAAACCGTTTGCCTTAGGGTTTTAAGCGATAAGAAGAATAGCGTATTTAGCGGACAAAACCTAGAATGTCAGGTGGGGAAACTGGGCGCGATGCTTAAAACATTAAAAGAGCATAATGCGCGGGATCGGGGAATTTTCTTTGTCGTAAATTACGGGGGTCAGGAAGATAGCCAAATCACAAGAATCAATGCGCAGTTTGTGGAGAGTGACACCCTCTCCATAGACGAGCAGTTGGCGAGGATTAAGAGTTTTTCGCTTGAGCCAAGTTTAATCGTTAGAACGAAAAAATCACTACACACCTACTGGCTGATTAGGGATGGAGATATCAATAAATTCAGATCGATTCAAAAGCGACTAGTGTTAGAGTTTGATGGTGATAGTAATTGTGTCAACGAGAGCCGGGTGCTTCGACTGCCCGGGTTTGAGCACCGGAAAGGCGAGCCATTTATGGTGGAGTGTATCAAATTCAGCCCTGAGCTAAGATACACACAAGAGGAATTGGAAGCAGTACTTCCGTCACTTCCGGATGAGGACTTTAAACAAACGTCAAAGGCGAAAGGTTCTCGAAAGGGCCTGCTGCTTGTTGGCCGCAAGTGCGATTTTGTTAAACATTGCACGGAAAATGCGGCAACACTTACTGAGCACGACTGGTATTCCATGATTACGAACTTGGCGGTTTTTGAAGGCGGCCCCGCCCTAATCCATCAACTTTCAAAAGAGTATCCGAATTATAACCAAAAGGAAACACAGCGAAAAATCAATCACTACTATGAATCGGGGACCAATCCGATTACGTGCAAGACAATCGCCGAAAAAGGGTATCAGTGCCCTAAAATGGTGGACGGAAGTTGTGATTGCAGATCGCCAGCAGCACTTTGTTACAAGGTAGCAAATGTCGAGGATTTAAGATTCTTTCTAGCAGGTGAAACGGTTAAAAAAGTTGCAGTGGAAGATATGCAAACGGCGCAAACCTTTGTTACCGATTACCTTTATAACATTGAAAGCGTAATTGCCGGCACTTTTATTGAGTATGAAATCAAAGAACATTTTGGCCTAAAAGCCGGGGCAATGAAGCCACTAATTTCAATGCAAAAAGAGCTTTACAGGGAGTATCGGGATAGCAAAGACACTAGGCGAGAAACAAATACGGATGAGCTTCCGGAGTGGTATGAGCAAACAGACCGTGGTGGACTTAGATTTATGCCCGGCATTTTGGCCAAGTACATGTCACAAAATGTGAATGCATTTTATGGTGCCGAAAATTACTACTTGTATCAGAACGGTGTATACACTGAAACTCCGGATATTGTGGCAACGAACAAAGTAAGGTCGCACCTGGTGGATCGGTATTCAAGCATGACGGGGATCAACGACGCAGAGGGCCAGTGGCGCATGCTGATTTATAAACCGGTTAGAGAAATAAATTGTAATCCATTTATTATCAACGTCAAAAACGGTTTGTATAATGTGTTCGATGAAACTTTCAAACCGCACACACCGGAGTATTATTCTACCGTCCAAATCAAAGCAACATTTGACCCTGAGGCTAAGTGCCCACAGTTTCTAAAATACATGCAGTATATGCTGCATGAAGAAGAAATTCATTTGGTCCAAGAAATCCTGGGATACTTTCTAATTCCAGTGAACAAAGCGCAAAAGAGTTTTGTGTTTGTTGGAGCGGCAAACGCAGGGAAATCAACGCTTCTGACAGTGGCCCAAGAAGTTTTGCTGGGCAGTGAGAACGTTTCAAATATCCCGTGGCAGAGCCTGAATGAACGGTTCAAGCCGGCAGAGTTATTTGGGAAATTGGCTAATATTTTTGCGGATCTTCCGTCAAAAAGCATGGACGATAATGGTTTGTTCAAGGCGCTAACCGGCGAGGATTACATTACCGCTGAGCGTAAAAATAAGAACCCGTTTAGTTTTAAACCGTATGCACGACTGCTATTTTCATGCAACGATATTCCAAGAAACTATGGGGACAGGAGCGATGGTTTTTATCGAAGGCTTATTATTGTCAGGTTTAATAACAGTGTTCCCGAAACTAAGCGTGACGCCAATTTGCTTGAGAAATTGGCCATAGAGAGAGATGGGATACTGATGTGGGCAATTGCTGGGTTAAAGCGGCTCATTGCCAATGGATATAAGTTTTCGGAGACAGATAGGACCAGAGCGGAGCTTCAAAGATACAAAATCGAGAGTAACAGTGTGTTGTCGTTTTTGGAGGAACATTGCGAAACAGCTGCGGATGGCGTGGCTATGAGGGATGAACTATTTTCAAAGTACAAGGAGTATTGTAATAACGCTGGACTAAAGTCAGTTTCTCAATCCAACTTCAATAAGGACGTTGAGAGTTCCAATGAAAACATTGAGCGTGGGCTTGAGCGAATCAGTCGAAGAAAAACGTGGAAAGGTATCCAGTTAATTAAGTAGCCTACATTTTTGAACGGGTTTGAATTTTCAAAATGCAGTGAAACTACGGGGTTGAACGGGTTGAACCACTTTTCACAACTCCTTTACATAATAACCAAATGAAAGATATGTATAAAAAAAGAGAATATATAAGGGAATTCTCATTTACCCGTTCAACCCGTTCAACCCGTTCACCTTTGGTGGTGGTAAGTGAAGGAGGTGATTAAGCCAGAAAAGGTTATTGTAAGTTCAATTTTAAAGTTTTTAAAGACTGTGCCAAACTGCTTTGCATGGAAGACGCACGGTGGAATTTACGGAACAGCTGGGATCCCAGACATCATTGCTTGCATTGAAGGGAGGTTTGTCGCATTTGAGGTGAAGACGAAACTCGGGAAACTGTCAAAGTTACAAGAAATCACAATTCAAAGGATCAATGAAGCTAAGGGCAAAGCCTACAAAGTTACAAGTGTAAGTGAAGTTAAAAAAATACTTGAAATCTTGGAGGGAAACCCATATGAATAAGAAAGAATTATCGCAATTATACTATCTCAATCGCGAGATAGAAGAACAACAGCGAAGACTCACAGAACTTGAAACCATAGCCACGTCCTGCACGTCATTTATCACCGGAATGCCACGCATCGATGGTATCACGAACAAGGTGGCAAAATATGCGGCCGAGATAGCGGATTTAAAAGGGCTGTTGGATTTGAACTTGAAGAAGTGCTTTTATGAACTGAATCGGTTGAACCGGTTTATTGAGAGCATTACTGACAGCCAGATGCGAATGATTATATCGTTAAGGTACGTGAATGCTTTGACCTGGCAACAAATCGCATTTAGTATTGGTGAGCATGATGAACAATATCCACGTCGAAAGCATAACGATTTTCTTAAAGAAATAAACAAATAATGATATGTGATAACCCCGCCAATAGATTCACTTGTTGGCGGGGTTATACGTACTGTGGGATTATGCTCTATTTACATTTCTTGCACCGGTAAAAATAATGACAAAAAGGCTTAAATATATTACAAAAGCTCAGGCCAGTTGTCTGGGAACCCATAATGTCTATATTTAGGCAATAAATATTCCGAAAACAATTCTTTAATATGTGTTGAAACAATCTTAAAATCTTCTTCCGTTGATAATTGTTTTAAAACGAGTACATACGAAAAAAGCTTATCAGAAATGGGGTTTTGATCGTCGTCTTTTCTTAAAAGTGCGTTGTCTTTTTTGGACAAAGAGGGTTTTGTGATAAACCGCCTACTGTATAATCTGTTGCCGTGAGCACACATGTTTCTTAAATTTGCTATGCAGTGAATAAGGTTTCCGAGCACTAAATGGCCTGTGTTCTTTTGAAAACCAAATGCGTTCGCAATCTCAATTTTCAGAGTTTGTTGAAGCCTTGAATATAATTTTGATACATCGGAAATTGTTAGTAGTTCTACAAAAACCCAAAGTGGGAGGATATCGTTCTTTTGCTCTTTGTGGTGTTTTAAAAACAATTCATGGTTTTGCATTCGATCCTTTTGATCGCGTGCTTTCTTTTCGATCAGATCATAAATCTCCATGGTTTTTGTTTTTTCAAAGTCGCTACAACAATTAAAAGTGGAAATATCTAAATATCCCAATGGACCATGGGCTTTGCTGTGATAATATGCAAACAATGATTTCAGTTTGACCTCAACAACCTCAATAATTGATAAAAGAATATGTCTCATTCTTCGGTCCATTTCGTAAATCTGAATGATATTTTCGATCGAAATGTTTTCATTAAATTCGTCGTAATTTCTAAGTGTCAGTGTGTATCCACTTATTCGGTAATAGTTGTTTTGCAAAAAAAACGTTTTTGCTTTTTCATAAAGAGAATCAGGGATTTTGAGTTTCCTTTGTTTTAGGAGTTCAAGTTGTTCATCTATAGTTTTAAACGGTTTTATATTTTGCATACTACTCTCCTTTAAAGAAAAAAGCCCACAAGTGTGCATGTTAGAAACAGAGGCCCGTGGGAATTGTTAACCTAATGATAACCTTTTAACCATGGCTGTGTCAACACTAATATTTGGAAATACATTATTTGCATTTCGATTTTGAATTAACTTGACGAAAATGACGAAATAGAAATGCTAAACTAATATTATCAGAAACATGCAAAAAAACAAGTGGGTGATCGTTTATGCCAAGAAAGCCATTGAAAATGTGTTCATACCCGATGTGCCCGCGCCTAACGGAGCAGATGTATTGCGAGGCGCACAAGCAGCAGAGCGACAAGGAATACAATGCCCAGAGAGATAAGAACGTGACGTGGTTGTACAAGGACAAAAGATGGCGAGCGCTGCGGCGAAAAGTGTTGTCGACCAATCCACTGTGTGTAGAGTGTCTGAAGCACAACAAGTTAACGGCGGCGCTGGAAGTGGATCACATCGTTTCGCACAAGGGAAGCGAGGTGCTGTTCTTTGATGAAAAGAATTTGCAAGGGCTCTGCAAGCAGTGCCACTCGAGTAAGACTGCCAAAGAGGATGACAGATGGAAAAAGAATAAAGTTATTTATACGTATTTAAAGCCCTGAATTTGTGAAATGCGCTGCAATAGCACCCCCTAGGGCGGATACAATCTCCAACAACCTCCAAAAAAGGCAACGGGCAAGGGGTGCTGTGTGAGATTTCGCAAAATCAAAAATCAAAAGGGAAAAATCAAAACTTTGTCCTGAAATGTAGTTATTTTAGGCATTCAAATGGTTTTGATTATTATTAATTCAAGTGAAAGAAATCAAAATTAATCAAACAATAGTAAAATTCAAGAATTCAAAATAGGAGATGAACCAAATGGCAAGTGGAGGAAGTAGAACAGGGGCAGGAAGACCAAAAAAATCAGTTGCAGAAAAGATACTTGAAGGTAATCCAGGTAAACGCCCAATTCATGTTTTGGACTTTGGACATGATAGTGAATTGCCGGAGTTACCCGAAAATCCTCCACAGTATTTGACTGACGATGCTAAAGAAATATACAAAAAGGTATATCAATGGTTGAAACATGTCGGATGCACTAAAGGAATACTTCCATACCACCTTGAAGAGTATGCTTTTTTGAGAGCGAGATGGATTGCAATTGAAGATCTAAATACAAAACACGGGTTTTTAATTAAAAACCCCTTGAATGGTCAAGCGGTTGCGTCTCCGTACGTTCAAATGGCACAGCAGTACTTAAAACTTACAAACGAAGTCTGGGCGAAGATATATTCAGTTGTTCGTGAAAGCAAGCTTAAAGAATATGATGGCCAATCTCCAAATGATGACATCATGGAGCGCCTGCTTCGAGGGAAGGGATAAGTATTGTAAAAATAATATAGGGCATGCGCATTCGCGTGTGCTTTTTTAATTGTGGAGGAAAGTAGCGATGACGTCATACACACAAACCAATAAGTTCATAAAGGTACTGAAAACCTACGAACTCTCGAAACAGCAGTTCAAGACTTTAAAGGGACAGGCAGCTGCCGGAGACATCGTCGGCGCCCGAAAAGGGTTAGACAAAATACTAAAACGAATGGAGAATCATAACAATGGAAATACAAAAACTTAAACTGGAACAACTGAATCCAGCGAAATATAATCCGAGGAAGAAACTAAAACCCGGAGACGCAGAATTTGAAAAGCTCAAGAAAAGTATTGAGACGTTTGGGTTCGTAGAACTGATCGTGGCAAATCGCAAAACAGGGTTCACAGTTATTTCCGGACACCAAAGACTCTCGGTCTTAAAATTTCTTAACTGGGTCGAGGTTGAGTGTGTCATTGTTGATTTGGACGAAGAAGCTGAAAAGGCACTCAACGTTGCTATGAACAAAGTTGGTGGCGACTGGGATATTCCATTGCTGACCGATTTGTTAAAAGGACTTGATGAGAGTGGCTTTGATGTTTCGCTGACAGGCTTTGAAGCGTCTGAAATCAGTGCACTGTTTGGAGAGCCTAATGCAAAGGAAGATGACTTCGATGAAGCAGCGGCTCTTAATGAAATTGAAACACCCATAACTAAGTCAGGCGACATTTGGATTTTAGGCAAACACAGACTTCTGTGCGGAGACAGCACTTCTTCGGATGACATCTCGTCATTGATGGATAATAAACTTGCTGATTTGGTATTAACTGATCCCCCATACAATGTCGACTATGAAGGTGGAACCAAGGAAAAATTGAAAATCCAAAACGATAAGATGAAGGATGAACAGTTTCTGCAGTTTTTGACTGATGCATTTACAAGAATGTATGAGAGTTCAAAAACTGGTGCAGCCATTTACGTATTCCATGCCGACAGCGAGGGTTATAACTTCAGAGCGGCATTTAAGCTTGCTGGATATCAGTTGCGACAATGTTTGATTTGGGTTAAGAATTCTCTAGTCATGGGTCGCCAAGATTACCAGTGGAAGCATGAACCAGTTTTATACGGATGGAAGGACGGCGCAAGCCACGCTTGGTATGCGGATCGGAAGCAAACCACGTTAATTAATTTTGACAAGCCGCTTCGTAACGCTGAACATCCTACCATGAAGCCAGTTGGGCTTTGTGGGTATTTCATTGGTAACTCCAGCAAAGAGGGAGACATCGTTTTGGATCCATTCGGAGGAAGCGGCTCGACAATGATTGCTTGTGAACAAACCAACAGAAGTTGTTACACTGCGGAGCTTGATCCGAAATACTGCGACGTAATCGTTAAACGATATATTTTGCAGGTAGGTTCAAGTGCACAAGTGTTTCTTCAAAGAAATGGCATCCAAACAAAGTATGACGAGGTTCCGGAGGTGGTTACAAGTGAGTAACTTAACGCTTGGATCGTTGTTTGACGGAAGTGGTGGCTTTCCTTTAGGTGGAATTCTTAATGGCATTACACCACTCTGGGCAAGTGAAATTGAACCTTTTCCTATAAGAGTAACTACCAAACGACTGCCGTTTATGAAACACTTGGGGGACATCAGCACCATTGATGGTGGTAAGATTGAACCGGTAGATATCATAACATTTGGCAGTCCATGCACTGATCTTTCAGTTGCAGGAAAGCGGGCGGGGCTTGACGGTGGTCATTCCTCGCTTTTTTATGAAGCAATACGAATTATTAAAGAAATGAGGGAAGCAACCGATGGAGCAAAACCAAGATATATCGTGTGGGAGAATGTGCCGGGCGCTCTCTCGTGCTCAAAAGGAGAAGACTTTAGGGCAGTCCTTGAACAAATCCTTAAAGTCAAGGACGAAACCCATGATGTTCCTGTGCCTGAAAAAGGGAAATGGATGTCTGCTGGTGAAATCGTGGACGATGATTTTTCCGTTTGCTGGCGAATCCTTGACGCACAATTTTGGGGAGTCGCCCAAAGACGTCGTCGTATCTACCTTGTCGCAGATTTTAGAGGAACAAGTGCCAGCAAAATACTATTTGAGTTCGAAAGCATGTCAGGGTATTCTCCGAAGGGCATCAAACCGTGGCAAGGAGTTGCCACAGATGTTACGAATTGCTCTGGAGAAACAGTCAGCTTTGAACCTGGAGCCGTAAGCAGAATTGGCGGTCATTATCTAGAAAACGCAGCGTGTACATTGCGAGCTAAGATGGGTGATAACCAACTTGCAGTAGCCATTGAGAACCATCCCACAGATGGAAGGATAAAGATTGATGAAGAAGGACGGGTTCAAACCCTTACCTCTCGTATGGGAACTGGAGGCAATAATGTGCCGCTTGTAATGAATGAGCGCCAGTACGCACCAACGGTAAGCGAGGGCGTGGCAAACACTTTAACTGCGACTGACTACAAAGGGGTGCAATGTGTTTTTGAACCAATTTGTGATCATAAACCTATTACACTTAAAATACGCTCTGGTTGCGAGGGCGGTGGCAAAGGAGCTTTAATGCAAGAAGACAAGTCTGCGACGCTGTCTTGTAACAACGAGCAGACGGTATTTGTACCAACGGCATTTGATGGCAAGCAGGTTACTTCAAAGATTAATAAAAGTAATCCAAAGCCGGGAACTCCTTGTCATACATTGGCAGCGGGTAATGCAGACAGTGCGTATGTTTGTTATGGAATCTGCTCGGACGGAAGCAACTCCATGAAATCTGATAACCCAAACAGCGGAATTTACGAAGCGGATACAAGTAGAACCTTGGATGCAAACGGAGGTAACCCCTCGTGTAATCAAGGTGGCATTGCCGTTGTTAATAAATCGGTTCAATTAGGGTTTGATGGTTACAATGGAAATGAAACAGGCGTAGTCTCGTCAACATTGGGCGCAAATTGCGGATTGTCTTCTGGAAGACAGGGGGTCGTTTCGGAAGTTGATACCTTTGCACTTCAAGGCAGCATGATAGGACGAGACGACGACAATGGACCAAACGGGGATGGGGTCAATGAAGATGTTTGTTTTACTCTAAATACGGTGGATAGACATGGTGTTGTGTATGCTCTTGATAGAGAAACATTTAACTGTGGTCAAAACTATGCCAGGAACCTAGGAATTAGCGAGGATGGAATTGCGGCAACATTAAATGCACAAGGGCCATCTGCTGTCGCCCAGCCTGCGAGCTTTTATCCGCAGATGAAAGCGGAAAGCCAGTGCTTTCGTGATGATGGGGTAGCAAACACAATAGTAAACGGGACTAACCCCGGCTTTCAAAACGCAGTCGCCTTTCCAGAGTACAGTGTCAGACGATTAACCCCAACAGAGTGCGCATTGCTTCAGGGGTTTCCAAAAGACTGGGGTAAAAATTTAGAAACTCAAAACCCATCTGAAGAGGATATTGACTGGTGGCAGGATGTTTTTGACAATCATCGCAAAATATTCTCAAGTTCAAATAAGGCAAAGAGTCGAAAAGCTATCAGGGCGTGGTTACAAAACCCGCACTCAGATTCAGCGGAATATAAGATGTGGGGAAACGGCGTGGCTCTGCCCTGCGTTTGTTTTGTGCTTGCTGGCATCAAGTGGGCAAATGAGCATTCTTGACTTGCTTTTATTGGTGATTAGAGTGATTAATGTACACAAACAAATCAGAGGAGTGAGTTTTATGGACCGATTCTTTACACAAAAGACCTGCGACAAATGCGGTGGGAGTCTGGTTGGTGGTAGAATAATGAGCATGTTCGATGAACGATGCCTTTGCATTCCATGTTCAGACAAGGAAAAAAAGGATCCCGAATACGAGGATGCAGTTAAAGCCGACATCGAACAAATCAAAGGCGGTAACTTCAATTTTGAGGGTATCCGAGGAGGAAAAAAGTGATGTCAAGAAAAGAAATCGTCAGAGAGTTTGTTCAAAAGTTTATGATGGATGAGGGTGTTTCATTAATCGGTGCCGACGCTTTACTTCATACAGATGTTGAGGCGGCGTATACGAAACTGTCAAAAACATTATCTAATGAGCAGAAGGATTTGCTGCTTGATTTGGACAGCAAAATGAACAAGCTCAACACCAGGGAGTTCGAGCTGTATTTCACGTCTGGATTTGAGCACGGAATCACCTTTCCAAAGGATCTGTTGACAGCGAAGGAATAGTGAGATTCTCTCCAATATCTTAACCAATAGTCAAGGTGGTTTTGCCATGAAACATGGGTTGAATTCTCTTGACTATTAGTGCGTTTAGAGTGATTAATGGTGTAGTGAACGACAATAATTTTTGGAGGGATTTCTATGAACTTTATGACAGTAAGAGAACTGGAATCGGCACTGGCGGCATTC
>Ga0194063_10000286_pt1 | contig 37793 bp, 31 predicted proteins | sample SepL3720m_MetaG_FD_155459 | JGI IMG/M metagenome (GOLD analysis project Ga0194063, IMG submission 155459) | Anoxic zone freshwater microbial communities from boreal shield lake in IISD Experimental Lakes Area, Ontario, Canada - Sep2016-L373-20m | ecosystem: Environmental > Aquatic > Freshwater...
CCTCGGGTCCTTTGCGCTTTCGGCACTGCAGGGGTCATTGAGTTGGTCCAACTTCAAGGAAGCGCTGATGGGCGCCACGCGCCTGTACTGCATGATCGCGCTGATCCTGGCGGGCGCTGCTTTCCTGACGCTCAGCATGGGCTACATCGGCTTACCACGGCATTTGGCCGAGTATGTTTCGTCGCTCGGCTTGAGTCCCTTTATGCTGATCCTGGCGCTGACGGTGTTCTACGCCATTCTGGGCTGTTTTCTGGACGGCATCTCGATGGTGGTGCTGACCATGGGCGTGTTGCTGCCTACCGTGCAGGCAGCCAACATTGACACGCTATGGTTCGGCATCTTCATCGTGATCGTGGTCGAGATGGCGCAGATCACGCCGCCCGTGGGCTTCAACCTGTTTGTGCTGCAAGGCATGACCAAGAAGGAAATCACCTACATCGCCCGCGTGACCCTGCCCTTCTTCTTCCTGATGTGCGTGATGGTGCTGCTGCTCTGGTTTTTTCCACAGATGGCAACCTGGCTGCCAAGCAAGATGTAGCCAGGCAATGGTCGCCGTTATGATGGCGCCATCATGATTTCCGTCTTTGCCATTTGCCTCGGCGCCAGCCTCGGCGCGCTGCTGCGCTGGGGTCTCGGGCTCTGGCTCAACCCCGGCGCCGTCATACCGCTAGGCACGCTTGCTGCCAATCTGATTGGCGGCTATCTGGTGGGTGTTTGCGTCGCCGTATTTCAGGGCCTGCCCGATCTGGATCCGGTCTGGCGTCTGGCGCTGGTGACCGGATTTCTGGGCGCGCTCACCACCTTCTCCAGTTTTTCGGCCGAAGTGGTTGGCATGCTGGGGCAGCAACGCTACGCCCTGGCCTTCGGCACCGCCGCGCTGCATCTGTTTGGCTCGCTGCTGCTGACGGTGGCGGGGATTCAGAGCGTGACGCTGTTTGCGGCGTCACGATCGTGACTTACAACTCGAATCGAATCCCCTGCGCCAGCGGCAGCGTGCTGCCGTAGTTGATGGTGTTGGTGGCCCGGCGCATATAGGCTTTCCAGGCGTCGGAGCCGGATTCACGGCCACCGCCGGTTTCCTTCTCGCCGCCAAAAGCGCCACCGATCTCAGCACCACTGGTGCCGATGTTGACGTTGGCTATACCGCAGTCGGAGCCGCGTGCTGAGGTAAAGATTTCTGCCTCGCGCAGGTCCTGCGTAAAGACCGCAGACGACAAGCCGTGGCTGACCGCGTTGTTGATCGCGATGGCCTCATCAAAACTGTCGTAGGGCACCACGTACAGAATCGGTGCAAAGGTTTCCTGCAACATCGGCCCGGTCTGCGTGGCCAACTCAACGATGGCCGGGCGCACGTAGAACGCCGCTGTATTTCCCACCGTGACACGTGCACCAAAGTGCACCGTCGCACCGGCCTGGCGTGCACGATCCAGCGCCTGTTGCATGGCCTCAAAGGCGCGCTGGTCAATCAAGGGCCCCACCAGCGTGCCAGCGGCCAGCGGATCACCGACAGGAAGGCGCTCGAAGACACGTACCAGGGCCGCCACCAACTCCGCGTAGATCGAGCGGTGCACGATCAGGCGGCGCAAGCTTGTGCAGCGCTGTCCGGCGGTTCCCGCCGCTGAGAATGCCACACCTCGGACCACCAGTTCCAGATTGGCCGAGGGGCAGACTATTGCCGCGTTGTTGCCACCGAGTTCCAGCAGCGATCGCTTGAACAGCGCGGCGCAGGCCACACCAACGGCGCGCCCCATGGCGGTGGAACCAGTGGCACTGACCAGTTTCACCGCCGGATGCGAGACCAGCGCCTCGCCCACGGCGCGCTCGCCAATAAGCAGTTCGGCCAGACCAAGCGGATCGATCCCCTGCTCGCTCGCGGTTTTGAGCAGCAAGCCTGAGAGCGCCAGCGCAGACAAAGGCGCTTTCTCCGACGGCTTCCAGACCAGCGTGTTGCCACAGACCAGCGCCAGCGCCGCATTCCAGGCATAGACCGCCATCGGAAAATTGAAGGCCGAGATGATGCCAACCACACCCAGCGGATGCCAGGTCTCCAGCAACTTGTGCTCGGGCCGCTCACTGGCAATGCTCAGACCGTAAAGCTGGCGCGACAGGCCCACGGCAAACTCGCAGATGTCCACCACTTCCTGCACCTCACCGAGCCCCTCCTGCACGATCTTGCCGGTCTCCAGCGAGATCAAGCGCCCCAGTGGCTCCTTGTGGCGGCGCACCGCTTCGCCAAAGGCACGCACCAGCTCACCACGCTTGGGAGCCGGCACCTCGCGCCAGCTCAGGCTGCGTGCCTGCGCGCGCGCGATGGCAGCGCCAACCTGCGCCTCGCTGCTGATCGCCACCCGCGCCAGGGGACTGCCATCGATCGGCGTGCGGACCTCCAGGCCGTCCGCGCTGTCAGGCGGTGGAGGCAGGCCCAGGGTCTTGAAGAGGTTTTGCACATCAGTGCCATGCGACATAGTGACTTCCAATCAAGAACCGGCGCTGGATGACGCCAAAGCCTTTACGCAAACCCGTGCGCGACCCTGCTCTCCTGCTCCTGCACCTTGAACTGATTGAAGCGCGGCAGGAACTTGTCCCAGTCGATGATGTGGCTGTCGAGTTCGGGGCCGTCAACGCAGGCGTGCTTGCGCACCATCTTGCCGGCGATCGTTACCGGCACCATGCAGGCGCCGCACATGCCGGTGGCGTCCACCATGATCGAGTTCAGGCTGGCCACGGTTTTCACACCGTATGGCTTGGTCAAATCGCTCACGGCACGCATCATCAGCGGCGGGCCGATGGTGACCACTTCGGCTATTCTGCGGCCCTTGCTCGTCATGTTGTCCTTCAGCATGGCTTCCAGCGGCGTCGTGACAAAACCCTTCTCGCCAAAGCTGCCATCGTTGCTGGTGTAGATGACGTCAAGCTGATCGCCGAACTCGGCTTTCAGTGCCGCAACGCGCTCTCCGTCCTTGACCCAGAACAGCAGATCGGAATTGCGGAAACCCGCAATCAGCGTCACGTGGTTGCCCAGGCGCAGATGCGCACGCATGATGGGGTAGACCGGCGGCAAGCCCAGACCACCCGCAGTGAAGACCACCGTCTGCTGGCCTTCATAGCGATGCAGCGCGCTGGGCAGGCCCAGTGGCCCGGCGATACCGGTAAACGAGTCACCGACCGCCATCTTGTTGATGGCAATGCTGCTGCTGCCCATGGCTTGCACCACCAGGCAGATCGTGCCCTTGCTGGCGTCCCAGTCAGCCAGTGTGAGCGGAATCAGTTCGCCCTTTTCCCAAGGCAAGACCCGCACAAACTGTCCGGCTTGGGCTGACTTGGCGACCAGCGGCGAGTGAACGATGAACTCGACGATGCCATCGGCCAGTTCGATTTTTTCCAGAATGGTCTGCGGCGCGGCACCCAGACCGGTGTAGTACTGCGCACCGCGGACCATGGTGCGAATCTCGCTCGCGGTCAGGTTGATGTCACCGACAATTTCACGTGCTGCTGCCTGGCCGTCACCAGCCGCGCGAATGGCGGTAGAACCACCGCGAGTCGCATCGCCGCCAGAGTAGACGCCTGCCAGCGAGGTTTGCTGCGAGCCGTCCGGCACATCGATCGTGCCCCACTTGGTGGTCTTGAGGCTCGGTTCCGATTCGCGGATGATGGGGTTCGGTGTGTTGCCCAGCGCCATGATGACCAGGTCTACTTCCATGGACTCGATCTTGCCGGTGCTCACCGGGCTGCGCCGGCCACTGGCGTCGGGTTCGCCCAGAGCGATCACGTCGAGCTGCGCATGCGTCACAAAGTGGGTCTTGTCGTCACCCAGAAACTCATTGGGGGCGCGCAACTCCATCAGCTTGATGCCTTCTTCCAGCGCATGATGCAGCTCTTCCACGCGCACCGGCATTTCGGATTGCGTGCGACGGTAAACAATCGTCACATCGCCGCCGAGCCGGCGCGAGGTACGGGCCGCGTCCATCGCCGTGTTGCCACCACCAATCACAATGACGCGCTTGCCACGGGTCTCGGGCAGCGGCGTTTCGTAGTCCTTGTGCAGGCCCTGCATCAGGTTCACCCGGGTCAGGAACTCGTTGGCCGACATGACGTTAAGCAGGTGCTCGCCCGCCACGTTCATGAAGCGCGGCAAACCGGCGCCGGTGCCGATAAAAACTTTCCAGAAGCCGGCCTTCTTCAGGTCTTCGATGGTGGCGGTCTTGCCGACCACAAAGTTGGCAACAAACTTGCCACCCAGCAGCTTGATCTTGCCAACCACATCGTCGATCAATTCATTGGGCAGCCGGAACTCGGGGATGCCGTAACGCAGCACACCACCGAGCGCATGAAAGGCTTCAAACACCGTTACCGGGAAGCCCTCGGAGGCCAGCAGATAGGCGTTGATCAGACCCGCGGGCCCGGAGCCCACCACCGCCACTGGCGGCTTGTCGGCCTTGGCCCAGGGGTCGGGAAAGTTGGCAAAGCGCGCCGCAATACCTTCGGCATTAACCATTTTTTCGCGCTGCGGCAGATACCATTCGATCTGGCCGATCTCGATCGGCAACTTCTTGTGCTTGCAGACACCCTGGCACTGCAATTCCTGCGGGCAGACGCGCCCTGTCACATTGGGCAGTGGATTGCAGTTTTCGATCAGTTCCATCGCCTCGCGAAAACGCCCGGTACCCAGCAACTCCAGCATTTCCGGTATATGAATCTTGACCGGGCAACCGCCCTTGGGTTCGAACTTGCCTGCCACGTGAACGCCGACTTCGCAGGGTTTGTCCTTGCACTGCTTGTCGCGCAGCGCCTCCAGCCAGACAAACATCTCGACCTCGCGCCCGCTGTAGCCCAGATTCATGTAACCCAGATAGCCCTGGTTGACCAGACCGAAGTCATGTGAGCGTTCCTCGGCATCGCGCATATAGGGCGGAATGGAGCGCTCCACCGGCCAGTTGAACGACAGGCCCTTGAACATCGGATAGCGCTCCGACAGATGGAGTTCAATGGCGCGTATGAACTTGCGCTTGAGCCGCAGCGGCACGTTCCAGACAAAGCGCATCAAGACCTTGCTGGCGTCGTCGTCGCGCAGCAGCAGGCCCCACATGGTGCGGATGAACTCCGCACTGAGCTCTTCCTGCTGAAACTCCCACACCATGGCGTTGGTGCCGTCGGCAATGAACATATCGCGAAAGGCCTGCGGCTCGCTCAGCAGGCGTCGGCGCAACAGGTTGAGCTGCTGGTGGAAGTTCTCGACTTCCGGCGTTTGCTCGAGCGCGTCAAGCTGCGAGCGTGTGCTCGCTATCGTGCTGCTGGCCTGCAGGTAGCGCTGCAGATCCTCACCACTGCGGGGGGACAGGTTTTCGCTGCTCATCGAATGATCTCCGAATCACAATTGGCAACCACGCGCGCAATGCGGCTCTTCAGTTCAGCGGTGACCTTGACCTTGGCCAAAGCACCCGGAATCAGTTGCGCCACATCCTTGCTCTCACCGTCGACCACAACACGCGTCTTCTCGAACAGTTCCGGCAAATCCTGGTAGCAGGTCTTGCAGTCGGTGCACTTCACCTGGTCGGCAACGTCGTAAGTCACCAGCGCATCCGCCACGGCCGTGGCCGCGCCGGCAGGAGCAGCGGCGCCGGCCACCGGCGTGATGGGAATCGTGCGCGCGGCAGCCACCGGCGCTTTGCTGGAGGCAGCGAGCTCCGACATAGCACGGGCAAAGGTATCAAGCGAGGAGTCGCGCAGGGTCACCGAATTCTGGTACTGCGCTTGCAAGGACTCGATGTCGGCGCGGTGACTCTCGTCGAGTTTGGCCACATGCTGACCATCGAGGAACTGCAGCAGATGCCAGTACTTGCGACGCTCTTCGACCAGCGCCACGATGGCTTGGGTCACTTCAATTTTCTGCAGGCGCTTCTTCGCGTCGGTGGACCAGATGAAGGGCTTGATGCCCTGCCGATCATCCTTGGCCAAGTCAACGTAGGCCTCCACCGGCATCGCGTTGACCTCGTCCGCGCCCAGCTTGTGGAACTGCTTCTTGAAGCGGATTTCACCCAGCGCAAAGTGCGCCGGTGTCAGCGCCGTGCTCAAGAGCTTGAGCTGGCCCGCATCGTCAATGTATTCCAGCGTACTGCTGGCCCAGGTCTTCTCGGGTTCCGGGTTGCCTTCAAGTGAGAACCAGTCGTGCAGGTTGCTGCCACGGCGCGGGTCATGCACAAACACCGGATTCATGCGGCTCTGCACTGCCAGACGCGAGCGCTCGGATGAGGCTGCATCGCCAATGCCGTGCTCACCCTGACACGGTGTGTAAACGTCCATCAGCGCCGGACCATCGGTGTAGGTGAGGCACTCCATGGTGTTCTTCAAAAAGTGTCCCTGCAGCGAAGTGCTGGTGGCGCAGACGAACACATTGGAATGGAAGGCCGCTATCAGGCCGAGTTCCTTGCGCGACTCCTGCTTGCCGCTGGCCGCACTGCCATAGCGCGCCAGATCGGAGTCCTGCCCGATGAAGCTCGATGTCGAAGCCTGCCCGCCGGTATTGGAATACGAGCCGGTATTGAGCACCAGCACCTTGAGCGGCGTGCCGCTCATCAGGATGCGCGAGAGTGCGCCAAAACCGATATCGTAGGTGGCACCGTCGCCACCGACCGTGATCACCGTGGGCATCAGGCCCAGTTCGGCCACACTGAACTGCTCCCAGGACAGCATGCGCAGGGCCTGCTCATGCGTCTTGGCGTCGTAGGCGTCGGCCAGCTCCAGCCGGGCCACACGCTGCGCGCGCACATCGGCTACGGTCTGCGCAGCAATACCCTCGAAGATGCCCTTGGCGAGAGGCTGCGCGTCCTGGAACAGGCTGTTGACCCAGGGATCGTTGTAGCAGTTGAACGGGAAAGTGGACGCGTAAACGCTGCTGCAGCCGGTGGAGTTGGCCACAACAGCACCGGACGGGCCGTTGCCGCTGGGGCCGCTCTCGAACACATAGAGGCGCTTCTCCAAGGTATCGATCAGTGCGCCAAGGCGCTGTGCCCGCTCGGCGTCGGTGCCGGCAACGGCCGCCTGTTTGGCGCCAAGGTCGGCAATCAGGGCTTCGAGTTCATGAATGTGGTCGCGCTGGCGTTTGCTGGTGATGGCCTGGTTGGTAGCCATGACCAGCCGGATGGCCGTCACTTCGCCGCAGCCGCGGCAAGCACCATGACCGCCGGTGGTGGAATAGTAGTTGGAAGGGTCCAGCAGCAGACGTTTGATTTCGCCGTCGGGCTTGATGGCACCGTCGACAAAGCGCGCTGGTGTGTGGGGCAGTTTGCCCATGAAATCAAAGCGCTGCTGCACGGTTTGCAGTACAGCCGCGTCCTGATCGCGCGCCACCAAAGCGCCCGGACCACAAACCTCGATGCACTCCAGGCAACCGGTGCACTTCCAGGGGTCTATGTTGGCCGCGAACAATCCGCCACTGCCAGCCTTGGCCTTTTCCATGGCGTCAAAGAAGGGCCGTGTGCGCGCCACTGCGTACAGCGCCAGCACGTCAATCAGCTTGTTGACATTGCGCAGCAGGGTCACGTTGTCGGTTTCCAGATGCGTCGCGGCATCGGCCAGCAGCTCGTGCAAGGCTCGTGCCTCCTTGCTCTGGCGATAACTCTCACGCACCGCTTCGGACAGAGCGTAGGCGTGACCACGCATCGCCTCGGCCTGCGTCGCCGTGATGTCGAGTTCCGTGATGCCGCCCAGCAGCAAGTCGTGAATCTCGTGCACCACATTCGGAATGGCGGCGTCCGGGCAGACCAGCGCGCATTCCATGCAACCAGTGCACAGCTCGGGCTTGAACTCCGGCACAGTGCGCCGGAACAGCCCCTTGTCTTTGGCACCTGCGCTGCCCGCCGGCATGAACAGGCCCGTGCCTGGCAAAACCGGAGCTTCCCCCAAGGCGCCCTCGCGGAACGGTTTGAGCACCATGTCGTCGTAGTACTCGGCGTCGAACATGCCGGCGCAGCCCGACGGGCCGGCGCTCTGGCACTGCGAAGCCGATTGCGACACGCTGTAGATCGGAATCGTGGCCGGCCGGCTCTCGATGCTGGCGAAGGCCGGCAGGTCGTAATCGACCTTTTGCGTGGCCTCGATGCCCTCGCGGATCACAGCCATATTGCCATCGGTCACGGCGCCGCCCTTGCCGCCGAATTTCTTCGAAATCTGCTGCCGCACTTTCTCCAGAATCGTCGCCGCATCGGCACCAGCTGACACCTGGTGCACGTGGCCGGAGACGGCGCCGATAAAGGCGATGCCCATCATGCGGGTGGCCAGTTCCGGTGTCGGCGCATTCTTCTTGGCCACAGCAAAAGCGTCGATGATGAAGAAGCGAATTTTCCTGTCGCGGATGGTCTGGCGCGCCTTGACCGGCAGCTCTGCCCAGACCTCTTCGGCGCTGGCGTTGGACTGCAGGATGAAGGTACCGCCCGCCACGAGCCCGAGCAGCGGATTGGTGTGGCTGAAGACCTTGTGGTCGGGCGCAATGACGACCTCAACGTCTTCCAGTTCGGCGTTGGTGATCTTGACCGGTTCCGGACTCAGCGTGATGTAGTAATTGGTAGGCGCGCCGCTCTTCTCGGATCCATACTTGGGTGCCGATTTGGAGTGCATACCGAGCACGCCGGCCAGGATGTCGGTCAGCAATTTGCCCGAGGCAATCGTGCCGTAGCCACCGATGGAATGAAAGCGCACGCGAAAGCCCGCGTCCGGCAGCAGCTTGGGATTGGGCTGCGTCTGCAGCGCCATCGGCTCGGTTTCGGGATAGGCGGTCTTCAGTCGCTGCAGCATTTCGGAGACGCGCGGTGTCGCCGTATCAGAGAAGAACTGGGAACCCAGATAAATCAGCGGCACCAGCTTGCCGTCTTCCATGTTCTTGAAGGCGGCGATCAGATGGCGCGGTTGCAGGTCGTGCCCGCCCAAGCCAAAGATGGCAGTGGTCAGCATCGGGCTCTGGGCGAGCGCCGGGATGCCGGCGTGGCGCATCTGGCTGGCGTTCTCGCCCGCCTTGAACAGGGCCTGCGTGACAAAGCTGGTGAGCGCGGTCTGGTCCGAGCGCTCCAGCACGGTCACTGCCTTCTTGCCCTTGAGCGCCTCCACCAGTTCGGCCTCCGGGAACGGTTGCAGCAGCTTGATGGCCACCAGGCCGACCTTTTTTCCCTGTCGGCGCAGGTGACTCACCACCGCTTCCACGTCATCCGTGACCGAGCCCAAGCCCACCATCACGTAATCGGCGTCCTCGCACATGAAGGTCTGCACCGGGCTGTACTTGCGCCCACTCAACTCGGCGTACTCAGTCATTGCCTGACGCACGATGGCCGGCACAGCGACAACAAAATGGGTGCGGTGATCGACCGCTCCAGCCTGAAAATCGGGCTGGTTCTGAACCGCACCGGTGAGACCCGGATTGTTCACATCGACCAGCGCCGGTACCAGTTGACGCGTGCCTTTCTCGAAGGCGTTGAGCCACTGGCGCTTCCAGGCGCCGTGCAGTTCTTCAGGCAGCCAGTCCAGCGTCTTGGCAACCAGCTTGCAAGCGTTGTCGGACTCGACGTTGACAGCGTTGCTGATCAAATAGGCTTGCAGCTTGGCGAACTTGTCTGGTGTCAGGTCGGCCTGACGCCGAACCAGGTATTGCTGCAACTGCACCACCCTGCCCTTGGCACCGTACAGCATCTCCTGCGCCAGAGTCGGCGCCTTGATGCGCCCGGCCGGGTCACCCAGGTACTCACGCAGCAAAGCCGGCTCGGGCATCAGCGCCTCGCTCATCATGTGGCTGGTGGCAAAACCGTCCATGGCGTTGGCCACCGGAATCAGCGACAGCGATGCGACGCGGTAGGAAATGGCCGCCAGATCGGCCGCTTCCTGCGGGTTGGAACCAAACAGAATCGTATACCCGGAAGACAGCAGCGAATACACGTCGTCATGCCCGGCCATCACGTTGAGCGAATGCTTCGAGACCACACGCGCGGCCACCTGCAGCACAAAGCCGCCGACCTTCTTGCCCACGGTGACGTAATGCGATTCGAGCGCGTACAGGATGCCCTGGCTTGATGAGGCGTTAGAGATGAACTGGCCCCCGGTCAGTGCCGCACCGAGCGCGCCGCTCTGCGCCGAATGCTCACCTTCGGGTTCAAAAAAGAACGGATGCTTGCCGAAGACATTGACGCCGCCCTCGGCACGAAATGCTTCGTAGATTTCGGCGATCTCGGTGGAGGGTGTAATCGGGTAGCCGATCACGCCGCCACAAACCTGGCTCATGACGTAGGCGACTGCGCCGTTGCCATGGATCACGTTGGGGATGCCGGGGTACTTCGTTGTCTTGGCTTTCATAATTCTGCGTCCATGAGTTAACGGTTAATCGCAAGGCCCACCCTGGATGAACTCATAGCCCGGTCGAACACTTTCCGGCCGAAGACAGCTAAGCGGAAAAACACTCACCCCAAATGGGAAAACGAGAGGCTAGGCTCCTCGCATATTTTGGCGAATGAATAGTAGCACCACTATGTGATAAAAAAGCCGCTGCACATGCTATCTATTGACGTGCATCAAGCCTTCAACGACATCCCACGGCACAAGCCCGCATAACAGCGGCTGTCAAGCCTGAACGGTGATAATCCTGTCGAAACCGCTAATCTTGATGACTTCCAGAATCGCCGGCTTCGGCGCAGTCAGAACCAGTTTTCCGCCTCTGGCTTTTGCGGCTTTCGCAACAACCAGCAAGACGCGCAGCCCGGCGCTGCTGACATAGTCGAGCTCCGACAAATCCATAGTGATCGAATTGACATCGTCAACCAGCAAAGCCAGCAAAGCTTTTTCGGCGGCACCTGCGGTGGCGGTATCCAGACGGCCGGTGGACTTGTAGGTAACGCTAGTGTTCATGTTACGAAATCTTGCTAATAGATGTGCTCATGTTATAGCAGTTTTATCGGAGCCCGCTGAGATGGACGCTATAGAATTTAAGAATGTCAGGGAAACTCACACTCGAAGGCGACGCAGACATGGCCCATCTGGCAGTGCTGCTGGATGACGTCGAGAGTTTTAGTCAGAGCCAGAATTGGCCCGCGGATGTGGCGGCGCAAGTGCGCCTGGCACTGGAAGAGGTTATCGTCAATGTCATGTCTTATGGATCGCTCGGGCAGGACGCGCCGCACTTGAAGATTGATCTGACACAAAAGGAATCGCAGCTCCAGATAGAGGTCGCCGACAACGGAATTGCCTTCGACCCCCTTCAGATCGCGCCGCCCAAGCTGGATGCCGCGCTGGAAGAAAGGGAAATCGGGGGCTTGGGAATTTTTCTGGTTTTCCAACTGATGGACAGCGTCAGCTACCAGCGCAGGGGCGATTGGAACCTGCTGTCAATGAGCAAGTCGCTGCTTTGACCGCTGGCCAATCCGCAGCAGCTAAAGGTCTATTTCAAGGCCGTCGTAGGCCGTTACGACCGCCAGTTCAGCGTCACTGCGGGTGAGCGCTTCGAGTCGGCGCGACTGGTCCAGAACACCGGCAATTTTGGCATCGTCATAGGCCGGCTCGTGGTGAAACATGCAAAGGCGCCTGGCCTTGGCGGCCTGGCACAGTTCGATCCCCACCATGTTGCTGGAATGCCCCCAGTCGGCGCGCACCGAAACGGCATCGGCCAATGAGTACATGGCATCGAACACCACCAGATCCGCGTCGCGAAAAAAGTCGATATACGGGTCCAGCGCCATCTGGTTGTCGAGCTTGTGCTCTGAATCCGTCGAGTAAACCATGGCCTTGCCATGGCGCTCGAAACGCCAACCGAACGAGTCACCCGAATGAAGCTGCAGCAGCGCCGCTACCGAGTAACCAGCGATTTCATAGTGCTGTCCCGGCCGCAACAGGTCGAACTCGATTTGTGCCGACAGGGCGTCAAACTCGACGGGAAAACACGGCGGTGATTGCTGCCGCCGAAAAGCCAGTTCAGCCTGGGCATGGCAGGTATGGATGACGATACGATTGCCAGGTATGTATACCGGGGTAAAGAAAGGGAAGCCCATGATATGGTCCCAATGCAGGTGGGACATGAAAACATGGTAGGTCTGCGGCGAACCGGGCGGGAACTGCCGCAAATAGTCAACCCCCAGGGGCCGAGCACCCGAACCGAAATCCAGGAACACATGACCTGCTCCCTCCGACTCCAGCTGCACGCAACTGGAGTGACCACCATACGTGCCTCTGATTTCAAAAGGCAGTTGGGAGTCAACAAACGCCTCCACGTCTTGCCTTCGATTCAAGCCCTGATCTATCGCCGCATTGAGCGCTGCCACCACTTTCGCGCGAGTTTGCTCAGCGGTCAGCGAGATCGGAATAGACCCCCGGGTACCCCAGAAACGGACCTTCATGGCAAAGCCTTTCTCATTTAATGTGGTGCGGGCCCCAGGCGCGCAGCAAGCTGCGCCCTGGTCCATTGCATCAAGCGGGTCAAAGGGTAGCAAAAAAGGAAAAAACAAACACAGGCGTACAAATAGACCGGAAACATCAGGCGAGTATTGCCGGTGGCATTGATGACCGTGTTGCAACGGCTGACCAACTCACTCACACCAATGATCGAAGCGGTGCTGGAGGCGATCACAATGATCAACATGTAACTCGTCCAGTTGGGTAGAAAGAGGAGCGCTGCTGCATGATCTCCCTTGCGCCAATCATGCAAGGTTGTGGTCAGATTGTCAGAGGTAAACCCAATCACTGCCATGGCCAGGGCCAGCGATGCGTTCAGCCAGCCCGGAAAGCCGAGCGTGATCGAGGTGCCGGGCAAGACAAATTCGCTGGGCAACATGAAGACCAGGTAAAACTGGAAAACAATGGTGGGCACATTGCGCGTGAGCTCGGTCAGCAGCAAACTGGTCTTCACGCGCCGCGGACGACTGGACAGTCTGAGCAGAGCCAGTCCCCAACCCAGCCCCGTTCCGATGACCATCGCGAGCGATGCAATCAGGATGTTCAGGCTGAAGCCCGTCAGCAGGAAAGGCGTCCAGGTGATCAACTCTCGCAGCACGTCCAGGCCAGGGAGATTCATTGGCTCATTCCCAGCAACTTGCGCTCCAGCAGCTTCAGCACGCGAACCGTTGCAAAGATGAGCAACAGGAACGTCAACAGCAGCACATTCATCATTACGCCAACGTTGCCGTTCTCCGTCATGACGGTGGTAGCAACCGAGAGGAGTTCGGGCACAGCGACAGCAGAGGCCATCATGGTCGCTTTCGATACATTGATCAATGCCGCCGTAACGTGGCCACTGCTGGTTGCGACGAGCTCACGCATGTTTCCCCAACGCAACTGGAAAACCGGATTCGCTTGACGCTGGACATCCGCTGCGAACAGGAGCGCCGTCGTGATGCTTGAGCCGGTGTAAAAACTCAGGCACCACACCACAACCGCAAAGGGCGACACGCTGAAGCCGTAAGTCGTCATCAGCATGGACCCCAATCCAAACAGCAACAGGTACATCACCAACAGCGGCGGCGTCATGCGTCCAACCACGCTGGCGATCCAGATCAGTCTGCTTATGACGAGCACTTTGGCCTCAGCCAGCAAGGCACCCAGCACACCCAGAAACAGGCTGCCAGAAACACAAAGCAGCATCAACAAGACCGTTGTACCCAAACCCAACAGGAAACGCGTGCGATCGTATTCGTCATAAATGAGGCTCAGATCCAGACCAGTATTCTCTTTGAACCAAAGACCCAGGCGACGTAGGCCCGTGGTATCTGTTGAGTTGAGAAAGACAGGATTCCTGCAAACACTGGGCCAATGGCCCGAGACTTCGCGCTCGCACAAGGGCTTGCCGCTGGCATCAAGTTTTTTCCACAGGGCATGGGTGTCTGCCAGGAATGTCGATGCCGGCAGGCCCCACACCTTTTCACGCTGAATTGCAAATCCGCTGCGATGCCAATCGGCCACAATGTCGCCCAGCAGGCGCTCGAACTCGGAACCGGCTTCCCGGCGCGCAATGGCAATTGCCCAGGGTGTCCCAAGCACCGGGGCCAACGGCGCCTTGAATCCAGCCCATTCCGGCAACCGGAGATCGCCTTGAATGGCCGTGTTGTCGAACAGATAACCGATGCAGCGCCTGTCCTTGACTGCGAGTTTGGCATCTCTGGCGCTATTGAACATCTGCAGTTCCAGCAGGTAGCGTTGCGCCATGATCCGGTTGAAGTAGCTACCTTGCGTGGCACACACCTTCTTGCCACGGGTTTCCGACCAGTCATTGATGTTCTGCTCAGGCGGCATGAACAAGGTGACGCCAGAGGAGTAATAGTTGGGTTCGATCATGGTGACGATCTTGCGACGTTCTGCCGTGTCCCCAGTCGTCGACAGCAGCATGTCAACGCTGCCCTCCTCAAGCTTTTGCAGGCGGTTGGCCCCTGAGACTGCCACCTTGGTCAGACTGACACCCAGTCGCCTGGCGATGTCTTGCGCCAGGTCATGCTCAAAGCCTTCGGAGGCCCCACTGGCATTGAGAAAACCAAACGGGGGATAGTCCGTCTTGACCCCAACGATCAGGCTGCCACGTTGCTTGACCAGAGCCAGTCGCTCACTGCTGCGTGGTGCCTCGACTGGCCCGGCAAATGATCCGCCCACCCACAAAATGGCGACCAGCGCCAGCATCCAGGCACCTGCCTTGCGCAGGAAATGATGGAAATCCGTCATACAGGCACTGCCACCGCTCGCATACCGTAACCGAGGAAAGCTGGCAAGAAACGTGTAAGCCCGGCATCGACTGCACCAATCCAGGGGTGTTGCGTGATCAACCATTCGGGCAACACGCTTTCTGCTTCAATCAGCGTCATCTCGAAGCCCGATGCCTGCAACTCCTCGCGCAGGCGCCGCACAGTGTAGAGGTGGTAAAAAAACTGGTGCCACTCACCACCGAGTCGTCGCCTGAACAGGATGTTTCCCGGCTCTGTCCGAACCCCATGGGCGCGACCGCGCCAGCGGTCCAACGCCGCGCCCATGAGTTCAAGCGGCCGCCTGCGCCATTGACTGGGCACCGTCAGCAACAGCTTTCCCCCGGGCTCCATCAGGGCTCTGAGTTGCCGCAAAGTCTCAAGCCGCGCGGAACGCGCGCCCACGTGACTGAGCACGCCAAACAGTAGCAGGATCAGGTCATAGTGGCCGCGGCCCTCCAGCGCACTGGCGGGCCCATGAATCAAGCGGGTACGCGCACCCCATCTGGCCTGATCCAGGTGACTGCTGAATTCCGCCAAAGCTGCTTCAGAAATGTCGCATCCGGTCAGCAAGGCCGAAGTACTCTGCAGCAACGCCAGCGCATAGCGACCATTGCCGCAGCCAAAATCAAGTATTTGTTGCGCCCCATCAGCGCCTTGGTCCATCAAGAAATCCAAGGTCGCCTGATTCGGTTGGGGATAGCGCCTTTCATAATCGTGACAGGCAAAGTAGTGGTCATAGAGCTGCTCCATGGCAGCGCTGACTTCGGCATCCGGGAGGGCACCACTGGGCAGTGCGGCACCGTGTGTGCCAGTCTGGCTAGGGAGTACTTTTGAAGTCATCAAACAATCGTTGTGGCAAATCTAGCGACATTCTAGGGGTGAGCGCTCCGTCAGTTCATCACCGCAAAACCACTTCCCGTTCTCTTTGCGTTGCCAACTGATCTGCTTTTCCTTGAGGTAGGCTGCCGGCGGCATCCCCCATTTTTTCTCGAGCTTCGTCAAGACTGCATCGCGATGCCAGCCCGTCACGAGGCGGGAGGTGATTTTTTCCAGCTGACCACCGCGCTCGCCAGGAGCCAGAGCGATCGACCACGGGACATGATAAAGCGATGTCAATGGCATCTCAAAATCTCGCGCCCAGTCCGGCTTCTGCAAGATGGAGACAATGGCAATATCGTCATGCAGAAGTGCCGAGCAGCGCCCATCACGCAAGGCTGCAAACGACAGGTCGTTGCCATACAGGGCAATCACGTCCGCACCGTAAGTCACGGTGATCAGACGGTTGTAGAACGCACCTCGGCGGCCGCAGACACGGCGATTTCGCAGGGCAGTCCACTCCTTGAAATGTTCGCTTTTTCGGGCCAGCAGGTTGACCCCCGAAGCATAGTAGTGTGGCTGCACCAAAGTCATGATCTGGCGACGCTCTGGCGTGTCCGACAGGGTGGCTATCAGCACATCCACTTTGCCGCCAAGCACTGCATCAGTGCGTTCCGAGGTGAGCACGCCGACCAACTTGAGCTTGACGCCAAGGTGGTCAGCCAGCAGTTGCGCCAGGTCGGGTTCCAATCCCTTGATTTCACCGTTGGACGGGTCCAGCAGTCCCCACAGGGGAACGTCTTTCTTGACACCAACAATCAATGTACCGCGGGCCTTGATCGCATCCAGCGCGTCGGCCCACGCGACTCGGGCGCAAGTGCCCAGCAGCAACAGGCCCAGCAACAGGCAAGCCGATTTATGGATGATGATCCTGAACTTGTTCACGAAATTTCAACCTTGCTCGCTGGTCCTTGGTCGGGCCCGACCCCTGGACGGTACAGCAATGCCACGCAGGTAATATCGTCCGACTGAGGCGCACCGGCGGCAAATCGGTCAACCGACCGAATGACATGATGAACCGCCTCTTGCACGTCGCTGGCGGCATGCTCACCAAACAGTGGCTGCAGGCGAGCCTCGGTAAATTCCTCGTTGTCGGGGTTAAATGCCTCCGTTACCCCATCGGTGTAGATGACAAGGCAATCACCCGGTTCAAGCTGAACCATCTGCTGTTCAAACAATATGCCCTCGGCCACGCCCAAAGCAATCCCATCCGTCAAGGGCAAGAATTCGGTACGTCCGTCAGCGTGAACCAGCAGCGGCGGCGGATGCCCGGCGTTGACATAAGAGAGCTGACCCCGGCCCGGATCCAGAACGGCATAAAAAACCGTGACGAACATGCAACTCTCGTTGTCCTGGCACAAGACATCATTCACGCTGGCGATGACCGAGCCCGGCGCGATCGCTTCTTGTGTCGCAGTCGCTCTGAGCAGAGTCTTGGAAACCATGCCGAACAGCGCCGCCGGCACCCCTTTGCCGCTAACATCGGCCACAACCATGCCGATCTTGCCACCCTCGAGTTGGAAATGGTCATAGAAGTCGCCGCCGACCTCCTTGGCCGAGCGCATCGCCCCCCAAAGTGAAAAATCGCTGTGACTCGGCCAATGACGCGGCAGTATCGCCTGCTGCATTTTGGCCGCGATGTCGAGTTCCTGACGCAGTGATATCAGTTGCAAGGACTCGCGAAAGGCTTTGGAAATCGTGTCAAACCAGGGTTGCCACGGAAACGGAACTCTGGGCGCTGGTACCGGCCGAAACTCCGATTCTGCTGCCAGGTGCTGAACCAGCTTGGTCGCAGGCACCACGAACTCCCGGGCGGTCACTGCATACATCACGATGATCAGGGTTGTCAGGCCAAGAAACATGGCCAGCATGGCAGCGCCGCGCTCTTGCAGCAGCTTGTACCAGAGGGTCTGCGTCGGGACGCTATAAACCAGGGTCCAGGGAGCCGAGACAAAGCTGTGCTTGACCAATACATGCCCGGCTATTTCGACCGGCTGGTTGTCAGGCAGGTCCCGCAATTGCGGGCGTTCTGCCAGGACCTCGGCGGGCAAGAGTTCGGCAAGGGATTGCGTCGTTTGCAGTTCCAGGGCCATCTTGGCAAGACTGGGATGCGCCAGCACGACGCCCTGTGCATCCACCAGCATCACGGTCCCCAGCTTGTAGCCAAAGTCCGCGTTGATGCGGTTCAGATAGTCCAGGCTGGTCTCGATCGCGACCACACCTCTGAACTGGTTATGGTTGTAGATCGGAACCCCCACTGGCACCAGCAGGCCTGTGTCTTTGCCGCCGAAGTGGACGGGTGCCCAGTATTTCTCTCGATTCGGGTTGCTTTCAGGCGTCCCCATGCGCCAGACAGGTCGCTCATAGCGGGCCATGTCAAATCTTCGCTTGGACGATTCCTGCCAGGGCGAAGTGATGTCAAAGTTTTCCACGGAAGTGAACGAGGCCTCGGCGGCGTTCGGCAAATTGAAGGCAATGGAGTGAAAGGCCTGGTTCAGCTCCAAGGCCATCCCAACATCCATGTAAAACGCCTGGCTGCGCCCTTGCAGGGAGCCGATTCCGGTCAGGTTGCCGCCAGAGTCACGGTCAGGAAGCACATCGAGATCAAAAGCCGACGCGGATTCATTTTGACGCAGCATCTTGAACAGGCGTTTGCGGCCCAGAGCGTCCAGTTCCGCGGCCGGGGAAACTCGCTGGGGCTGATCAAGATACTCACCGTGCGCGGCAGTGCGCAAAGATTCCAGGTAGTCCAGCGACGAGCGCAAAACGAACTCTATGAATTGGCTATGCCGTTCCACGTGCCCCACAATAATGGCCAATTCTTCTTTGCGCTTTTCGTTGATCTGATGCAGGAAAAATCCGAGCGTCAGCAAGACGATGGCCAGGAAGGCGACGCCGACAACCCGGTTGTAGTTTCGAAAAAAGTTGACGGTTGCCCGAGGCGAGTTTTCGCTATCACTCATCCTGAGTTCCAGAAACATATCCGATCAATGAGTTCATGGCTCTACCTCCCCAAGGTAGAGATTATGTGACGCCTTTAAGTTTCTTGCATCGAGTTGCTTGCACCATTTTCGACTTCTGTAGCGCCATCAACACGCCGTACGCTACATGCCCCGGAACAGGCCGGCGTAGCTGCGACTGACTTCCAGCTTTTCCTTGTGGCCGCGTACGCTGACCAGTTGCCGGCCGCGCTCGTCCCGGCTGACGCCGGCAATCGCTTTCACATTGACCAGCGTAGAGCGGTGAATCTGCCAGAACAGGTTCATGTCGATCTCTTCCACCAGTTCCTTGATCGGCTTGCGAATCAGCGCTTCCAGCGTGGCGGTCTGGACCCGGGTGTACTTTTCGTCCGAGATAAAGAACAGCACGTCTTCCACTGCAATCATCTGAATGGCCTGGCGCACGGTGGCCTGAATCCACTGCAGCTTCGCCGGCGCCTGGGGGTTGATCTGGGCTGCCAGACGCTGCAGCAACTGATGCATGTCGGGCGTGTGCGCCGGCAGCGGCGCCACCTGTGCGTCGGTGTCGCCGCGTTCCTGCTGCGCACGCTCGCTCATGCGCTTTTTGATGCGCTCAGCGGTCAGGCGCAGGCGTTCTGCGTCTGCAGGCTTGAGCACATAGTCCACCACACCCTGCTCAAAAGCCTGCACCGCGTACTGGTCGTAGGCCGTGACAAACACGATCTCGCAACCGGGCCAGTCACTGGCATCCTCGTAGGTGGGAAGCTGGGCAATCTGGCGTGCCGCATCGACCCCGGTGAGCACGGGCATGCGGATGTCCAGAAACACGACATCGGGATGCCTTTGTTCAGTCAGCGTCACCGCTTCCTGGCCGTTCCTGGCTTCGGCCACCACCTCAAGCTCGGGCCAGACCTCACGCAGCCGGGAGCGCAACTGCTCGCGCATCAGGCGTTCATCGTCGGCAATCAGGGCAGTGGGCATCTCAGGTCTCCGGGTTGGCGCGTGACACATAGGGTACGGTGATGGTGACCGACGTGCCGCCCGTAGCGGGTTCAGTCAGCACCAGACTGGCCTTGTTGCCGTACAACAGCGCCAGCCGCTCCCGGATATTACTCAAACCGATCCCGGTGCCGGCGGTCGCCGACTTGCCGAAGCCCAGACCGGTGTCAGCCACGGTGACGGCCAGGTTGCCGTGCACAATCTCGGCGCTGACCGTCAGCAGGCCACCATCGGCTTTGGGTTCGAGTCCGTGCTTGATGGCGTTTTCCACCAGGCTTTGCAGCATCATGGGCGGAAACTCGGCCGACAACAAGCCGTCGCTGACCCGCACCTCGGTCTGCAGGCGGTCTTCCATGCGCACCTTCAGGATCTCGAGGTAAGGGCGAATCATGGCCAGTTCACGACCCAGATCACGTGTACCCTGGGCATTGGCCTCACGCATGGTGGGCATGCTGGCGCGTAGCAGCGAAATCAGGTTTCGCTGCATCTTGCCGGCACGCGGCGGGTCGGTCTCGATCAGGTGCTCAATGCTGGCCAGGGTGTTGAACAGAAAGTGCGGCTCCACCTGCGCCTGCATGGCCGCCATGCGCGCCTCCACGACCTGGCGCTTCAGCGATTCGGACTCTGCCACCTCGGTCGCCTGCGCCGCCTTGGCTTCGGCCTGCACCTTGCCCTTGTAGCTGATCTTGATGATGATCGACAACAGGATGAACCACATTGTCAGCGGCATCAGGGGGTCGCCATAGCGATGACTGATGACGCGCGGACGCCACTCGTCAGCGGCGGCTTCTGCCGCATCCGCCGCTTCCTGCTTCGCCTCTTCGAGCGCATCCATCATCTCGCGCCGCGCTTCGTCCACCGCTTCCTTGATCGCCTGCGCGTCAACCCCCGGGGGCAGTTTGATCGTCACGCCAGAGGCATCGGGAATCGCAGGCACAGGAGGCACGGCCGGTGCCGATCCACTTGCTGACGCTGACATGGCAGGCAACTCGGCCGACGCGGGAGCAGCCGGTTTTGCTGTGCGGGTGTTGATGTGCACACCGCGCTCGTCAATCGAAATATCGACCCCATCGACCGGGCTCTTTGGATCCTTGCGAGGCTTGGGCGCATCCTTCTTCTTTGCCGGCGCTTTGCGAACCTCCGTGTTGGGCAAAATTTCGGTATAGGTCCAACTGAACGGCGGTATGTCGTGAAGAATGCCCATGGCGACCAGCAGCAGCAAGGACATGGCAAAAAAGCGCCACCAGGAAATGCTGACCAGCCAACCAGCGTAGTCGTGGTAGGCCTTCAGAAAGCCGTTGTAGAAGCGTGTCCACAGACTGACCGGAGCCGACTGGATATTTGAGTTGATCATGTGGATGTCCTGCATTGGCGGAGCTTGAATAGCGCTACTGTACGCAAACCGATGCCGACACCGCCAGTTTCAGGCGACACACTGCACGGACAAGGGACAGACTGCAGGAATTGAAGACAGACCGGGCCGGCAAGCTCAGGACAGTCCCAAAGCACAGTAGACACGAATGGCGGCGTAGGCGTCGTTGGCAGCATAGACCAGTTGCCCATCACTGAGCCGGGGTGCTGCCCAGTTGGAGGTAGCAGCCTTCTTCGACTTGATGAAGCGCTGATCGAACAGCACCGCCACCGCACCCTTCACGCCCATATCCTTGCGATAGCCACGCTCACGAAACACATGGTTGAGGTCCAGCACGTCGGCAGCCTGCACTCCAAGCTTGGACTGGATGCGTTTGCGATCATCCCCCAGACCAAAACCGGCTTTGGCAAAGCCCGGCAGGGCTAGCAATTGCGCCACCACCGCAGCACAGTCGGGATCGTGCAACTGAAAGACCCAGGCTCGCTCCAGCGTAGACAGTTGCACGATGTGGGGCCCGTCGGAGACCTGCTCCTTGACAAAGGTCGGCTTCGATTCGGTATCAAAGCCCCAGACCTTGCTGGCACACAGTTCGATCTGCGCCTCCTGTGCCTGCGCGGCCGTGCTGACCAGCACGACGCGGTCCAGACCAAGCCGGGCAAACTCGGGCAACAGGGCAATCTGCTCTTTGCCGGGGGTGGGATGTTGGATGTGCATCAAATCAATCAGCCGCCGCCGCGCTGCGTGTACAGGTCAAATCGCTTCATAAACGCGTAGCGCTGGGTTTCATCAAGTCCGGCAAAGCGAAAGCTCACCAGAAAGCGCGGCATGCGGACCAAGCCTATCACACGGTCCTCGGCGACCTGCCACTTCAATCCAAGCGCCCCATCGCCGATGCGCACGCCGGCCGAATGTTCCTGCAACTTCCAGTGATGCTCACCGATGGCAGCGGGCAACCAGCGCAGCCACTCGGCCTCGGTGCAAGCCATGTCGCGCTCGAAGCGCTCAGGGTAAAAGGATTGCATTTGTCATTGCGGGCCAGGTTTTGTCATTGCGGGCCAGGCTTTGTCATTGCGGGCCACGACCCGCAATCCAGTATTGGCGTACCACTGGATCCCGGATCGAGTCCGGGATGACAAACCGCCAACTCTGGGCTTGATAGGGGTCCGGCAAGACAAGATGTTGGCTCGGGCGTGACAGATCATCAGCCACCGGCGATGGGCGGCCAGATCGCCAGCACATCGCCTTCGATCAGGCTATGGCTTGCACGCTTTTCCGGTTCTATGTACTTGCCGTTAACCAGCACCAGATGCACCAGCTTCGGCGGCAAGCGATGCGTCTCGATGATCTGGCCAATGGTGGTGCGCTCCATCAGGTCCAGCTCCACAATGTTGGTGTAGCGCGACTCTACAGGCAGGTAGTCGGTGAGCGTGGCAAAGAGTTTGAGCGTTATCTTCATGCGCCGGGGATTCTAGCGGCGTCGCTCGTCCTGTGCACCGGACCAGGCGCTTTGTGCCTGGGCGCTGTCAAGATAGGCTTCCATCAGGCGCGTCGGGTCTTGCAGCAAAACGTCCTTCCAGGCGCCCAGTTTCACCTGACCCTCGACCAGACCGCGCATCACGCCCACATGCTGCGTCCAGCCCACCGAGTTGCAACCCACCAGCACATCGTCCTTGAACTGCAGACTCAAATGCCGCCCCGCCGCCTTGTCGGTCAATTCGACATGCTGACCACCGGCAACACCCTGCCACTCGCCAAAGCTGCTGGAGATCAGCCCCAGCGTATCGAGTACGTTGACTTGCGTAACGCCCTTGAGTTCGGCAGCAGGGGTCTGACCACGGGCAAAAGCGACCATATTGAGGGCCGCCACGCGCGCCTGCTCAGCCGCATTGGGCTGGATCGCGCTCACGATGGTTTTGCCAGACACCTTGTCAAAGGCTTCGGCGCAATCACCCGCAGCGTAGATACCGGCCACGCTGCTTTGCAGATGTTCATCGGTCAGCACACCGAGCAGACAGGTGATGCCGGAATTTTCCAGAAAGCCGATGGCCGGTCGTACGCCGGCGGCACTGATGACCAGATCAGCCAGCACCGTCTTGCCGTTGCTCAGGCGCACCTGCATTGGCTTGCCGGCTTCTATCGCTTCGACCCGCGTGCCGGTAAAAACCTCAACACCTTTGGCCTGGCACCAATCACGAATCATGCCGCCAGCCGTCGCGCCCATCATGCGCGGCACCATTCGATCCCCCATCTCGACCACACTCAAGTGCACACCGCGGGCCGCCAATGCTTCCATGATGATGCAGCCGATGAAGCCGGCACCGAGTTGCAGCACACGCGAGCCCTTGGTCGCCATGGCCATGATCGCTCTGGCATCCGCCATGGTCCAGCAGGTGTGCACACCAGCGCCGTCAATGCCCGGGATAGGTGGTTGCAGCGGCTGTGAACCGGTGGCGATCAGCAGGGTGTCGAACTTGATCACTTCGCCGGTGTCCAGCGTAACCGATCGCCCGGCACTGTCGACGCGTTTGACGGTTGCCTGCAGTAGCTTGATTCTCAAGTCTGCAAAGTGCGAAGCACTCTTGCGCAGGTAGGTGCCAGACTCACCCACCTTGCCCATCAGCAGATAGGGAATCGCCATGCGCGAGTACGGCGGTTCGCGCTCATCACCGACGATGGTGATGACGTCGCCCGGCGCGTGCTTGCGTATCGTTTCAGCGGCGATAACGCCGGCCGGGCCGGCACCGAGGATAAGGTGATGGGTCATATTCGAGTCTCCAAAAAATAAAGCGGCAAGAAAACGCCGCTCATTCGTTGCACCGGCTTTTTGGGGTCAGAGCACACGCCCTTCGCTTCGCTCTCGGGCGGTGATCCGACCCCAAAAAACCTACCTGGCTTCTACCGACCTACTACAGCCCCAAGCGGGTCTTGGTTGCTGCCGTTGGCCGACCTTCTGCATCCCAGCCACGCACTTCGTAGTACTTGGGCAGCATTTCGGCCAGCATATTGAACTTGCCCTTGGCAGGGCCGGTCTTGCAGGCGCCTTCGACACTGGTCAAACGCGGTGGCAGGCTGTCGTCCTTGTTGGTGAAGCCGGCACGGTTATTGAACTCGCGCTCCATGTTCCAGATGCGCTCGCCAATCAGAGCCAGTTCCTCGATCGTGTACTGCTCGCCGCAGGCACCCTGCATTTGCGGTGACAGGTCTTGCAGACCCCAGGCAAAGGTCGTGAAGATGCACAAGCCGGACGAATCAAAGGTCGCGTCCTGGAAGGCTTTGACCAGATCGGGTTTGCCTTCATGCTCGAGCGGATCGGTCTTGACCGGGATGCCCAGCACTTCGGACGCAATCGTGTAGCCGCGCAGGTGGCAGCCGCCGCGGTTGCTGGTGGCGTAGGCCAGACCAATGCCCTGAATGGCACGACCGTCGTAGGCCGGGAACTCCTGACCCTTGGAACTCATGCTCAGTTCCGGGTGACCATACTTGGCCGTCAGGCGTTTCGAGCCCTGACCGATTTCCTTGCCAAAACCGCGACCGTTGACAGTCTCTTCGGCCAGGAAGGCGAGCGCCTGCGCCGAGCCGAACTTGGCTTCAATGCCAACCTGCTCCTTGGTCAGCACGCCCATGTCGTAGAGTTCCATGACGGCACCGATGGTGGCGCCAAAGCTGATCGGGTCAATGCCTTCCTCGTTGCACAGCAGGTTGGCGTATTGCAGCGCCTCCAGATCGTTCACACCGTTGGCAGCGCCGAGCGACCAGGCCGCTTCGTACTCCAAGCCACCGTTGGCACCGCGGTACTGCGGCTTGTTGACAATGGTGAAGTGCCCTTCGTCCATCTTGCTGATGCGACCGCAGGCAATGGTGCAACCGAAGCAGGCCTGGTTCGTCACCAGATGCTTCTTGCCATCGGTCTTGCGCGGTGCAGCCATGGCTTCGGCACCGATGTCCTTGGCGCCTTCAAACTGGTTGTCGCGGTGATTACGCGTTGGCAGAGCGCCGACTTCGTTGATGACGCTCATCAGCACCTGCGTGCCCATGGCGGGCAGGCCGGTTCCGGTGACGCCGTTCTCGGCCAATACCTTCTTGCCGGCTTTGACCGCTTCCATGAAGGCTTTCGGGTCGCGGATGTTGCCCACGCCCTTGGTGCCACGCACGGCAATCGCCTTGAGGTTCTTGCTGCCCATCACGGTGCCAACGCCCGAGCGTCCGGCCGCGCGATGCAGGTCGTTGACCACACTGGCATAAAGCACGCCGTTTTCACCGGCTTTGCCGATGCTGGATACACGCGTCAGCGGATCCTGCAGTGCCGACTTCAAAGCAGCCTCGGTTTCCCAGACGCTCTTGCCCCACAGATGGCTGGCGTCGCGCAGCTCGGCCACGTCATCGTTCACATAGAGGTAAACCGGTTTGGCGCTCTTGCCTTCAAAAATCACCATGTCCCAGCCCGCCATCTTGAACTCGGCACCCCAGTAGCCGCCCGAATTGGAGCAGGCAATGGCGCCGGTCAGCGGCCCTTTGGTGATCACCGTGTAGCGGCCACCCGTCGAGGCCATGGTGCCGGTCAGCGGACCGGTCGCCCAGATGATCTTGTTGGCAGGAGAAAGCGGATCGACTTTGGCGTCGACCTCTTCCACCAGGTATTTGGTGCCCAGACCACGCGAACCGATGTAAGCGCGCGCCCAGTCCATATTGAGCGGCTCGGATTTGACGGTACCAGCGGTCAAATCAACGCGAAGAATTTTTCCAGCCCATGACATGATTGTTTCTCCTTAAGCAGCCGATGGCTGGTTACCAAGTTTGTCGGCCCACTGCGCCATCTTGGACAGACCAGTCCAGTTGGCATCAATGAAAGTGATGGCGCCGGTCGGGCAGTGCTCGGCACAGGCCGGTGCGCCGCCGCAGAGGTCGCACTTCTGCACCTTGCCGGTCGTCTCGACGTAGTTGATGGTGCCAAACGGGCAGGCGATGGTGCAGACCTTGCAGCCGACACAGGTGGCTTCGTTGACCACTTTGGCGCCGGTCGCCTTGTCCACGGTGATGGCCTCGACCGGGCAGGCGTGCAGGCACCAGGCCTCATCGCACTGGGTGCAGGTATAGGGCACTTTCTTGCCCGTATGGTGGAAATCAAAAACCTTGATACGCGATTTGGCGGTAGCGAAAGTGCCGTAGTTCTCGAAAGAACAAGCCATTTCGCATTGCAAACAACCGGTGCACTTGTCGGCGTTGATATGCAACACTTTTTGCATGTGTTTCTCCTGCGGGGTTGCGGCACATATGAAGTGCCATGCCTATGAAATGAAAGACATAGCGATTGTTCACTTCCTATGATCCGAATGTCCTAGGGACAAACCCTAGGTTTCGACTGCAAACCGCCCGAATTTTTTGATGCTGCGATACTTGGCTGACCACTCCCGAACAGACCACCAAACACCCCATGGAAAACGCACAAAAGTTCTATATCGACGGCCAATGGGTCGAACCACATAGCAAGCAGACCCTGGCTGTGCTGAACCCCGCGACCGAAACCGTCATTACCCACATCGCCATCGGCGACGCGGTCGATGCGGATCGCGCCGTCATCGCCGCCCGGCGTGCCTTTGCCACCTTTTCTCAAACCAGCATCGAAGAGCGCGCGGCGCTGCTGGAGCGAATCATCGCCGTCTACAAGACACGCATGCCCGACCTTGCCAGCACCGTGTCGCAGGAAATGGGCGCGCCCATCACGCTGGCGACAGCCGCGCAGGCGCCATCGGGTCTGGGCCATTTGATTCAGGCGCTGAAGGCGCTCAAATCCTTCGAGTGGGAGAAAGACGTGGGACGCAGCCACATCGTGCACGAAGCCATTGGCGTCTGCGCCCTGATCACGCCCTGGAACTGGCCGCTCAACCAGATCGCAGCCAAGGTCGGCCCGGCACTGGCGGCCGGTTGCACCATGGTGCTCAAGCCCAGTGAAGTGGCGCCGCTCAACGCGCTGCTGTTTGCTGAAGTAATGCAGGAAGCCGGCGTGCCGCCTGGCGTCTTCAACCTGGTCAACGGCGACGGTCCGGGTGTCGGCACCGCCCTTTCAACGCACCCGCAGGTCGATATGGTGTCCATCACCGGTTCCACGCGAGCCGGTGTACTGGTCGCGCAGAATGCGGCGCCCAGCGTGAAGCGCGTCAGCCAGGAACTGGGCGGCAAGTCGGCCAACATCGTGCTGGGCGACGCCGACTTCCCCAAGGCCGTTTCCGCTGGAATTTTTTCCTGCACCTCCAACAGCGGCCAGTCCTGCAACGCGCCAACACGCATGCTGGTGCCCATGGCACGCATGGACGAAGCAGCAGCGATTGCCCGCAGCGCCGCCCTGTCAGTGAAGGTCGGCGACCCGACGCAGGCCGATACCAAGGCCGGGCCTGTCGTATCGAAACTGCAATGGGACAAGATCCAGGCGCTGATCCAGAAGGGCATCATCGAGGGCGCCAAGCTCGAATGCGGCGGCCCGGGACTGCCGGACGGTCTTACGGCGGGCTACTTCGTCAAGCCGACCGTCTTCTCGCACGTCACCAACGAAATGACGATTGCGCGCGAAGAAATTTTCGGCCCGGTGCTGTGCATCATTGGCTATACGGACGAGGCCGATGCGATCCGCATTGCCAACGACACGCCCTACGGTTTGTCCGGCTATGTGCAGTCGGGCGACATCGAGCACGCTCGCCGGGTTGCGCGCCAGATCCGCGCCGGCAACATCCATTTGAACGGCGCTGGCGTGGATCCGGCCTCGCCCTTCGGCGGCTACAAGCAGTCAGGCAACGGCCGTGAGTTCAGCGTCTGGGGTCTTGCAGAGTTTCTGGAGACCAAGGCGATTCTGGGTTATCACAGCGCCAGTTAGGCAGTGATGAAGCCATCCCAATTGTTCACCGCCTTGTTGGGTGGCCTGATTGGCCTGGCATCCCAGGCACGCGCCAACGAAGTGTCAGTCGCCGTGGCGGCCAACTTTGCGGCGCCCCTGCAGAGAATCGCCCCGGAATTCGAGCGCGAAACCGGCCACAAGATCGTGGCCTCCTATGGAGCCACAGGCAAGTTTTATGCTCAGATCAGGAACGGCGCTCCCTTTGAAGTGCTGCTGTCGGCAGACGACGAAACACCCGCCCGACTGACCGCGGAGAAACTGGCCGTCGCGGGGACCCAATTCACTTATGCCCTTGGCAAACTGGTGCTCTGGTCAGTCAAACCGGCTGTGGTCGATGCAGCCGGTGAGGTGCTGAAAAAGGGGAACTTCGAGCACATTGCGCTGGCCGACCCGAAACTGGCCCCCTACGGCGTCGCAGCCCTGCAGGCCATGAAGGCACTCGGCGTTCATGAAGCGTTGACGGCCAAAATCGTGACGGCCGAAAACAGCTCGCAGTCCTACCAGTTCGTTGGCAGCGGCAATGCGCTGTTGGGTTTCGTCGCGCTATCGCAGGTCTTGAGGGCCGGAAAGATCGAAGGTTCGCACTGGCTGGTTCCTGCATCCCTGTACGAACCGATTCGCCAGGACGCTGTGCTTCTGGAACAAGGCAAAGGCAAACCGGCCGCCGTGGCGCTGATGAAATTTCTGAAAGGCGACAAGGCCAAGACAGTGATCCGGTCTTACGGTTACGATTTGCCGTAAAACCACCATGCCATCCTCCGCCGACCTCACTGCCGTACTGCTGACAGCCCGACTTGCGCTCGTCACGACGGTGCTGCTGTTGCTGATAGGGACACCAATTGCCTGGTGGCTGGCGCGCAGCCCATCCAGACTGAAAAGCGTGGTTGGCGCCATCGTCACCCTGCCCCTGGTGCTGCCGCCGGCGGTCATCGGTTTTTATCTGCTGGTGCTGCTGGGCCCGGACGGACCGCTTGGAAGGTTGACGCAGCAACTCGGTCTGGGCCTGTTGCCCTTCACCTTCTCGGGTCTGGTGGTGGCCTCGGTGATCTACTCGATGCCCTTCGTGGTGCAGCCGATACAGCAGGCTTTTGCGGCGATGGGCGAGCGCCCGATGGAGGCCGCTGCAACACTGCGGGCTTCGCCACTCAATGCCTTTCTGACCGTGGCGCTGCCGCTGGCACGGCCGGGCTTCATCACGGCGGCCGTGCTTGGCTTTGCGCACACGGTGGGTGAGTTTGGTGTGGTCCTGATGATTGGCGGCAACATTCCAGGCAAGACCCAGGTGCTGTCGATGGCGATCTACAACCACGTCGAGGCGCTCGAATACCAGAGCGCGCATTGGCTGGCCGGCGGCATGCTGTGCTTCTTGTTCGTCGTGCTGCTGTTGCTTTACAGCCGCGGTTGGAATCGCCGGCCATGAGCATCCGGGCACGCTTGCAGCGCAACTACCCCGGCTTCGCTCTGGACGTTGATCTGGAGCTGCCGGGTCGCGGTGTCACGGCAGTTTTTGGTCCCTCGGGTTGCGGCAAGACCACGCTGCTGCGCTGTGTCGCCGGGCTGGAGCGTCGCGCCACAGGCTATCTGTCCGTTGACGATGAAGTCTGGCAGGATGACACCCAACAACGCTTCGTGCCGGTACACCGGCGCGCGCTGGGCTACGTGTTTCAGGACGCCAGTCTGTTTGCGCATCTGAACGTGGAGCAAAACCTGAATTACGGCATGCAGCGTGTACCGGCAGCGCTGCGCCGGGTATCGCTCGAGCAGAGCATTGATCTGCTCGGTATAGCGCACCTGCTACCGCGCCAACCCGATGCACTGTCGGGCGGTGAGCGCCAGCGTGTCGCCATCGCCCGGGCACTCGCCAGCAGCCCGCGCATCTTGCTGCTGGACGAACCGCTGGCAGCGCTGGACGCCGCGCGCAAGGCCGAAGTTCTGCCCTACCTGGAAAAGCTGCACAGCGAGCTCGACATGCCGGTGCTCTACGTCAGCCACGCCATCGATGAGGTGGCGCGTCTGGCCGACCATCTGGTGCTGCTGGAGTCGGGCAAAGTCACTGCCAGCGGTTACGCCGACGACCTGCTCACACGTCTCGATCTTTCTCTGGCGCATGGCGATACGGCGGGTGCGGTACTGACACTGACCGTCAGCGGACATGACGAACAGGACCACCTGAGCACCGCGAGCTTCAGCGGCGGCGTCATGAGTCTGCCGATCCATGACAAGGACATCGGCCAGCGCCTGCGCATCCGCGTCCAGGCGCGCGACGTCAGCCTCACCTTGCAAAAACAAAGCGGCACCAGCATCCTCAATATTCTGGGCGCCACCGTCCGCGCCATCGCACCCGACAGTCCAGGGCAGGTCATGGTCTCGCTGGATGTGGGTGGCTGCACGCTGCTGGCGCGCATCACCGAACGGTCAGCACGCACGCTGTCACTGGCACCGGGCCTGTCGCTGTACGCCCAAATCAAGGGCGTGGCGATCTTGGGCTAGGAAGATGGAAATGGGCGATATACCCTTTCCTGCCGGACTCGGCCGCTGTCATCCCGGACCTGATCCGGGGACGCAATGACAAAATCGGTTAGACCTTGCCGAGGTAGTCGCGCTTGCCGATTTCGATGCCGTTGTGGCGCAGGATGTTGTAGGCCGTGGTGACATGAAAGTAGAAATTCGGCAGGGCGTTGCCGAGCAAAAACTGCATGCCCTTGTAATGCGTCTCGGTGTCGCCACGCTTGACCACGATGTCTTTTTCTTCCGTGCCGTCGAGCTGCGCCGGCGTCACGCTTTGCACAAAAGCCAGGGTCTTGGCAATGCGCGCCTGCAGTTCTACCAGCGTCTTTTCGGTGTCTTCGTGCACCGGATTCTCCAGTCCGGACAGCCGCGCCACCAGTCCCTTGGCGGCGTCGCAGGCAATCTGCACCTGCCGCGCCATGGGCAGCATGTCGGGGTACAGGCGGTAACTGGTCAGCGCAGTCGCATCAAGCTTTTTGGCATCGACATGGGCCTGGGCCTTGTCCAGAATCGCGGACAGATTGTCCAGCGTGCGCACGAAGCAGGGAACACTGGCCTGGTACATCGAGATCGTCATAAGAACCCCCCCCTGAAGAAAATTGGCAGTATCGCGTAGCGTGCATCTTAGACCCTTGTCGGCACGATTGCAGCGCCGACCTTAAACTCCAGTCCCTTTCCACACTTTTGAACACGCTCATGGAAGTTCTTGCCGACCCCAATACCTGGATTGCTTTCTTCATGCTGGCCGCGCTCGAAATTGTGCTGGGCATCGATAACATCATCTTTGTCAGCATCCTGGTGGGTCGCCTGCCGGCTGAGCAACGTGAGCTGGCGCGCCGACTAGGACTGGGCTTTGCGATGCTGTCGCGCATCGCATTGCTGTTCAGCCTGTCCTGGGTGATGACGCTCACCGCGCCGCTGTTCAGTGCGTTGGGTACCGAAATCAGTGGGCGCGATCTGATCCTGTTGGGCGGCGGCCTGTTCCTGCTCTACAAGGCTTCACACGAAATCTTCCTGGAGGTTGAGGCGCACCCGACCAAAGAGACCAGCGCCGGCCTGGATGCAGTTAACACCGGCGCCACCCTCTTCGGTCGGACCATTGTCCAGATCGGCATCGTCGACATCGTCTTCTCGCTGGACTCTGTCATCACGGCGGTCGGCATGGTGGACCAACTCAGCATCATGGTCTGCGCTGTGGTCGCGTCGGTAGCGGTCATGATGCTGGCGGCCAAGTCGATTGGTGACTTTGTTGACCGGCACCCTTCCATCAAGGTGCTGGCATTGTCCTTTCTGACCATGGTCGGCACCTTGCTGGTGGCTGAGGCCTTTGACGTCCATGTACCCAAAGCCTACGTCTATGTCGCCATGCTTTTCTCGCTCGCGGTGGAGGCACTCAACATCCGTGCCCGCTCCAGGCGTCTGGCGATTCGGAGCTGACTTTCAGGGCAGCGAAAAACCAAAGCGCCGGAATACTTCCTGTGCCGGCGGCGCCAGCAGCGCCTGCGCAAATGCGGTGGCAGATGGGGATGCGCCCAGACGCAAAGTTAGCCCATAAGCGGCAGCCACCTGCAACTCAGGCGGCACCTGCACGACCTTCAAGCGCGGCACCTCCTTTTGTGCGACGACTGCGTTGGTGCAATAGGTCAGAAAAACATCAGCCCGGCCCTGATCCATCAGCCAGCCGTAGGCGCTGATGCCATCCGGTGGCTTGGCCGAATCGGCCGCACCGGCGAGTTTCAGGGTCTTGGCATCGAGCCTGGCGTAAGCACCTACCTGCACGCTGTCGGCCTTGCGGAACAGCGCCCAGGTGTAGTCACCCGACGGGTCGGACTTGGGCGTGGACGCGCCCACTCGGACATCTGACCGCAACAAGGTCTCAAGCAAGGTGGCAGGCGTGGCGCTGATTTTTTCGCTGGTCAGTGCACACAGGCCATTGCGCACAAAAACGTTCGGTGACTGCCAGCCGCCGGCCGAAGCCAGGCGCTGCGGATGCTCTGTGTCGGCCGAGGCAAACAGCTGTGCCGGCTCGTCTTTTTCAAGACGCTCTCGCAGCAAGCCAGAAGGCCCGTAGGTCAGCGCAATCTTCTGCCCGGTGCGCGCCTCGTAGTCACTGGCAACGGCGTTGAGCGCGCCGCGCAGACTGCCGGCGGCAAAGACCTGCACAGGTGCTGCTGGTTGGCTGACAGCCATCGGTGCCTGCACCTGATTGGCACAGCCTGCCAGGGCCAGCAAGGCCGCCAATCCCAACGCGACAGGTGTCATGTTTGTCATGCTCACGCCTCACTTGCCGGCATTGGGAAAGAACAGTTGCTCGCCACCAATTTTGTAGCCGGCAATCACGTTCTGGCCCGTTGTGGAGACCAGCCAGTCAACAAACTTTTGCCCATCCGCCACCTTGACGTGCGGGTGCTTGGTCGGGTTCACCAGCATCACGCCGTACTGATTGAAGAGGCGCTTGTCGCCCTCCACCAGCACCGCCAGGTCGGCCCGGTTCTTGAAATTGAGCCAGGTGGCTCGATCGGCCAGCACGTAGGCGCCGCTGCTCGAAGCAATGTTGAGCGCTGGGCCCATGCCGCAACCGCACTCCTTGTAGCCGGAACCCTTTTTGTCGGCCAAACCCGCCATGACCCAAAACCGAAGTTCCGCCGCATGCGTGCCGCTCTTGTCACCGCGCGAAATAAAGGACACATTGCCCGCCGACAATTTTTTCAGCGCTTCCACGATGTCATTGCCTTTGGTTTTGGCTGGATCCGAGACCGGCCCGATCAGCACAAAGTCGTTGTACATGACGGGAAAGCGTTTGACGGCAAAGCCTTCGGCCACCACCTTTTCTTCAGCAACTTGATCATGCACAAACAAGACGTCGGCGTCACCGCGACGCCCCATGTCGATGGCCTGGCCCGTGCCCAGCGCCACCACCTTGACCTCGATGCCACTGGCCTTCTTGAATTCCGGCAGCAGGTAGGCAAACAGGCCCGACTGCTCGGTCGATGTGGTCGAGGCCACGACGATAGCTTGCGCGTGAACGGACGCGCAGGCGACAAGCAGCGCAGCTGCCAGTACGGACTTCAAATTCTTCATACAAGTTCTCCTTTGACAAACAAATGGGCGGCCGGACAGTGCTCTTGCAACATCGGGCCATTAAAAAAATCGGCTACCGGCAAATCCGCCAGCAAGCGTCCGTGCTCCAGATAAATCACCCGACTCGCCAGGCGCTTGACCTGACCCAGGTTGTGGCTGGCAAATACCAGCGTCATCGCGGCAGCAGAGTTGGCAAACTCTTCCATCAGCGCCTCGACTTCGCGCTTGGCGTGCGGATCCAGACTGGCAGTTGGTTCATCGAGCAGCAAGATCTGCGGATCGAGCGCCCAGGCGCGTGCCATCGCCACGCGCTGCTGCTGCCCGCCCGAGAGCTTGCGTGCGCTGCGCTGTGCCAGCTCCGTCAATCCGACCCGCGCCAGCGCCGACAAGGCCAGGGTCTTTGCCAGCGCCCAGGGCCGGCCGCGCAACCACAGACCCAGCGCCACATTGTTTTGCACCGTTGTGCGCAACAAGTGCGGCCTTTGAAACAGCATGGCCTGCTGCTTCAGAGGCGCCGCCTGCACCTGGCCCGAGGTCTGGCGCAACAGGCCATGCAAGAGACGCAACAGCGTGCTCTTGCCACAACCATTGGCACCCACCAGGGCCACCCGCTCGCCCGGTGCAATGCGCAGCGTCACATCGGACAAGGCGCGCACGGCGCGCTCGGAACGCCCAAAATGCACACTCGCCTGATGCAACTCAAACAAGGCGCTCATGCAGAGACCTGCAACACGGGCGCCACCTTGGCTGCGCCACTGCCTTCCGAGTCTTCACGCCAGCGCCGCAGCAGGCCAATCAGCACGTTGAGCAGCAGCACGACGGCCAGCAGAATCAAGCCCAGACCGAGTGCCAGCGGCAGGTCGCCTTTGCTGGTCTCCAGCGCAATCGCCGTCGTCATGACACGGGTGAAACCATCGATGTTGCCGCCCACAATCATGACCGCACCAACCTCCGAGATGGCCCGCCCAAAAGACGCAATGATCACAGTCAGCAGCGCGTAACGCTCGTCCCAGGCCAGCAGCAGACTGCGCACCAGGGAGCCGGCACCAAGCGATCGCAATTGCTCACCATGCGCGTTTTCCACGTCTTCCACCGCCTGTCGCGTCAGGGCCGTCACCACCGGCAGCACCAGGATCGCCTGCGCCAGCACCATGGCCTTGAAGCTGAACAACCAGCCCAGATAACCCAGTGGCCCGGAGCGTGACAGCAGCAAGTACACCACCAGTCCCACCACCACCGAAGGTACGGCCAGAAAAGTATTGAGCAGGGTCAGCAAGGCATTGCGCCCGGCAAATCGCGCCACACCCAGCCAGGCGCCCAGCAACAAACCCAGCGCGCAGGCGATCGCACAGGCCGTGGCACTGACCGACAGCGAGCGTCCGACAATGCTGAGCAGGCTGTTGTCAAGAGAAATGACAAGTTGCAGCGCGGTAGACGCGCTTTCGGTGAATGATGTCATTTAGACTATCGTAACGACCATTCCAATTACCACCTATATGAAACGCTGTGCATAGGCTCCAGTTCCACTACACCCTCTCGCGCGACAGCAGCCCGGCGCTGGTACGCAACCCTTTGATCGATTTGCTGCAGGCAGTCTCAAGCCAGGGCTCCATCTCGGCCGGAGCGCGCGCGCTGGGCCTGTCGTATCGCCACGTCTGGGGCGAGCTCAAACGCTGGGAAAACGAGTTGGGCAACGAACTGGTGGTCTGGGAAAAAGGACAATCGGCCCGTCTCACCGAATTTGGCGCCAAGCTGATGTGGGCCGAGCGGCAAGCCCAGGCCCGGTTGGCGCCGCAGATTGAAGCGCTGCGCGCCGAGTTGGAGCGCACCTACGCCCAGGCCTTCGACGACTCGGTGCATGTGGTCACGCTCTACGCCAGCCACGACGAAGCACTCAGCACCCTGCGCGAGTACGCGCTGCAGCAAGCCCACGCACAGACGCAGGGCCAGTTGCACCTCGACATCCGCTTTACCGGCAGCGTTGATGCGATTCGGGCGCTCAACGAAGGCCGCTGCGTGATGGCAGGCTTTCATACACTGCTCGACAGCGGCGCCAGGACACTGACCGAGCGCACCTACAAGCCCTTGTTGCGTCCGGGTCTGCACAAGATCATTGGTTTTGCGCAGCGCACCCAGGGCTTGATGGTGGCCAGGGGCAACCCGCTGGGCCTGCACTCACTGCAGGATGTGGCTGCAAGGCAGGCGCGCTTTGCCAACAGGGCGCTGGGTACCGGCACGCGTGTGGTGCTCGACGAGTTGCTGACCCGCGCTGCTGTGCCAGCGAGCTCCATCAAGGGCTACGAGCACACCGAGCCTTCACACGCAGCAGTCGCCAACGCGGTGGCGGCTGCTCAGTTTGATGTGGGCCTGGGCATCGCCGCAGCAGCGCTAGGAGCAGGACTTGACTTTGTTCCGCTGGCCCAGGAGCGTTACCACCTGGTCTGTCTGAAGTCGGCATTGACGCAACCCGGCACACTTGCCCTGCTACAACTCCTGAGGATGCCCGAGTGGCAGTCAACCATGCAGAGCATTCCCGGCTACAAGGCTGTGCAGAGCGGCGAAGTGCTGGCCATGCGCCGTGTCTTGCCCTGGTGGGACTATCGACAAAAGAAGTTGCCAGTCCGGATTCAAACTTAAGCATTAAGCCTGGGATGCCCGTCTGGCGAGAAACGCCGCCCGATCGCTGGTTTACCCGCATACAAGTAGTCCGGGCAGGCTGTATGCTACCGGGCAATTCAGGCATGTTTCCGACACTCAGGTAGGCAATCAAAAAGGACTTCGGGCTTACCCGAAACGGAGATAGGCTCATGGTTCCGCCACGCGAAAATTGGAGCTTCAACACTGGAGCGTCGCCTGCAAACCATCCCCGACTTGGGATGGATGAACGGCCGGATTCTCCCAAACCCTTCATCGTTGAATCGCATGCGCGCTGCGCGTATCAGGGGCTGAAGGCTCATGAGTCGTGCGACTATGCGGCTTTGGTGCCAGCCGATTTTCAGATGGCGCTGGAACGCAACGCGCGCCTGATCGCGCAGGCCACCTCGGTGCTGACCATGCTCGGCAGATCCGTCGCCGATTTTGGCAGCATGATTGTCTTGACCGACGGTACCGGAACTATTCTGCGCACCCAATGCCAGAGCACGTTCATTGAACAGGCAGACAAGGTTGCATTGCGCCCAGGTGTGAGTTGGTCGGAATCGTCCAAGGGAACCAATGCGGTAGGCACGGCCCTGATCCTGGAGTCGGACATCCTGGTGCAAGGCGAGGAACATTTCTTTCAATCGAATCATTTCCTCAGCTGTGCGGCCTCACCCATTCTCGATCATTCAAGCAATGTGATTGGCGTGTTGGACGCCTCGGGTGACAAGCGCTCTTTTCACCCGCACACTGCGGGACTGGTAGCGATGTGTGCTCGAACCATTGAGAACAACTGGTTCCGGGATAAATTTCGGCAGACGCCACAGTTGCACTTCCATGCCGTCGCCGAACTGATCGGCACGTCTGAAGAGGGCATCATTGCTTTTGGCGAGGACGGGCAAATCCTGGGCGCCAACCGGGTGGCGCTGAGAATTCTGGACATCAGCGCATCCACTTTACGCGTCAAGGGTCTGCGCCTACTCTTTGGTTTGGGCTTCGCAGAGCTCATGGACAAGTTGCGCTACACCACGATGACACCAATGCAGTTGCACCTGAGTAGCGGGAAAGCTGTTTTTATTCGTATCAGCTGGAACGAGGCTGCCGGCTTCTCGAAGACGATCAATGCCTCAATCAGCCAGGTACATCCGTCACGGGCTGCAGCAGCATCCTCATTACTCCTTGGGAAGGGCACACCGGCAGTAAAAAAGGCAAGCTACCAGCTTGATGAACTCGACGCCGGCGATGCGCAGGTGCGCGCAGTAGCGCAGAAAGTCCGCCAGGTCATCGACAAGGATATTTCAATTCTGATCGTCGGCGAGACCGGCACGGGCAAAGAACTTTTGGCCAAGGCCATTCATCAATTCAGCGGACGCCGGAATCAGCCTTTTGTTGCGATCAACTGCGCCTCGATTCCGGAACAGCTGATTGAGTCCGAACTGTTTGGTTATGAGGAGGGCGCTTTCACCGGCGCCAAGCGCAAGGGAGACCTGGGAAAGCTGTCGCAGGCGAACGGCGGGACACTTTTTCTTGATGAAATTGGCGACATGCCTTTGCCCTTGCAAGCGCGGCTGCTGCGGGTTTTGCAGGAGCGCAAAGTCGTTGCCTTGGGCGGGCACCGTTCGACCGACATCGACATCAACCTGATTTGTGCGACGCATCGCAACCTGCGCGAACTGATGGATCAGCGAATCTTTCGCGACGATCTGTACTACCGGATCAACGGTATTTCGGTCAAGTTGCCGCCCTTGCGTGACCGAACTGACCTGGCAGGACTGTGCCAAAGG
>Ga0194063_10000287_pt1 | contig 37706 bp, 43 predicted proteins | sample SepL3720m_MetaG_FD_155459 | JGI IMG/M metagenome (GOLD analysis project Ga0194063, IMG submission 155459) | Anoxic zone freshwater microbial communities from boreal shield lake in IISD Experimental Lakes Area, Ontario, Canada - Sep2016-L373-20m | ecosystem: Environmental > Aquatic > Freshwater...
ATGACGATCGGCGTGGCGGCATCGCACCAGTCCACCGCCCCGGTCGGCGGGGTGAGTTCAACCCGCCACGACCACGAGCCAGCGGTCAGGCCCGGGATGGTCGTGGCGGTCGTTCTGGTTCCCGCGGTGCGAACGCCGCTGACCATGGCCAGCTGGCTCCAGGCCGCACTGCTGCCGTACGGGCGGGCGAGAATGCGAGCCGATCCATTTGATGCCCATGTGCCGGGGAGGGTCCATTGGAACGAAGCGCGATCGGGAGAGGACAGCGAAACGGCACCGGTTGTGCAGGCAGTGCCGACCGCACCCGCCGTTGACGCCATCATGCCGCCCATGCAGAGCAGTGCCGCTGCGAGGCCGATGGAACGGATGGATTTGAGGGTCGGGGAGCGCATCCACCCATGTTCCCTCTCCTCCCCAATGGAGTGGGGCCTACCTACCCCATCGCTTACCGCCGGGGTGGCAAGTTCTTACAAATCGTTCACGGCCCGGCCGTGGCGACGCATGGCTGGTCAGGGGCGCCGCTGGTGGCCGCGCATTCGGCGAGCGTCGTCACGGAGGGAACCTTTCCCCGACCCGCTGTCGCGCCGATCTCGATGAGGGTTGATGCAACGTCATCTGAGCGGTCGCCAACCACGAGCCGCTTCTGGGGATCGGCCCGGTGCACCACCACGTAGCGGCCCGCCGGCACGTGCGTGATGTCGATGTATTGGAACTCGAGATATGCGGCGTAGTCGTCGGCGTACCCCACGTCGATACCCATGCGCATGCGCGTGAGCCCGGGGAGGAACCGGCCACAGTTGGTGTTGATTGCCGGTACCGCGGGCGCGCCCGGCACCGGCGGCTCCATCGTGAAGCGGCTGCCCAGGCAGAACCCCACCTTGTGTCCCTCGCTCACCAGCACGCCGCGTACCGGGTCGCGCAACTCGAACGCGTCAAACTGAAGGAAGTGCCAGTGGTTATGGCCGAACGGCGTGTACCGCATACCGCCCGCGATCGGAATGCGCACCCGGGTGCCATCGGTCTGCACGATCTCCTGATTGATGGTCATCACAGTGCGACGGCGGTCGCGGGTCCCGTTGAGGATGAGCGGCCCCTGCCCGCCATTGCCGACGGCCGACGCAAACGTGAGCACCACGCGTCCGTGCGGCGCCCTGCGCGCCGAAATACCGTACGGCGGCAACTGGTGAAGATCGGGGAGCAGGCCAGCGTCGGTGACGACACCACCCACGGCTGCGGTGACCACCGCCCCGAGCGCCACGACCATTGCGGCGATGAGCCCGGCGAGCACGCGGGGGCGCGTTGCGGATCGATCTGGCATGTGCCAAGGGTATTGCACGTTCGGGGGGCCGTCAGGCGCGCAGGGTGCCACCATCGCGCCCATGCCAAGTGACGACGATGTGATGGTTCAGGTGGAGATCCCCGCGGGGTCCCGCAACAAGTACGAGCTGGACGAGGAGAGCGGTCGCATCATGCTCGACCGCATGCTCTTTACGGCCATGCGGTACCCGGCCGACTACGGCTATATCGAGGGGACCCTCGCCGAGGATGGCGACCCTCTCGATGCCCTGGTATTGCTGGGAGAGCCCACGTTCCCCGGCTGCTGGATCCGCGCCCGCCCCGTGGCGGTGTTCCACATGAGTGATGAGAAGGGACACGACGAGAAGGTCATCCTCGTGCCGCTGAAGGACCCGCAGTGGTCAGCCATCGAGGACATCACCGACGTCAACCCCAACCTGCTCAACGAGATTGAGCACTTCTTCACCGTCTACAAGGACCTGGAGCCAGGTGAGACCGAGGTGCGCGGCTGGGGCGATCGCGCCGAGGCGCTCGACATCATCCACACCTGCCGGGAGCGCGCCACCACCTAGCCCCCGGGCAGGTGGTTACCGATCGTCGCTGGCGCCCGTCGGAGCCGGAAGCGGGTAGGGCATGGTGTTGACCTCGCGCAGTTCCCGGCCGGCCGTCTCAAAGCGGAAGACGGCGGTCACGATCATGCCGAGCGCGCTCACCCCGGCGATGATGTACATCGTGGCTGCGAGTCCGATCGATCCCAGCATGAGCGGCAGCGAGATGATTCCGACCACGGCGCCGAGCTTGGCCGCGCTGGCCGCGAGCCCCGCGCCAGTGGCCCGCAGTTCGGTGGGGAACACCTCCGCTGCCACGAGGAAGGTGGTGGAGTTGGGGCCCGTGTTCACCATCAGATTGAACACGGCGAACCCGATGAGAATGACGGGATCGGATTGGGTCCCGAGCGATCCGGTGGCAAGGAGCAACAGGCCCACCGTCGCACCCACGAAGCCCACGATCTGCAGTGACATGCGCCCCACCCGCTCCACCAGCACGATGGCGATGACGAAGCCGATGACCAGAAAGATGTCGAGGGCTGCCGTGCCCGCCGTGACGGCGATGTCCTTCCCGATGACCGTTCCGTCGCCACCGATGCTGATCATGGCGAGAACGGTGGGGGTGAAGATCCCCACGCCGTACAGCATGATGTCCATGAGGAACCACGGCACCACGGCGAGAATGGTGCGTCGCCGAAGGCCCGGTGCAAAGAGCGCCCGTGTGCCGGGGTGTTTCTTCTGGGCCTTCTTCGTCTGTTCCCACTCCGGGCTCTCCGGGATGGAGCGTCTGAGAAACACGATGACGAGCGCAGGCAGCGCTCCGGCCCCCAGCATGAGACGCCATGCCAGATCCTGGTCAGCTCCGGACAGCAGGATCAGTACACCGAGGCTCGCGCCCAGAAGGATCCCAATGGCCTGAAAGCTGAACGCACCCACCATCCACCGCCCGCGAACACTGGACGGCATGAACTCGGCCAGGTACGACGACGCAATTGGGTAGTCGGCACCCACGGCGAACCCCAAGAGGAACCGGAAGGCCAAAAGGCTCCACAGATCCCATGCGAATGCCGACAGCACCGCAAAGATGACGAACAGGAGCAGGTCGGCCACGAACAGCAGCCGACGCCCGAAGTGGTCGGCAAGGCGTCCCATGACCGCCGCGCCCACGACCGCACCGAGAACCGCCGCGGCGCCCACCATCCCCTTGTCAAAGTCGCCCAGAGCGAACTGCACCGTGATGAGCGGCAGGGCCACTCCGATGATGAACAGGTCGAAGCCGTCGAGGAGCACCCCGAGGCCGGACAGAAACCACACCCGCCGCTGAAGCGGGTTCAGGGTGGACTCATCACCAGGGGTGGGCTGAGGGGTATTACTTGACATCACCGGGGCCAGTCAACAGGACCACGTCGCCCGGCGGCCGTGATGTGTCACCGGCCACGCGCATACGGGACGTCCGGTCAGCGTGGCGTGGCGTGGCACACAGGCACCCGGGCGCCGGTGGTGGGCACAGGGTGGTGATGGACAACAGGTGGCCGCAAGGCCCGCGCCCACGGGGCAGGCCCACAGTACGGGTGCATCAGAACAGCTGATTCTCGCCCGCGAAGATCTCCGACACCGACTCATCGCAGAAGACGTTGTGGATGGTGTCGGACAGGATGCGGTCCACCGAGAGGATCTGGATCTTGCCGCCGGCCGAGCCCTCCGGCACCGGAATGGTGTCGGTCACCACGATCTCCTCGATCACCGACTCCTCAAGCCGGTCGAATGCCTTGCCCGAGAAGATTCCGTGTGTGGCAGCGGCCAGCACCTTGGTGGCACCGGCCTTCTTCACCACGGCGGCCCCTGCGCACAGGGTTCCGGCCGTGTCGATCATGTCGTCAATGAGCAGGGCCGCCTTGCCCTCCACATCACCGATAAGGAACGTGATTTCCGCAGTGTTGTGCTCGGGCCGCTGCTTGGCCAGCACCGCGAGGCGCGCGCCCAGCTTCTCGGCGAAGTGATTGGCGAGCTTTGCGCGCCCGGCGTCCGGCGACACCACCACGAGCCCCTCGGGGAAGTCCCCGGCGAACTGGCGCTCCATGAAGTGGTCGGCGAGGATGGGTGTGGCCGTCATGTGATCCACCGGGATCTGGAAGAAGCCCTGAATCTGGCCGGCGTGCAGGTCCATGGTGAGCACGCGGTCAACACCCGCGGCCTCCAGCAGTTGGGCCACCAGGCGGGCCGTGATGGGCTCGCGCGGCGAACTCTTCTTATCCTGCCGCGAATATCCGTACCAGGGCATGACCGCGGTGATGCGGTGCGCCGATGCCAACTTGGCCGCGTTGATCATGATGAGCAACTCCATGAGGGAGTCGTTCACCGGCGTGCTGGTGGATTGCACCAAGAAGATGTCGGCGCCGCGGATGCTCTCCTCGAAGCGCACGTAGATCTCGCCATCCTGAAAGCGCTGGATGATGACCTCGCCGAGTTCGATACCCAGGCGACTGCCGATCTGTGCGCCCAGCGCCTTGCTGGACGTGCCTGCGAACACCATGAGGCGCTTGGAGTCGTCGCGATCGATGCTCTTGGTGCTCATGCTCAGTGTGCTCCGGGGTCGTCATCGGCTGCGGCCTTCTTGGCCCGCGCCTCGGCCTTGTCGGTGAAGCCCTCGATGTTCTGCTGCCGGGCACGTGCGATTCCGAGTGCACCCGGGGGAACGTCGCCGGTGATTATGGAGCCTGCCCCGGTCATCGCGCGGTCGCCGATGGTAACCGGCGCAACCAGCACGCAGTCGCTGCCGGTTTTCACGTCGCTTCCCACCGTGGTCCGGTGCTTACGGAAGCCGTCGTAATTGGCCGTGATGTTGCCCGCGCCGATATTGGTGTTGCTGCCCACCTCGGCGTCGCCGACGTACGACAGATGGGGCACCTTGCTGTTCTCGCCGAGCGTGGTGTTCTTCATCTCCACGTAGGTGCCGGCCTTGCTGCCATCGGCCATGGCCACACCTGGGCGCAGGTACGCGAACGGCCCCACCTGACAGCCGTTGCCGACTGCCGACGACAGCACATGGGCACTCACCACAACGGTGTCGTTACCCACTGACGAATTGACCATCACCACGTCGGGGCCGATCTCGCACCCCTCCCCCACGCTGGTCGCGCCGCGCAACACCGTGCCGGGCCACAGCGTGGTGTCCTGACCCACAGTCACGAAGGCGTCAACCAGCACGCGGGATGGGTCGGGCATGGTCACCCCACCCAGCATCAACTCATTTCGCAGTCGTGTCTGGATCGCGGCCTCGCAGTCGGCCAGGTCGGCACGGGTGTTGACGCCCTGCACCACCGTGGCATCGGGAGCCACCAGCGCCCCCACCTCGCCTGCCACCAGCGTGAGGACATCCGGCAGGTAGATCTCTCCCTGTGCGTTCTCGCTGCCCACCTGGTTAATGGCGGTGTCGAGCGCGGCGCGGTCAAATGCGAACAGGCCCGCGTTGATCTCGCGCACCGCAAGATCGTCGGGGTGCGCGTCGCGCGCCTCCACCACCCGCACGCCCGTGGGCTCACGGATAACCCGGCCGTAGGCGCCACCGTCAGGAAGGATGGCCGTGACCATGGTGGCCGCACGGCCACTGTGCACGTGATCGCTGATGAGCGCGCTCACCAGTTCCGGATCCACCAGCGGGGTGTCACCGCACATGACCACCACAGTGTCCACCGCGGGATCGAGGGCCTCGAGCCCGATACGCGTGGCACCGCCAGTGCCATCGCGCACCTCCTGAAGCGCCGTGCACATGCCGGCCGGAAGTGACTCGATGACCTCGTCACCCTCGGGGCCGAGCACCACCACCACCGAGGCCGGATCCACGTCACCGAGCGCGTCGAGCACCCACATGATCATGGGCCTGCCAGCGATCGGGTGGAGGACCTTCGGGAGGCGAGAACGCATGCGGGTTCCGTGACCCGCGGCAAGTACGACTGCGCCGACGCTCATCTCGCTGGCCTGTGTTGTGTGCCTGGTTGGGGCGGGAGGATTCGAACCCCCGATCGCGGGACCAAAACCCGCAGCCTTACCGCTTGGCTACGCCCCAGCGCGCCTCCCGGAGAGGCCGTCGCGGACTGTACCAACACTCTCGGCCCCCACCCCCGGGCCGCGGTGATGCGCCTCAGGCGGGTGATGCATGCGACGTCGGGAGCCAACCGCGGCGGACCGCCACGACGCCAACCAGCGCGAGCGTGAGCGCCATCGCCCCGGCCACAAGTTGGATCCACCACACCGGCAGCACATCGGCAAGTGCGCCCTCAGCCAGGGTGGTCACGGTTGCTGCGGCCATTGCCAAAAACGTGATGGCTGCGATGGCGACGGTTCGCTCTGCCGCAGGCGCACTCACCTGCACAACCGCGAGCAACTTGTCGCCGGCCGCAAAGCTGCCCAGAAAGGCGAGACACACCGCAAGCGAGAGCAAGAGGGCCCCGGACACGCCCTGTTGGCCCGTGGCACCCACAACACCGGTGAGCAACAGTCCAAGTGCGAGCACCACAATGGCCCCCACCACAACGCCAGGGCGCTGTCGCCGCGCGTTGAGCCGCGCGAGGAGCGGCATGGTCAACACCATGCCGAACCCGGATGCGGCGGACACGATGCCGTAATAGGCGGCCGAGGTCCCCACGCCATTTGCCAGCTTCGTGAGCAGCGCGGTGGGAATCGACAGCGCCACGACGGCGAGATCGAGCAGGATCCCGAGGCGGAGCACCCGCGTACGGAACAAGTCTGCAAGTGCCGCCGCCATATGGGACCTGGGTTCGCCCGACCGTGTGCCCGCGGCCCGAGCGGGCAATCGCAGCAGCACCCACAGCAGGGGCAGGTAGCTCAGCACGTTGGCGAAGAGCAGCCAGGTGGGGCCCATCGCCGCCAGCACTGCCCCACCCACGATCGCCCCGATCACCGCCGCCGCTGAGTACCGGGACCCGATGAAGGCATTGGCAGCGGTCACCCCACCCTTGGGCGAGAGATCCTGCAGCACCTCGTAGTACGCCGGCTGGGTGGCCCCGGAGACCAGCCCCGTCAGGCCCATGACCAGGATGATGGATCCAACCGTCAGATCCCCGAGGAGCGACAGCACCCAGGGCAGGATGAAGATGAGGGTCTTCAGCACAACCTGAACGACAACCACACGGCGGTGGTCGAATCGCGCCGACACCGCGGGACTGACGAATGACGCCAGCATGTAGAGGACCATGTACGCCGCGCTCACGTACGCGGCGTCTGTCGCGCTGCCCTGGCTGCTGAACGCCACGAAGTAGAGCGCCAGCGTGGATCCGGTGCTGCCGAGCCCCGACAGGAACTCGGCAACGCCCATTCGCCGCACCTCGGGCGACACGTGACGCGCCCCGGGCAGCAGGCCGAACCTGAAATGGGCCAGCTTCAGCACCGGGGAGGTGGACTCGTGCCGCTAAAGATTCGGCAGCGTGACCGCTCCCTCGCTGGCAGACGACACCAGCGTGGCGTACTTGGCAAGCACACCGGTGCGGTAGTTGGGCTCGGGGCGCGTCCACGATGCGAGGCGCGAGGCGATCTCCTCGTCGCTCAGTTCCACGTTCAACTCGCGCTTCTCCACGTCGAGCACAATCATGTCGCCCTCGCGGATGACGGCGATGGGACCCCCGCGATACGCCTCGGGAGCCACATGGCCCACCATCAGGCCATGAGTGGCGCCGCTGAAGCGGCCGTCGGTGATGAGCGCCACATCATCGCCGATGCCCTCGCCCACGATGGCGGCCGTGACGTGCAGCATCTCGCGCATTCCGGGGCCACCGGCCGGGCCCTCGTAGCGGATAACCACCACATCGCCTTCCTTGATGGCACCGGCCTTGACCGCGGCGAAGGCCTCTTCCTCGCGGTCGAAGATACGGGCGGGGCCGCGGTGCAGCAGGCGCTCATGGCCGGCCAGCTTGACCACCGAACCCTCGGGCGACAGGTTGCCGCGCAGGATCGCCAGGCCACCGGTGGCCTTGAGCGGGGTCTCGATGGGCACGATGACCTGCTGCCCGGGGGTCTCCTTCACGTCGTCGGCGATCTGCTGCAGGGTGCGACCGTCCACGGTGGGTGCCGTGCCATCGATCTTGCCGCCCTTCAACAGCTCGCGCATCACCAGACCAGGGCCACCGGCGTTGTACAGATCGACCGCTACGTAGCGACCACCGGGCTTGATGTCGGCCACGATGGGCGTGCGTTCGGCGATGGTGTCGAACTCGTCGATGGTGAACGGCACGTCGAACTCACGCGCAATGGCGAGGATGTGCATGACGGCGTTGGTGGAACCACCCGTGGCGGCAACCGAGGCCACCGCGTTGTCGATGGCGCGGCGGTCCACGATGTCGCGCGGCATCAGGCCGTCGCGCACCAACTTCATGATCATCTTTCCGGCATCCTCGGCCGCCGAGCCCTTCGCCGGGTCGGTGGCGGGAATGCCGTTGAGATCAACCGGGGACAGACCCAGGAACTCCGACACCATGGCCATGGTGTTGGCGGTGAACTGCCCGCCGCAGGCGCCGGCGCCCGGGCAGGCGGCGTTCTCAATGCGCAGCAGTTCGTCATCGTCGATGGTGCCCTTGTTGTGGGCACCGATCCCCTCGAACACGTCCTGCACCGTCATGTCGCGGTCGTCGTAGCGCCCGGCGGCAATGGAGCCGTTGTAGAGCACCAGACCCGGAATACCCAGACGGCCGAGCGCCATGATGGCGCCCGGAATCGTCTTGTCGCATCCCACCAGCATCACCACGGCATCAAACGAGTGGCCCATGCAGGCGAGTTCGATGGAGTCGGCGATGATCTCGCGGCTCACCAGCGAACCCTTCATGCCCTCGGTGCCCATGGACACACCGTCTGACACGGAAATGGTGTTGAACTCCATGGGCGTTCCCCCGGCCTTCTGGATGCCCACCTTCACGTGCTTGGCCAGATCGCGCTGGTTGATGTTGCACGGCATGGTCTCGATCCATGTCGTGCCAACGCCGATGATTGGCTTGGCCAGTGCGGCGTCGTCAAAGCCAATGGCCTTGAGCATGGCGCGGGCTGCTGCGCGGTCGGCACCGTCGGTCATCGCGGCGCTCTTGCGCTTGGCGGGGTCTGAAGGCTGCTGGTACGGGTTCGTCGTCATGGCGGGCACTCTAATTGGTGGGGGCCAAGAGGACGCGGGCCAGAAAGTCACCAAGGGCATCCGACACCTCCCCCGCACGGTCGCGCAGGGAGTGGTCGGCTCCGAGGATGACCGACAACTCGCCGCCACCGATTGACGACAGCCATTCAGCCAGCACCTGGGGCTCGGTGATGTGATCGTTCTCGGGGTGTGCGATGGCGATGGGGCGGCCATCGAGCGTGGCGGGCATCGAGGCGCCCGGAGCCACCAGCGCAATGGCCAGCACCCGCGGATCACCAGCAGCAACGTTCACCGCACTCCACGCACCAAATGAATACCCGGCGAGTGCGAGTGGAGTCCCTGGCGGCAGTGCATCCTCAAGCGCATCGAGCGCGCGGGTGACGTCGCTCCACTCGGTCGTGCTGCCCTCAGACTCGCCCTGGCTCTCGCCTGCACCGCGGAAGTCGAAACTGAGCGCGGCCATGCCCCGGTCGACGAATGCCCGCACCAGCGCCCGAACGATGTGCGACTGCCGCGTGCCGCCGTATGCAGGGTGGGGATGGCACACCACCACGCCCGCCACCGGTGCCCCGCGATCGGGCCGGGTGATGTCGGCCGCAAGCGCCGGGCCATCGCCCCCGATCGTGAGGAACTCGGTGATCACGCCTGCTCGATCACCACGATGTCGAGCACGATGGCCACCGTCTTGTCGGAGGTCTCGATGCTCTCGGGCGACACAACCTCCTGCGTGTCGCCACGGCAGTCGATGCGCACGATCTGCCCCTCCTCGAGCACGTCCACCAAGCGGTCGGCCAATTCGCCCGTCACCTCAAAGGTGTTGAGCTCAAGCGGCACGGTGGTGTCGAGAGTGATGAGGAGGACCCGGCCCCGGTACGGGTGCTGGTCTTCGAACATCATGGCGATTTCGCCGGTGAATGAGCGGAGCTTGTGGGACGTCACGGGCGGGGACTCTATCCTCCCTCCCGTGACTGACACACCGACGCCTCTGACCCCGAAGAGCTACCTGCTGCTCGGGCCGCCCGACATCCTTCACGACCTGCTGAACGAGTTCGCCGCGGATGGGTGGTACTGCTCGGCCGATCGCTGGAAAGCCGTGGTCACTGCACCGCCCGAGGATGCCGGGGGGGCCGACCCCGGATGGCCAGTGGAGGTATCGCTTCAGGGCATCTCCCGGTCGGGCCACGAGGCGGCCTGCCGGGAGCATCTGGCCCCGGTGGAGTAACCAGGCCGCCCGGCCTACTGCTTCTCGGCATCCTTGACGATGGTCGTGATGGCGCCCTGTGCCGCCTCCGAACCATCCACCCCGCCCCCTGACCCACGCAGCAGGTAGGCGATGCCAACGGCGATGAACACGCCGGTGAAGGGGCCTGCCACGTACACCCAGAAGTCGCTGAAGTCTCCGCCCACGAGATCTGGCCCGAAGGTGCGGGCAGAGTTCATGGACGCCCCCGACAGTGGTGCGCCCCACAGGCCAGCGAGCGCGATGTAGCCACCCACCGCAAGGGCGCCGATGATGCCGATGTTCTGTGCGCCAGAGGCGGTACCAAGGATGACGCTCACCAGCCCGAAGGTGAGCACGGCCTCAGTGGCAAAGGCCGCCAGGGCGCTGGTACTGGCACCCGGGTACGACCCACCCACTTTGGCCGACTGGTTGGTGAGCAGCTCAAGCAGCCCGGCGGCTGCGATGGCCCCCAAGAGCTGCATGACGATGTAGCCGGGCACGCGGTACCACGGAAAGTCCCCACGGAGCGCAAAGGCCACGCTCACTCCCGGATTGAGGTGCGCGCCCGACACCCTGCCCATGAACATGATGATGGCCATCACCATGAGGCCAGGCGCCACCACGGCCGCCTGCAACGTGACCGTTCCCGGGTACTGCGCCATCACCATCGCGGCCCCCGCGGCAACCAGCACCAGAAAGAACGTGCCCACCAGCTCGCTGAGCAGGCGCTTCCACTCCTGCCTGCCGTCGTGGAAGTCCAGAGGCGGCGGGTGCCGCAGGTCGTTGATCCATCCGGTGGTCTGCATGGCCAAACCGTACCGCCGTACCCGTCAGTGGGGAATGGCGACCTCGCCAAGGACGACCGTGAGCACGAACGCGCCGACCACGGCCGGGATGACCAGCAGCCCCCGGCGTTCCGGTTCGCGGGCCACGAGACCGAGGATGATGGCGGTGATGATGGAGGCCAGCCAGATGAATGAGTACGGCTCGCCCCAGTCCCCCGGAACCTCACCACCGCGGACGGCCCGCTCGATCAGATAGGCCGGGAGGACCACCACGGGGTTGATGAGGGCGCTGAAAAGGCCCACCCCAATTGCCCACTTCCCCGTGCGGGTGACAAGGCGCTGGCGCCTGAGCGACACCACGGCCACCACGCCCGCTGTCAGGGCGAGTGCCCCAGCCAGCGGCATGAGGATGGCCATCGACCAACCCACACCTGCTGCGGGCCTCGCCTCGCGCGGTGGCCACGCATTCACCACGACGGACGTGATGGCCACCAGCAACACTGCGACGCCGTCGAGCGCAAACGCAGTGCCGAGCGGGTTTCGCATGAGGCGACGCAGGCGATCTCTCACGGCCTCAGCCTACGACCCGTGCAGCGGCCCACCACCCCCCAACGTCTAGGTCGCTTTCCACAGCCCGTCATCGCCGAGGGGCTCCACCTTCACGGTGCCACGGCCCACGGCCCGGATGAGCGACTGCGCGGCGGCGGTGCGGTTGATCGGCTGCTCGATGTCGGTGCGCATCACCTCGGCCACCTCCTGGGTGGTGAGGCCGAGCGGGAATTCACTGAGCAGCACCTCAGGGAGACCCTCGGGGACGTCTCGTCGGGATCCGGTGGGGTCAAGATTGGCCACGATTACGTCGTAGGCCTCCATCGACTGAAATCCACCGGCCTCGAGCGTGCGGTCGCCGGCGCGGAAGATGAGTGATGGAGCGGTGTACCGCACGGCACCATCACTATTGGCTGCCTTGCCCTGAAATGCTGTGGGGCTGCCCGCGGCCGTGCGTGCCTCTGCCCTGTCGGCCTGATACGCCGCCTCGACCCTGGGGTCGTCCAGCAGGCCCATGACTGCGGGCACATCCAGGCCCGGGACGCGGGCGAGTGCCGTTGCGATGTTCTCGTCCAGATCCATGAGCATTCGCGTGGTGAACCACCCGAACTGCAGCGCACGAAAGGCCGTGATCTCATCGCCGGGGGACAGCACCCGTACGGCCTGGATGGCCCTGCATGCCCGCCCGGTTCCGGTAAGGCGGGCGCGGGGGCCGACCGTGAACGGCATGCCGAACTGGCGGAACATCTCCATGCGCTCGCCCATCATGAAGGGGTCGTAGCCGCGCGACTCGTACATCGAGGCGTCCTCGGCGAGCCCGATGGTGACCAGTCGCCAGGTCAGGCGTGGGCCGTAGCGCCACTGCAGCGCGGCCAGGGATGGCGATGCGGAGTAGCCCCAGGGGCACCCCGGGTCGGAGATGAAGGTGATCTCGATTTCCATACGCATGATCTTAGGTACCGAACCTCGGCTAGCCTGCCCACATGTCTGAACCCCTTCTGATCTCCGATGGCCGGGCCATGGGCCTTGTTGACGAGAACGCCACGCTCACCTGGCTCGTTGCACCGCGCATCGACCAGCCCACCATCATCAGCCGCCTTGTTGACCATGAGCGGGGCGGGGGCGTGGAGTTGGTGTTCCCCGACTCTGAGACCGTGGCGCACCGCCACCGCGAGGGCACGCTCATTGTGGAGACCGACCTGAAGAGCCCCGCGGGGCTCGTGCGGGTGATCGACTGCCTGATGGTTCCCACCCGTGGGCCCGTGCAGGCATCACATCCCGGCATGTTCATCCGCCAGGTGGTGGTGCTTGAGGGCGAGGTGGAGATCGGAATGGTCACCCGCCTGCGCTACGCGTACGGACGCAACGCGCCGCGGTGGCGCACAGAGGGCCGCCAGATCATCGGCTACGGGCCGGGCCTCACCATTGAACTGCAGAGCGAAGTGCGCCTGCGTGGGTACGGCGTCGACCTGGGGGGAACCACGACCCTGTCCGAGGGTGATCGCCGCATCATGGCGCTGCGCTGGCAGGACCCGAGCGCAAAGGGCACCGATCTGCGCCGCACGGTTGAAGAGACCGCACTGTTCTGGCGCATGTGGGGTGCCGACTGCGACCACGACATGCGGGCGATCATGCTGAAGGGGATGATGTACCACCCCACCGGCGCCATGGTGCGCTCGGTGACCACCTCATACGGCGATGGCCCCAAGGCCGATGGACGCCTGGCATGGATGGAAGACCAGCACCGGGCCGTGACCGTGTTCAACGAACTCGGCTACACCCGTGAGGCCGACTACGTGCAGAAGTGGATCGACACCGCAGGCCCTGGCGGACCCGTTCGCGACATGTCAGGGCAGGACCCTCCGTCCGAGGAGCGCGTTGACGACATCACCGCGGAGGTCATGGTGGGGATGCCCCCCGGCGATGCCAGGGGAAACATTCCCTACCTGCCCGATCTCCTCGACGGCTAGACACGCATGGACTGGGGGATCCTCTGGAGGGCCACGCTGTGCCAGGCGATCGTCGTCGCCATTCTGGGCGCGACGACCGGGCTCACCCTCCCCCACTCGTTCTTTGAGACCTGGGGCTGGCTCATCGGTCCCGCTGCGTGGCTCATCGCCACCTATGTGACGGTACGCGTGGTGCGCCTGCCGCTGGTACCCACATTTGCGGGTGCCATCGTCGCCGGGCTCATCAGTCTGCTGGGCGTGTTCACCGGCCAGCACTGGACCGGGTCGGCCATCGCAATCGTGCTGTTTGCACTGTGGTGCGGCTGGCAGGGGCGCAGGCCGCAACTGCGACTGGGCGCCGCCTGATCCCACACAGTTCTGCGCTACATCGTCTGGGGGCCGGCGCTCTCGCCAAGCGCCTCCCACACATCCAACTTTGAGCGCACCCGGCGGATGACCTCATCGGTGAAGTGGGTGGTGGAGCAGTCGCCACCGAGGTCGGGCGTTCGCACGCCATCCGACACGGCTTCGAGCGCACCCTCGTAGATGGCGCGGGAGGCGCGGGATGCCTCGTCGGAGTGCATGTACCCCAGCACAGCGGCGCCAGCCAGGATCATGGCCAGCGGGTTGGCAACGTCCTTGCCGAACAGCGTGGGGGCGGTGCCGTGCGGTGCCTCAGCCATCACCACCGACGGGCGGAAGTCGTCGTCAAACGCCAGGAGCAGCGACTCAGCCCCGGCGATGGTGCCGAACAGCTGCAGCACCATGTCCGACAGCAGGTCGCCATCGCGGTTGAGTGACGGCACCACGAGCGTCTCGCCCGAATGGCTCACGAGCACGGCGTACAGCGCGTCGATGAGCGTGGGCTTGTAGGTGATGCCCGGGTAGCGACCCGATGCCGCATCCATTTCCTCTTTGAGCATGCCCTCGTACACCGGGGAGACGGTCCACTTGGGGCCACCCATCACCGTGGCATTCATGCGCACCGCCTGCTGAAACGAGAACTCCGCCACCGCGCGGCAGACGCGACGTGAAATGTGCTCTTCCCTCCACGCCACCTCATCCATGCCCTCGCCCTCGCGCCATTCCCTGGCCCCGTAGGCATCGTCAACGGCCATGCGCACCACCGAAATGGGAGCGTGTACGCCCCCGATGGGACGCACGCCGGGAATGCGGCGCCCGGTGCGGATGATCACGCGACCATTGATCTCGGTGCGCAGGATTGCGTTGGGGCTGCCCACCCCACCCGTCTCTTCGGGCGTCACGGTGGCGGCCTTCAGGCCATAGCCGGTGCGAAGCAGCGCCTTCGCGGCGTCGTGCACCACGCCGTTGTTGCTCGCCCGGCGGGCGGCCAGCGAAAGGTCGTACCGCTCGATGGCGAGTGTGATGCCGATGACATCCGGAGCAATTACGCGGAGCGACTCCTCCAGCAATTCCTGGCCGGTCTCGTCACCCTCCATCACTACCAGTGTCGGTGAGCTCATGCAGTCACTCTATGCCGCGGATTCGGCGGGAACGATCGACGGCGCACCGGTGCGACACCCGCGCAATGGTTCAGGGCGCCCGAACCTGTGTCGCCGCACGAAGCATCAGGCCATTGATCCCGCGGTACCAGAGCTCATTGAGCGCGATGACCGCCCCGGCGGCGAGCAGGCACCGGGCAATACGGCGGATCATGCAGGCGCGTGCGTGAACCCGAGCTCGGCGTAGTGCGACCACTCGACTTCGATGAGGTACTGCGTGCCCTGGTCGGCCCGCCACGGAAATGGCTCGCCGGTGTACTTGACCGACAGGCGGTCCATGGCCTCGAGGGCCTCGGCGCCGTGGCGGGTCCCGACCACGTGCCCGCGGAGCTGTCCGCCCCGGTACGGGTTCTCGAAGTCGATGATGGAGATGGCCACGCGGCCGTCGCGTGCCAGGTTCTTGGCCTTGCGGCTCTCTGGGCCACCGGTGAAGATGGTGACGAAGTCGCCCTCCATGCCACCCCACATCGCCACCGAACTCGGTGAGCCGTCGGGCATGAGTGTGGCCACGTGCACGTAGTTGGCACGCTCGATCAGATCCCGCAGCCGCTCGTCCATCATCAGTTCGCCTCCCAGGCGTTCCACACCATGTTGCGCAGGTCGCGTGCCGCCTGCGCTGGATCGTGCGCGTAGATCACGGATCGACTTGCCGACACCAGCGCGCCATGGGCGCGCCCGCCGAATGCCGGGCCGAGCTCGGCGGGGTCACCGCCCTGGGCCCCCACTCCGGGGAGCAGAAATGGCTGGTCGGGCATCAGCTCGCGCAACCGGTGAATGCGCTCGGGCACCGTCGCCCCGACGACCGCGCCGATTGACGATCCCTGACCGGCCACGGTGGTCGCCTGCCCCCACTCACGCACGTGGTCGGCCACGGCCTCGTGCCACGGACGGCCGTCGGCCATCTCAAGATCCTCCAGCTCGGCAGCGCCGGGATTGGAGGTGCGCACGAGGACGAAGAGCCCCCTCCCCCCGTGCGCCGCGGCATCGAGAAACGGGGTGACTGAGTCGGTGCCGAGCATTGGATTCACCGTAAGCGCGTCGATGGGATCGCGCAGAAATGCCGCGGCGTAGTGGCGGGTGGTGGCATCCACGTCGCCGCGCTTGGCATCGGCAATGACAAGCAGGCCCGCGTCGGCCGCTGCCTGCGAGACCTCCTCGAATGCCTGCCACCCGTCGGCCCCGAAGCGCTCGAAGCAGGCCAGTTGGGGCTTGGCCGCCACACAGTGCTCGGCGGCCTTTGCGATGACGTCGATACAGAAGTCACGGGCGCCCACTGCCCCACCGTCCACGCGTGCCGGGTCGGGATCGAGTCCGAGCACGATCTGGCTGCCGCGCGATGCGACGCGCTGGGCAAGGCGGGTGCAGAAAGGTGACGTGCTCAATGAACCACCGCGGTGACGATTGGAAGAGTGAGGAGCGCAAGAACCGTGGTTACGGCAACGCACCCGGCCAGCAGGTTGACGGGCAGCCGGTAGTGCGCGCCCATCACCAGCACCATCATGCCGCTCGGCATGCCGCCGAGGACCGTAATGGTGTCCAGCTGCTCACCGCTGAAACCAAAGGCAACCGCCACAGCGAATGTCACCACTGGTCCGATTGCCAATCGGGCGATGGAGACCCCGGCGATCACCCGCCAGTAGTCCCTGATACCCGACCAGTCGAGCATGATCCCCGCGTAGAGCATGACCACCGGCAGCACGCCCGCGGCGAGGTATGTAACCGGGAACTCGATGAAGTCGGGCAGGTCGTGCACGCCGGAGATCGTGAGGATGAGACCGGCGATGAGTGCCCACATGGGAGGCAGCAGAAGGCCCTTGAGCGACTGCCGGATGGACAGGGCATCGTCCACCTCGCCGCGCCCGAACCACGAAGCCACAATCGGGCTGAAGGTCCAGATGAGGATTCCCGTACCCAGGGCGTCGTACATCACGGCAACCGTCAGTGAGTAGTCGTGCTGGCTGGCCGCGATGAGGGGCAGGCCGAAGAACCCGGTATTGGCCACGCCCGTGGCAATGATGACCGCCCCGGTTGCCGCACGTCCCAGTTTCAGGCCACGCGAGATGAGCAGGCCAATGGGGGCCATGATCGCTGTGACGCAGAACGCCACGATCGGCACCAGCAGCAGGTTCCAGGTGAGATGGGATCCCACAAGGACCTTGAGCACCAGCGCGGGCAGCAGCACGTACAGCGTGATGCGCACGAGGATCTGCGACTGATCGCGGTTGACCACGCCCGTACGGTTGAGCGCCACGCCGATGGCGATCATCACCAGTGCCGCAAATGTGGTGGTGAACAGCGTCATGCCCCCGCCTACGCCCGGTCGGGGCCCACGAGGTACACGGCGCCTGCGCACAGCAGGTTGGGGCGCCGGAGCGCCACCCCATGGGCCGGCCGGCCGCGGTCATCCACGAGTACGCGCCGGATGGTGGTGAGGTGCTCCCGTGCCAGCAGCGTCTCGAAGTCGCGGATGGTGCACAGGTGGATGTTTGGGGTGTCGTACCAGTGGTACGGAAGCGACGACGACTCCGGCATGCGACCGCGCGCCGCCAGCGACCATCGCAGGCGCCAGTGCCCGAAGTTGGGAAACGACACGATGCCGACACGCCCCACGCGCATCATCTCGTGCAGCACGAGGGCGGGTCGCTGGGTGGCCTGAAGGGTCTGCGAGAGGATGACCACATCGAATGCGCCGTCCTCCACGTCGGCCAACCCGCGGTCGATGTCGCCCACCATCACGGGCACCCCGCGGGCCACGCACGCGTGGAATCCCTCATCGCTGATCTCAACCCCGGTGCCGTCGCAATCCTTCTCGCGGATGAGGTGGTCGAGCAGCGCGCCATCGCCGCAGCCGAGGTCGAGCACGCGTGATCCACGCGGGACCATCGCGGCGACAGCGTCAAGATCGGGGCGGAGTGCCATGACCGCCAGCGTATCGGGGTCAGTCCCCGGTGGGGGTCAGACCCCGGGTGGGGACTGACCCCGGGTGGGGTCAGTCACCGTCACAAATGTGCAGATGTTCACGTATGCAGGTACTTACGGCAAAACGAGGGGTCAGTCACCGTCACAAGTGTGTATCGGAGATCAGGGTCCTGCGGCTCTTTCGGGGACTTGCCGCGGTGTTAGCGCACGATGACCGGGCGCTTCAGGCCGCTGCCGGCTGTGAGCACCCCCGGCACCTCGTCAAGCGTGATGGGTTCGCCCAGAAGTTCGCCGTATGGGGCGTCGTCGGCCGCCAGGTGTGCCAAGGCGGCCCGCACCGCCTGCGGGGTGTGGTGATACGAGCCGCGAATGGACAATTCTCCGTAGTGCAGTGGAAACGTGGGGAATGTCACGGTGGTGCCCGGAGCGCAGCCCCCGTACAGCAGTACCTCGCCGCCGGGACGCACGATCGAGACGGCCGCCTGCCATGCATCGGGGCGGCCGACAGCCTCCACTACGGCGGATGGACCACGCCCATCGCCGTGTGCAGCTCGCAGGACGTCGATGGCAGCCGCGTCGCGTGGCGCGTCCATGGCGCGTGCCGCACCAAAGCGAATCGCGCGCTCGCGCCGATCTTCATGCGGGTCGCACAGCGTGACGACACACCCGCGTACGGCGAGCAGGCCGGCGATAAGGGTGCCCTGCGTGCCGCCTCCCAGCACGACCACCTCATCGCCCTCCCCCGCCTCCACGCGCTCCACTCCACGCACCGCGCACGCCAAGGGCTCCACCATCGCCGCCCGCTCCGGTTCGAGACCACCCGGAACCGGCAGCAGATTGCGCGACACGATGGCAGCAGGCACGCGCAGATACTCGGCGTAGGCGCCTGAGAGGTATGTGATGTGCTCGCACAGCGAGGGCCTGCCCACGGCGCATGGCGGACATTCCCCGCACGGCGCCGAATTGGCCACCACCACCAGGTCGCCGACGGAAACGCCGAGGGCGCCATCGCCCACTGCAGACACCACGCCGCAGGCCTCATGGCCCAGCGGGGCCGGCACCGGGGCGATCGACGGATGTGCGCCCTGCCGCAGAATCTTGGCGTCGGTGGCACAGGTGAGCGCCCGTTCAACGGCGAGGATGACCTCGCCGGACGCAGGTTCCGGAACAGGGACATCCTCCAGACGGAGGTCTCCGGGGCCATGAAGGATGAGGGCGCGCATGGACGCCGACGCTACCAGCAGCGGGCCTCCGCAACCCGGGCCGGTACCCTGCGCACCGATGACCGACGACACCACACGCACCGTCCACGCGCGATACCCGGAGCACCTGCGGGCACGGGTGGACGACTACCTCAACGGCCTGTGGTTCATGACCGGAGACCCGGTCGCCGATGCCGAGGCAGCCGGCACCGAGGGGCTGGTGGAGGCCATGCGCTACTCACTGCTTGCAGGGGGAAAGCGCATCCGTCCGGTACTGGCACTGGCCACCTGCCAGGCACTCGGCCGGGATCCCGACGAGATCATGCCCGCCGCGGCCGCAATCGAGCTCATCCACACCTACTCGCTCATTCACGATGACCTGCCCGCAATGGATGACGACGACCTGCGTCGGGGTACGCCCACGTGCCATGTGGTGTACGGCGACGACGTGGCAATTCTCGCCGGTGACGCCCTGTTCGCCGAGGGCGTCCGACTCGTGTGTGAGGGGCAGGGGGGCGGCCCCGCCGTGCAGGTGGGAATCCTCGGCGAGATCAGCCGCGCCACCGGCGTGGTTGGCATGGTGGGCGGGCAGTACCTCGACATCGAGGATGCCGGCGGCTCATCGGCCGATGCCCTCGCCCGCGTGCATGCCCTCAAGACCGGTCGCCTCATGGCTGCGGCAGTACATGTGGCACTCGTGCTCGCCCCGCCGCCAGCAGCACAGGACGCCGCATACCGCGCCTTCGCCCGTGAACTGGGTCTGCTCTTTCAGATCGTGGACGACATCCTCGACGTCGCCGGCTCCGAGGAGGAGCTCGGCAAGGCGGTCGGCACCGACGAGCGTCTTGGCAAGGTCACCTACGTGAGCCTGCACGGAATGGAGCGCGCGCGGGAACTCGCCGCAGAGTCACACGCCAGGGCAATCGGACTGCTTGATGGGGTTGATGGGCAAGTCGATGATCTTGCTGGCATCGCCGACACCGCCTTCACCCGCCAGAGCTAGCGATTCGCGGAGGATCCGGGTGGCCCACGACCGCACGGTGGGATACCTTGACGGAGCCGTAGCACCCCGTTGATCGCTCAGGAGGCCGCCAGTGCCCCGACGTCCCGTTTCGCTCGAACTTGGAATGGCGACGTACATCGCCAAGAAGCACCTGCTGGAGCGCAAAGAGATGTTCCCCTTCACGCTGATGCTGGAGCCGCTTGAGCTGTGCAATCTGGCCTGCAACGGATGCGGTCGCATCCAGGAGTACAAGGACGTCTTCGACAAGCGCCTCACGGTGGAGCAGTGCCTGCAGGCCGCCAAGGACTGCGGTGCGCCCATCGTCAACATTCCCGGTGGCGAGCCGCTCATCCACAAGCAGATCGGCGAGATCGTTCAGGGCATCATCGATCAGGGGCGCTTCGTGTACCTGTGCACCAACGGCATCCTCATGAATCGCGCGTTCGAGAAGATCACGGCGCAGAAGCGTTTCGCCTTCGTGGTGCATATCGACGGCATGGAATCGGTGCACGACCACGCGGTCGACCGCGCGGGCGTGTTCAAGAAGGCCACGGCCCACATGCGCGAGGCCATCGCCCGCGGGTACCGGGTGTGCACCAACACCACCATCTTCCGCGGCACGCAGCCACAGGAGTACGTCGACCTGTTCGTGTACCTCAAGGACATGGGCGTGGAGGGCTGCATCACCTCACCCGGATTCGATTACGCGTCGGTCACCGATCAGGATCAGTTCCTGGCCCGCACCGAGGCGCAGGAGCTGTACAGCGAGGTCCACGCGCGCTGCGAGGGTCTGGACATCCCCTTCTACAACAACCCGCTGTTTCACGAGTTTCTGCAGGGCAAGCGCGAATACCGCTGCTCCGCCTGGAGCATGCCCACCTACACCGTTCAGGGCTGGCGCTCTCCCTGCTACATGCTCGCCGACAAGCACGTGGACACCATCAAGGAGCTCTTCGAGGACACCGACTGGGAGGCGTACGGCACCGACCGCGATCCCCGCTGCGCCAACTGCCTCATGCACTGTGGCTACGAGGCGTCAACCATCCTCGATGCGTTCTCGAGCCCCAAGGATCTGCTCGCGCTTGCGCGTGGCTGACGCGGACGGGTGCTCCTGATGAGTCGGGGTGTCGTGGCGCTGCTGTGCGCTGTGCCTGCCGAGGAGCGCATGCTCCGACGGCTGGCCGGACCACAGGTGCGGATCGTCGTGATGGGAATGGGGCCGGCCACGGCCGAGCGCCACGCGACAGCAGCCATCGATGGTGGCGCGTGCGCCGCCATCTCGGTTGGCTTCTGCGGTGCGCTCGACCCATCACTCTCGGTAGGTGATGTCGTTGTGCCCGAACGGGTGCGCGACGCCCTCACTGGCGAGGAATGGGAGTGCGACGCGGCCCTCGCGAGTGGAGCCGGCCGACGCGGCGGCACGCTGGTGACCACCGACCACGTGGTGGCCGACCCCGCGCTGCGCGCCGCGCTCAAGGGTCTCGCTGTCGATATGGAAAGTTCGGGAGCGGCGCGGGCGTGTGCCCGGGCTGGCGTGCCGTTCGCCGCCATCCGTGCCGTCACCGACCGCACGGGAGACCGGCTGCCCGACCTCGCCGGAGTCGTGGACGATGCCGGGAACGTGCACGCCATGCGTATGGCCGGACGCCTCATCATCCACCCGGGCGCGATTCCCGCCTGGGTGCGACTCGCCCGCGGCGCAAGCGCCGCGCGTCGCGGACTCGTGCCGGCCGTCACCCGTGCACTTGCGGATGCCGCGTGACCACCACCCGGCTCGCCGGAGGCGAGTTGCACGGCGCAGTTCGCCTGGCCGCCGATCATGGCGCCCGCCACCTGCGCGACCTGCAGGAGCCTGATGGCTACTGGTGGGGCGAGCTCGAGAGCAACGCGTCCATCACCGCCGAGCAGCTGTTTCTCCTCGAGGCGCTCAACATCGCCAGCGAATCCGACCGCAAGGGCATCGCTGCAGAACTCCTGGCGACCCAGGGCGAAGACGGTGGCTGGCCGGTGTGGTTCGGCGGCCCGGCCGATCTGTCCATCACGGTCGAGGCCTGGTACGCCCTGCGCCTTGCCGGCATTCCCGCCGATGCGGAGCCCATGGTGCGCGCCCGCGATTGCGCGCGTGCGCTGGGTGGCGCCAACCAGACCCGGTTCTTCACCCGCCTGTGGCTCGCTGTGCTGGGCAAGCACCCATGGGATTCACTGCCCGCCGCGCCGCCCGAGTTGATGATGTTGCCCCCCCGGGCGCCCATCTCGGTGTACCGCTTTGCATCGTGGGCCCGAGGCACATTCGTGCCCCTCCTGGTGGTGCTGTCGCGAAACCCCACGTACCCACAGGACCCCTCGCTCGACGAGCTCTACCTTGAGGCACCCGGCAGCGTCCACGGACCGCCGCCCCGTACCCCGGGCACGCTCACCAAAATGATGACCCGGCTTATGCCGCTGGCCCGTCGCTACAACCGAAAGCCCTTCGGGCCCCTGCGTCGGGCATCCGAGCACCGCATCCGCGAATGGATCCTTGACCGCCAGGAGGCCGATGGCTCCTGGGCTGGCATCCAGCCCCCGTGGGTGTATTCCATCTTCGCCCTGCACGCACTCGGCATGCCGCTGGACCATCCGGTTATCACGCGCGCCATCGACGGCTTCTCCACCTTCCTGCAGCATCGCGAGGGCCGCGTGCGCATGCAGTCGTGTCTCTCCCCCGTGTGGGATACGGCGCTGGCGGCCATTGCACTGGCGGAGTCGGGAACCGGGGATGACGACGATGCCCTCGCGCGGGCGCGCGACTGGCTCCTGGCCCGTGAGGTCACCCGCGAAGGGGACTGGCGGCGTATTCCGCGCAGGGGCGAGGCGGGTGGGTGGAGCTTTGAGTTCCACAACGAGTGGTACCCCGACACCGATGACACCGCCGAGGTACTCATGGCACTGCTCCATGCCGGCGTACCCCGCCACGACCACGCCATCCGTCGTGGCGTGGACTGGCTTCTGGCCATGCAGAGCAAGGGTGGCGGCTGGGGATCGTTCGACGTCGACAACACGAGCTCGCTCATCACCCAGTTCCCGGTGTGCGACTTCGGTGAGGTTGTGGACCCCCCCACCGAAGACGTCTCCGCACACGTCCTCGAGGCGCTTGTCGAGTGCGGCGTGCCCACGGGACACCCGGCAATCCGTTCGGGCATCAAGTACCTGCGCCGCACGCAGCGCGCCGACGGATCGTGGTGGGGTCGCTGGGGCGTCAACCACGTGTACGGCACCGGTGCCGTGGTGCCCGCGCTCATCCGCTGCGGCCTGCGCCCCGACGACCCATGCATCAGGGCCGCCGTGCACTGGTTGAAGGAGCACCAGAACGATGATGGCGGCTGGGGCGAGGACGTCCGCAGTTACGCCGACCCGGACTGGGTGGGCCGCGGCGACTCCACCGCGTCGCAGACGGCCTGGGCGCTCCTCGGACTCATGGACGGCGACCCCGGAAGTGAGGCCGCCGATTCCGGTGCGCGCTGGCTGGTGGACACCCAGCGCGCCGATGGCGGATGGGACGAGGATGCCTTTACCGGAACCGGGTTCCCGCTCGACTTCATGATCAAGTACCACTACTACCGCCTGTACTTCCCGGTGACGGCGCTCGGGCGCTACGCCACGCGGATGCAGGCATGACCGGGGGCGCAGGCGATGCCGGCGCCCGGGCGCACGCCGAGGAGATCGCGCGCGGCCACGACGAGAACTTCCCGGTCGCGTTCATGCTCGCACCGCGTGATGTGCGTGCGGACATGCGCACCATCTACGCGTACTGCCGCGTGACCGACGACATCGGCGATGCGGGCGACGCCACGCGCGATGCGCGCGTGGCCATGCTCGATGCGTGGGAAGACGACCTGCTGCGCTGCTGGGGAGGCGCGCCCCATGACCCGGTGCTGCTGGCGCTGCAGGGTGTGGTGCGCCGACGCCGCCTCGACCCCGAGCCATTCCGTGCGCTCATCGAGGCCAATCGCATGGATCAGCGCATCTCGCGGTGGCAGACCCACGACGACCTCATCGAGTACTGCCGCCACTCCGCCATCCCGGTGGGTCGCATGGTGCTCGGAGTGCTGGGTATCCATGACCCCCGCTGCGAACACCTCTCCGATGCCACATGCGCGGGCCTTCAGCTGGTCAACTTCTGGCAGGACATCCGCCGCGATCTCGACGAGCGCGATCGTGTGTACCTGCCCGCCGAAGACATGGCGATCTTCGGTGTGACCGTGGACGACCTGCGTGAGCATCAGGCATCGCCGGCTATGCGCGAGCTCATCCGTATGGAGGTATGGCGCGCCCGTGCCCTCCTCATTGAGGGGGCACCGCTCCGCGCCGAGGTGCCTCGCCGGGTGCGCCCGGACATCGCCATGTTCACCTCGGGCGGGCTGTGGGTGTGTGACGCCATTGCGCGTCAGGGGTTCGACACCATCGCCAGGCGCCCGGCACCGGGCAGATCCGGTCGGGCGCGCATGGCCGGGGCGGTGCTGGTAGGTGCCGTGCGGGGCGTGCGATGAACGTGGACGAGGCCTACGACCGCTGCACCCAGATCACGCGTACCGAGGCCCGCAACTTCTACTTCGGCTTCATCCTGCTGCCACGCACCCGCCGTCGCGGCATCCACGCGCTCTACGCCTTCAGTCGCCTGTGCGACGACTCCGTGGATGGGGTTCTCGACATGGGCGCCAAGCTCGCTGCCGTCGCAGCGCGTCGCGATGAGGTGGCCCAGATGTACGACGGTGACGTGCCTGCCGATGACCCCGTGCTCATCGCGCTGGCCGACGCCGTCCGCCGATTCGGCATCCCACGTGCGCCCATGGACGCCCTTGTGGATGGCGTGGAGATGGACCTGGCCATCGATCGCTACGCCGACTGGCCGACACTCAAGGGCTACTGCGATCGCGTGGCCGGCGCAGTGGGTGTGCTGTCGCTCCATGTGTTCGGGTTCCGCGATCCCATTGCCGTCCATCACGCAGAGGACCTCGGGGTGGCCATGCAGGTGGTCAACATCATGCGCGACGTCCAGGAGGACGCCCTGCGCGACCGCATCTACCTTCCCGCCGATGAGATGGCGGCATGTGGCGTGAGCGAGACCGATATTCTGGCTGATCGAATGGGCCCTCCGATGTACCGCCTCATGCAGATACAGGGAGACCGGGCCCGCGACTACTTCTCGCGCGGCGATCGCCTCATCCCCCTGCTCGACCTGCGCGCCCGTATGTGCGTGAGCATGCTCGCGGCCCTCTACGGCGACATCCTCGTGCGCATCACCGATGGGGGCTACGACTACACGCGTGGTCGCATATCGCTCTCGGGGCGTCGAAAGATGTTTCTCATGGCCCGGTCGATTGGCAGGGCATTCACCGCGAGGCGGCGGTGAGCCTCGCCGGCGCTCACGTGGTGGTCGCGGGAGGCGGTCTCGCAGGCATCGCGGCGGCGGTCGAGGCGACCGCCTGCGGTGCGCGGGTCACGCTGGTCGAACGCCGTCCATTTCTGGGCGGCAAGGCGTTCAGCTTTACCGAGCCCCGCACCGGTATCGAGATCGACAACGGCCAGCACGTGCACCTGGGCTGTTGCACTGCCTACATGGCACTCCTCGACCGGTTGGGCTCGCTCGGGCTCACCACCATGCAGCCCGCTCTCGAGGTCGCCGTGCGCGACCGTTCGGGAACCCATGGCGTGCTCACCGCGGCCCGGCTGCCCCCTCCCCTGCACATGGGCCCCTCGTTCGCCCGGTTCGGATTGTTGTCCACGGGTGAGCGGGCGAGCGCGCTGCGGGCACTGTTCGCCATCGTCGCACTCGGCCCCACGGGGCGTGCCGGACTGGACGACGTCACGTTTGGCGACTGGCTTCGCGGGCACGGTCAGGGTGACGCCTCCATCGAGCGCTTCTGGGACCTCCTCGTGCTGCCCACCTGCAACGACCGAAGCGACCGTGTGTCCGCCGCCCTGGCCACGTTCGTGCTTACGGAGGGGCTCATGCGAACGCGCGGCGGGTCGGCCATCGGCTGGTCCCTGGTCGGTCTCTCGCATCTGATCGATGCCCCCACCCGGCGGCATCTCACGCGCACGGGGGGCGAGGTGCTCACAGGTCACGCGGTCATCCGGGCCCACGGCACCGGCGTCACCCTCGACGACGGCAGGGAGATAGCGGCCGATGCAGTAATCCTTGCCCTTCCGCCTGGGCGGGCACGGGACGTGGCACCAGATGCCCTGCCCACTGATCCCGAGCTGGGAGAGTCGCCCATCGTCAACGTGCACCTCTGGTATGACCGTCCGGTGATGCCCCAGCCCGTGCTCGCCGTGGTGGACAGCCCGGTCCAGTGGATGTTCGACCGCACCGCCATCACGGGGGAGGGTGTCCCGGGGCAACACCTGGCCCTGTCGATCTCGGGCGCCCACACAGAGATGGGCGTGCCGCGACCGGTACTGGCCGAGCAGATGGACCGTGAGATCCGCGTGCTGCTGCCGGCCGCCGGCAAGGCGGTGCTCAGCGATTGGGCCGTGGTCAAGGATGCCCGCGCCACCTTCGCCCCCTCACCGGGACAGGCCTCGCGCCGCCCCGGCGCCATCACCCCGGTTCAGGGCCTGGTGCTCGCCGGCAACTGGACCGCCACCGGCTGGCCCGCCACGATGGAGGGAGCCGTGCGCAGCGGGCTCACCGCCGTGAACGCCCTGCACACCACCCTCGCATGGGCATGACCCGGCGACGCGGGCTGATCGCCGGAGTGCGGGCCCTCGCCGCCCGGCGCCATGGCCCGGTGGTGGAGGCCGCCATCGGGGTGGGGGCCCTCCTCGCCTATAACCTGGCCAAGGCCCGCACGGGCGGCAGTATCGATGAGGGCATCCGCAATGCGCGGCGCATCGTGGAGCTCGAGAAACGGCTCGGCGTGTTCGTGGAGCCAGCCATGCAACGCCTCGTCCTTCGGGGTACCTGGTCGCGCCGCATCTGGGGCACCGCCTACCTCTCCAGCCAGCTGGTGGTGCTTCCCCTCACCCTTCGCCTGGCCTACCGACGTCTTCCCCATGCCTACCCGGCCATCCGCACGCTGGCCATCATCGCCTGGTCGGGAGGCGTCGCCTGGTATGCGCGTCAGCCCGTGGCACCGCCGCGGATGGTGCCGGGCATCGGTATCGAAGACTCCGTGTCGGATGGGGTCATCCCCATGGATCACCCCATCGTGCGCCTCGTGTACCACCCGGTTGCAGCCATGCCCTCGCTGCACGTGGGGATGGCGCCGGTCGTTGCGTGGACCATCTGGTCGGCCACGACCCGGCCGTCGCTTCGCGCCGCCGCCGTGGCATATCCTCTCGCGGTCGCCACCACCGTCGTCGTTACGGGGAATCACTTCCTCGCCGACATCGCCGGTGGGCTCGCCATCGTTGCCCCTGCGGCCGCCGCGGCGAGGTGGATCAGCCGCGCACCGGGCATCCCGGGCACACCCGAGGACGCATGACCAGCACCCGTACATCACCCAGTTGCGCGCTCCAGCGCGTTCTGCAATGACCAATCCCCGGCCACCGGGCGAGGACAGCCGCCCGGCCCGTCGGCGCGCTGAGGCCTCATCGTCACGTTCCGCGTCGCGACCGCGACCCGCCCGCAGACCCTCAGGCCGGCGTGCGAAGTTCGTCGGCGGCGGAGTGGCGGCTGTGGCCCTCGTCGGCATCATCCTGCTCATCGCCGGCGGTGGCGGTGGCGTGGCACCGCAGGTCGTGGTGGCAGGCGTGGACATGGGCCAGGACGAGGCGCAGGTGACCACCGCGCTCACGGCGCGGGGGAAGGCGCTCACCGAACGTCTCGTCAACCTCGATGTTGACGGTGGTGTGCTGGGCGTCATGCGCCCATCCGACCTCGGCGCAACCGCCAACGTGGAGGCCGCAAAGACGACTGCGGCGGACCAATCGCCCGGGCGCCTGACCCGCGGATTCCGCGCCGTCACGGGTGCCGCCCCCATCACCTCCCCCCTGCCAGTGACGTACCGCAAGGGCGCGGTTGACGCATGGGTGGCCGACGTCGCCACGCAGGTGGACCGGCCCGAACAGAATGCGCGTGTGCAGGTGCAGGGTGCCCAGTTCACCGTCACGCCTCAGGCCGACGGACGCGCGCTCGACCGCTCACGCCTCAAGCAGATGGTGTCCGGCGACCTGTCCAGTCTGCCGTCCCACCTGCAGTTGCCGGTTCGCACAACGCGACCAACGCTCACCACCGATGCCGCAGACGCGCAGGTCCGCCAGGCGCAGCAGGTTCTGCAGCGCGGCACCCAGGTATCGGTGGACGGCATCCAGGCCACACTCGACCGCGCCGGGGTGGCAGCGGCATTCCACTTCGGCCCAAAGGGGCTCTCGCTGTCGGGGGCCGACCTGCGCAAACCGCTGATTGCCGCCTACCCGGCGACCTCCGTGATCCCGGCCCCGGCACGCTTCGAGGTGCGGGGCACGCAGGTGGTCGTGGTGCCGTCCAAGGATGGCCGCCTGGTGGATGGCAAGCAGGTGGCCGATGGCCTGATGGGTGAGGACCGGCCTGTGGAATCCACGTATGTGGACGACAACCCCGTGTTCTCCACCGAGAAGGCACAGTCGCTCGGTATCAAGGAGGAGGTGGGCTCGTTCATGACCCCGTACTCCCCCGGCGAGCCACGGGTCACCAACATCCGACGGGCCTCGCAGATCCTGAACGGCACAATCATTCCGCCGCATGGGCGCCTGTCGCTCAACCAGGCGCTGGGCGAGCGCACCGTGGAGCGGGGTTTTGTGGCTGCCCCCATGCTGGCCGATGGCCTGCACGTGGACTCCATCGGCGGCGGCGTGTCGCAGGTGGCCACCACGTTGTTCAACGCAGCATTCTTCGCCGGCTTCGAGTTGAACCAGCACACCGCCCACCAGCTCTACATCGACCGCTATCCGCTGGGTCGCGAGGCCACCATCTCGTGGCCCATTCCCGATCTGGTCGTCACCAACGACTGGGACGCCTCGGCACTCGTGCGGGTGTCCAATTCCACCGACAGCATCACGGTCACCATCTACTCCACCTCATTTGACCGCAAGGTCGAGGAGAGCACCGGCAACCCGTACGACTTCACAAAGCCCAAGACCCGTTACGTGGCCACCGAGGGCGTCCCCACTGGACAGCAACAGGAGATCACGTCGGGTGACCGGGGCTACTCGGTGGACATCACCCGCAAGGTCTTCAAGGGGTCGGAGCTTCTCAGCGACGACACCTTCACCACCGTGTATCTCGCCCCGCCCAAGGTGATCGGCGTGGCACCGGGTACGCCTGGGGCGGAGACGCCCTCGGCACCCTCCGGCTGATCCGGTTCAGCCGGCCACGGGGCGGTGGCTGGGCTCGTGGGTTCCATCGTCATCAGGGAGTCCGAGGGCCCGGTTGATGGCCTCAAGCGGCGTGACCCCCGCATCCACCGCATTGATGCTCGCTGGTGGAGCCTGGGGGGTGGACGATTCTTCAACTCTCGTCCGGTGATCCTCCACATCCCGGGCCCACGGCTCCTGCAGCACCGGCCAGTGGGCCAGTACCTCCCGGTGGCGCACGTCGCGGCCGCCCGTCCCCGCCGCGCCCCGTGGGCCGGATGCGTGCTTCGGGATCACGGCGTCCCCACCGGCCGATACCCCGCCAGGTGTTGCTGGACACGTACGGCGATGTCATGCAGATGGGCCACACCGCTGAAGCAGAACGTGCCCCGGCACTCTCCCGCGGTGTCAAAGTCGAGGTCGCCCACGTTGAGCACACGCTCCACCGGCGACTGGAATGTGTTGAGGTTCTGCACCCGATCGGGGCGCGTGCCCTGCCCGGCGCGCACGTACCAGCCCAGCGCGCCCTTCCGCGTCGGGTGGCCGGTCCAGATCATGTCTTGGCCCTGCATCAACTCCACGTGGGACTCCATGATCGAATCATGCACCACCCCGGCGGCGGGTGGGCCGCGCGTACACTAGCCAGCGTCATCCCGATTCCCCTGCGCCAGGAGCATCACATGAGCGAGTCCGGCCCGGCAATCAGCAACCTTCAGGCCGATGGTGCGCAGTACCCGCCGCCCGCCGCTTTTGCCGCCGCCGCGCGCATCAACGACCGCAGCGTGGTCGAGAAGGCCGATGCCGACCCCATCGCCTGGTGGGAAGACCAGGCGCGGCGCCTTACATGGGACACCCCCTGGACCAGGGCCCTGGACGACGATGACGCGCCGTTCTACCGATGGTTTACGGGCGGCACGCTCAACATCGCCGCCAACTGCCTCGATCGCCATCTCGCCGAGCGCGGCGACAAGGTGGCCATCCACTGGGAGGGCGAGCCGGGCGACACCATCACCCTCACCTACCGCGACCTGCACGCCCGGGTGTGCCGCTTCGCAAACGCCCTGACGGACCTCGGCGTGGGCGTGGGCGGTCGCGTGGCCATCTACATGGGCATGGTCCCCGAACTGCCCATCGCCATGCTGGCCTGCGCACGCCTCGGTGCCGCACATACCGTGGTGTTCGGTGGGTTCTCAGCAGAGGCCCTCGGCGAGCGCATGGTCGATTTCGGGGCCACCGTGCTCATCACCCAGGATGAGGGGTGGCGCGGGGGCAAGACGATCCCACTCAAGGCCAACGCGGATGGCGCGCTCGAGCGGGCCCCGGGCGTGCTCCACTCCGTGGTGGTGCGCAGGACCGGTGGCGACACCAAATGGACGCCGGGGCGCGATCTGTGGTTCCACGACCTCGAGGCGGCGGCATCGCCCGAGCACGTGGCCCAGCCGATGGATGCCGAGCAGATGCTGTTTGCGCTCTACACCTCGGGAAGCACCGGAAAGCCGAAGGGAATCGTCCACACAAGCGGCGGATACCTCACGGGTGTGGCATCCACGCACGCGAATGTGTTCGACCTGCGCGACGACGACGTGTACTGGTGCGCGGCCGACATCGGCTGGATCACCGGCCATTCGTACATCGTGTACGGGCCCCTCGCCAACGGCGCCACAAGCGTCATGTACGAGGGCGCACCCGGGTACCCCGGCCAGGACCGCCTGTGGGACATCGCCAGTCGGTACGGGGTCACAATCCTGTACCTGGCCCCCACCGCCATCCGCATGTTTATGAAGTGGGGCGATCAGGCGCCGGCCGGGCATGACCTCTCGCACATCCGACTGCTCGGCAGTGTGGGTGAGCCCATCAATCCCGAGGCGTGGGAGTGGTACCGCACGCACATCGGCGGAGGCGCCGCGCCCATCGTGGATACCTGGTGGCAGACCGAGACCGGCAGCATCATGATCAGCCCGCTGCCCGGGCTTGACGCCCTCAAGCCGGGATCGGCAGGCAAGACGCTTCCGGGACTCCGCGCCGAGATTCTGGGCGAGGATGGCAACCCCGTCCCCGCTGGGCAGGGCGGCTATCTGGTGCTCGCCCACCCATGGCCGTCAATGCTCCGAACCATCCTGGGCGATGACGAGCGGTACATCTCCACCTATTGGGCCCGCTTCCCCGGCAAGTATCTGGCGGGAGACGGGTGCCGCCAAGATGCCGACGGGGACCTGTGGCTGCTCGGCCGCATCGACGACGTCATGAATGTGTCGGGGCACCGCCTGTCCACCATCGAGATCGAGAGCGCGCTGGTGGAGCATCCGGCGGTCGCCGAGGCCGCGGTTATCGGTCGGTCCGACCCGCTCACCGGCGAGGCCGTCGCGGCATTCGTGACGCTTCGCGACGGGTTCGAGGGGAACGACGCCCTCATCGCCGAGCTTCGTGATCACGTGGCCCTGCGCATCGGTGCCATTGCCAAGCCCAAGTCCATCGTGCTCACCCCCGACCTGCCCAAGACGCGGTCGGGAAAGATCATGCGGCGACTGCTCCGGGATGTATCCGAACAGCGCAACCTGGGTGATGTCAGCACCCTCGCCAACGAAGAGGTCGTCGCCGCAATCTCAGAGACCGCCGAGACGATGCGCGCCAGCGAGGACTGACCCGGGCGGCTACCCCAGCGCCGGGGGGATTTCCCGGCCAGCGGCCTCGAGGCGGTCGATGGCGTGCATGCGTGCCGCCTCCACCGCCTGGCGGGGCGGGGTCATGCGATGGGCCTCCCGGTACCAGGCGAGCATGCCCTCCATGGCCAGTGCCAACGCGAGGCGCCCATGGGCATCCTCCTGCCGGGCGTCCCACGCGCCAGCCACCAACGCTGCCAGCCCGAGGACCTGTGGCGACTGGGGAGGCGACTTCAGCACGGTGACCGGGCCGACGGCCGATCGGGTGAGCACCCCCCGTACGCGCGTGCCCCCACGTGCGGATGGCCAATCGGTAAAGCGCACCTCCATCGGTGCCGCGCCCCGGCCAGATGCCCGCAGGATGCCCTCGGGAATCGACCCGTCGACACTGTCGGCAATGGCCGATGCCAGACGCTTGACGGCCTCCCCGAATGCGGGACCGTGGTCCTCGTGCATGCGGTGCACCGTCCACGCCATGAGGCCGAGCGTGAGGTCAAGGCGGTCAGCGGGCACCCCACGGCCGGATCCCTCGCCCCGCGGGACAAATCGCACCGCGGCCAGGCCCGGTGCCGGGAGCGCGACCTCAAGTCGCGCGTATTCCCTGCTCAAGATCACAAAGTGGCTTTCTGATGGGAGATACGTCCGAGCGCGTTGCTACCTTCGAAATTACTCCGCAGCAAGCGCTGCAGCCTCCGCCCGGAGGGCCCTGAAGCAAGGAGACCCATGACCAAGGCCGACTTCGTCAAGCGCGTCGCACGTACCGCTGACCTCACGAATGATCAGGCGACCCGTGCCGTGCAGGCCGTTCTCGATGAGATCGAGCTCGCTCTCAAGTCCGGAGACGAGGTTCAGTTCTCCGGTTTCGGCAAGTTCTCGGTTTCGCACCGTGCAGCACGTGAAGGTGTTGATCCACGTAATCCCGGCAGCAAGATCCAGATCTCGGCTCGCACTGTGCCGCGTTTCTCGGCAGGCGCGCAGCTCAAGCGCTCGGTCGCCGGCTGAATATGTGACCTTTTCCCACCTGCCGTCCGAAGTGGACGGCAGGTGGGAGAGTCATATCGCTCCTCGTCCCTACTTCTTGGTGGCGAAGTTGAGCGTGATGTATGCGCCCTCGGGGAGTGACTGCACCGAGTTGAGCGTGAACGAGTAGATCGACCCGCCGGTGGTGAACGTCGCGTCGCTCAGGTCGTAGGCGCCCTTGTCGGTGGCCGTGTCCGGCGTGATGGTGGGCTCGCCGAGGTTCGTGCCCGTGAGGGCCACCTCGTACGCCTGATTGCTTACGCCGCCGCCGATCGGGATCTTCACCGAGCATGCCTCCTCGGCGCCCACGCAGTCCACCTGCTTCGCGGTTCCGCTGGTGGATGTGGTGTCCGTCGTGGCAGTGGTGTCAGCGGCCGCAGTTGACGCAGCGGCGGCCGTGTCGGCCGTGGATGCCGCGGGGTCTGATGACCCACCGCAGCCAGTGAACACAAGCGTGGTGGCCGCGGCACCGGCCGCGGCAAGGGTAAGAAGACGGCGTGCCGTCATATTCGACCTCCAGGTCATGGAACGGTTGGGGTGGGGCTACTTCGCCTTGAAGACGAGCGTCAACATCGTGCCCTTGGGAATCGAGCCCACGGCGTTGAGCGTGAACGTGTACATCGAGCCGCCCATCGTGTACTTGCCCTTGCTCATGGTGTACGCGCCCTTGTCCACCTTGGGAGCGGACTTCGAGGCCAGGTGCAGATTGGTGTCGGTCAGCCGTACGGTGATGGCCTTGTTACTGGCCCCGCCCGCAAGCGACACCTTGGCCGTGCACTGACTGGCACCGCCCTTGCAGGAGACGGTCTGGGAGCCGGCGCCAAGGGCACCAGCCGACCCGATGAGCGCGGTTGCTGCAACGCCGGCGGCAACTGCAGTGAGAAGACGACGTGAGGCCATTTTATGACTCCTGATCGCGAAAAGGGGTTTGCCGCGCCAACGCTAGACTCGAGCGCGGTCGTCAGCCGGACTGCCGGGTGACATTCGTCCACCACGCGCTGAATGCCGGAGGCGGGACTCGAACCCGCACGCCCCGAAGGGCCGGGGATTTTAAGTCCCCCGCGTCTACCAGTTCCGCCACTCCGGCCCGACTCCCGAGGTGACTAGCGCCCGAACGTGGCGGCGCCGGGCGTGCGATCCACTGCCGACACGCGGGTGTCCTCGACCATCCGCGCCCAGTCCTCGGGGAGTAATGGCCACTTGTCGAGTACCTGCTGAAACCTGAGGAACCGGGTGTTCTCGCCCTTCGAGAACATCATGCGCTGGGTGTCGCGCGGCTCCCCCACGCTGGCCACGCGGCCGCCGGGTCCGCCAACGGATGTGACCGTCTCACCTTTCGTATCCCGGGCCTCGGTGCTCATAGGCGTGAGTCTATGCCGTGCGGGCCACGGGAACGAGGCGGGGATCTGCCGCGATGCCATCCAGCAGGTCACGCTCCGACACGATCACCTCAGCAACGCCGAGGGCCGACATGGCTCCCAGCAGGATCGCCATGCCGTTGACGATGACATCGGCGCGGTCCGGGTGCATCCCGGGCATGCGTCTTCGTGCGGGCAGATCGAGCGCAGATGCACTGCCGAGCGCCGCTTCGATATCGCTGCGCGAGAGGTGCATCCGGTGGATTCGCTGCGGATCGTAGAACCCGGCGCACAGGGCGGCGGCCTGGGTCACGGTTCCGGCCAGTCCAACAACCGGACCCTCAGATGCGAAGCCCCTGGTGGCCGCGGCCACCAGTCGCTCAGCCGTGTCGTGCGCCTCGTCAATCGACTTGTCGATATCGCGCACCACACCCAACGGCAGGCTCACCAGATTCCGTGGACCACTGGCATCCCCCTCCACCACCTCGGTACTGGCACCGCCGATGTCGATCACGCGGCAGGGACCGGCATCTGGGGGCAACGCCATACGGGCGCCCGTAAAGGCCAGCGTGGCCTCCTGCTCGCCCGTCACGATGGTGAGCGAGCTCCCCAGGTGCCTCCGGAATACATCCTCAATGGCGCCATGGTTCGGGGCCTCGCGCACCGCGGCTGTGCCGACCGCCACGACGGGTGGGGATCCCGCCACTGCGATGCGCTCGGCGTAGTCGGCAACACAGGCCTCGAGGCGCGCGAGCGCGTCAGCGCACACTGATCCATCGGGGAGCGCACCACGGCGCAGGCCGGTCACCGTGCCCACGCGCTGCCCCACCGCGCCGTCGGCGGTCAGCCGCTCGAGCAGCAGCAGACGGACCGAATTGGAGCCGACGTCCAGGACGGCGGCCCGCACGGTCATCGCGCGCGAAACTTGACGAGTGCGCGAATGCCCGCAAGCCACCCAACGGGACCCCGGAGCGCGGCAAAGGCGATGGATGCGTGATGGCCGATCACCTGGAGCTCGGCCACCGACACCCGGAGCTCCTCGATCTCGCGTGACAGTTCGTCAGCACCGGCCTGAGCGCGGGCCACACCGGCGTCGATATCGCGCATGCCTGCGCTGATGCCCTCGGCCAGCGGAGTGATCTGACGTGATGCCGACTTCACCCGGCGGCGCAGAATGAGCCCACGCACCACCGCAAAGGCCAGCCCCACCACAATGAGTGCGCCCATTGCGATGGCCGAGCCGCCGACAACCCAGCCCATGCCCTAGGCCCCCTGCGCCACGGCGGCGCATTCAATGGTGGTGGCAGAAGAGATCACGGATCGGGAGACTACCGCCATGCACCCATCCACCCACACCGCGTCGGCCGAGATCCACTGGGTTGACGTGTTCGCCACCAGACCGCTCACAGGCAACCCCCTCGCCGTCATTCTGTGTGAGGCGCCGTGGGATAACGCGCGCATGCAGGCAATGGCAGCCGAACTGGGGCTCTCCGAGACCGTGTTCGCGCAGCGCGCACTGGAGCCGGCGTTGCGCATCTTCACTCCCACCACGGAGATCCCCATGGCGGGGCACCCGCTGGTGGGAGCGGCATGGGTGCTGCACCATCAGGAATGGATCGCCGACCGCGCGGTGCTGCGTGCCCCCGGTGGCGACGTGGCGGTCGCCATCCGCGCGAGCGAGGCCTTCGTGGTGCCTCCCGCACCGCGGCACATTGCCGACGTTGATGCAGACGAACTCGCAGCGGCACTGGGCACGACGGGCACGGGCACCACACCCATCTGGCACGCGGGCCTTCCGCAGGCAATGCTCGCCGTCGACGACCCACATGCACTCCGTCCCGACCACGATGCCCTGCTGGCGCTCGGTATGCGGGATGGCTGGGCCGGTGTCAGCGCGTACCGCGTCGTCGATTCATCCCCGGGCCGCATCACCGCTGAGGTTCGCCACTTCGCTGCCCCCATCGGCATTCCCGAGGACCCGGTGACCGGAAGCGCGGCGGGGGCGCTCGGGGCCGCACTCACATGTGCCGGCCACGGCGAGAACGGCCTGCTGCATCTCGAGATACGCCAGGGGCACTCGATGGGGCGCCCCGGGAAGGTGCGCGTGATTGTCGGGATCACCGACGGCGCGCCGGTGACGCTTGAGGTGGGAGGGACGGTGGTCCCCATCATGTCCGGCGTGATCGGGAGCACCATCGCCGCGGGGTAGGGTGAACAGGATGACCAGCCCGCCGATTCTCGACCGCCGCCTCGTGTTCGTTTTGGGTAAGGGCGGCGCGGGAAAGACCACCGTCGCCAGCGCGATGGCGCTGGGGCTCGCCGATGCCGGCAAGCGCACGCTCCTCATTGAGGTGGCATCGGAGCGGCGCACCGAAGTGCTGTTTGGCGTCGCGCCGGCGGTCGGCGGCGTGCCGCACGAGGTACGGCCCGGCCTCGCGACACTGTCCATCGACTCGGAGAAGGCCACCGAGGAGTATCTGGCCCGGCAACTGCCCATGCGCCCGCTCGTGGAGCTGATGGTGCGCAGCCGGGCCTTCCATCAGGTGGCTCAGGCGGCGCCGGGCCTGTCGGAATTGGTGACGGTGGGCAAGATCTGGGATCTGGCCACCGCCGTAAAGGGTGACGCCCCGGTGTGGGATCGCATCGTCGTTGATGCTCCGGCCACCGGCCACGGCATTGCACTGCTCGAGGTGGCCGGGCGCATACGGGAGCTCGCCGGGTCCGGGCCCATCCGGGAGCAGGCCGAGAAGATCGAGCAGGTCATCCACCACCCCGCCGCCACGGGAGTGGTGGTGGTGGCCATTCCCGAGGACCTCGCTGTGAGCGAGGCCGTGGAGGCCGTCGCGGCGCTCCGCGAGCGCGATCTGCCGGTGGCCGCGGCCGTGATGAACGCGGTCCGCGCGTCGGTGTTCATGGATGCCGACGAAGCGCCGCTCGCCGCGGTGGCGACGAGTACGGGCGGCGCCGCCGCGCGCGCAGCCGCCACCGCTGGCCTCGCCGATCTCATGGCCGCCCGTCACGATCAGGCCGAGATTGCCGCGCTGGCCATTGGTACCAACGTGCCCGTGGTATCCATTCCCGAGGTGCCCGACCTGCGGCCGGGTTCGGGTGGCCTCGAGCGGCTGGCCGCCGCCCTTATGGCCGATCCGGCCATCGGTGGTGGCGCATGAGTACCGACCTCCTTCAATTGCTGGAGGGCCGCCGCGTCGTGGTGGTTGCCGG